>SAMEA3663054__coassemble_453_pt1 | contig 172496 bp, 160 predicted proteins | sample SAMEA3663054__metabat2_high_PE_006 | metagenome-assembled genome bin SAMEA3663054 (sample SAMEA3663054) | pig gut metagenome | biome: pig gut; feature: pig-associated habitat; material: faeces | place: France | collected 2012 | reverse complement strand
CAATGCTTATCTTTTGGTCTTTGGTTCGGAATAGTGTAGTGCTGGCGGTCTATCTATTGTTTTCGGTTGCTTGCTTCTTTACCGTACATGAGCATTGGCGCCGGGATTATCGTTTCCATACCCTTCCATTAAGTTTACCGCGCCCCATACGCCAAGTCCAGCTCCAAGTGCGATCACGAGTGTCTGCAGTGTTGTAACTGCCGAATTAAAAAATGCCATTTTAAATGTCTCCCAAATTGCAGTTTCCTGTCTTTTTTGTTCATTTTTCCAGGCTCTTTTTGCAATTTGGTCAGTCCTTTCATGTTTTTATGTAAATTGTCTTTGTGGTATATGATCTGATACTGTCTGCATAACCCCTATGCATCCACGATCATATAGTGGGAGCCCTGATGTTTTCTCTTCTCATTGTCATTGCCCCGCCTACTTTGAAAGCTCCGCAGCTTTATCCTTTGGCTTGCTCTTCTTCGGCTGTTTCGCTGCCTCAGCTTTCTTCTTATCCAGATTCTTCACCAGAGATGTCTTCTCAGCTTTTTTCTCCGACTCCTGTTCTGCTTCCATAAATGGATTCCCATCCTCAGGAGTCGTCGGAACAAAAGGGTTGTCATCACCCTTTGGCGGTATAAATGGAGCATCACTGTCTATGAACGGGCTGTCGCCTGCCTTATCCTGTGCCTGTTCCTTAGGTCTGTAATCCTGATTCCTGGTCTTATAGACCTCGACCATTTCCTTCAGTTCAGTATTGGTAACTGTCTTCATGTCGTTATGCCAGATCCTCTTGCCTTCCGGACTGGTTCCGATGTATATCGGCTTCTTAACGACTGTCGTACCATCCTCAGGCAGCTTCATCCATACGCCCTTGCCAGTCTTACTGAACTTATTGTCATGTATCATCTTTGGCGAGATCACGAATGAAGCCCACGGTGTCTTGTCATTCTGATCTGCATTTGGGATCTTGACTTCTACCAGCTCCTTGCCGTTCTTCGACAGGAATGGTTCACCGACAAATCCCTTTGCAAACTTAATTGTGACTTCTTTTCTCTCTTCGATGATCTGCTCCCCACTGGCCATAGCCGCCTCTGCTTCTTTCACGAAGTCAGGGATATCGCCCGGTGACAGTGGCATTGCTGCATCACTCATATGCTCATCCTCCTGTTCTATCCGCGGCGCATTCACAGCCACTTCGTGGCTGTTCATCCGCGCTTTCGCGCTATTAATGGAAATGCACTCTGATAGCAGCAGATAATTCTGCCACATCAGAGTGCATTCCATTAGCACCGCTCAATTATTACGCGAGAAATACGCCTGATCTTCATCAGACATATTGTTCACCATATATTGTCATTACCGTAGCCATCTGTTATTCGATTACTTCAAACTCATCATCAGCCTTAAGCGGCATTCCCTGAGATTTCTTTTTCAGATACTTCTCAATATCGAACCAGTTCTTCTTACTATAGTCTGCTGTCAGCTTGTAGTTCGGATGCTGTGTCAGGTCGTACTTATCAGACAGAAATGGTCTGACTCCTCGTACCTGCACAATACACTTGCCACCATCCATCACCGACAGCTGATCCATTGACATAAGTTCGTGGCCGAGTTTCTGATAATTCGTATTGTAGCTTTCCTGCGAACCCTTTGAATTTCCCGTGTTGTAGGTGTCGATTGTCTCCTTACCTAGAATCTCTGTCAAATCTTTGAGAGTAGTCTTTTCTGAACCGCCCAGGAAGATCTGGGAATCACAGTTGCCTACGATGGTCTCTGAATTATCCTTATAGATAGCCTTCAGCTGTGACTTTGCCTGCAGCACCAGACAGGCCGATATCTCCCTTGACCTTATGGTTGCCATCAGTTTCTCCAGGTTCGGTATCTGGCCGATGTTGGCGCACTCGTCTACGAGACATCTGACATGAACCGGCAGTCTCCCGCCATATACATCATCAGCTTTCTCACAGAGCAGGTTAAACATCTGAGAATAGATCATTGCAATAAGAAAATTGAAGGTTGCATCTGTATCAGACATGATAAGAAATAATGCAGTCTTCTTATCACCAAGAGCGTCAAGCTCCAACTCATCATAAGATGTGATTTCACGAAGCTCTGCAATATCGAATGGAGCAAGTCTTGCGCCACACGATACCAAGATTGTCTTCGCCGTCTTTCCTGAGACGAAATGTCAAGGACTTTTTAGTACCCCTGCCATTTTATTGCACGAAAAAAGCCACTGTAGATTTATCTCTCTACAATGGCTCTAAAGTCATTTTTATTCACTTTTGATTACTGGCAAACTCGTGCCCAAACTGAAATTTACATTATGCTCACAACATTAGTTATTTCTTGCTGTCTGGTTTTCATTTTTCTCCAACTTACAAATCCGTATATATCATTAGCAAAGAACGCAATAAAACATACTACCACCGAAACATATCTAATATCATACAGACTTGCCAATATCCATAATATAATCAAAACAATATCATTGGCAGCGTATGCCAATGCAAAATACGGACTTCTCCTAAAGGTAAGGTATACTGCAAGAAAACTTGTTGTTACCGATATAGTGCTCGGGATGATGTTAGCTGTATTAAAACACTTCAAAATCAAATAGAATAGAAATGTAACAACAAATGTCACAATCCACATACAGACATTTTCTCTTTTTCCAATGCTATTAACTTTAACCTCCGCTTTGTTTCCGTTATACGGATTCTTCAGCCATGATATTAAGGCAAAAATTGCCATCGGCATTGTCATTCCAAGATATGTAATCATCTCCCCATAATACGAAAAGGTATATGAAATAATCCCATACAGCAAACTGAATACAACCATAAGTAATTGTCCAAACGGATTTCCCTTTGCGTTAAATATCAAAGATGTTACTCCTATTAGCGATGCACACAAAGTCATATAATTTATTCTGTCAAAAACACAGAATGAAATTATAATAACCATTACAGAAGAACTCCACAAAACAATTTCACTTTTTGAAAAATAGTCCTTAAACTCTTTCATAATAACCTCCAAAAAAATAAGCATCCGAATATACATCTTCAAAGACCTAACGATGTACAGTCGAATGCTTTACGCATCTACTACCCGGTGGCAGTGCTTATTCTTTATCAACTTTTTTCATTTTAACCAGTTCAATTGCTTCTTTACCAGTCAGGTGTTCAATTGTCATTTCAATGATTGCCATGTTTCTGATAGAAGAATCAATTTCTTTAGGAATTCCATCTTTGTAATCTGCTGAATATTTCATAGCAAGCAAGGTTGCAATACGACGCATTTCATTCATATCTTCTACAAGATGTACTTTACCGAACGCAATGACGCTTCTGAAATATGTAGTATATTTCTCCGGCACAATATGATCTTGATCAATTACGCAAAAAGATGCTTTTTCATGTTTAATAATTGCATCAATTTTGTGTCCGCTTTTAGCAGAATGGAAATACAGTTTTCCATCTATATAAACATAGCTTATAGGAACGGCGTATGGATAATCATTATCTCCGATTAACGCTAAAGTTCCGCTTGTATTTCTGTTCAAAATTTCTATAGCGGTTTCTTGTGGCAATAACTGCTTAAATCTTCTCATTTCTCTAAACATGGTTCTTCTCCTTTTAATGTTATAAAAGAAAAATCATTTGAATGCACATCTTCAAAGACCTAACGATGTACAAACAAATGCTTTACGCATTCACTACCCGGTGGCAGTTTTTATTCTATATTAACATTATCTATTATAATAAATAACACCTCAAAAAACAATAGAAAATTCAAATTTTCGTTCTCCTCGAACACCATCAATTATATCATGATATATACTATTATTCTACATGCTTTTTGACCTATGCAGTGTGCTACGAAGCCCTGACCTCATTAGCAATCAGCCTCTTTATCTTGTCCTTCATGCTTTCCTTTGCATCCTCATTGAAATGCACCCTGACTACATAGGTTGTACCGCCTATCTGCTTTCTTAATGCTACCGGTGTGTTTGTTTTTTTATTCTCCATTTGTTTGTTCTCCTTTTTTGTTAATGCCCGATAAGGAAGTGCCTCTATCTCTCGACAACGGGCAACGACAACGGACACCTAAAAACTCCTAAACCTTATCATTTATAGTTACTTTTCTGCTTTTATTCTTTTTTTCAAATATTCCGTTGCTTTCGTTGTCAGAACTGTATCTATCCCTAAAAAATGTAGGAAATATAAGGATTATAGAAATATAGAACCGACAACGAACCCGACAACGGAAGCGACAACAGACCGACAATCTACCGGGCAGTTTTTACTTCATCCACTCTTCCGGCAACGATAACTGTTGCATCTGTTCTTCGGTTAATGGTTGAAATTCACTCTCTTTGTTGTCGGGCTTTTCCCATCCTCTCTGTCTGTTGTATGGGCTTGGGAAATATCTCGGATTAGTAAATGCTATCCAGCCACTACAATTATTCATAATATCGTTAATCTCCCGAATTTCCCACTGTGCCGGACTTCCGTCATTCCCCAGTGCCTCTGCATAAAGCAATCGGGAACACACCATATTGCCCTTGCAATGCTCCAAATAATCAAGAATAAGCTCCTTTTTGGTATCTTCCTGCATAAATCTCTTCTGATACTCACAAAGCTCTTCCTGCGTCTTTTTAGGCAGTTTCAGCATATAATTACCACTTCTGTATATCTCCATTGCCTCTGCCCACATCTGTGCTATATATTCTCTTGATACTTTCTCATCATCAAGGATGTGAACCTCTGCCTCATTCACATTGCACTGAATAGGAAGAAATCTTCTGTTCCCCGACCTATCCATAGGCAGGAAATCAAGAGAATTTGACGAACCGGCAAATACGCACTGCCTCTTATGGTCTTTCGGATGCTTGTCATACGGTGTTTTGTAGGTATCCTTCTGCCTGCTCATAAAGGACTTGGTATCCTCTACATTCTTCGCATTCAGGATTGCTACCATTTCAGGGAACTCCACTATCAGATGCCCCTGCAATTTCCGGTATACATTCTCGTCATCCATTTTCTTTAGGTCATCCGTGAACCAGTCATCTTTCATGGCGAGAAATCTGAAAAAAGTGGATTTACCGGCACCCTGCCCACCGACAAGACACAGCATAACCTCAAACTTAATGCCAGGGCGGAAAACTCTTGCGATTGTTCCCAGCATAAAGAGTTTCAACACTTCATAGGTATAATCACTGATTTCAGCCCCCAAAAAGTAATGCAGGGCATATCTGATACGCTCCACCTTATCCCATTGCAGGGCATTCAGATAGTCCTGCACCGGATGATAACGGTTTTCATTTGCCACTACCTTGATTGCATCATCAATTCTCTTTTCATTTGCCAGACCATAATTCTTTTCAAAGTACAGCACCAAGAATTTCAAATCAACATCTGTCAGATTTTCACTTTCCCGATACCAGCCCAAATCTCTTGTAATGTCGATTTTATCGGTAAACATATTCAAACGGAATGCTCCGCCTAAATGTGGGTCATGGAGCAAAACTGTACGATAATTACCGGCAGTCTGCCTTACATTTCCCTGCTGTGTGCACTCCAGCATCTCTCTCACTTCTTCGATACTCTTCAATTCTTCCGACAATGCTCTTTACCCCCTTTCCTATGTCTGAAATAACAAAAGCCCTGTCAGGAATATCTTTTTCAAGAAGAGTGTCAAGCTGATACTCCACTCTGCTGATATTCTGCAGGGCTTCCACAAAGAGCGGATGCAGTTCTTCATCCATGCTCTTCGGTGCATATTTTATTTTCCATTCCTTTAGCAGATGATAATAGTCGGATAATTCCCTAAAACATTTCTTCTGTTCCTCATCCAATATCTGCTCTTTCGATTTCTGCGGTACTGCCGGTTTTGGTAATGGACGGTTGGTTGCATCATAGTTTAGACCAAAGTCGGAGGCAATCTTCATTGCAGCCTCCTTTGGTGCAAGTCCAAAATATTTTGCCACCAAATCAGTAGCATCTCCGGTTTCTCCACAACCAAAACAGTAGTACCTCTTATCAATCTTCATACTGGGTGTCTTATCCCTATGAAACGGACAACAAGCCAGCCCGCTCCGATTGATTTTTATGCCATATCTCATAGCCACATCTTTTGCGGTAACATTATCCTTTACCACTGCAAAAACATTCATAACAGCCTCCTATCCAAGTTCTTCCGTTTTCTGCTTTTTCACTTTTGGAAGTTCCGCTTTTCTCTGCTTTTCCATTTCCACTTGCTTCTGATGTTCTGCCAGCCTCTCTCTGACAGACACTCTCGCCCTTTCCTTTATTTCTTCTTTTTTCTGTTCCTTTATCTGTGGACTCTGTAAGGCTCCCAGCACTTTCTTTGCAACTGCCTGTGCCATTTTTCTAAAGCGTGCTTCCAAATTGTCAAGGCACTTCCCCACAAAATCTCTCTTGTCTTTTGGAGTTTTCCGCTCATCCGAAGTCAGCCATTTTTTATAACTGCGAAGCTCTGCTATATCTTCTGCTCTGGTATGCTCTGCCACTGTATCAGCTACGACCTCACACGCTTTTTCATAGGCATCATCCGCTATCTGCTCCACCATATTTTCCATATCCAAGACCTTCAAGGTAATGTCATCCAAAGCCGCCTGCATCTTGGCAATTCTCTTCTGCTGATTTTCTATGATATAGTCCTGCTTCTCCAAATAGCTTGCTCCACCATATTCCGGTTCATATTCAAGCTCCACACCGTTCTTCTGCCCAATATCCAAAAACAGCTTCCTGCACTCTGCATCAAAGCACATCTTCCGGTTATTGAATCGACTTCTCTTTTTTGTCGGGTCAGGTAATTCAAACCCCAACTCTTCCAGTGCTTTTTCCTGCTGTGGACAAAGCTCCCCATATTTATTCAGGGCATCATAGACTTGTCTTACATGAACATGAGGAGTGGCTTCATCCAAGTGCAATGCCCAGTCAAGAATGTGAACATGGCTACCATATCTTTTTTCAAATTCCTCAAAGAACTCTGCCACCACTTTTGCCAATACATCGGGTGTCACTGAACAATCAATATTACCAAGTTGCAATATACTCTCTTCCGGACAGGTCTTATTATTTTTCAGAACATCATCTGTCGTTCTGTTCCGTTCTGCGTGACCCGCTTTCTCATTTCTTTCATTTTGTGCATCCACATGGTCTCCGTAATGCTCAAAATAATATGCTTTTTCAATTTCCGTGAAAGTCATTTTCCTTTCCGATGTATCACCGTTCAAACAGTAACCCTGATAGCAGTCCCAGTAAACATTCAGCTTCGTTCTCTCGGCATCAATATGCTCACTGTTGGCTACATCAAAGTTTCTGTCATTGTGCTTTACGTCATAAACACCATGCTTTCCGCTTCTTCCGTTGTGCCTTGAAGCTCTCATTTTCTCTTTGCTCATTTCTTCTTTTTCCTTTCAACTAACTTCCGTGGCGAAGCCAATTACTTGAGATTTTTTCGACAAGTAATACCCAGTACTTATTGTCGAAACGACAATAAACTGGGCAAGGCTTCCGCCCTTGACCTGATGAAGGCTCTGCCTCTCAACTCCGACAAAGGTTGCACCTCTGTACTCTGCTCCGAAGGAGTTGAAAACTGCCACCAAATAGCCGGTAGCACTGTTCAACTTCTTCGGTATGCCCTGCATTTCCTTTTGAAATTTGGGCATGAAAAAAGCACTCAAGATTATCTCTCAAGTGCTTTTTCCGAAATCCTATTCAGGTGTTCCGACTGTCGGTTTTAATGCAAGGCTTCCCACCGTTGCATACACTCCGTTCTCCCTATCCTGCTTACGGATTTCTTCTTTCATGGCTTGCAGTTTCTCACGCTTTTCACTCTTCACACGCTCCTCATATTTTCTCTGCCAGCCACTTTCTTTTCTGCGAAGATACTGCTGATGCCTCTTATCCTTAATCCGGTTAATTCGGTCTATCTCCGCCTGCTCTTCCGGTGTAAGTTCCACTTCCATTGCCGGTGGTACATACCGACCTACGAAATTGAAATAAATCTCAATCTCCTGCGTGGTCTGAATACTCCCTTTTCTGTCTCTCTCATGCACCAGCACCTTATCAACAAATTCATTAACCATTGCCGGTGTAAGTTCTTCAAATTTCTCGTATTTATCAATCAGTGCCATGAACCGGCTTGCTGAATTTCTGTTTCCGTCATACTCTGCAATCCTCTTCTCAAGCTCCATGATTTCCGCATCCAGTTCCGATTTTTCATTTGCGTACTGCTTATCAAGAACCTCATATCTGCTATCCGGCAACTTTCCGAGAATGTTATCCTCATAGATACGGCAGATTAGCTTCTCAAGCTCCTCACAGCGATTTCTAGCCACTTTAATCCTTGCCTTGACCTTTTTTACCTCTGCATCCTCTTGTGAGGACTGTGCGGTTGTTATCGTCTCCAAAAACTCTGCTCTGTCATACTTGGCACTTTCAAAGATTGCTTTCAGCATATCCCCTATCAGTTCCAGCACCACAGACTCGTTAATTCTGTGCTGTGTCTTGCATAGCGTACCGCACGGAACTTTGGTATATGCCGAACAAGTATATTGTGCAATTCTCTTACCATTGCTTGTTCTGTGAACATACATTTTAGCACCACAATCAGCACAATACATAAGACCGGTAAGTACATGATGCTCGCCCCATCCGTCCGGATATCTTCGTACATTCGCCCGAAGCTTCTGCACCGTATCAAAGGTATCTTGGTCTATAATGGCATCCTGCGTATTCTCAAAGATTACCCAGTTATCTTCCGATACATAATGGCTCTTTTTGTCCTTAAAGTGCTTCTGCGTTTTGAAGTTTACGGTATGTCCTAAGTACTCCCTTTTCTTCAAAATGCCGACCACCGTAGATGAACCCCACCCATACGGGTCTTTTACCTGCTTGTGCCTGTTGTTACCCTGCCCGAAGCGTGCCATGTGTACTGCCGGTATTTCCACTTTCTTCTCCTGCAATAAATTAGCTATCTGATAAGGACCCAGACCATCAATAGTCCATTTAAATATCAGACGAACCACCTCGGCAGCTTCTTCATCAATTATCCAGTGATTACCGTCATTTTCATCTTTCAGATAACCGTATGGAGTAACGCTTGCCACATGCTTGCCCGACTTACCTTTTGATTTAAAGGTAGACCGGATTTTCTTGCTGATGTCTTTTGCATACATTTCATTCATAACATCCCTGAACACAAGAAAATCATCATCTCCGTTGGAACTGTCATGGTTATCGTTAATGGCAATCAGCCGTACTCCCTTTTTACGGAAGAACTCTCGAAGCTGACCGACCACAAGATAATCTCGCCCTAATCGGCTCATATCTTTTAACACAATCGTTTCCACTTCTCCATCTTCCACAAGGCTAATCATTTCCTTAAAGGACGGTCTTTCAAAGGTTGTACCGGATATTCCATCATCAGTGAAGTGCCTGAACCTAGTCCACCCTTTTTCTCTACAAAAATCTTCTAGCAACTTCTTCTGGTTTTGAATACTGTACGACTCCCCCAAGTTCTCATCCTCACGACTTAGTCTCTCATACAATGCGATTATTTTTTCGCTACTCATGCTCTGCTCCTTTCCTCTGTATTTGAACCTAAAAGTAATAAGCTCAAAGAGAATTTCTAATATGTACTAAAAAGTCTCTTTCATCTTATTACACCAGCAGCCAGTTTATACTTCTTGTACTGACGCACTGCAAAATGATCCGGCTCTACGGCTTCAAGTTCATCAAATAGCATATCCACAGCATTCTTGAAGTTCTCATCTTCTTCCCTGACTTCCATCGAATTCAACATCTCAAGAAGCGTCGAGAAGTTCTGTTCCTCTGTTGGTGCTTCATAATGAATATAAGCTATAAGCGCCGTATATAGCAGGGTTTCGGCTTTCTCCCAGAAAGGATCATTGCCTTTACCTTCACCTTTTGTATTAGCCATGAGTGCGGTCACGAGCTTCAGGATATCCTTTTCACTATGGATATAGGCAAATGGATTGTAGTGCATCGACTTTCTGAAATTGATTGTATTGAACACTTTGATATCGTATCCGTTCTTTTCAAGAGCATGTCCACATTCATTTACCACGCTTCCCTTTGGATCAGTCACCACATATGAGCTGTGCATCTGCAGCAGATTCGGCTTGATACAGAACCTTGTCTTACCCGAACCGGAACCACCCACAACAAGCATATTCTTATTCCTTGCATACTTGGGATTACCTGGTCTCGAACTCATTGTAAGCCTCTCTGTCTGTGAGAGAATGATGTTGTTCTTAAAGCTGGGATCTTCGTAAGGTTCAATATCCGCATGGGTTCCCCACCTGGCCGAGCCGTACTCCTCATTGTGGCGGAACTTCTTTGCATTCTTGCCTTTGAGATATACAGCAAGTCTCAAAGCCAGCGCAGCTACAACGCCCACAAGAATATCTGTCGGGAAGAAGCTGGGCAGCGGATTGGAGAATGCTTCTGTGATACATCCATCTATAACAAGGCTCCTTACCTTTTCAGATGAATTGAAACCGTCTGCCAGTCTCCAGGCCTCTCCAAAGTTTGTGGCCACAAGACCTAAAATGATATACGGAATGTTCAGGACTATTTTCTTTTTTATCTTTTTTGTATTCATCATTTCATTCCCTCACCGTGTATCATTTTCCTTGAACTTCTCCTTGGCCTTATTCGGAGACTTAGCTATTTCCTTCAGCTTTTCCTTTATTTTTGCGATAACGCTCTTTTTCTTATGAAGATTCCTCTCCATGTAATCTTCGAGCAGATTGTCAATAGCCTCCCTATCTTTTGCCTTGAAAAAGCATGTGTATTCAGGCGGCTCCTTATGCTTGCTCTGCACTATTGCAAAGTCGATGCCATAGGATTTTGCCAACTTCTGGAAATCTTTAAGACCTGCCTCATCTACATTGATACGTGATACCTGCTGATCCTGCCGGAGAAGTTTCTTCACTGACATCTTCCCATGCTTACCGAGGCCGCCACGGGCAGCTGCCATCTTCTTCATCAGGCGGCGTTGCGTAAGCTGACCTATCATTCTGAAAACGAATGATACGGTCTGCTTCCCGGCGTTGACGCCTTTATCCTTTGCTTCCCTTGCAACTTCCTCATTCATCATAATGAAACCTCTTTCAGATCATAAGAGCTGCGAATTTCAGATCTCCTGCTTTGAAGATTCCAAGCCTCTCCTCGAAATATGAAACTGCGTCATCGATATCATCCTCATTCATCGGAATGAAATCATAGCCGTCTACCTTCATCACAAGAGCTGAACCCGCAAGATAGTCTGAACCGTCTACCTCGAATGTCTTCTCAGGATTAAAGAACGCGATATACTCCTGGTCTCCGAGGAAAAGCGATCTGTGGTTATCACCCATCCGACCAAAGATCTGAAGAGCCTCGTCGTGAGTGATGGTCTTCATCTCTCCGTTGGTTCCGATGATCACATCATTTCTGTCTTCTCTGATGTCTCCGGTGAATGGGATTATCTTTCTTTCCTGCACGATCCCGTCTGTGACCGGATCAAGGTCTATCCTGATATTAAATGGTGCTGCCATAGGCTGCTGTCTCCTTATCATATTTTCTGTCAACGAGTGCCCTGTCTTTTTTCTTGCCGTAGTGGTCTGCCATTATCTTCTTATAGCATGGGAAGCAGAAGCTCCTGCCATGCCCATACGGACACGGCGAGCAGCAGTTCTGCGGAGAAATATTTCCCACCGGAGATACAGGACCAGACGGTACTTTAGTGATCGATCTCTCGCTTGCACTTCTGTGTTCCTTCCTCACCGGTACTATCATCTGGTCTCTCCTCCGCGGTTCTTCTTCACCACATCAGAAGCCTTTGCCTCTTTCTGCTTTACCTTTGACTTCTTGTCCTTCAGGCTGTCACGGAGTGAATCCTTATCAGACACCCTCTCAGACTTTCTTGCAGCAATCTTCTCCGCATTCTTCTGGGCTGCCTTCTCAGTCATCCTCTGCTCGAATCTGTCAGCCTTCTCAAAGATGTGATCCTTGCTGTCATAGTGATAAGCCGTGTCTGTCAGCTGATCTTTCGGATTTACTACAGATGCATTCACATCGATCACCATGTCCTCAAGTTCCTTCGATGAGAACTGACCCTCATCCTTTACGAGAATGATCTCGTGGATCGATGACGGAAGCACATAGAAATCACCTCCGAGCTTCTCAGCTGCATCCTCAAGGAAATCAGGATATGCAAGCACTCCTGCACCCTTCACCCTGCTCTCTACCGATGCCACATACATGATCTCAGGCTGACCGCCGCTGAGCTCTTCCGGTGTCATACCCATCGAATCAGCAAGTACCTCAGTCATGCCCTTGACCTCAACCGGGAATACCTTCGGAGCATTCTCAAGTGCGTCTGCCTTAAGCTGATCAGCCGTGATGCCGTAGTTTTCAAGCATGCTGTTTGTGACAAGGATACTGTCGAGCTGGTTCTCTTTTTCTGAAAGCCTTACCCTGTAGACTACTGACATATCTTCCATCTGCTCATGAGGCACGGTCTCAAGCAGCTCCTTATTCTTCTCTGTTGAGATGACTTCGAGTGAAAGCTTATCCTTAACCGCATTATAGTCGGTAGACAGTGATGCCATCTCTGCCCTGTCGAGCATGTTGAAGCCTTCCTCCAGCTCATCAGCAGCAATACGTGTCATAATGCCGTAATCTGCACCATCCTTTAAATCCTGATATCTTTCATCGAGATTGATATTCATTCCTATGAGGCCGCCGTCCTCTGTCACGTTAAGTGCTGTGTAGCCGCCGTTCGGCATGTCCACATCCTTCACTGTAACCGCTACATCGTGGCCTCTGTCATTCATCTTCTCTTTGACATCCTCTGCGAATGCCTTCTGGAATGTTTCAAAATCCATTCTGTCTCTCCTTTTCGTGAGATACAAAAAGCGCCGGGTCTCCGGTTCATCACCGGAAGCCTGACGCTTCGTTAGTAGTTATTCTGTTGGTCTGTCGTCTGTCTCTTGCCTGCAGGACTTTCAACTTTCGACATTATAATGATATCAGAGTCATAAGTGGTCTTCAATACATAATCAGTCATAATTTTTCTTATTTGTTATTATTTTGTATTATTTGTTATTAGAAAAAGGCCTTTTAGTTGAATAACGTTTCAAAAGATGCTTTTATCACCTGACTCCCAGACAATATTTCATTCATTTTCACAACAAAAAAGGAGCGGCAACCTTCCGGCACCGCCCCGATTGGAGAAAACTATAAACCCTTCTGGGAAAACTAGCTATCAATTAGTGAACTTCTATCATATGCGAAGTATCTGCTTCGACTTTCTTCTGGTCTTTCTTTGGAAGCTCCAGAGTAAGGACTCCATTCTTGTAGCTTGCGTTGATATCATCCTGAGTAATCTCATCGCCTACATAGAAGCTCCTACTCATCGAGCCTTCATATCTCTCTTTTCTCAGATACTTCTTGTCTTTCTTATCTTCTTTATCAAGGCCTTTGTCAGCACTGATGGTAAGATATCCATCCTTCAGCTCCACCTTGACATCGTCCTTGTCGAATCCAGGGAGATCTACTGAGACCTCGTACTTGTCACCGTTCTCCTTAACATCCGTCTTCATCATGTTCTTTGCATGTCTGCCATAAAGAACCTTGTCAACATCCGGGAGCTGTGGCATCCTGAAATCGAACCAGTCATCAAAATCATCATCAAATAAACTTTCTCCAAAAATACTCGGCATCATCATACGTCATTCCTCCAATCTGTACGGCGACATCCGAACCTTATCTGCTGTCGCTGCCTAAATATTTTCTTTTGAAGTTCATCGCTTCTGTTTCTCTTTCCTTCTCTCTCCTTACAATTGTAGTTATATCACTATTTGTTAGCACTGTCAAGTGTTGAGTGCTAATTTCACAAATTCTTCACATTTTTGGTGCAATTTAGTTCAAAAATTGCTGCCTCTGTGCAATAATCAACGATATGCATTCCGTTTGCTTTCATCACACCGTATAACTCACTGCCAATATAAGTATGTCCACCCTCATACTTTACAGTCATTCCAGATCGGATATGCTTCTGAATGAGTCGTGAGGTGAAATCGTTTCTTTGTTCTTCTTTTTTCAATGTCTTCGCCTCCGCAAATTCATATTTCCTGGCTTTTCTCTTCCCACTCATCAGCCGTCATTCTTACTGTCCTGGGACTGGTTCCTATCTCACTCCCAACAACTCCTAGTTCTTCAAGCTGATCCATAATATGTGCTGCCCGATTGAAGCCTATCTTAAAGCATCTCTGGATCATTCCAATAGAGCCTTTTTGTTTTTCGATAACAAGTCTTCCCGCGTCGTATAAGTACTGATCATATTCTTCTGGCGTTTCAGTATGTTCTTTGGTGGTAAACTGGTCAATAAAATTCTGGACCCCATCACTGATCAAAGGAGTATCCTCCCCATTACTGCATTCCTTTTGACCTGTGACCTTCTGATTCATATGGCCATAATAGACCTTGTTCATTACGTTCTCTATATTTTTATATGATGCATAGGCACTCTGGCATTTAAACATATCATTATGATATCTGTATATCATTTCTCCAGGTGCTCCAAGCCTGTAAGCGGCAGGAACTCCCAGAACCTTTTGGTAATCAGACTTTGCTGGGAAAGAAAAGCATATTCTGCATGGAATGTAGGAAAGCATTTCATTTTTCCCAGATGTATCTGATAGAATTGAGCTCACTACTATGATGTGAATGCCGGCGGCTCTTCCGTCTCTAAGAACTTTATATAAAGTGTCTCTATATTCTCCATCTAATCTGACCGATGCAAAATCATCAAGGATAAAAAAGATTTCTGCAGTTCCAGCCCCATCATGTGGATAAGCCTCATTAAATTTTTTCATATCTCTGTAGCCAGACATGACCAACAGTTTCTGTCTTTCTTGCATCACAAGATTCAACCAGGATATAGCACCCAGAACATTTCTACTTTCAGAAAAGACCGGCATCAGTAAATGCGGCATCTGAGTAAAAAGTGAATACTCTATCCCTTTCGAATCATATATAATGGCTTTTACCTCTGATGGCGAATGGTGCAGAAAGAGCACGGCAAGCATAGTCCTTATAAATGATGATTTTCCGGTTCCAGTTGATCCACCTATAAGAACATGAGGTATAGAGCTAAAGTCCCGAACGACTATCTGATGATCATCGTCAGTAATGCCAAGCGGCACGGAAAATCCTTTTTTCGCAGAAAGAAATGCTTCACGTTCTAATAGAGATCCTGACTCTCCGGCAGTAACAATCAGCTTTTCATCAATGGATTCTTTTTCCAGGCACTTCCGAGCAAGGTCCTTATCTGTTTTTTGCATAGAACAATATCACTCACATCACTTCTGCTTATACGTTGCCAACAAGATATTTCCATTATAATCTTTTCACTCGTAGATTTCATTAGTTCATTAAAATTCAACACATACAAACTGGAATTTGTTAAATCCGATAGATCATATCTCCCGTATTCCATATACGCATAATTCCGAAGATCGGGTCATTCTCTCCTTGCCATATCCAGCCCTGAAATGTTGTGTCATATCCAGAATACCCTTCTGTAACGATTTCAAAGTCTGCATCAGGATATTTTGCGTTAAACTCAGCAAGAGATATCGATTCCCCGGTGAAAGATTTCTCTCCATCATACCCATACGGCCCGTTAAACAGCAGGATGTCGCACTCTTCTATATCGGCTTTGGTAAACTCAATGATTCCCTGATACCATTTCTCTTCATCGTCGGTATATTGAAATATCCGATCTAACTTCAAAGTTAATGTAGTTTCATTAATTTCAATCTGTAGTATCCGACTATCATGTAAACTGAAGGGGATATTACTTTTCCTGTCTCTGATATAATCCATGTGCCTCTCCATAAATTCTAAGTTGCCTAAATGACCGGTACCAGCTTTTTTTGCATCTTCACATGCACGATTCCTGCTTCGATGAAATCATCTGATACTGTCTCATAACCCAGCCTCCTGTATAAGCCCTCTGCTGTCTTCTGTGCGTCCATCTGTATTTCTTTGGCGCCGAATTTCTCTGATGCAGCCTTCTCTGCAAAACACATCAGCCTCGCTCCATCACCACGTCCATGATGAATGGTCAGAACCCTGCCGAACTGTGCTACGCCTGGCTTACCATCTGCCTTGTAAATTCTGAGATAGGCCTCTATATACTCATCCGGTGTCATGCTGAATACATGCACGCACTGGCAATCAAGTCCGTCTGCATCCGGGTACAGGATTTTTTCTTCTCCTACAAACACTTTTGCCCTGGCTCTCATAATCTCGTAAAGTTCATAGGTCGTGAGTTCATCAAAAGGTTTTGCCGTAAATATCATCGTATGCCTCTGTTCCTACTTACCTTTTCTGTTAACGATACCATAATTCAGCAGACTTTTCTATATCACCACCCTTATGCCCACACATCTATCACGTCCTTATCCCTGATTATCGAGATTGTCACTACAAGTCCTGCCGTGATAAATAAAGCAACCCTTATCAGCAGATATATTGCGCTGAACCCTGCTCCCGTGCCAGTTGACTGGAAGTATTTCTGCCACATCATCTCTGCCGGCATTGCAATCACAAAGTATGCTGATGCCGTGTAGATGATCCCTGTGATTATCCTTGTCACAACACCCAGCTCCTCAAAATCATAGTCATCAAGGTCATACCTGCTGATATTCGTGATAAGGAAAAATGCCGTAAGAGCCGCATATACAGCCGTTGCAAACACACAGTAGCCTATGCTGTCAGGCTTTAATGACATGAATATCATTCCACCGACTATCGCTATGAACAGCTCTGAAAGTGCAAATGTCACAGCTTTCCCGACTTTTGGAAGATGGGTGAATGCAAGTGCTATCAGCTCTGTCGCTACAAGAACCGTGATGAAGTTCATCCACGGATGGCCAGGTACCATCTTCTTCGTCCAGTCCTGAGTGAAATATAACAGAACACTTGCAAAAAGTCCTGTCACGTATGGCATGAATCTTGCCAGTGCCGTAAAGACACAAGCTGCCACTACAATACCTACTGAGATTACTAACTCGATGATTGTGATTATTACTGCTGCCATAAAGTTCTCCTTTCACTTCTCAGAATCCTGAGGCCTTCTGCTCTGCAAGTACACGCTTGTCACTGTTTACCCAGTTGTCATAATAGCTGTCCATCGTTATCGGAGCATTGTAGAGTGCTGCAAGCATATACTGCTTCATGTTCTTTACCTTCGTGTCATTTTTCTTGAGACAGTCAACTACGTACCCGATATGGAACTGGTTCAGTTTCATAAGCTGAGACTTCACCACATCCCGCGGCTTTGTATCTCCGCAGATCACGATGTACTGTTTTTTTGTGGTCATGATGCCTGTCATCAGATCTACTATGCCGTCAATAGTCTCCTTGTCATACTTGTACTGATCACTGGTGACAAGATAGTCATACTCGATATTCTTCTTCACAAGCGATTCATAAAGTTCATAATCGCTCTGGGCATTCCCATCTTTTCCCATCCCATCATCTCCCGAAGAGATAGGATTAGATTGGTTAAAATCAGTATAGTTATTATTAGTCTTATTAGTTATTGTTTTACAACAGTCTTGATTGTTGTTTTTCACCAGTCCAGACTGTTGATTTTCACCGGTCTTGATTGTTGTTTTGCAACAAACAGAGCCGCTTTTCCCAGAGTTATCCACATCACCCACAGATGCCTTTTTTTCAACAAAGAAATTCTTCACGTAGATGATGGATGCCTTTCCCTGCCCTGGATTGACTCTCTCGATAAGACCCACGCCGTCCTTGGTGCCGAGCTTCTTAAAAATCTTCTGTGCCTTTGACATACCGACACTCAGCTCTTCGCAGACCTGCTCCATAGTAAGCCTGATATATACGCGGTGCTGCTTGTCTATCCAGTTATTTTTGACTGAAAGTGATACTCTGTCGAGCATTATTGCGTATGCCATCCTGTCATCATTGTCGAGCGAAGCAAAGGCTGGCTCTGTAATAAGAGCTTTCGGCACTCTGATAAAGGCCTGAATATTGGACTCATTGCCGTGGAAGTAATCAAATTTAATCTCGTTTGCCATCTCTTTCTGTCTCCTATCTCGCGGCTCTGAATGGTAATATCTGCGACCTCGGCAGTGCTGCTCCGTCATCCGGTATGAACTTCTTCACATATATAATGTTCGGTCTGCCCTGTCCTATCTGCTTTCTTTCGATAAGGCATACATCTTCAAGTTCTGAAAGACAGTCGGATATCTTTCTCTTTGATACTCCGAGATCTGTTGACATTTCATCAAGCGGATAGATAACATAGGCTCTGTCCAGTTCATCATACCAGTCGTTCTTTTCCGTCTGCTCCATCCTGTCCAGAAGAAGCCCGTATAAGAGCTTCGACTGGATTGAAAGTCCTGCGTAGTAGTCATCAGTCATCGGTCTCTTCGGAATCCTAAGAAAACTATACTGATCGTAGTTGTCGATTGTGAAATAGTCAAAAGTTACCTTTTGCATGCTGGTCCTCCTTCCATCTCTCAAGAAGTTCTAATATGACTTCTTCTCTCTGGTCATTGGTTACTGTTTTCGGAAAAAATTCATCGAGCTTTCTCTTGGAAAGAGTAAGCTTTCCGAATTCCTTTTTCTGAGGCAGTGCATTGTTAAGCGTATATATCAGCTGATGCTGGTCAAGGTTGTCAGTGCCTCTGGCTTTCAGAGCATCGATCTGAGACTGACGAACCATACCATTCTCAGTGCAATATTCGTATATCCAGTTCTGTACACCTTTATCAAAATATGAAATATCTACCCCTATAGCAATAGACAATCTCTTTTGGTCTACTAAATCCATAATTTCTGGTATAAGTTCAGTCAGTCTCAGATATTTCTGAATCTGACGCCCCTTTAATCCGAATGATTCGCCTACCTCCTCTCGCGTTTTCTTATTATCTGACTTGCTTAACTTGTGGCACTCAGTGCCACAAGTTAAATCTGTCCTTGCACCCTGCCTATTCATTGCATCCATTTTCATTTTGATTGAGTATGCTTTCTCACTCGGCAGTATCTCATCTCTCTGCATATTGGAATCTACCATCGCAATAGTAGCTTCATCATCGGACATTTCCTTTATAATCGCAGGAATCGTCTTTAATCCTGCAAGTGTAGCTGCATGCATTCTCCTATGACCGGATATCATCTCATACCTTGACTCGTCATCAGGATTAGTCCTTACTGTCACCGGCACGAGCACGCCATTCTGTTTTATGCTTTCTACCAATTCTTCCATATCGTCATTGTCGAGAACCTTGAACGGATGATTCTTGAATGGATCTATCATATCAATTCTGATCTCTGTCTGTCCGTCTACGACATCCGGTGCACCAAGAAGTTCGTTCAACGATTCAAAATGTGGTTTTTCTCTTTTCTTAACAGCCATAGTTCAGCACCTCCTGAGTAAGTTCTTTATAAGCGGCAGCAGCTTTTCCTTTAGGGTCATAATCATATATTGTTTCTGCCATCTGGCTTGTTTCCGCTGCTCTGACAGAGAGTGGAATCTCTATTGAAAAGACCGGCACATCTTTGCCATAAGCATCATGTACACCCTGTACGATTTCCTTTGCATAATTTGTCCTGCGGTCTACCATTGTGAATAGGATTCCCTCAATATCAAGCTTATGATTAAGCCTCTTTTTCACCATAAAAATAGTCTTCACAAGTTCCTGCAGTCCCTTGACCGGGAGATATGCTGCCTGAACCGGTATCAGTACACTGTCCGCCCCGGTAAGAGCATTTATCGTAAGGACTCCCAGAGACGGCATACAGTCGATGATGATGTAATCATAGGAATCTCTGACCAGTTCCAGATAGTTTTTCAGGATCATCTCTCTGCTCATTACGTTTATGAGAGAAACCTCTGACGCTGAGAGATCTATATTCGATGGAAGCAGGTCAAGATTATCTCTGACATGCTGGATTCCGAATCCTTCAGGGATTTCTTCATCGCCTATCACCATCATCATCACATCCTTGACCGTATCCTTTATTGCATCCGGTTCCTGGAATCCTGCGCTTATCGTAAGAGATGCCTGTGGGTCAAGGTCTATCATCAGAACCTTTTCTCCCGATGATGCAAGACCGGCTGCAAGGTTGAGCGAAGTAGTGGTCTTGCCTACACCGCCTTTCTGATTAGCCAATGCTATCACTCTGCACATCAATCTGTCCTCCTGTTCTCATTTCTTAAGTATTCTTCAAAGATGCTTCTTTTCACTCTGACCATTTTGGTATCTATCTTATATATCGCACCGGATGCCCTGGCTCTTGTCCACATCTGCTTTTCTGAAAGTCCATAGTATTCTTCACCCTCGCGGTAAGTGATAAACTCCTTCCGGGCAAAAGCTATGTCGGCGTCATCAAGCTGGTCTGAAAACTTCCATATATTTCCACTCATGAAGCACCACCTGTCTTTGCCTTCTCTTTGGCAATGTCATATCTGTTCTTTGGATGCTTCGCCTTACTGTTTGTCAGCGGTACCTGATGAAAATTCTCCAGAAATGCATCAAAAAGATCTCTGTTTATAAGAACAGTCCCTTCTATCCGGTAAATAGCTCCTGCCCTATCTGCAAGATTCATCAGCTTCCGGTGCTGCATACTGTAGATAAGCTCAGCTTCCTTATATGTAAGAAATTTTCTTCTGAGGCGCTTGGCTTCTTTTCTTATCTCCTGTCTTGATTCAATATCATTGTATTCTGCCATAATTCATTTCCTTTCATTCCGGTAATCATTAATCAGGAACTTTACCTGAAAGGGACTGTGGCTGTGTAGTAATAATAAAAAAGACACCTTCCTATCAATTGCTGATCTGTTTTTACAGATTCAGACATTGATAGAGAAAGTGTCCTGTTCTGGAGTTGATTTCCAGTGATTTCTCTATAAAAATTTTATGTGTTTCGCATCTACGTATCACCCATGTATCACTGAACATACCCTGATTGATGTCAGTTTGGTGTCAAACAGAGCGTTTGCGAACATATTTACAACGATATTGATGTCAAACCTTTGTACGTTTTAGCACATCTTAGCTCCTGCCGGGATGTGGTTGTCGAGCATCACTACATGGAGTTCTTCTTCTCCGTTCCGCTCATCGACTGCCGAGATGATCATTCCGCAGCTGTCGATTCCCATCATCTTCCTTGGCGGCAGATTTACGATTGCGAGAAGCGTCTTTCCGACAAGCTCCTCAGGCTCGTAATACTTGTGGATTCCGCTTAGAATGGTGCGTTCAGAGCCTGTGCCGTCATCGAGCGTGAACTGTAAAAGCTTCTTGCTCTTCGGAACTGCCACGCAGTCTTTGACCTTCACTGCCCTGAAATCCGACTTGCAGAACGTGTCAAAATCAACCTCGTCCTGAAGAAAATCCTCGACCTTCACACCGCTGAAATCAATCTTCGAGTTCGGTGTAAAGAAGCCGTTCGCATCTCCGTCATCTCCTGTCCCCGACTCATGTACTTGAGTGTCATTTCCATCAATGGACTTAAGTGTCGGGAAGAGTATTACATCTCTGATGGCTTCGCTATTTGTGAGAAGCATACACAACCTGTCGATGCCGTAGCCAATTCCTCCTGTTGGTGGCATGCCGACTTCCATGGCGTTCAGGAAGTCCTCATCGGTGTGATTTGCTTCTTCGTCGCCTTCGGCGGCAAGCTTGTCCTGCTCAGCGAAACGCTCTCTCTGATCGATTGGGTCGTTGAGCTCTGAGTAGGCGTTGCACATCTCCCAGCCGTTGATATAGAGCTCGAATCTCTCTACCTTGGTCGGGTCGTCTGGCTTCTTCTTGGTCAGCGGTGAGATCTCGATCGGGTGATCCATGATAAAAGTAGGCTGGATCATCTTGTCCTCACAGTACTCGTCGAAGAAGAGATTTACGATATCACCCTTCTTGTGACGATCCTCATAAGCGATATGGTGCTCATCGGCTATCTTCTTTGCTTCCTCATCAGATGAAACAGCGTCGAAGTCGATGCCAGTCTGCTCCTTGATGGCCTCAACCATTGTGAGTCTTCTGAACGGCTTGCCGAGATCTATCTCTACGCCGGTTCCGTCTTCTTTATTGCCGTAATAGATCTTTGTGCCGCCGCATACCTTCTCTGCCAGATGGCGGAACATGCTCTCTGTGAGTTCCATCATTCCGTTGTAGTCTGTGTATGCCTGATAGAGCTCCATAAGTGTGAACTCAGGATTATGCCTGGTGTCTACACCTTCGTTTCTAAATACACGGCCGATCTCATAGACTCTCTCAAGTCCGCCGACGATGAGTCTCTTCAGATAGAGCTCCAGAGAAATACGGAGCTTTACGTCCTCATCGAGTGAATTGTAATGAGTCTCGAAAGGTCTGGCAGCTGCACCGCCTGCATTGTGGACGAGCATAGGAGTCTCGACTTCCATGAAGTTTCTCTTTGAGAGGAAGCTTCTGATCTCTGCGATGATCTGGGATCTCTTTACAAAAGTCTCCTTGACATCAGGATTCATGATCAGGTCAAGGTATCTCTGACGGTATCTGATATCGGTATCTGTGAGTCCATGGAACTTCTCAGGAAGGATCTGGAGACTCTTGGACAGAAGTGTGACCTCTTTTGCATGAACTGAGATCTCACCTGTCTTTGTCTTGAAGACAAAGCCCTTAACTCCGATGATATCACCTACGTCATACTTCTTGAAATATGCGTACTCATCATCTCCGAGATCATTTCTCGTCACATAGATCTGGATATCGCCCTTGAGATCACGGACATTTGCAAAAGATGCCTTACCCATGACACGCTTGAACATGATACGTCCAGCGATTGATACGACCTTGTCCTTCGGGATATCCTCAAGAGGTACTACCTCATGATTACCATCTGCATCTACTGGCGGCTCATACTCGAGTGCATCGAAATTGTCCTTTATATCTGTACTGTGATGTGTCTGATCATACTTCGTGATCTTAAACGGATCACGGCCTGCTGCCTGAAGCTCTGCAAGCTTGTCACGACGGACCTGAAGTAACTGATTATTATCTATTGAATTATTCTTTGCTGGCATTGTGTTCCTTCGTTTCTATTATTTGTCCTTTGTCCTGTGGGCATCGACTATCCTGTAGCTGAAGGCTCCGGCCTCAGTCTCTACAGTCACTGTATCACCAGCCACATGACCGATGATAGCTGCGCCGACAGGAGACTCGTTGGAAATCTTGCCGTTCAGGATATCTACCTCATTCGATCCGACGATTCTGTACTCATCCTCTTCACCGTCATCATCTACGAGCTTCACTGTATATCCGATATTTATAGTACCTGAGCCATCATCATCAACGACCTGGACATTCTTCAGGATCTCCTGGATATCCTTGATCCTGTCCTCGATTTTTCCCTGCTCATCCATTGCCGCATCATACTCGGCATTCTCTGACAGGTCTCCCTGCTCCCTGGCCTCAGCAATCTTCTTCGTAATAGCCGGACGCTGCACATGTATCAGATCCTGCAGCTCATCCTCCAGTTTTTGTTTACCCTCCTGTGTCATCAGGTTTTTCTTCTCAGCCATGACAGTGTCCTTTCTTTTATAACAAAGCCTTTTAGTGCCTAGATAGTATAAGCTTATTGAAAAATAAAGTCAAGAATCAAGCATTTTCGCTAATCGGTCATACATATGGTATGCCCATTCAGTCTCCTCTGTCGTGCCCTCATATCCGCTGTACCTGAATCTGTATTCCATATCCTTCTCCTATTTCAGTATGCAGTCAAAAGTGATTATATCATCTTTCCACGATGCCCCTATAGTGCCATTGTACTGCTTCACCAGACTCTCTGCAATCGAAAGTCCTATTCCATATCCGCCCTTATCCACATTGTGTGATTTGTCTTCTCTGTAAAATCTCTCAAAGAACTTGGAGTAATCGACATTTTTCCCATTGGCATATGAATTGGAAACTGACAGCTTCACTCCGCGGCCTTTCTGAAGCAGTTCTACATTTATCGTACCATGCTCATCGCAGTACTTGATCGCATTGTCGATGAGAAGTGTCGCTAGCTGCCTGATCTGGCTCTCGACTGCATTCATATGGATCCCGTCGCCTATATTCTGATTCAGTGTCTCTCCGGCATTCTCTGCAACAGGTGCATAACTCTTCACCGTATCCCTGATAGCTGCCGATACATCTGTATCCACGCGGTTCTCGGAATCTTCCTTTTCCTCGGCCCTGACTATTGTGACCAGATTCTGGATGAGTCCCGTCATCCTGTCGACCTGCCGCATCGTGGACTCCGTCCATTCATCCTTGCCATTCATCATCTCCTGAACCTGTGTATTGGCCTTGATGACTGCAAGAGGAGTCTTGAGCTCATGACTCGCATTCGTGATGAACTGTTTCTGCTGCTCTGCATTCCTGATCTCAGGCGCTATGACCCTGTATGAAAGTGCATGCAGCACTACAAATGAAATGATCGAGCCGAAACCTATTAGTATCAGTGCGATATAGAGGATTCTGTTCGTGATCCTGATCTGGTTCGTACAGTCCACAAATGCGACAATTGAGCCATTTTTATTATTCTGCACCTGATAATAATAGTCGCCTATACTGCCGAATTTGAACATATTGTTCTTCACGGCAAGCGCATACTGCTTCGCATCGGATACATCAATTGACGCGATCCTGTCAGCATTGATATCTATGACCTTATCATCTTTATCGAAGCACACTGTGAAATATCTGACCGAATACCACTGGTCCTTATTCGTCAGAGCGCCATTGCCATTGCCAAAGAGCGTGCTCAGGAATTCATTCAGTCCTCTCTTCAGCGACTTGTTCCCACGGAGATCCTCTTCAACCGAATTCTCCTCTTCGTCGGAAGATGATGTCGTACCATCAGATGGGTTCTTATATATCGAAACTTTTACCGCAGGCAGATTGCCTCCATTATCGATTATAGCCTGAGTGACTTCCTTTGCCTCTTTGCGGGTCACCATCAGAGTGCTCACATATATTAGTCCGCCAACGATCAGCATCACCGCAATAAAGGAGCACATTGATACAAGCAGGAATTTGTTCTTCAGTTTTCTGATCGACTGTTCATTCATATGGAAGCCTCCATTTCAAAAGGTTTTTCACTGCTTCTGTTCTGTCGCACCTTCGTTTAATCTGAATGTTCCTCCCTTTTCTCCATCTATCGTAAGATTTGAATCTATGGCTGAGAGTTTTCTCTTGAGATATGAAATATAAAGCCATACCGTATCTTCATTGGCATCCGGTTCTGATGCCCAGATTTTCTGGAGGATATCGTCTGTCGACAGCTCTCCGTCTGCATGCGTCATCAGCAGCTGCATCAGCTCGAATTCCCTGATAGAGAGTCTGACTGAATTCTCACATGAGAGCTCCATCTCATCTGCCTTCAGGGAAATATCTCCGAAGCTCATATCCTGCGGATTGTATTCCCTGCCTCTTCTGACGAGTGCCCTGACCCTGGCCAGGAGCTCTCTCATATCAAAAGGCTTCGCCAGATAATCATCAGCTCCGGCATCAAGTCCAGCAACCTTGTCATCAACCTCGGTCTTCGCCGTCAGAAGAAGGACAGGTGTCAGGATATTATTTTCTCTCATATATCTGAGAACTCCGAGGCCATCCACCCTTGGCATCATGATGTCGAGTATTACAGCATCAAAGCTGTCCTCTGACAGATAGTCCAGTGCCTCCTGACCATCATAGGCGCTCGTCACATCGTATCCTTCATGCTGCAGTATGGCAGTCTCAGCACGGTTCAGATCTCTTGTATCTTCTGCTAATAATAGTTTCATGCTGTCTCACTCTCTTCCTTGTGATTCTCTTCAAATATCATGTCCCTGATTGTCTGCATCGAAATATCGGTGGATGCCAGCTCGTCTGCACATCTCTTGAGTTCGGACACGATGAGCTCCTCATTTGCATTCCCAAGGTCATGCTTGTATCTGATATGATGCTCAAGTGCAGCCCAGGTATCCTGTGAAATGGTGCGCAGCTGGATCTCAGCATAGAACCTGCCATGCATCCTGAGAATCATGTGATAACTCCTGTATCCGTTCGGCTTCGCGTGCTTTATATAATCCTTTTCTTCGACAACCTCAGCACCAGGCAGTGCCACGAGATGATCCCTGAATTTGTAAATGTCGTCAAGAAATGCACACACGACTCTGATGCCGACCGCATCATATATCTTTGTGAGTGCCGACTCAGTCGTGACCGGAAGTCCCTTTCTCACGCACTTCTCACGCATGCTGTCTTCGGACTTGATCCTGGACAGACAATGCTCAACCGGGTCCATACCATTCTTCTCTTTGAGCTCGGATCTCAGTGCATTGATATCATCGAGCAGTTCCTTTTCTATTTTCTCCAGTTCAGGCCTGTAAGGTCCATAGATGCTATCTTCCATTTTCTATTACTCCAGATAATATTTGCAAATATTATAACGCAAAATTCTCTGCGATGTTGTTAAAAATTCGTGAATGGTGTGGTAAAATTGTGTGTATGAAAAAAAGATTCAGGCTCGATAAACTGATAAACTGATGTCTGAATCATTTTCACTGGAGGAAAACTAAATGTCAGGAGTACTATACGGGGTCGGCGCAGGATGCGGCGATCCATCTGAAATCACGCTAAAAGCAATTGAAATAATAAAGCAGTGCGCTGTCATTATCTTTCCAGCAGGAAGTAAGGATCAATGCAGGGCATATGACATAGTAAAAGACTATATACCTGAAAACAAAGAGCTGCACTTTTTCGATTTTCCAATGATCCGTGATAAGAGCACACTCAATCAGAGACGTGAAAAAATATATGAATCAGTGAAGGAATATCTGTCATCAGGAAAAGATACAGCCTTCGTTACAATCGGTGATCCACTGATCTACTCGACATTTTCATATATAGCGGCTTTTGCATATGCAGATGGATTTACAGTGAGGTACGCAGACGGCATCCCATCATTCCTGTCATGTGCCAGCCTGCTAGGAATAATACTAGGTGACGGAAATGAACAGATACACATAATCCCAGGATCCGCAGACCTGCATGAGGCCCTTGAACTCCCGGGAATCAAAATTTTTATGAAACTGGGAAAACACATCTCAGAACTGAAAAAAATACTTGATGCATCCGACCACGAATTCATCGGAGCAGTCAGCCATTGCGGTATGCCCGACGAAAAAATATATAAAGAAATATCAATTATACCTAATGAAAAAGCTTACCTTTTGACAGCATTTGTAAGGTAAAAACAGGGGCAACGAAACACGATAACTTACTTTCCCTGCTTCTCGTAAATAAACCTCATCCCCTGCAGCGTGAGGTCCGGATTATATTTATCAATATATTTCGTCTCGTTGGAAATCATCTTCCCGAGACCGCCGGTAGCGATGACCTTCACATTCTTCGCGCCGGATTCCTTGATCATATTCCTGATGATATACTCGGTCGCACCGATCTGGCCATACACGAGACCAGCCTGCATGGAGCTGATCGTCTCGCGGGCGAGGATAGTCTTCGGCTTTCTGATCTCGACCTCAGGCAGCTTCGCAGCATCCTCCCACAGAGCCTTTGCCGAAATACGGATACCCGGAGCCGTGACGCCATACCTGAAGGCGCCCTTTTCATCGACGAAATCATACGTCGTAGCTGTGCCGAAGTCGATCACGATAAGTGGCCCACCGTAGAGTTCGTAAGCACCGGCAGCATCAACGATCCTGTCCGCACCGATCTGACTCGGAACCTCGGTCTGTATATTGATCCCGGTCTTCACCCCGGCCGCCACCACGAGCGGCTTCGTATCAAAATACTTGATGATCCCGCTCGTCAGAGAGTGCATGACAGCCGGAACGACAGATGCAATGATACAGTCCTTTACCTTATTGTGATCAATCCCGTTGTGATAGAGAATATTCCTGATTGAAATCCCGTACTCATCAGAAGTACGGGCAATCCCTGTATTCAGTCTGAAATTGCCTATGAGCACGCTTTCGCGGAATACGCCGAGCGTGATATTTGTATTTCCTACATCTACTGCTAATAACATATTTTCCTTAGAAGAACTCCCTGAAATATTCCTCGAGTTCTGTAAAAAGCTGCCTCTGGTCCTTCTGGATCTGCTTGATCTTCAGAGGTGCGCCGATGTTGTCATAGGTCAGGTCGCCCTCTTCTGAATCCGTCATCAGATGAAGACTGCCATTCTCGTCAAAATACAGCTCTATGATGCCGCCGATGTCCTCGGTGAAAAGGACACACATGATCTGCAGTTCCTTCTTGACCGGGTCCGGAAGCCCGTCAAAATCAGGGTTCAGATAATATTTTTTATTATATGCGCTTGCTGCGCAGAGTACTATTTTGTCCTGATACATACTTAAATTTATTTAATCAGGTGAAAAAGGGACCTGTCCCCTTTTTCATCTTTTCAGAGTTGCGTAGATGATGGCCTTGATGGAGTGCATGCGGTTCTCGGCCTCATCGAATACTACTGAGTGAGGACCCTCGAAGACCTCATCCGTGACCTCCATCTCGGCGAGACCGTACTTTTCATTTATCTGACGGCCGATCGTGGTATCGAGATCATGGAAGGCAGGAAGGCAGTGCATGAATATCACTGAATCCTTCGCATAAGAGAGCGCCTTTGCATTCACCTGATAAGGCTTTAGGGCCTTTATCCTTTCCTTCCATACATTCTCAGGCTCTCCCATGGATACCCAGACATCCGTATAGATCACATCAGCACCGGTGCAGGCCTCCTCAACGCTTTCTGTAAGAGTCACGCTTCCACCTGTAATATCAGCCTGCTTCTTTGCATACTCGACAAGATGGCTGTCCGGGAAATAATCCTTATTCGTACATGCCACAAAGTCCATTCCCAGCTTGGCACAGGTGACCATAAGGGAATTACCCATATTGTATCTGGCATCACCCATGTAGACGAACCTTACGCCCTTGAGCTTCCCGAGGTGCTCCTTTATCGTCAGCATATCCGCGATCATCTGAGTCGGATGACTCTCATTCGTGAGGCCGTTCCATACAGGAACCCCTGCGTACTGGGCCAGCTGCTCCACGATCTCCTGACCGAACCCGCGGTACTCAATCCCGTCAAACATGCGGCCGAGCACTCTTGCAGTATCCTTTAGGCTCTCCTTTTTTCCGATCTGTGAGCCTGAAGGATCGAGGTAGGTGGTCGTCATTCCCATATCATGAGCTGCGACCTCGAACGAGCATCTGGTCCTCGTGCTTGTCTTTTCAAAAATAAGAGCGATGTTCTTTCCCTTCAGATAATCAAGCTGGGAAAGGCCCCTTTTCTTCTCATCCTTGAGCCTTGCCGACAGCTCGATAAGCCCTGTGATATCATCGGCCGAAAGGTCTGTCATCTTAAGAAAACTCTTGCCATATAAATCCATTGTCAAATCTCCTTTGCATTCTTATGATTATAAGCTTTTTATATGATTCCGTAAAGAGCGGGTCATTCCGTGCGTTCCTTTTAGATATTATTATTATCACTGCGATTTTGCAAGTCTGTTTCTTGACAAATCCTCCATTAGAAATTATACTTTTTCACCTATGAAGGAGACCCCTTATGCTGAATTCACTTACTATTGGAAATATAACCCTCGCTAATCCTCTCATCCTGGCTCCGATGGCTGGTGTCACCGACGAGCCCTTCAGACGGATCTGTCATGGGATGGGAGCCGGTCTCGTGTGCATGGAAATGGTTAGTGCCAAGGCTATCTGCTATCATAATAAGAATACCAGGGAGCTGCTCGAAATCGCTGACGACGAGCATCCGGTCTCCCTCCAGCTGTTCGGCTCAGATCCCACCTCCATGTCCGAGGCAGCGAGGATGATAGATGAGGTCCCGTATGATATTCTCGATATAAATATGGGCTGTCCCGTACCGAAGGTATTTGGCAATGGCGACGGCTCTGCCCTTATGAAGAATCCGAGGCTCGTAGGCGAGATCGTATCCGCCATCGTGAAGTCCACCGACCGTCCTGTCACAGCGAAGATACGTGCCGGAGTTGATGCAGAGCATATCAATGCGCCTGAGATCGCGCATATCATTGAGGAATCGGGTGCATCCGCCGTTGCTGTGCACGGACGCACAAGGGAACAGTATTACAGCGGCGAGGCCGACTGGGACATCATCCGCCAGGTAAAGGAAAGTGTCTCCATTCCCGTGATCGGAAACGGAGACCTCCGCAATGCTTCTGATGTAAAAAGAATGTACGAGGTCACCGGCTGTGACGGCTTCATGATCGGCCGTGCCGCAAGAGGCAATCCGTGGATCTTCAGTGAAATACTCACAGAGCTAAGGACCGGCCATCCTGCCGATAAGCCTTCCCCGACCTATGTCATGGATATGCTGATGAAGCATGCCAGGATGGAGGTTGAGATGAAGGGTGAGGACCGAGCCATCCGCGAGATGAGGAAGCACGCCGGCTGGTACACCTCCGGCATGAGAAACGGGATACGTTTCCGCAGGGTGGTAAATGAAATTCACACCCTGTCGGAATTCGAGGCCGTATGCCGGCGTTTTCTCGAGCTCTGACCGAGCTCGTTCATTGCCCATTCATACTCTTCATCTGACAGCCCGTGCGGGGAAAATCCTGCCTTATCGAGAATATCCTTAAGTCTCTGCCTGTCCTCCGATGCCATATCCGGGTACAGGTATAAAAGCTGCTCCTCATAATTTACCCTTCTGCTGAATTCCTTATCCCTTCTGCGTCTTCGCTCCGTCTGTCTCTGATAATGCATTATGAGCCTGTCGGAGCTGCCGGCTGCCGCAAATGCTCTCCTGTACCTTATATCAGAATACAATGATTTCATTCCGATCCATATAAGGGGAGATGCCAGTACAAGTATCATGACAAGCATCAGCCACATCGCTCTTTCGCCTCTGAAGCTGTCCCTGATGTCACCTGTACCATTATCATCAGAAACGTTATTATTCTGAATGGTATCATTACGGCTGCCTCCGCCTGTCAGTAAACTCATGAGATCTGAAAGGAATCCACCGCCTCCGGTGTCCTCAGTCGCTGCCGGTGTGACATCGGCCACTACCCATCCATGCCCCTTCTCATATACCTCAACCCATGCATGGGCATTCATATCGCTTGCGGTCGTCCTTATCACTGCTGACGACCTCAGTGTATTCTGTCCTGAATAGTAGTCATCATAGGACAGCTCATCCTCTCTCTCAGCATTATTTGCCATACTCTCCATTGACACTGCGTAGCCCTCGCAGTATCTGGCAGGAATCCCGAGACTTCTGAATATGAGCACTGCCGAGCTCGCATAGTGTGCGCAATAGCCCTTCTTATTTTCATTGAGGAAATATTCTACAAAGTCCCTTCCCTTAGGAGTCGCGCCAGGGCTCAGTGTATACGGATAATTCTTCTGAAAATATGCACGCAGCCTCTCCACAGCCTGGTCTGTGTCCATTCCTGCTTTAAGGCCTGCCCTTCTGCAGAAATCTGATACAGTCTGATAGATATCTGTCGGGACACCACGATAGCCATCACCCGGATTACTGCTCTTTATCTGCATATCATCCAGACTGATCAGAGGATAATATGTCACCGTCTCAGTAGCTCCAAATGGCAGAGTTTTTCCATCACCGCTTATTCCATCTGTTATCTCAGTCGTATCAGTATAATACGGCTCATACGGCCTCACATCCGCCCCGACATTCTTTATATCCATGCGGGCACGGGCACCCTTTCCACTCTTATAGCTTTTCTTCAGGGCACTGACCTGCTCCTGATCATCCTTATCATCGGTGCCTGTCCAGTAATTATCGACAGGATTATAGTATTCACCTATGAAGTTCCTGATATACAGGGTATCTGTAGAATACGGGGTAAAGGTGATCTCGAGATCGGGCTGACCATCCTGTGTCACCCTGTTCACTCCGCCAAGCCTTCCTGAGTTCAGTCCGCCCGTAGCCGGATATCTGTTCAGAATACCGTCTGCGCCACGCAGGAAAGCATCCTTCACGGCCGGCTCTGTGCTTTCCTTTATCCGGCTCTGACCATTGTAGATATTAAGCCTGCTGCATACCAATGCCAGCATAAGACCTGCCACCCATATCACTATTGCCATGAAAAACATATTCAGGTCCGTGGCCTTATCTACTCTGTACGAGATTCCCTTTCTTGTCCGTATATATTCCGTGCTTCCACGGTTGAACCTGAAATGACCACCGCCGCGGACCAGAGCGATATATACCATCATGACAAGCCAGACACACGCACTGGCCGGCAATGAGGAAAGGCCGTCCAGATCCAGATATATGATCACGAGATTTGGAATGATGGTAAGTATGAAGCACCAGACATATGACGCGCTCCATATCACGAGATTAAACACTATATACTCAAGGATCATACCGACTGCTATTGAAAAGGCCGTCACCGTGACATAGCGGTTTGCAACTCTCTCTGTATATGTACGCATTCCGGAGAGTTCAAAGAAATCAGTGATCCTGTCGATGGTGGTATTGACTACTGCATAGAATCCTGAATTGATTTCATATCTGAAATTGATGCCTGCAAATACGAATACCGCCAGGAAAAGAAGTGCCACCAGATTCTCGCCCTTACTGCTCCTATAGCATAATGACAGTATCAGCGCTTCTGCCGCAAGCGTTCCGAAAAAGACCACCAGCGACATGGAAAGACCAATACCATCTATATACATATAGATCGAGCTTGCCGACAGAAGAAAAACCGCAATGGCCTTTATCATTATATCCGTATTGCCATTCTTCTCTGTCCTTGTGTCCCTGTATGCCGTGATCACCGTGACACCTGGTGAAGGCACAAGAGGCTGTTCTTTTTTTCTTTTACCGAGAGCCATCCACCACGGCCTCCTTCACCTGGCCATCTGATGAGTAAACTCTGATATATCCCATAATCTCCGGATGTACCGATCTCATCAGCCTGTCAATGTCTTCAGTCATCTCTGCCCTTTCACCGAACATCTCTGAAAAGGCCTCATCCACATCTCCCTGATCCTGAAATCTCTTCCGCCTGAAGTCCTCATCAGCTACACTCCACCACATCAGCTGCGTATTCACATTGCTTCGTACCAGTTCCTTTATGAGACTGTAAGCCTCGCTTACTACCTCATCATTTTCCTCAAGAATCTCCGTGAACTCCACCACAACGATCAGCTGCTCATCTGACATGGCTCCTCTCTGCTTGATCATCAGCTCATCCCTCTTGGCTGATAGCTTCCAGTGAATATCCCGTGGTCTGTCGCCTGGTACATATTCACGAATCTCTGACACATCAGAGAAATCATTGCCGCGCCTGTCAGTCTCCTCGGCCTCTGTCATACCGCCGGACGGATGCAGCGCGTACGAGCGCGTATCTCTATCACCCTTTGGAAAAACAGTGACCCCGACGCTCTTATCTACTGTCTTCTTCAGATCTGCAAGTCCGAGCACATCCCGGATCATGACATGATCTGCTGTGATCTCGTAATATCCCAGCAGTGAAAATCTGAGAGGGACATAATGCATCTCTCCCTCATGATTCACAGGAATTGCAATCTGTATCTGTCCCGAGGTGCCATAGAATGTATTCCTGATCGTCAGTGTGATGGCGGCCTCGTACGATGAAAATGCCATACCTGCCCGCAGATTATGGCCTATAAGAACCAGGTCTCCCTTTTGCGTATGATCTGTTCCAAGGGATACAAGCAGCTCTGATTCCCTGAGCATCAGCATTGATGTGATAATATCTATCGGCAGCGCAACTATTTCCATCATAAGCATGATAAAAAGAATTGTCCCTCCGAAAACAGCCACTATTGCAGCTGTCACTGCTACTGCCAGTATATATCCGATCAGCCGTCCGACTCTTATCCTCATGTCCTTGGTGCCCTTACATCCTCTATCAGCTTCTGTATTGCATCGTCCATTGTGATTCCTGCTGCCTTCGCTCGCGCAGACAGCTTCACCCTGTGACCAAGCGTATCCCTGGCAATACTCTGCACATCCTCAGCCGTCACATAGTCCCTGTCATTGATGAAGGCGACGGACTTTGCCATACCGAGCCTGGCTATGGTTCCACGTGGTGATGCTCCCTGCGCGAAGCTGCCGCCGTTCCTCGTATGCTCTACCAGACTCACTATATAGTCATAGATCTCATCCTTCACATACATCTGCGAGATGGCAGTCCTGATGGTCTTCAGGTCATCTGCCGTAAGCACCGGCTTTATATTCTCGACAGGCTTCGCAGCATTGCCCTTGAGGATCGCCACTGCATCCTCATGTGCCGGATATCCCATTGACAGGCAGATCATGAATCTGTCGAGCTGTGACTCAGGAAGCATCTGTGTTCCTGATGAGCCGTACGGATTCTCTGTTGCTATCACGACAAACGGGTCCGGAAGCTCTCTGGTCACTCCGTCCACTGTAGCCGTTCCCTCCTCCATCACCTCAAGCAGAGCCGACTGGGTCTTCGGTGATGTACGGTTGATCTCGTCTGCAAGGAACAAATTGGAAAATACCGGTCCCGGATGAAATTCGAACCTGCCGCTCTCCTTCTCATACATTGAGAATCCCAGGATATCACTCGGGAGCACATCCGGTGTGAACTGCACCCTCCTGTAATCGAGTGACAGCGTCCTTGCAAACGCCTTCGCGAGTGTCGTCTTCCCGACTCCCGGTATATCCTCCATCAGGATGTGTCCGCCTGCGATCATCGCCGCAAACACCTTCAGCACGACATCATCCTTTCCCTTTATCACTGAATCCACTCTGTTCAGTACCGCTTCTGCAATTCTATTCATATCGAACCTCCTGAGATGAAAAAGGGGACGCGTCCCTTTTTCATCTTTTTATTTTATACTGTCGCCCACAAAATGTAAAATACCAGAATTATATGTTTACCATAACCAAAATGTATGCTATCTTTTTGCCTGCATTAGTGCTAAAATAAGGAAAGTTAATTTTTTCACAAATAAAGGTTCAAGGAGGCAATATGGGTTTCGAACAGGAATATCAGCAGAAACTGACCACAGCCGATGAGGCCGTGAAGTGTGTCAGAAGTGGTGACTGGGTTGACTATGGCTGGTGCGTAGGCACTCCGGAGGCTCTCGACAAGGCTCTGGCGAAGAGGGCTGACGAGCTCGTGGATGTAAATGTACGTGGTGGAATTCTGTTCCATGTACCGGCCATCATGCAGGTACCTGATGCAGACAAGCATTTCTCATACAATTCATGGCATATGAGTGGTGTCGAGAGAAAGATGCTCACGACTACGAATTCATATTTCGCACCGATCAAGTATTCAGAGCTGCCTAGCTACTATCGTATCAATAATGCTACTCCGTCAAGGGTCGTTATGATCCAGGTCGCTCCGATGGACAAGCACGGATATTTCTCATTCGGACCATCCGCTTCTCATCTCGGTGCAGTATGTGAGAATGCCGAGGAGATCATCGTTGAGGTCAATAAGAACATGCCTCGCTGTCTCGGCGGTCACGAGTCCGAGATCCATATTTCAAAGGTAAGCGCTATCGTAGAGGGCGACAATCCACCACTTGGTGAGATGCCTGCTGGCGGCCCTGCCTCTGATGTGGACAAAAAGGTCGCAGAGCTTATCGTTAATGAGATCCCGAACGGAGCCTGCCTTCAGCTCGGTATCGGCGGAATGCCGAATGCCGTAGGTTCTCTTATCGCACAGTCTGATCTGAAGGATCTCGCAGTTCATACAGAGATGTATGTAGACGCCTTCGTAGACCTCGCTATGGCTGGAAAGATCAACGGCTCCAGGAAGTCCATCGACCGCTACCGTCAGGTATATGCCTTCGGTGCCGGCACGAAGAAGCTCTATGATTACCTCGATGACAACCCTGAGTGCATGAGTGCTCCGGTTGATTACACGAATGATGTGCGTGTTATTTCTCAGATTGACAATTTCATGTCAATAAATAATGCAATCGACATCGACCTCTATGGACAGGTAAACGGCGAGTCTGCCGGAACCCGTCAGATCTCCGGTGCAGGCGGACAGCAGGATTTCGTACAGGGTGCTTATCTCTCTAATGGCGGCAAGAGCTTCATCTGCATGTCTTCTACATTCACAGACAAGAAGGGCCTTGTTCACAGCCGTATCCGCCCTACCCTTGCAGAGGGTTCAATCGTTACCGATACACGTCCTCAGACTATGTATGTCGTGACCGAGTACGGCATGGTAAATCTCAAGGGACTCTCAGCATGGGAGAGAGCCGAGGCTCTGATCTCCATCGCTCATCCTGATTTCCGTGACCAGCTGATCAAGGATGCTGAAAAGCTCAGGATGTGGAGAACATCAAATAAGAGATAACAGATCATCATGATCATTGCATAAAAAACGGGTTCCGCCTCACCAGAAAGTGAAATCGGAACCCGTTGTTTTTATCAGAATGCTTCTTTTCTTCTCTCAAGGCGCAGCTTCTGACGCTTCTCGGCACCTTCCCACTCGGCTTCTTCACCAGGACCATTGAGCTCCAGCGCGTATGGCACCGTAATCGGCTTGCCATCCGGTGTGACTGCGACATAGGTCAGATACGCCCTGTTGATCGGGGTGCGCATACCGACTTCATTTTCCCTGTATGAATCTACACGAACTTCCATCGATGAATTGCCGACGTGAGTCACTTTTCCGATCATGACTACCATATCATTGAGTCTGGCCTCAGCCTTGAACACGAGATTGTCGACCGATGCAGTGATGACTTCGTGAGTCGAATGTCTCATGGCTGTCATTCCACCGACCTCGTCTATCCATTCCATGAGCCTGCCGCCGAACAGCCTTCCCTGTCCGTTGATATCGATCTGCATGACTACATGTGTGACTTCTGATTTCGAGAGTTCAACCGTCTTTACCGGACGGCCCTTCTGATTTTTTACTATACCCATTATTTGCCATATACCTCGTGTGCGAATTTCTTTAATACCGGAATTGAACGCTTTACCTTCTCTGTATCAATGCAATATGCCATTCTGAAGTATCCCGGTGCGCCGAAATTGTCTGCCGGCACGAGGATCAGGTCATACTTCAGGGCCTTTTCACTAAATGCGACTGCATCGTCTTCAAGTGCCTTCGGGAAAATATAGAAGGTTCCCTGCGGTCTAACTACCTCGAATCCGATATCGGTAAGCGCATCGTAGAGCAGATTCATATTGGTCTCATAGACTGACAGATCTGATGTCATATCAATGACTGCTGCGACGCCGAGCTGTACTGTAGATGACGGGCAGTTGTGTCCGATTCCACGGCTGATCTGGCCGAAGATATCTACGAGAATGTCTGCATCTGTAGCCTTTGGATTCACGGCTATGTATCCGATTCGCTCACCGGGAAGAGACATACTCTTCGAGAATGAATAGCATGACAGTGTATTGTCATAAAATGCCGACGGGTACGGACACTTTTTTCCATCGAAAACTATCTCACGATACGGCTCATCGCTTATCAGGAAAATGTCATGACCATATTCCTGCTGCTTCTGATTCAGATAATCAGCCAGCTTCGTCAAGGTCTCTTCTGTGTAGATGGCTCCTGACGGGTTGTTCGGCGAATTGATAAGAACCGCCTGGACATTGTCATTCATCATCCGGTCAAGCTCTGTGAAATTGATCTGGAAATCAGGGATATCTGGCGGAACCACCTCTAGTGTCGCACCTGTATCATTGATATACGGTGTATATTCTGGGAAAAATGGTGCGAATGTCAGCGCTGTATCTCCCGGCTTCGTGACTGCTCTCACTGCATGAGCGATGGCGCCTGCTGCACCAGATGTCGGGAAGATATGCTTTGCCTCATATGGAAGACCGAATCTCCTCTTCAGTGAATCTGCGATTACTTCTCTCGCATGTGTATTGCCAAGTGTCGGTGAATATCCATGAAGTGTCATTGAATCCATCGTCTCATACATCCTGATCACTGCTTCATCATAGGCCTTCGGCGTTGCTACCGACGGATTCCCGAGAGAATAGTCGAATACATTCTCGTATCCTATCTCCTGTCCGCGCTGGTGTGCGTATGAAGCCAGCTTTCTGATCACATTCTTATTTGACAGTCTGTCTTTGTATTTCTGATTTATCATCTGAGACTCCTTTTCACAATTTCATATATTATAGGCAAAAAAAGCCTCCCTTGCAATAAGGAGGCTTATCATATGATTATTTCATGAGTTTCTGGATCGTATCGACCAACTCGTCGATTACCTCGTCATTGCCATTCTTTACATTCTCTGTGACGCAGGTCCTGATGTGGCGGCTCAGGATCACCTTGTTGAAACTGTTCAGTGCTGCCGATGCTGCTGTGCTCTGGCGGAGCACATCGATGCAGTAGGCATCCTCATCTATCATGCGCTTGATGCCCCGGATCTGGCCCTCAATTCGAGAGAGACGGTTGATCAGATCCTTCTTTTCTTTCTCTGATCTCTCCTTCATCTTACCTGAACAGCGGGCACAACCGCCGCCGTCATTCTCCACTATATCTGCATTAGCCTGTGCGCAGTGCGGGCAGACTGCCTCTTCTTTTTCAACAGCCTGCGAAGCCTTTTCTTTCACTGCTGCCATGAAACACACCTCCAAATATAAAAACAAGCATATCCTATGCTGGATACGCAAGTTTATAATATACCCCCATCGGGTATATGTCAATAGACAGAAAATCCATTATGCCTGCAAAAATAGGTTGCACACAATCTATTTTTGTGATATAGTGCTTGAAGTGAAAAAACCGAAAGGAGATTTATAGATATGGCAACACTTAAGTTTACTACAGATAATTTTGAAGAAGAGGTTCTGAAGTCTGACAAGCCTGTACTCGTAGATTTCTGGGCTACATGGTGCGCTCCATGCAGAATGCAGGGACCTATCGTAGAAGAGCTCGCTGATGAGAGAAGTGACATCAAGGTAGGAAAGCTCGATGTAGATGAGAATCCTGAAATAGCTGAGAAGTACGGCGTGATGAGCATCCCTACACTTCTCGTGATCGAGAACGGTGAGGTCGCTCACCAGATGGTCGGAGTACATACCAAACAGCAGATCTCTGATATCCTGCCACAGGCATAACATACTGAACACTCAGACCAAAAGGCTCTTTCCAGGCATCTGCATTTCAGCAGATACTACAGGAAAGAGCTTTTTTATACTTGGATTCTCAGAAAAATAAAAGGACAAATCCACTTTTTCATTATTTCCTTTTGAGATTGAGGATACCAGCAATCTTTGACAGGACTATATCCGGGAACAGCGGTCCGAGAATGAAGTCAAGGAATGAGACGATGGATGGTGTTGATGCCATTCCTCGTCTTTTTATTGTACGAAGACTTCGCCTGACAACGCGGTCAGTAGTTGATGACAGGAATGGAGACGACTTCGCTCCTGTCGAATGCTCTATGAATCCCGTATCCCGGACCCAGTACGGACATACCGCTGTTACAGAAATGCCCTGAGATAAGATCTCCTGCCTGAGACCACGGGTGTATGAAAGTATGAAGGCTTTTGAAGCCGAATAGACATTGAATCCTTTAAGCGACTGAAAAGATGTGATGGATGCGATATTTACGATCCGGCTTCCTGCACTCATATATGGCAGGCAGGTCTGAACCATTGCAACTGTTGCTGAATCATTGAGATCGATCTCGGCCTGCTCGCCTTTATTTCCGATCTGAGCAGAGGTACCTGACAGTCCCATTCCGGCGCAGTTCAAGAGAAGTCTCACATCATAGCTTCCGGAACTGAGCATCTCTCCTATCACATCAAATGACGCCCTGTCTGTGAGATCAAGTGGGATCGGCAGACACGCACCGGTCTCTTCTGCAAGCTCAGTGAGCGCGTCTTTATTCCTTGCGATGATCCAGAACTCTTCGATATCGAAATCATGCATCTGTCTGGCTATGGCCTGCACATATCCACGTCCGAGTCCTTTGGATGCTCCGGTCACGATGGCTATCCTCTTTGCTGAACGATTTCCGGCAACAGAACCTTTCCTGACCCTGTTACGGATCCTGATATTTGCGATAATGGTCAGTGCAATTCCTAGCAGTCCCATCCAGAAAAAAATATTTCCGAATATCGAGACGCACCTGTCGTATATCTCTTTTAGTATCTCCATTCCAATTTACTTCCATCCACTATTTCCTCGTACTCCACACTTTTCCTCAATCTCTCTGACTTAAAACTCTGAACTCAGTCTTCCTTCGCCCATCCGAACGAATACTTCACAGCCTTGTGCCATCCCTTCAGCTTCTGCTCTCTCTCCTCATCAGACATCTGTGGAACGAACTCTCTGCCATCCTCATCAGGAAGGGCCTTGATCTCATTGATATCCTTCCAGAATCCGGTTGCGAGACCGGCCAGATATGCTGCGCCAAGTGCCGTCGACTCTACATTTGATGGGCGGTGTACAGGCTTTCCAAGCATATCAGCCTGGAACTGCATCAGGAAGTTGTTCGCACAGGCGCCGCCGTCTACACGGAGTGACTTTAGCGACAGGCCACAGTCCTCTTCCATTGCATTCGTGACATCACATACCTGATATGCAATCGACTCAAGCGTCGCACGGATGATATGATACTTGTTCGTGCCACGGGTGATGCCCACGATGATGCCTCTCGCATACTGATCCCAGTATGGGGCACCGAGTCCTGTAAAGGCAGGAACCACATAGCATCCGTGGGTTCCATGAGCCTTGTTGGCCCAGTACTCAGAGTCCTCTGCCGAATCTATCATCCTGACCTGATCACGCAGCCACTGGATCGCAGCACCGGCGACGAAGATAGAGCCTTCAAGAGCGTAGTTTACTTTTCCATCGAGTCCCCATGCAATTGTGGTGAGCAGTCCATGCTTTGAAAAGACTGGCTTGTCACCGATATTCATGAGCAGGAAACAGCCTGTACCATAGGTATTCTTGACCTGTCCCTTCTCATAGCACATCTGTCCAAAAAGAGCAGCCTGCTGGTCGCCTGCTGCACCCGCAATCGGGATCTCACCACCGAGCAGCAGCGGATCTGTATATCCATAGACCTGCGAACTCGGAACCGGTGTCGGGAGCATGCTCTCAGGGATATCAAGCTCCTTCAGGATATCCTTGTCCCACTCCAGGGTATTGATATTAAAAAGCATCGTCCTGGATGCATTCGAATAATCTGTCACATGCAGCCTGCCGCCGCTCAGCTTGTATATGAGCCAGGTCTCGATCGTACCGAACAGCAGCTCGCCCCGCTGCGCCTTTTCCCTGGCGCCCTCTACATTGTCAAGGATCCACTTGATCTTTGTCGCTGAGAAATATGCATCGATCACGAGTCCTGTCTTTTTCCTGATGGTCTCTGTGAGCCCCTTTGCCTTCAGTGCATCTGCTATAGCCGATGTCCTGCGGCACTGCCAGACGATGGCATGATAGATCGGCTCGCCTGTCTCCTTATCCCAGACAACCACTGTCTCTCGCTGATTGGTGATTCCTATTGCTGCAATGTCACTGGCCTTTGCCCCTACGGTCTGCATTGCCTGTACTGCGACTCCGAGCATGGTAGACCAGATCTCATTGGCATCATGCTCTACCCATCCCGGATTCGGGAAATACTGTCTGAATTCCTTCTGTGCTACCGCTGCCTTGTGCCCCTGTTTATCAAAAAGTATACAGCGGTTGCTCGTAGTACCGGCGTCAAGCGCCATGATGTATTCTGCCATTTTATAACCTCCTGATACGTCCCCTCACCGACCAATTATAGCATTATGGCACTCACGACTCAACCTGAAAAGCATTACAAATGCCGTATTCTGCGAGCTTTGCAGATATAAATGTGAGCATACGGAAACGCAGTTCTTCGGGATACATGGCATAGCCGTGCCTTATCACAAACGGGTACTGTACAGTTTCGCTGTCGGGTTCTGAGAGTCTTATTCTCTTTAAATACTCTTTTGAAATACGGAAGGTACCGATACCGAAGTCGCGAATCCGCGAGACATCAAGAGATGCTGCGATCTGATCGACGAGATCACCGTACATTTCTTCCCATCCTGATACATAGATCATAGGGTCTATGCAGGCACGCACCGTCCCACCAGCGTTTATCACGCCAGCTGCCGAGCGCAGCCTGGCAGAAAGCGGCGCTGTATTATGCTCGAATCGATCTATAATCTCCTGTGGTGAAAGCGTGTAGGCAGTTATAAAATTTGAAGTATCTGAGAGTGCACAGGCGTTTTCTGATGGTGCAATATTTTTATCAAATGCCGGTGCGCCCTTAGTCCTCACTTCTATCTCACAGCGCGGATGAGACACCGCGAACTGCCTCCAGAGCTCGCAGTACCCTGTCAGACTCTCGAACGAGAAGAGATCTGTGTCAAACGACACTGACAGATACATGGTCTGATCATTTTCTATCTCAGCGAGCTTTTCTTCCACGGCTGTAAAGATGTCCTCTATATTTACGAAGATCACTATATATCCGCAGTCGTACATGCCCTTGAGATAGCAGTACTCGCAGTCGTAGAGACAGTTCTTCATCGTGGATGTGTAGTAGAACTCTCTCCTGCCGTAGTCCTGACACATCGGAGACCCCTTATAGAGGAGCTCCCCGGATGCCTTGGCGAGGATTAAGGACCGGTACTTCATCTGGAAATGGATATCCTGCCTCTTTCTGCCGAAAATATCCATATATCTGTCTACATAAAAAATGCCCCGTGAGGAGCATTTCTTGAGTATAGCCTGTGTACGCGGATGGTCCGCGATTTCTTTTTCAATATAGATGTGATTGAAATTCCACATATCAGTCCTTAATCTCCGACGTACAGTACGGGCATCTCGTTGCCTTGACAGGTATCCTGCTCTGGCAGTACGGGCAGGTCTTCTCTGTCGGCTCCGGTTCAGGCTCGGTCTTGTGAACCCTGTCTGCAACACTGTTCAGGAACTTGACCAGCAGGAAGATGACAAATGCCATCAGAACGAAATTAATGACAGCTGTAATAAAAGTACCGTAATTCAGAGTTGCCGCTCCAGCCTCCTGTGCAGCCTTGATCGTCGCATAATGCTTGCCGTCAAGTGAGAGAAACAAGTTCGAGAAATCGATACCACCAGTGATCAGTGAGATCAGCGGCATCACGATATCATTGACGAGAGAATTCACGATTGCCTGGAATGCAGCACCAATGATGACGCCGACTGCCAGGTCGATCACATTCCCACGCATGATGAATTTCTGAAATTCTGCAAAGAACCCCTTGCTCTTCTTCGCGATCTCTTTCTGTTTTTCCTTATCCATATTTTTACAGCTCCTTTCGCTTTTTATATTATATTAGAAAGCAGAAATTGTCGCAATATTTTTCTGAAAAAGATGACAAAATACCTTTTTTACGCTATCATTGAAACGAAGAAAGGATATCCGATGAAAATAAGAGTTCCGGCAGCAACGCTCGCTGTCATAATGATAATTGCCGCATTCCCGGTCAGCGCACACGCTTCTTTTACAGGTACAAGGATAAAGCTTAGGAGCCCGTATCAGGACTGCATGAACCGGAAGGCAAGCGATACATATAATTACAATAATGATACAAGAGACTATGTGACTCCGTATGATGCCGATACAGACAAGATCAGCAAGCGTACAGGCACGTCGCTTACGATCCACTGGTACCCGGTGTATGGTTCGAGCGGATATGAGATATTAAATAAGAGCGGCAAAGTTGTAAAGCGCATCGATGGCATGGATGTAAACCAGATCACGATCACAGGTCTAAAGAAGCATACCAGGTACACCTACTACGTCCGCGCATATAAGAAAAAGGGCGGCAAATACACCTACAGTAAAAAGAGCAAAGCTGCCGCAGGCCGGACCGGATATCAGATCAAGGGTAAGTCCGAGGTCTCAGCGGCTCAGATGGCGAGGTACTATAAGTCAAAGCGCAGCACCTACCCATCAGTCTATGCGTCTCTCGGAGCTCCGACGATAAATGACTTCACACGGATCGTCTACCGCGAGGCCGAACGGTATAATATAAAAGCCGAGGCTCTCTTCGCGCAGATCTGCAATGAGACAGGATTCTTAAAGTTCGGAGGAGATGTAAGTATCAGCCAGTGCAACTTCGGTGGTGTCGGTGCCACTGGTAATGGCGCCTCAGGAATCGACTTCAGATCATATGGTGCCTCTCACTACAAGGCATTCGGATATTCATCAGCCGATCAGGCCAGAAAGCACGCCGTAGATGTAGGCATCCGCTCGCAGGCCATGCATTTAGCTCTCTACGCTGGTGCGATAAAGACTATCGACTACACGATAGACCCTCGAGGGAAATATGTACGTATCGGAAACTCCCCATACGTCGAGTGGCTCGGCATCAAGGACAATCCATACACTACAGGGGAGAAGCATTCTCCGAGCTACCGTGCTCAGACCAGAGGCTGGGCAGCCGCCAACAACTACGGCTATACTCTCGTGGAAAAATATATCAGACCCATGAAGAAAGCCTGATCACTTCTTTTCATGCTCCTGCTCGAATTCATCGACATTCGATCTGGTCAGTTTCTGGTAATCGATATAAAAGCTCTTTGAATTGCTGTGAACGACATTGCTCACATCCTCATCCCGAGCCAGAGCAACAGCTAACTGCATGATCTTGTCAGCCTGGGCTGCAGCATCATTATACACAGTACCCTTGAGGGTTCCCTCTTTCAGGTCCTTTACTGCTTCTTCCGTTCCGTCGATCCCGAAGATAGCCGGGTAGTCCTTTACCGGTATCTGCATCTTCCTGTAATCATCTATGACACCGAGTGCCATATCATCATTATTGCAGATGACTAGCTCTATCCGGTCTCCGTACTCATTGATCAGCTGCTGCATCCTGTTCTGCGCCTGCGCGCGGCTCCAGTTGGCCACTTCACCGGCAAGCTTGTCCAGACTCACTCCATAGTTGATGGCAGTCGAAACCGCCTTCTCACTTCTGATGATCGTATCCTGATGGTTCTGCTCTCCCTTGAGCAGGACATACTGTATCTTTCCATCGCCGTTCTTATCAGCCTCAGGATGAGATCTCACATAATCAGCGATCTCCTCTCCCTGCATCATGCCGCTCCTGATAGCCGGAGCTCCCACATAGTACAGCTGATTCCATCTCTCCAGATCGTGCTTCACGAGCTCTCTGTTGAAAAATACGATCGGGACATTATTCTTCTTGGCCAGATTGATGATAGATGTCGGATCTGTCCTGTCTACCAGATTTATTGCCAGCACATTGCATCCGTTTGCGATCATATCCTCCATCTGGTCATTCTGAGTATTCTGATCTCCTGATGCATCGCCAACAGTGATCGTGACATCGACATCGCCCTTGCTCCTATTTTTCGCATCGGCAATCATCTCATTGATGATGCCCTTCAGGAACGTGTCACCCTCATCATATACGAGAACGCCGATCTTTATTCTGTTATTCGTCTGCTGCACAGGAGTACCGCACGAACTCATTGATATACACAGCACTATGCAGCTGAGTATGGCAATTATTTTTTTCATCAACGCTCCTTATCACTTATATCCAAAGGTATACAGCATATTTTTCTCATTGAAAATATCGTCCTTGCCCAGAATCCGGTTCTTTACCGTTCTGCTGCGCGGCTGTGACAGATTGCCATGTACTCTGTCAGCAATTTCACTGACACCATAATAGCCGACCTTGAATATATCAAGATATGCAAGGCCCTTTATATTTTCCATATCGAGCTGATATATATCCTTCGGTGAAAAACCGCAGCCATATACTGTCGTACCCGGTATCTTGTTCTCACTCACCAGAGATGAAGCAGTTGTTATCGCTTCTTCGTCGAGACAGAGCAGCACATCGGTCCTGTGATTACGAATATAGTCCTCATCAGCTTTATTTACGATAAAGCTCTCCCGGTATCCCTCCGGCTTTAGTACCTTGTCTATTTCTGCTTTCACCTGTCTGACAATCCGACTGTAGCGCCTGTCTGTAATGATACCGATCGTGCGGTTGCTCCCGCTGTTGTCTATGATCATCTGAGCCAGATTCCTTCCAGTATCCACCGGATCACAGTTAATGCTTCTGACATCATACTCAGAATCGGTGATCATCAGAAGAACCGGAATATGGTATTTTCTCTTTTTCAACTGCTGCACGACCCTCTCATTGACTGGATAAATCAGCAGTCCGTCACAGCCATCTCTGACCGCATCGTCCACTGCATCAATCTCATCTGCAGCATTTTCAAAGGTTCCTGTCGTCACAAACCTGATATCGACATTTTTCTCTTTTGCAGCCTCCTGTGTACCTTCCTTCAGCATCGACCAGATATCATTCTCTGAATCCTCTACGATAACGGCTATCTTTTTCTTCTCAGGCGTGCTCCGGCTGCGTACCATCATTACAATACAGAGTATTGCAAAGGCAGCCAGAAGCAGCTCTATTATGACAAAGGTTCTTCCGCTTTTCTTCATACCGTCCTACCGCCTTCCAGTTCTTTCCTGTTCTCTTCAGTGTACTCAATGGCCGGAATATGTATCGTCACGCAGGTGCCCTCGTCCGGCTCACTTTCAATAATGAGACCATACTCATCACCGAACATCAGCCTGATCCTGTTGTGAACGTTCAGAAGTCCCACTCCTGAGCCATGCTTGTGGACACGATTCTCATCGGTCAGCAGGCTGTCGAGCGTCTCCTGATCCATTCCCATACCATTGTCAGTCACTGAGATATACAGATCATTATCTTTCCTCTCAGCCTTTACCACTATCTCGCCGTCATCATCGACCATGCCTTCCATGCCATAGTAAATGGCATTTTCGAGGATCGGCTGTATCACAAGCTTTACAGTACAGTAATTTTCGTATTCTTCAGGCACATCATATGTCACCGTGAAGCTGTCCTTGTATCTGTACTTCTGGATGTTCATATAACTCTTCGCATGCCTCAGCTCATCGCTAACCGGGATAATCGTCCTGCCCTTTGACAGAGATATTCGCAGCAGCTTCGCGAGCTGTGTGATCATATATGTTGCATCCTCATCCCTGCCGCCCTCTATCATCCAGGTGATCGAATCAAGGGTATTGTACAGGAAGTGCGGATTGATCTGGCTCTGCAGGGCATCCATCTCATTTTTCCTTCGCTGCCGCTCCTCACGCACGACCTCTTCCATCAGCCGCTGAATCTCTTCATACGAATGCTGTATCGTAGATCCCAGATGCCTGATCTCCGAAGGGCCGCCTATATATATTTCTGATCCGGAATCCATGTCGGATGCTTCGAGATTCTTTACCGATTCATTGAGCTCGAGGATAGGACGCGAAATCCTGATCGATGCGAAACGGTTCACTATGAGCGCAAGTATCAGCACAACAGTGATGAAAAACATGATCATCCAGATATTGGCGCCTGTACTTCTCATTATCGTGCTTTCCGGAATCACTGCCACGATCTTCCAGCCGGTGTATGCAATTGTTCTCACAACCACATGCATGGTCTGCCCGCGCACGAATGCAGTATGTACACCGTCGCTCTGTGAGACAGCCGTGCGGATCGTAGGCTCCGTCTCACCGTTCAGCTCGAGTCCGGTCTGATACGGATGAAAGATCAGATTGCCCTGGTCGTCACACAGATAGTAGTACTGACCGTTGTCATTATCATTGATCTGTTCCATTGTCCTCTCGACATCAGAATAGTTCATGTCTACAAGCAGTACTCCGGTCCCCTGTGAATTGCCGGAAGTGAGCTCCACCATTCGGGACATAGATATGACCCAGTGATATTTCTGCGCCTCATCCTGAAACAGATTCTGCACATGCGGAGTGGAAAAATACAGATTCTCCATCTCCTCCATTGCACCGGTAAACCACTTCTGTCTCGTGACATTCGGATCCTCTTTCTGATTGGCCAGAGGCTCAGCCATCAGCAGTGAACCGTAATTATTGTACAGCGCAATGCTCCTGATGGTGCTCTGATTGGCTTCATACAGGAGATTGATCTCATGATCGAGACCCGGTTCTGAGATATCATTTTCAGACAGGATATTGTATGCGACAGTATCAGATACATGACGCATATTCACAAGGAAACTTTCCAGACTTCGCCCGGTCTCGTCGACAATGACCTGTGAATTGCTGATATATTCATTCTGCGATGAATCACGGAATCCAAGCACGAAAACTATTGCCAGTATCAGAACTACGATTACGGAGAGCCCTGCAAAAGTAAACATCATGATCGACTGGATACCGTCAAACCGGAAATGATTTTTTATCCTGTAAAAACTGTCGCGGATCTTCTTCACTTGACTTCTTCTCTCTTACGGTATCTCGTAGGTGACACGCCGTACTGCTTCTTGAACACGTAGCTGAAATAGTTCGCGTCCTCAAATCCCACTTTCTTTCCGATCACATAGCTCTTGTCAGAGGTCTCGAGAAGCAGACGGGCTGCCGTCTCCATTCTGTACTCTGTGAGGTATGATACGAATGATTCGCCTGTCTCCTTCTTGAATACACTCGAAAAATATGACTCTGATACTCCGAGCGTTCTGCAGACATCACCTATGGACAGGCCGCTCTCGCTATAATGCTCCTTGACATAGGCCTTTGTCTTGTCCACATAGGAGGCTCCTGATGATTCACGGATCACAGCCAGCCTCTTCTGCATATTGAGACAGGTCTTCTTCAGCCAGGCAATGAAGGACGTCTGATCCATTTCCGTGATATTCCTGTACGGATCACTGTATTCGCCCCATGACTCCGGAATTTCATTATTCTTTGTAAAATCGATCAGATTGGCTATCAGTCCTGACAGCTCGACATGATACTGGTCTACCGATGCGGCCCGGGCCGTCAGATCCTCTGAATAATGGTCTATCGCCTCATTGAGCAATTCCTCCGTGCCCATTCTGATCTGCTGCAGGATTGCATGCACATCCTCTCCGTCTCCTATATCATAATAGTCATTTCCTGCCGGAGCTATCTCGCGGATATTTATTGCCTTGCCTGTACCGTACAGAACCCTGTATGACAGTGCTTCTCTGGCCCCCAGCCAGGATGTGCGCAGATTTCTTATATCCTCTACAGCTGTCCCGACTCCGGCTGACACCAGAGCCCCTGTCACATGTCCGCTGTTGCTGCAGACCATGCCACATTCATCGGTCAGTCTGGTCAGATCCTTCTCCTCGGACAGCTGTGCCACCATGACCGTGTCATGCTGATATGAGAGAAAAAGAGCCTTCCACTTTTCTCTCAGTCTCTCATTCACATATTTCCATACTGCCATCCGAAGCACCTGATAATCGGCTCCCTCAGGCATATGTGTGGTGGACACATGAAAAATGACCGCTACCACATATGGCTCGGAAATTTCTACCCGGTGCTCCTCCTTTTCCCTGTCGATCTCGTCATCAGGGATCTGATTCTCAAGAAGCATTGTCAGGAATCTCGACTGCATGGCAGGAAGAGTCTCCTGATAATACCTGATCAGGGAATCGATATTCTTCTGCCCCTCCCGCTCCTTATCCAGATCACTCCTTATCTTGTCAAGAGTCTCTGTGAGCTCGGTAGCATTTACCGGCTTTAAAATATATTCGGTAATATTGAGATGGATTGCCTGCTTCGCGTACTCGAATTCATCGAAGCCCGTGAATACGACTATCCTGATGTCAGGATACTTCTCCCTGATATGAGCCGACAGCTCCATCCCATCCATGTATGGCATTTTGATATCTGTCATCACCACATCAGGAGGATTGGCATTTATCATCTCGAGAGCCTGCACACCATTCTCTGCCGTGCCATATACCGTAAATCCCAGGCCTTCCCAGTCTATCTTCTTCTGAATTATTTCTATAACCTCTGGCTCGTCATCAACCAGAAGAACTGTATATTTTTCCATAAGAAAAATTATAGCAAAAATCGGAACAAAATGACAGAGACAGATCCTCATCGAACCTGCCTCTGCATGAAACAATATCAATATTTCTCTGTATTACTTCTTGCGGATGTACTTCAGGCAGTCAAGAGTTACGGCTGCGAGAATGATAATTCCTTCGAATACGAACTGAAGGTTTGTATCAACTCCGAGAATTGTAAGAGAGTATGTAAGTGCTGTGAAGATAAGTACACCTACGACAACTCCTGAGATCTTTCCGATACCACCTGTGAACGATACACCACCTACAACGCAGGCTGCGATAGCGTCCATATCCCATCCTTGTCCATAGGCTGCTGATCCTGAACCAACCATTCTGTTACACTCGAGCCAGTCACCGAATCCATAAAGGATACCTGCCAGGACGAATGCTCCGAGAGTTACTGCGAATACTGAGATACCTGATGCAGCAGCTGCTTCCGGATTCCCACCTACTGCATAGAGGTTCTTTCCGAAGGTTGTCTTGTTCCAGATAAACCACACAATGATGATTGCTGCGATAGCCCAGAGGATGATCGTCGGGAAACGTCCGTTGATCTTCGGGATTACCATCTGAGGGATGCTCTGATCGATAGATCCGAACGATACACCCTTTGTAGCGTAGGTTACGAGACCGAAGATAATGAGCATGTTCGCCATTGTTGAAATGAACGGATGCATCTTGAACTTCGCTGTGAAGAAGCCTGCTATCGTAGTGAATACTGTCGTGAGTACCACGCATACGAGAAGTGCAAGTACTGCTCTTCCGCCTGCCGGCATACCTGAGAAATCAAAGGCATGTCCGAATACTGTACCTGTATTCATGCCCTGGTGCATGATGATCGTCGCTGCAACCATACCCATACCTACCATTCGTCCAACTGAAAGGTCGGTACCTGTCAGGAGGATAAGTCCTGCAACACCGAGTGCATAGAACATTCGTGGTGAAGCCTGCTGGAGAATATTCAGGATGTTATTGTAGGTAAAGAGCGGTGAACCCTTTATTGCCGGAGTGATGATTCCGAGGAATACAAATACTGCGATGATTACGATGTACAGTCCGTTCTTCAGGAAGAACTGGGTGGTATTGAAGGTGTACTTGTAGTTCTCCCAGCCCTGTGCCATCTTCTGGCCCTGGGTGTACTTTGACATCCTGAGGAGATCGATCAGATGATATCTGTAGATATATGCCTCGTGCTGGTCATCCTTGATAGCCTGCATCTTCTGGTCATATCTCATCTTCTGGTCGAATTTACGATTCTTGTAAACGTAATTCTCGTCCTTGATTTCATCCTTATCGGTAAGCTTCTTCAGCTCTGCCTCATGCTCATTTGCAAGCTTTCCGAGAGCTGTATCATACTCTCTCTTGGCCTGCTCACGCCTTGCATCACATGAAGCCTTGACCTTGTTGAAATATTCACTGTCATAGTGAGCTTTGAGATAATCCTCAGCCTGCTTCACATATACGGCAACCTTGTCTCTATTTGCTGCCTCTACCTGCTTTGCTTTTTCAAGCTCTTTCTTCGCAGCTGCGATCTCATTATCTCTTTCACCCTTTGTGAGAGTCTTGTCCTCTTTCAGAAGGATGATCTGGTTCTCATAGCTTCTGACCTTTAAAGAACCGTTTTCTCTGAGTTTGTCTATTTCCGCCTGTATGCCGCCAATCTCTTTATCTATCGGCGCGAGAAGTGCTTCCTGCTCCTCTGCGGATAAAATTCTGCTGTCTGCCATAATTCTTCTCCTTTATATTTACAGATACTTCGCAGAGAGTCTCAGGAGTTCCTCCTGGTTCGTCTCTTTCGTATTCACGATACCTGACAGATGACCATTGCTCATTACCCCGATCCTGTTAGTGATTCCGAGGATCTCAGGCATCTCCGATGATACTACGATGATCGTCTTGCCCTGCTTGGCCATCTTGATGATGAGCTCATATATCTCGTACTTGGCTCCTACATCAATACCTCTTGTAGGCTCGTCCATCATGAATACCTTCGGATCTCTCTCCATCCATTTACCAAAGATGACCTTCTGCTGGTTACCACCTGACAGATTGGAGATCATGTCTTCAGGTCCCATCGTCTTGGTGTGCATGACTGCTATCTCATTGGATGTAGCCTTTGTCATCTTTGGATTGGAAAGTGCAGGTCCTGTCTTGTAATGGTTCAGATTGGCAATTGTCGTATTGAATGTGATGTCGCCCTTGAGGAAAAGACCGTTGGCCTTACGTTCCTCTGTGATCATTGCGAATCCGTGATTCATTGCTTCCTTAGAGCTGTTGAAATTCATCAGCTGTCCGTTGTAGTAAACACGGCCGCTCGCACGGGTCCTGACTCCGAATATTGTCTCTAAGAGCTCTGATCTGCCGGCACCTACTAGTCCGTACAGTCCGAAGATCTCGCCCTTTCTAACCTCGAATGAAATATCCTTGAGATATGGTGCAAACTTCGTGGACAGATGCTGGACCTTCAGGATCACATCTCCCGGTGTATTATCTACTGGCGGGAATCTGTTGTCGAGCGAGCGTCCGACCATTGCGGCGATGAGCTCGTTCATATTGGTATCCCTGACATCCTTTGTCATTACCAGACTACCGTCTCGAAGAACCGATACCTCGTCACAGATCTCAAACACCTCATCCATCTTATGTGAAATATAGATGATCGAGATTCCCTGCTCTTTGAGTGATCTCATCATCTTGAACAGCTTCTCTACTTCAGGAACTGTAAGAGATGATGTAGGCTCATCAAGTACGATGATCTTGGAATTATAGGAAATAGCTTTTGCTATTTCTACCATCTGTCTCTGTGACACTGACATATTTTTCATCGGCTGTGTCAGGTTCACTGTCATGTTCAGCTTACGGAAAAGATCCGAAGCTTCCTTTTTCATCCTGCCCTCGTCGATGACTCCGAGTGAATTGGTTGGATATCTTCCGAGGAAAAGATTGTCAATGACGCTTCTCTCAAGGCACTGATTCAGCTCCTGATGCACCATCGCTATTCCGTTCTCGAGTGCTTCCTTTGGCCCCGAGAAATTGATTTCCTTACCGTCGAGGATTATCTGTCCTTCGTCCTTCTGATAAGTACCAAACAGACACTTCATCATTGTTGACTTGCCTGCTCCGTTCTCACCCATCAGACCCATTATGGAGCCACGTTTCACATCCATATTGATGTGGTCGAGCACACGGTTTCTTCCGAAGGATTTGCACATTCCACGAATCGATAAGATTATATCGTCCTTCTTATCTTCTTCTGGCATATTGTTCTCCTGCTTGATATTTCCTTTTCAAAAGAGGCATCAGGTGACTTTCCTGATGCCTCCTGTTCTGTTTAAATTTCGTTCAGTTGTATGAAACTGTACTCTTGATTACTGGAGAAGTGAAGTATATGATGCTGCATTATCTGTCTTAACCATGTTGATCGCGAATGCATCATACTGGTTAGGATTTCCAAGTCTGTTTGTGATATTAGACTCTGTCTGTCCATCACCACCGATGTAGTCAACATCGAGATTCATAAGGTCATCATACTTCTCAAGAAGTGGCTGATATGTTGATCCAAGGAAGTTATCTGATGCATTGTAGATATCAAGCCATACCTTCTTCTTGTCGCTGTTGAGCTGCTTTGATACCGGCTCATAAACCTTTGTAGAATCTGTGAAGTCCTTATAGTTATCAGCTGTTACTGCGAGGTTTAATGCGTAGAATGAACGGTTCTCTTCATCGTATCTGTAATCTTTGCCTTCCTCAAGTACGTTTCCCTGATCATCAGCCTTTGCGATACCTGTCATAACGTCTACACCATCAAGTGCGTTACGAAGAACACGGAGTGTGAGGTAAGCCTGTACATCTGCGTGCTGTGAAATTGTTCCGCCATATCCTTCTGCGATAGCCGCTACTGCATCTGAGTTAGCATCATATCCGAATGTAGGAACCTTCTGTGCCTTTGACCATGCATTGAACATTGACATTCCCATACCATCGTTATTGGATACTACGATATCGATCTGATCACCGAATGATGAAGACCATGACTGGATTGCGTTACCGGCTGTAGCTGCATCCCATGTAGCTCCGGCTGAGTTCTTCATCTCCTGTGAAGCAAGCTCTCTGATCTTTAAGTCTACACCATCGATTGAACCATCCTGAACATCCTTGGCTGATCCATCGGTATTGGTTCCGATTGCCTGATAGTCGATGTTGTCGCCATCCTTGACTGCTGTTCCAAGAGCCTTACGAACACCTCTTGTACGGGCGATTGAATCGTTATGTCCGATATCACCGATTGCAAGAACATATCCGATGGTTCCGTCCCCGTTTCTGTCGATCTCGTCCTTGTGCTCCTTGATGTAATCAGCGATCATTGTTCCCTGTAATTCAGCACCCTGATTTGCATCAAATCCTACATAGTAGGTGTTGTCATTGAAGTGAAGCGCATTGCTGTCGAGTTCTCCTGTTGAGCTGTTTGACGGCTGACGGTTGTACCATACAACCGGCTTATCCTTGTTTGCTACATTTCCGCTCGATGCTGTAGCTGATCCTGATGATGACTTGCCGGATGAGCTACCCGATCCGCCGCAGGCAGCCAGTGAAACACACATTGCTGCTGCTAACCCTAAAGCAACTAATTTCTTTGACTTCATAAATATTTCCTCCTTCATGTTATGACACCCTCTGTGTCATCGTTTTGTTTACGAGTATTACTATATAATTTTTGTCCCCGGAAAAAAATAGAAAATTTTATCATGAATATTAAAGATTCTATGTTTATTCTGTGAAATCTTGAATGAAATCATAAAAGCTGATAAGATACATCCTGGAGGTTTTCTTATGGAAATAACTAAGAAAGAGCTGGCTGAAAGGCTTGCAAAAAAGCAGATAAAGCACGGCGGAAGGGACGATGGCACCGATAGATTCATTGGTGGCTTCACCGATCTGATGCATGTGTCAGACAGCCGCAGCAATTACGGAAATAACCGTGACCGGATCAGACAGAGTCTTAAGATCTTCAATGATTTCGGATTCGATATAATAGAAGAATCGATTGAAGCAGGCCTCACGCGCGAGGAGGCCGAGGAGGTAATGTATGATGCTCTGTATGATTCAGCAGTGAAGTATATTGCCACTATGGATTCAGATAAATATGGCAAGAAGCTCCTCGGACTCGTTTCCGCAAAGCCGGAGGAAAAGCTGCGCCGCTCGGCTGCTGATATATGGGCCGTAGTGAATGGCGCTGATTTTCTCTGGAGGAATACAGGAGTCGAGAAGTTCGAGAGAGCCTACGCACTGGTGGAAAAGGCCCTGAAGACCGCATATACCGAGCATGACGAGAATGCCGCCCAGCGGCTCAGACATGAGTTCCTGTCACATTAAGACAGATTTATAGAAGGAGACATAATGATTTACTCAGGAATTTCACACTATGCAGACCAGCGTGACTGCTTTTTCCTTGAAAACGGAAAGCTCCGTATAAGGATCTCTGCCGCAAGAGGCGATATGAATGCCATCTATCTGCATACCCGTGACAAATATATAGATCCGGCCATTGCTGATACAAGGGCCTGCTGCCGCATGAAAAAAATTGCGAGCGACTTCGGCCACGATTATTTTTCCGCAGATATTGATATACCGCAGGCCGGTCAGTACATGAAGAATCCTGATATGCTCTGCCTCAGATATTTCTTCGAAATGGTGGATGAAGCAGGCGCGAGGATATGGTACGGTGATTCGAGATTCTTCTCAGGCGAGCCGGGTGACGTCGAGGCCATGTTTGACTGCCCTCTGATATCGAGAAGAGAGCTGACATTCAGGGTTCCGGACTGGGCCAGGAATGCTGTGGTGTATCAGATTTTTCCGACAAGATTCGCAACGACTGAGGATGTGCCTGATGAACTGTGGTACAAGACTCCTATCGCATTCAACGATGATCTGCATGGCAATCTGAAGGGAATCACGGAGCACATACCGTATCTCAAGGAGCTCGGCGTCGATGTGATCTATATGACACCGATCTTCAGATCAAATTCATCTCACAAGTATGACACTATCGATTACTACGCTGTGGATCCGTCTCTTGGAGATGAAAAAGATCTGCATACGCTTGTCAACACTGCACACAGGAACGGCATGCGCGTCATGCTCGACGGCGTATTCAACCATACTTCACCAGACTTCTTTGCATTCAGGGATATTGAAGAAAATGGTAAAGACTCCGAATACTATGACTGGTACTATCTCGACAGCAGCGATGTCGTAAGAGGCGACAGGACGCACAAGCCGTCATACCAGAGTTTTGCATATGTTGGATTCATGCCGAAGCTCAATCTGTCGAATCCGGATGCTGCCCAATATGTGATCGACGTCGCCTGCCATTATATAAAGGATTTCGGGATTGATGGATGGAGACTCGATGTCGGTGATGAAATAGGTCATGATTTCTGGAAAAAGTTCCGCAGGGCTGTAAAGTCTGCGAATCCGGATGCCCTTCTCGTCGGAGAAGTATGGCATTTCTCACCTGATTTCCTGCAGGGAGATGAGTGGGATTCTGTCATGAACTATGCATTTTACAAGAATATCGGTGAAATGATCTGTAGTGGAGATATAGGGCCATCTGAATTTCTCTCGCAGCAGAGCTTCCTTGAAGGCCAGTATCACAGCGCTGTCCTGCCTGTGCTCTGGAACCTGATCGACAGCCATGACACGAGCAGATTCCTGTGGAGAGCCGGCGGCGACAAGCGCAAGCTCGCTCTGGCTGCAGCCTTTCAGATGCTGCTACCGGGAACACCATTTATCTATTATGGTGATGAAATTGCAATGACTGGTGGAGATGATCCTGACAACAGACGCGGAATGCTCTGGGATGAAAAGAAGCAGGATATGGATATGTACCACTGGTATCAGAGACTGACCTACTTCCGTCATACAATAAGGGCGATCACCGATGGTGATTATGACAGAATTGACTGTGATGACGAACGTGGTCTCCTCGAATATCACCTCTCCTCCGGCGAGATACTGATCTTCCACACGAAGGATGGAGATGTAAGTGCCAGAGAATACAGGGACTATAAAGAACTGCTTCAGGATAAGATATTTGACGGAACTATCTCCGGATACGGCTGTGTGCTGCTCAGGAGATAGTAATGAGTGACATTGAATTACAGACTGAAACTGAAGAGGAGCGTCCGAAGGAAAGGCGCCGGCAGATCCGGTGGTATCATCTTTTTCTGATGCTTATTGCCGATGCCTGGTGCTTTTTCATAATGGAGTATGTGAACAATCCTGAGCTGCTTCAGATGAAATGGTACTATATGCTTCTGAATACAGGAGGCATTTTTATTATGAACCTGATCGCCTTTTTCTGGTTCAACAGCCTGAAGCGGTCGGTCCTGCTGATAAATATTATATGGTCTGCAATGGCCATAGTCTTTTTCATAGTATATGCTGAGAGAGGAGAGCCGCTGCAGGTCATCGACTTTTTCAGTATCAGAACTGCCGCCACTGTTGCGGGTTCATATACCTTCAGACCTACGCGGGCGCTTATCATCGACATCATGGCTGGCATCGGGCTCACCATTTTCTATACCCTTATCCCCTTCGATTATGTACTCGTGAAAAAGGATCGGATAATAAAAATACTGATGCGTATAGGTGTCGGCGCGTTCATGATAGCAATGTATCCGGTCTACCTGAATACCAACTGGAACGGTGCATTGGGCATCATGACCGACCTTTTCGCCCCGATAAAGACCTATCATGAATACGGCACGACCGTAGGTTTTTTCTGCGTTGCAAAATACATGAGGCTGACCCCGCCTGACGGATATTCAGCCAGGGAGACCGAAGAGATCGCCCGCAGGGCCCTGCTTGAGAAAAAATCGAATACCATTACCTCCATAAAGCCTGTAAATATCATAGCAATAATGAATGAGTCCTGGGCTGATCTCAATTACGCCGGGAAGCTCAATACTACCGACGAGATCATGCCGTACTATGATTCGATGCAGGAAAATACGATCAAGGGCCACACCCTCGTCTGCATCACCGGCGGCGGAACTGCAAAGACCGAGTACGAATTTCTGACCGGCAATTCTGTCAAGAGATTCCCTGGTATGGTTCCCTACGTCAGCTATTTCACCCAGAATGAGTACTCTCTTGTATCGACTCTTGAAGCACAGGGATTCGAGACTGCTGCCATGCACCCATACAAGGGCAGCAACTGGAACCGCGAGGCCGCCTACAGCCTCATGGGCTTTGACCGGTTCTACACGCAGGATGACTTCGACAGGGATGTCCTGAAATACCACGGTCACATCAGCGACCAGGCGAATTATGAGAAGATAATCGACGTGATAGATCATAAAAAAAGCAAGGATCAGCCGCTTTTCCTGTTCGATGTGACCATGCAGAATCACGGCGGATATTCTCGGGATGATATAGGCTCGGATGTCACCACCAACGGGATCACCTGCGATGAAGCGAAAAATTACCTCACCCTTGAAAAGCTCAGTGACCGCGCACTTCAGTATCTGATCGGATATTTCAGGGACTACGATGAGCCTACTATCATAGTCATGTTCGGCGACCATTATCCGACGCTTCCGGACTACTTCACAAGCGTCGTGTCCGGCGGAACTGATATCGACAAGCTGCCCCTCGATGAAAAGGAGAGGTGGTACGCGACTCCATTCTTTATATGGGCAAACTACGACATTCCTGAGAAGCAGGACCTTGTCACGAGCACGAACTATCTCGGCACAATGATGCTTGAAAATACCGGCTGGCAGATGGCTGATTACAACTATTACCTCAAGAATCTCGAGAAGGAGATTCCTGCTCTCAACCACCTCGGGTATCTCGGGACCGATGGTCACTATCATTCATGGAAAAAGGGTGATGCCGGCGCTCTCCACAGTGAATGGAAGTACGAATGCCTGCAGTACACGAATCTGAAGGGGCACGGAAAGGATCGTCTGCCGTGGTTCTTTTCGCTGGATGAGAAAAAATAAATTTACTGTGGATTTTTTATATGAAAAGTAGTATCATATCAGTTAGCCACCTGTTCGCGAGTAAGAGCTCATCAAGCGTGAGTTCCGTGCTGACAACAGTGTTTTCTATTGCGTAGGCTGACGTGCTGATGTGTCGGCAGCAGATGGCTGAGGGATGATAGCTCAGCTGGGAGAGCACCTGGGTCACAACCAGGTTGTCGGGGGTTCGAGTCCCTTTCATCCCATATATGCACCGCCGTCAGACAGGCTCACATCATTGATGCACCCCTGTGCTGGCGGTGTTTTTTTATTTACCAGGTATTATTCTTTGATTCTATCTCCACATCGAGAATTGCATCCTTCAGGGCATGGCCGCCACTCTTCGCCAGATCCTTCAGGATCGAGAGGAATGCTGATCTGTCCTCTGGCGGAAGCTTCCTCAGTGCATTTATCATTGCAACTGATGTCTTCAGCCTGTTCTTGCCGAGCTCGCTGGCCTTCGTGACACCGGCCTCCTTGAACAGGTCGAACAGTATATTGATAAAGAGCTTCCTCTTCTCCGGTGATTCGTTTGATACCCAGCGGCCTAATGCGTCATTTAAGAGCTTGCTCGAGCCGGTCATATCATCTGCAAGGACCATGTGATTTCTCAGCACCTGCCAGCTGAATGGGTCATGCTGGTATGCTCCGTTTTCATCGCTCTTTACTACTACAGGCTCTGCATCATCGGCCATGAGTCCGCCGATAAACGAGAATTCCGGCGTGTACTTTATCATTTTCCCACGGATAGCCTGATATTCCTTCGTGTGGATCACTTCCTGGACAAATCCCGGCCCGTCATTTGAATATACGGTCTTTATCCGGTCCCTGATATGCTGATTGCAGAATGCTGCCGCGAACACCGCGAAATTGCCGCCCTTCGAATGTCCCCCGACATACAGCGTCAGATCCTCTGGCAGGCACAGAAGCGTCCTGTCCAGATAGTCCACGGATGCCTTCTGGCCGACTGTCATATCCTTATATGCAAAGAGAAAATCCTCCTTCCATCCGATCAGCGTGTCATCCGTGCCCCTGTATGCTACATACACCGAGCCATCACCCGGAAGTATCGTAATTGCCGATACCTGAAGGGTCACATCCTCATTTACCGCATTGATATAATGCAGCAGCTTCAGATTTCTGTAGCGCCGGCTGCCGGCCATTTTTTCCAGGATAAAGGGAGCATCAGAGACAAAGGCCTTCCTTGCCCTGATCTCCGATTCGGAATGCTTCTTCCAGTATCTCTCATTTACCTCGCGCACAGAGAGCGGCCTGTCCCTGTCAAGGCCCGGCACTACCCCGTCGAAGTCAATATATGCCATTGTGGAAAAAACGAGATTGTCCACCTCATTGTACGGATCTACAGAAAACGGAATGTCCGCCCTCCAGTCCAGGTAATCCATTATATTCGCCATAAACATACCTCATTGGCAGGAGATGAAAAAGGGACCCGTCCCCTTTTTCATCTGAGTGACCGGCTCTCATGGCAGGTCATGTATATGATCTGATATTTCTCTGCGAGCTCCTGCATCAGCCTCTTTGCATCCGCCAGCTTCTCCTCGTCGAAATTGACGAACGGATCGTCAAGGATTATCATCGGCTCCTCACGACGGAACAGCACATCGATAAGGGCTGCACGGGAACAGAACGATGCGAGATCCTTATAGCCCTTTGACAGATAATCGCTGCTTCTCGTGCGGCCGCCGCCGCTTTTTCCTGAGACGGATACAGACAGATTCATATCAAGCTCGAAATCATCTGTAAGGATCGCATCATCCGAATCCGGATAGAGCGACTTCATGTAGTAATTGAGCCTGTCACGCAGCGGGCCCATATATACCTTCAGGAAATTCTCACGCGCGAGCTGCAGATATTTCTTCGTTTCCTCACACAGAGCGACCTTGTCCTCATACGATGCCTTCCTCGCATTCAGATCCTTCAGCGTCTCACGGGCCTCCTCACACTCCACCAGCGTTGCAGAACGTGAGTCAAGCTCCTTCACATCCTCAGCTATGAACTGCTTCTGCTTCGATATATCATCATCAAGCTTCTTCTGCTCCTCCTGAAGCTCCTGCAGGGACTTCCCGGACTGTGCGAGCTCATCCACATGCAGCGACTTCAGCTCATCATTCAGTTCATCTATCTGCTTCTGGGTGCTCGTATAGAGCAGCATATTCTGTCTGATCTCACGCAGGCATCCTGCGAGATCGGTAATATCCGTTTTCAGCGGGTATGCGCGAAGGGCTGCGAGGATTCCCTGGGTCTCACTGCTGATCGTAGCCACAAGCCTCTGGTACTCCTGATTGTTGGCCTCGAATTCCTGATAATCATCAAACCTCTCTTCGATCTTCTTTATCAGCTCATCCTCCTTAGCATCCTCATACAGATTGATACCGAAGGCCTTTGCATAAGGGTCAAGCGATGTATATAGCTTCAGCTGCAGCGCCGTAAGCTCCTCGACCATGCCAGAGGTATTGTCCGTAAGCTTTCTCTCCTCTGCGCTGAGCGTATCATAACGGTCCTTTTTCCGATGGATCTCAAGCAGCGCCTGCTGCATATCATCCGTTGATACCGGATACTTCTCGATAAATGATATAATCCTGTCATGAAGGTCGTCATACTCACGCTTCAGCTTCGAAAGATCCTTCTCCGATTCGACGAGCTCGTCCTCCATCGTTGACTGCGACTGCTTCCGCAGGGAGATCCTGTGGATGATCTGCATGATGAAGATCACTGCAAATATGACTCCGGCCACGAAGCTTCCGATTGACATGATAAGCTTCAGATGCCCGCCTCCGCCTGTATTGAAGAAAAAGGTGCTCGCCAGGAAGAATACCAGTGTGATAAATCCTATTATCACAGTATCCGAGATACCATCCTCGAGAGAATGTAGTTCCCTGATGCCTACGGCAGCCTCCCTGTGCTTCTGATGTGTCTCCCCGAGCGACTTCATCTGCCCTGAGATCTCATTGCATCTGCTGATGTCAGACAGGGTATTCTGTATCTGCTCATCATCAGGGGTGCCGTTCCTGAAGAATTCCCTCAGCTCGGAAAGCTGATTCCTCTCGTCATCCGACATCTGTACATGCTCGCCCTTGATGCGGAGCGATCTGATGGTTTCGGATTCCTTTTTCCATTCATCTATATCATCCTCTGAGATGCTTCTGTCGGCAAAAAGATTCTCGAGACGTTTCTGCTCATCCTTCTCAGGCAGCTTCTCTCGCAGGATGTCACGACGGTTGCGGTTCAGACTCAGCTCTCTCTCCCTGCTCTCGAGATCATCTATATCATTCTCGTCCGGAAGCCCGTTTGCAAAAAAGTCATCGAGACCCTTCAGCACCTCCTCCTGCTTCTTCAGTGAATCAGTCTTCGCCTGATATACTCCTGCCGACTTCTCGCTTCTGGCTATTGCGGCAAGCTGGTCTGTAAGCGTGCTCTTCCTGTACTCCATCTGACGCAGCTGTGCACGCTTCTCGAGAAGCATGTGCGCCTTGGTATCATAGGCCTCCTGAAGCTTCGGAATCCGGTCGGCCTTTTCCTTCTCCTCACGGATCTGCTCATTGACCTGCTTTATGAGTCCGGGATTCACCTTGCTCGTGGCGGTATATACCTTCCTCGCATTATCGATCGCCTCTACCGCCTGGTCATACCGGTTCATATCGTCCTGAACAGCACCGAGCCCGCCCATCTTGGCATTCAGCTGACTCGTGATCTTCGTCTCAAGTGCTCCCTGCGGCACAAATATACTTTTCTCAAAGGACTCCCGGTCCACTTCGAACAGCTCCTCACCGATCTTCTCTGAATAGTCGGTCGACGCCTCTCCCGTATCCTCATTGAAAAGAGCAAATGTATCCTCCTTCGCTGTACCACCGAAGGTACGCTCGATACGGTACTTCCTTCTCTCAACCGTGAAGACAAGATTGCCGCCGAAGGTGCCTGCATTCCACGGCCTGTAATGGTCTCTCTCCGTGAGGGAGCTTTTCCTCGGGGAATATTCCATCCCGTAGAACATGGCCTTTATAAAAACAGCAAGGGTTGTCTTGCCTTTTCCATTGGCGGACATTATCTCATTGAGTCCCGGTTCAAAGGTGATATTCCTGTCACAGATCCTTCCAAAGCCGGCTATATACGCTGATATCAGTCTCATTCCTGGAGGCTCCCTTCCATTATTGCACGGATTCCGAGTTCGATGATCTGTGCCTTTCTCTCCTCATCCATATCAAGTCCCTGGACTGTCCTCACGAAGGTACCCTTCAGTGACCAGTCATGGGCAAAATTCTCGTAATTGATCCTGACCCTGGTGTCATCCTTCACATCATAGAAATAAAAGCCCTGGTCCGTATGCATACGAATCCAGTCACAGTCGATCTCGAGATCCATGTTTTTTCTTCCGAAAAGGTCTATCCTGATAAGATCATCAGGCGAGGCCTTCTCAAGGACTGCCTTTACCTTCTTCACTATCGCATTCAGGTCATCATCAGGCTCTACCCCGACCTTTATCTCATGAAGCTGTCGCTTCGCGAGCGATACAAACTCATGTGATCTGATGCCGGTACTGTCTATATCAAGGACTACGAAGCCCTTTTTCCCGCACTCATCGAAGCCCCTGCCCTCGGGACATCCCGGATAGCAGTAAACTCCTCTGTCATCGAGCTCCTCCCACCTGTAGCTGTGTATATGGCCAAGAGCCAGATAATCTATGTATCTCCCGCGCAGCTTTGGCAGCTCTATGGTGTATGCATTGTCTCTCGACTGGTATTCACTGTCCTGCCCGTGAAGCATGACTATATTCACCTTGGACGGGTCAAGCACCATCTCACTCAGCAGATCTGATGACGACTTCGCATCCAGCTCCCTGCCTGTGATCACGATATTATCCGGACACTGGTATGAGGTCCATCTGTCTGCCGAGAAAAGATGCAGGTTCTTCGGCACCTCATCGAGATCATCAAGGAAATCAGTGATGTCATGATTCCCTCTCAGATAGTAGAATTCTATGTCAGGATGTGAGATGAATTCCTGCTTTACCTCATCCTTCACAGTCTTCCTGATATGCCTTCTGTCAAAGAGATCTCCTGCTATGAGCACTGTCTGTATGTCATTCTTCTCAGCATACGAGATCATATTGTGGAAGCCCTCGAGGATTTCCTTCCTGCGCTCCCTTGCCTGATCCGGTGACAGCTTATTCTCCATTTTCGAATCCAGATGTATATCTGCACAGTGTAGTATCTTCATAGATGTGCTTTCTTCAGCTCCTTCAGGAATTCCCTCGACGATACCCTGATAGCGCCGTTTCCTATGGCTATCGTCTGCTCTGCATTATCCGATGTCACGACCCTCACAGAATCCTTCTCCCTGTGATCGTGCGTGAATTTCTCTATATATGCGTCAGCCGTCTGGTCCTCCTTTGTGAAGACGACGGCGATATTCCCCTTCCTCATGGTACGGCCGGCATTATTCTTACGATTATATGCATCGAATACGATGATCGTCTCTGCCCCGTCAAAGCCCTGATAATTCGATACTTCATCCTCGAGACGCGTCCTGGCAGCATCCATATTTTCCCTGAACAGATCAGACAGCTCCTTCGATGCATGGATCACATTATAGCCGTCCACTATCAGGTATCTGTCCCTGATGTTCTGCGTCCTGCGCTTCTCTGCAAGATTCGGATGGGCCTGGATATAGTCCTCCTTTGCATTGCGGATATTTTCCTCACGGTCATAATCCCTTTCCGTGGAAAAATCATCAGCCAGCGGTCTTTTTATCTCACCGAACTCTCTGATGAATATCTCCTCAAGCTCGGCACTCATGCCGCTGTAGCCCTGGTATGAGCTCTTTTTTGCAGAATGCTTCTCCATCGCTCCGCCGCCGGCAAGCTGCTCCTCTCTGCGTTCATACACCTCCTGAACCTCTGATACGGCTTCATCTATCACCTCAGCCGTATGCTCCCAGTCCACGCGCGAATCTCCCTTCAGTACCGGCTCGCTCCTCGCGATCGAATCGACCATATACCACGGCACATCCTCTCCGACTCCGTGAAAGCAGAACACAGACGACGGTGAATTCTTCCTGTCGCTCTCCGGCACATACATTCTCTCTGCAATTATCTCGTCTGCATTGTGGCATGGACGGTAGCCGGCACTCGAAAGCTCCACATTCTGCGGACCATTCGTATATACAGACAGCCTCTCCGAATACTCCATGAATGAGCTTACCGGGACCTCTCCGCTTATCTCTGCCTGATTCTCATATATCCTCGGCTGCTCCGTAGAACCGCCCATCTGCATAAGGTCATTGAGAGCCGTTCCGACTGCGTCCGGGCTGATGATCAGATTCACCCTGTACCACGGCTCGAGAAGCACAGGTTCTGCCTTCATGAGTCCCTGCCTGACCGCCCTGATAGTGGCATTACGGAAATCGCCGCCCATTGTATGATTATTATTCGATCTGCCGCCCACGAGAGTGATCCTCACATCCGTCAGCGGGCTCCCTGTAAGCACTCCTCTGTGATGGTATCCGTTCAGTACGGACAGCACCTGCTGCTGGTAATTCCTGTCAAGAATGTCAGTGGAGCATTCATTTTCTACCACTATTCCACTATCCGGCTCTCCCGGCTCCAGCAACAGCCGCACCTCCGCATAATGACGCAGCGGCTCGAAATGCCCTATTCCCTCTGCGCCACAGCTGATTGTCTCCTTGTACATGATGCGGCCTGCATCGAAGCTTACCGTATATCCGAATCTGTTCTTTACTGACTCGCTGATGACCTCGCTCTGCACCTTCCCCATCACACGGATATGCACTTCCTTTGTGGCCTCAAGCCACTCTACATTAAGAGACGGGTCCTCCTCCCCGAGGATCATCATGTCATCATACAGCTGCTGGGGTGTGATATCTGCAGGAGGTATGACTCTGTATGACATGACCGGCTCAAGAAGCGGCTTTCCACTGCCCTCGCATTCACCAAGAGCATCGCCAGCCTTCACATGTGCCAGGCCCTCTATGCTCGCCACATCACCGGCCTCTATCCTCTCCACGCTCTCTGACTTGTCCCCGTTTACAAGCCTTATACGGGTGACCTTATCCTCACCTATGACTTCCCTGACAGACAGACTTCCCCCTGTCATCTTCAGGTGTACAAGTCTTGAATTTCCTTCCCTCGTCACCTTATAGCAGTATGCGCCGAAGCCCTCGCTATATGGCTTCGGAGATGACAGCCGTGCCAAGAGCTCCATCAGTTCATTTACTCCCTGAGGTGGCTGCTCGACCTCGTCCTTTACTGTATATTTTACTGCATTTCCGAACAGCACCGGGAAGAATTTTCTTTGAGAAAAAGCCTTTCGGATTCCATCATCTGAAAGGCTCTTATTATCTTCATATTCCGCAAGCAGCTCATCACTGCAGAATGCAAGCTCCTCCTCAAGCTCACCCTTCTCCAGAGAAAAATCAACTGCATTGCCTGACAGATTCCTGGTGATCTGCGCAAAAAGCTCCTCCTTCGCCAGCCTTGCTATGTCCATCTTGTTGACGAAAATGAATGTCGGCACATTGTAATACGACAGCAGTCTGAAGAGGCTTCCCGTATGACTGTCCACTCCGGAAATCCCGCTTATGACGAGTACCGCTACGTCCAGCACCGGCAGGACTCTCTCCATCTCTGCGCCGAAATCCACATGTCCCGGCGTATCGATAAACTGAATCAGTACTCCGTCCTTTTCGAAACGAGCTTCACGGGAGTATATGGTAATACCGCGTCTGCGCTCTATGGCATCTGTATCTAATGCAGTATCTCCGTTATTTATATTTCCATGACGTCTGCGCACTCCCGCCGCAAAAAGCATCGCCTCTGACAGTGTCGTCTTTCCTGCATCTACATGTGCTACTATTCCCAATGTAATCTTAGAGCTCATAGGACAGAACCACCCCCGATAGCGCGGACAGGCTGATATGCAGGATGCCCTTCTGTACCGTCATATTGACAGGCATCAGCGAATAGCCCTTCGGCGTTGTGGCAAATACCTGTGTCATTATGCACTCCATCGGCACATCGCCCTTCCATACCGGGATGTCCACATCCATGCTGTCCGATCCGGAATTGATCGCTATCACCATCCTCTCCTCATGATTGAACCTGGCATAGCTGATAAAATTCCTCCCGCAGGTCAGGAAATTCAGCGAGCCGTTCTTCAGCGCCGTATTCACCTTGCGCATGAAGATCAGATCCCTGTGGAAATCCACAAGCTCATAATTCGCATGATCCCACGGATATGTACGTCTGCTGTCGGGATCTGTGAATCCGACAACTCCTGCTTCATCTCCGTAGTAAATGGTCGGTGCTCCAGGCCAGGTCATCTGTATCAGCGCTGCAAGCTTCAGCACTGAAGGGGCAACGCCCTCGCCTGCTGCTTCACTTCCGAGCTCAGCCACACGTCCTACCTTATGATTCGTCCTCGTAAGGAATCTCGAATGGTCGTGATTGTCCAGCTCATTCATGGCACAGTACAGCGATGATGGCAGAAATTCGCACATCGCGTGTCTCATCGTGATCTCGAATACACGTCCGTCGCCATACAGATCTGCCTCGAAGCGGTCCGAATGCTTTTCCATTCCTGTCAGGAAAAATGATACCGGCTCCATGAACGCATCATAGTTCATGACAGTATCCCACTGGTCTCCCGACAGCCACGGTGTAGCGTCTCCGTAGTGCTCCGCAAGGATCACTGCATCCGGATTCGCATCCTTTACCTCTCTCCTGAAGCGTCTCCAGAACTCGTGATTGTACTCCGGCGAATGTCCCAGATCTGCAGCCACATCGAGTCTCCAGCCATCACAGTTGTACGGCGGTGAAACCCATTTGCGTCCGATATTGATAATATAATCCTCAAGGGCCTGCGAGCCCTCATAATTCAGCTTCGGAAGGGTGTCATTCCCCCACCAGCCATCATAGGAATTATTATATGGCCACTTGTCGTCTCCGTCCTCATAGAAATGGAAAAAGTCATGATAAGGGCTGTCCTTCGTGATATAGGCCCCAGGCTCATATCCTCCCTGTCCCTCGTATATTCTCTCACGGTCGAGCCATTTATTGAATGAACCGCAGTGATTGAATACTCCGTCGAGAATGACCCTGATCCCCTTATTATGTGCTTCCTCCACGAACCTTGCGAAATACTCATTCGATGCCTCGAGATTGGCCGCTCCTGTAGTCCTCTTCTGGTACCTCGTGGAATGGGTATTGTCATAGTCTCCCGGCATCAGATCTTCCCCGCCATCCTCTACAATCCTGGCGAGATGCGGGTCTATATGGTCATAATCCTGGATATCATACTTATGATTCGATGGTGACACAAATAGCGGGTTGAAATATATGACCTCCACTCCAAGACTCTTGAGATAATACAGCTTCTGTCTCACGCCCTCGAGATCTCCGCCATAGAAATTCGGTACATCAAAATCAGCTGGCGGTTTCGACCAGCTGTCTACATGATGCACGTATGTATTGATGTAATAATATTCATTATTTTCTACGTCATTAGACTTATCACCATTGCAGAACCTGTCTACAAGGATCTGGTACATTACTGCACCCTTCGCCCATTCCGGCGTATGGAATCCCGGTGATATCCTGAAGAAATACTGCGGTCTCAGCGAATCTGTAACTCCGAACCTGTCAAAGAAAAGAGTTCCCTCATCACTGTGGATCTTGAAATAGTATGACACCATATCTGTTCCAAGGACTATATCACAGCAGTAATAGCTGAATACTCCGTCGTCTGCGGATCTCTCTTCCCTGATACATTCGATTTCCCTGCCACCGTCTATTATCACGCTGACTCGCAGGTCGTCGCCCTTCGCTGTACGAAGACGCACTGTCACTGTTTCATTCTCCTCCGGTTCTGGAGGAGTCGTGTACGCTCTCGTACCATCTGAAAATAGGGCTTCTCTGTTCATTTATTCATCTCCATTACTCTTCGAAAAGAGCCTCGAACTCTTCCCTGCTGACCTTCTCCTTCTCCATGAGAAGAGCAGCGCTTCTGTCAAGTATGTCTCTATGGTCACTGATGATCTGCTTTGCCTTAGCATAGCACTGATCGATTATATGCCTGACCTCTTCGTCGATTGATGTGGCGATTGCCTCACCGTATGGTCTGGCATGTCCTAAGTCTCTGCCAAGGAATATCTCCTGTGGATCGCCGTTCTGGTAATTGATCGGTCCGATATCTGATGAGAATCCGTAGATGGTCACCATATCCCTTGCCGTCTTCGTGGCCTTCTGGATATCATTCGATGCACCTGTGGTAATATCGTCGAATACAAGCTCCTCGGCGACTCTTCCTCCGAAGTCCACGATGATATCATCTATCATCTTGCCACGGGTATTGTACATGTCATCCTTTTCCATCAGAGGCATGGTATATCCGCCTGCCGGGCCCGTAGGAATGATAGAGATCCAGTTCACCGGGCCTGCCTTTGGCAGCACCTGCATCAGGATCGCATGACCTGACTCATGGTAAGCAGTGATCCTCTTTTCTTCCTCTGTGATCACACGGCTCTTCTTCTCTGTACCCACGCTGACCTTCACATAGGCATCCTTGATATCCTTCTCCGTGATATATGGTCTGCTGCTCTTGGCTGCGAGTATTGCTGCCTCATTCAGCAGGTTCTCAAGATCAGCTCCTGAGAATCCCACGGTGGTCTGTGCTATATTATGCAGATCTACATTGTCTGCAAGAGGCTTATTCTCCGCATGGACTCTGAGTATCTCTTCCCTTCCCTTGATATCCGGGCGGCCTACATATATCTTCCTGTCGAATCTGCCCGGTCTCGTGAGAGCCGGATCGAGGATGTCCTCACGGTTCGTAGCTGCCATGACGATAATACCCTCGTTCTCCTCGAAGCCGTCCATCTCGACAAGCATCTGGTTGAGCGTCTGCTCTCTCTCATCATGTCCGCCGCCCATGCCGCTTCCACGGCGTCTTGCGACTGCATCTATCTCGTCGATGAATACGATACATGGGGCATTCTTCTTGGCATCTGCAAAGAGATCCCTGACTCTTGCTGCTCCGACTCCGACGAACATCTCAACGAAGTCCGATCCTGATATCGAGAAAAACGGCACTCCTGCCTCTCCTGCGACTGCCTTTGCAAGCAGAGTCTTTCCTGTGCCCGGAGGGCCTACGAGAAGCATTCCCTTAGGGATTCGTGCTCCCATGTGTGTGTACTTGTCTGGAGCCTTCAGGAAATCCACGACCTCCTCAAGCTCCTTCTTCTCCTCTTCAAGTCCTGCGACATCCTTGAACCTGACCTTCACCTTTTCCTTGGAGATCATGTGGGCGCGGCTCTTGCCGAAATTCGCCATTCTCGAGCTCTGTCCGCCCATCTGCATGGCCCTGCCATTCATCATGACGGTGAACAGGATAAAGAACATCGCAAATATGATAAGTATCGGCAGCAGCTCGCTCACCCAGGTGTCATGCGGCACATCGCTGACCGAATAGCTGACTCCCTTTTCTGAAAGCGCACGCTGGATTTCCTTCACGTCTGATACGTAAAAATAATAATTCGTACTGTCGCCGCTAAGCTTTACATCCACCTCTCCTGTCGGAACCTCACGGTTCTGCTGGATCTGTATGGATGATACCTGATCCTTCTCTATCGCCTGCTCCAGCTGGCTTACTGAATAATTCGAGCCTCTGTGCGATGTAAGTGCCATCCAGAATGCCAGCACTATAAGCACCAGTATCAGATAAAACCACAGTCCGCTGAAGCTTCTTCTCTTCTGTTCCAAAGATGACCCCTTTCTTTATTCTCCGGGATTCTCAACAACTCCGATGTACGGCAGATTCCTGTATTTCTGGTCATAGTCCAGCCCGAACCCGACCACGAACTCATCCGGTATCGTAAATCCTGTATAGTCCACATCCACATCGACCTCGCGTCTGTCAGGCTTGTCGAGCATCGTACACATTTTCACGCTCTTCGCATTCCTGTCCCTGAACAGCTGCGACAGGAAATTCAGCGTATTCCCACTATCGATAATATCCTCCACGATCAGGACGTTGCGCCCTTCCATCGGGAGATCCAGGTCCTTCTTTATCTTTACCTCGCCGCTCGATACCGTACCCGAGCCGTAGCTTGACGTAGCCATGAAGTCCATCGTCACCGGAACCGTGATCCTTTTTGCGAGCTCACAGGCGAACATTGCCGCGCCCTTCAGTATGCACACGAGAAAAATGCTCTCGCCCTCATAGTCTGCACTGATCTGTGATCCGAGCTCACGGATTCTCTTGTCGAGCTCTTCCTCTGTGATCATAACCCTTATTCTGTCTGCCATTGTCTTCCTCCACTGATGTCTTTATTCTAAGGATTCTCTTCGTCTGCTCAGTCACCTTCGCATCCTCGCTGATCCTGTATCCGATGGCCCATGCTATTTGAGAACCATCATGGACAAGAAGCGGGATACGGTCCCTGTCAGCCTCAGGAATCTTCTCATTTCTGCAATAATCTCTGAACCTCTTCCTATGCCCTGCTGCATCTATCGTGAAAAAGTCACCCTCACGTCTGCTTCTAAGGCACAAGCCATTCTTTATTTTATCATAATCGAGCCATTTTTCATAGGTCTTCGAAGGAATAAATGCTCCGTCGCGACTCATTATGTCCAGCTCGATGGTATATCTGCCCGCATTCACCGTCATTCTTCCTGTTTCACCGAGCCCATCAAGGCTGATCCCGTCGATCCTCTCCGCAACATCATCTGCATACACTACGCCAAGAACTCCGTATTCAAGCCTGATCACAGCTTCTTTGGGAAGATTGTATGAGAAGGCGGTGCTGTCATGCACAAGCTCCGAAAGCCGGTTCAGATGCTCCCTGCTCACGTCCTTTATGCTGCGGAGTGTCTGCCTGAGGTATTCCATCAGGATCATCCGTCTGGCAGTATCATCGAGATCCTTTATCTCACTGACCCGCAGGCGCATATCCTCCTGTCTTTCCCCTCTTATGAACGCACGGTCCAGCACTTGCTTTTCTTCTGTGAAAAATCTGTCATACAGCTCACCGACACTCTCTGCCGATTCGCAGATATGCCTGACTGCGCCATGGTTGATCTGTTCAAGCTCCGGAATGATGACTGACCTGAGCCTGTTCCTCGCATATGTGGTGTCTGAGTTCGTGGAATCGGTACAGTAATCCTGCCCCTCCTTCGAGAGCTCCGCAAGTATCTCCTCCTTCGTCGCTGTAAGAAGCGGCCTGATGATATACCGTCCATTCATCTCTGTCACCGGACGCATTCCGATAAGGCCCTTCACGCCGCTTCCCCTGATCATATGAAAGAGCACAGTCTCTGCCTGATCCTCCATATGATGTGCGAGCGCGATACAGTCGCCCTCACCCGTATTTTCAAAAAAGGCCTCGTATCTCAGCTGTCTGGCTGCCTCCTCCAGCGATATTCCCTTCTCCTCTGCCCGCCTCGGCGCATCAACATGTACCACGCGACATTCCACGCCATGTCTCTCACAGAGTGCCCTCGAGAATTCCGCATCTCTCTCACTATCATCTCCACGGATGCCATGCTCCACCGTGACTGCCCTGAGCGTGATCCCCAGCCGGTCCTTTAATTTATTTAATTGCAAAAAAAGACAGACAGAATCCGCACCCCCGGATATACCTACGGTTACGGATCCTTTCTGCCCTAACATTCCGCTTCTTCTGATAAAGCTGTATGTTGATTCAGTGAAATCCAATTTACTTTTCCTTGAAGATCTTCTCGTTATCATAGAGCAGTCCCAGCTTCGAGCGGGCTGTGCTCTCTGTGTATTCCTTTGTCTTTGTATAGTTCTCGTAATCCTTGAGATCCTGCTGCTTCTCCTTCTGCTGAGCGATCTGTTCCTTCACGGTCGCCTCTCTCTGCCTGTATGAGCTGTACTTGCCATACAGACTATGCAGCTGGAACAGGAGTGATCCGAGAATCACAGCAAACAGAATAAGCGCAAGAGTCTTGATAGTCCTGCGATTCTTCCTGGCCATCTGCCGTCTGCTGTTCGTTCCCTGTACTGCTGTCATTAATCCGCCTTTGTCCTTCAGACATCTATTGTTAGATAACTTTTATTATAAGGCTGATTCTGAACGTTTGCAAGCACTAAATATGGGGATTCTTCACAGAATATTTACAAATACTCGTACATTTCGGCGACATCCTCCTTCTTTGTGCTCTGGAGAATTGTCTTGACGCGTGCCTTCACGGTCTTGTTGCCGAAAGCTATCTCTATGACATCTCCTGAATGCACCTTTGTCGATGCCTTTGCCACCTTGTCATTGACGGTGATACGGCCTGCGTCTGCCGCCTCTGCCGCTACTGTTCTTCTTTTTATCAGCCTTGAGACTTTGAGGAATTTGTCGAGTCTCATGCCTTCATCTTTTTCTTCTGACATATATTCCTTTCCTGTATAAAAAAGGGAGCGCTCCGTAATGGGCGTTCCCTTTCATTTCATGTAAAAATATAATCTGTAATTACTTGTTTACAGCGTCCTTAAGAGCCTTTCCAGCCTTGAACTTAGGAGCCTTTGAAGCCTTGATCTTCATTGTCTTGCCTGTCTGTGGGTTGCGGCCTGTGCGGGCAGCTCTCTCTGAAACCTCGAATGTACCGAAGCCAACAAGCTGGACCTTCTCACCCTTAGCGAGCTCCTCAGTAACTGTGTCTGTGAAAGCATGGAGTACAAGCTCTGCGTCCTTCTTTGATACCTCTGCCTTCTCGGCAAGTGCTGCTACAAGTTCTGTCTTGTTCATTTGAATTTCCTCCTCGTATTTCTATACGATTATTTTGACTATGCAGGATTTCCCTTTCATTTCCTGCACTTTCATTTATATGCTTTTTTTACTGAAATGTCAATACTTTTTAACAAAAAAATCCCCGAAAACGCTATGTTTCGGGGATTCTTGTTACATTCTGACTTATAGTAATGTTGCAAATGTTAAGAATTATTTCGTAAGCTCATCTGCAAGATCATCAAGCGCCTTCTTCATCGTGGCAGACTTCTTATCTGCATCGGCGAAGCCTGAACCCTTGATTCCATAATAGAACTTGATCTTCGGCTCGGTTCCTGAAGGACGTACACAGATCCATGCATCATCCGTCAACTCATAGTAGAGCACATTTGACTTCGGAAGGCCTGTAGGTGTCACATCGCCTGTGGCAAGATCTGTGATCGTATCCTTATCATAATCCCTGATCTTCACTACCTTGTGGCCGCCGATCTCCTTGATAGGATTAGCACGGAGATGAGTCATGATGGATCCGATCTTCTCGATGCCTTCCTTGCCGGCAAGGGTAATGGCGCTTACTGCGTCCTGGTAATATCCGAGTCTCTCATAGAGATCGAGCATTGCATCCCAGAGTGTCCAGCCCTGAGTCTTATAATAGGCTGCTGCCTCGCAGAGAGTCATCGATGCGTCAACTGCATCCTTGTCGCGGGCATAGGTTCCTGTCAGACAGCCATAGCTCTCTTCCATTCCGAAGAGGTATGTGCCATGACCTGTCTTCTCGAACTCGAGGATCTTGCCACCGATATACTTAAATCCGGTAAGCACCTCGATCAGCTGGATGCCATAATCCTTAGCGATAGCATCTGCGAGATTCGTGGTAACTATTGACTTGATAAAAGCACCGTCCTCAGGAAGCTTCCCGTCTCTGGCCTTTCTCTGTCCGATCACATAGTTTCCAATCAGGCAGCCGCTCATATTTCCTGTGAGGCAGTGATACTCACCCTGCTTGTCCTTCACATACACGCCAAGTCTGTCGGCGTCAGGATCTGTGGCGAGCACGAGATCTGCGTTCTTTTCCTTTCCAAGAGCGAGAGCAAGGGCGAATGCCTCCTTTGCCTCAGGATTCGGGTATGATACGGTAGGGAAGTCTCCGTCCGGCTTCTCCTGCTGCGGTACTACATATACATTCGTGAAGCCGAGCTCCTTCAGTACTCTGCGGACAGGGATATTACCTGTGCCATGAAGCGGAGTGTAGACGATCGTGATGTCCCTGCCTACTTCATTGATAGCATCCTGATGGATGACGAGCTTCTTCAGCTCTGCGATATACGGATCATCAATATCCTTGCCGATGACCTGATACAGGCCCTTCTCAATGGCCTCCTGTCTGGTGATCGTCTTCGCCTTGTCGATCTGGACAGCCTTCACGCAGTCCATGATCCCGGTATCGTGTGGAGGGGTGATCTGTGCTCCGTCCTCCCAATATACCTTGTATCCATTGTACTCGGCCGGATTGTGGCTGGCTGTGATATTGATACCGGCTATACAGTGCAGATATCTGACTGCGTACGAGAGAACCGGCGTAGGTCTGAGTGACTCGAATACATAAGCCTTGATGCCATTGGCTGCAAGACACTCTGCTGCTTCATCTGCGAATTCCGGTGACATGTGGCGACAGTCGTATGAGATTGCAACACCTCTGTCTGCTCCGCCTACCTTATTGATATAGTCTGCAAGTCCCTGCGTAGCACGGCGGACAGTGTAAACATTCATCCTGTTCGTTCCTGCTCCGATAACTCCGCGAAGACCGGCTGTACCGAACTCCAGATCCTTGTAGAATCTGTCCTCTATCTCCTTATAATTGCCTGCTATTCCTCTAAGCTCTGCCTTGGTCTCATCATCGAAGTATGGATCTGAAAGCCATGCTTCATATGTTTCTTTGTAACCCATGTATCCTCCTTATCAGTAAGCTGCCTTATTTCCTGCCCCCTATTATATACGATTTGCGGTTGATGTGCCACAACTTTTTCCCACAAAAAAGGTCTTATGTGCTAAAATAGTACAAATCATAAGGAGGTATATATGCAGCTGCCAGAACCAGTAGAAAAAATAATACACACCCTTGAGACAGCCGGCTTCGAGGCCTACGCTGTCGGCGGCTGCGTGCGTGATGTTCTTCTCGGGCTCACTCCTGATGACTGGGACATCACCACCTCCGCAGAGCCGTCCCAGGTGAAGTCACTTTTCCAAAAGACAATAGATACCGGCATCCAGCATGGTACTGTGACAGTCCGCATGGACGGGAAGAGCTTCGAGGTCACCACCTACCGTATCGATGGAAAGTACGAGGACGGCAGGCATCCGGATGAGGTCACGTTCACGAAGAGTCTCGAGGAGGACCTGAAGCGCCGTGATTTCACGATCAATGCAATGGCGTATAATGGCAGCACCGGACTTGTGGACCTCTATGGCGGACAGGAGGATCTTGAGAAAAGGGTCATCCGCTGTGTCGGTGATCCCGGAGAGCGCTTTACTGAAGATGCACTCCGTATGATGCGCGCGGTAAGATTCGCCGCGAAGCTTGACTTTTCCATAGAGGAAAATACCCGCAGGGCCATCACGAGGCTTAAAAGTAATTTAAGTAAGGTATCAGCTGAAAGAATTCAGGTCGAGCTGACGAAGCTCATCACGTCCGACCACCCGGAGAAGATGTATGATCTCTTCGATACCGGACTTACGTCCGTATTTTTCCCGGAATGGGATGCAGCAATGATCTGCGACCAGAATACGAAGCACCACATGTACACTGTCGGCTGGCACACTATTCACGTGATGGAGAATGTCCGTCCTGACAAGGTAATGCGGCTTGCGGCAATGCTTCATGACATCGGGAAGCCTGTGGTGAAGCGCCCGGATAAGAAGGAGCACAGCCACTTCCAGGGACATCCGCAGATGTCTGATATCATGGCAGAAAAAATTCTCCGCAGACTGAAGTATGACAATGACACGATCCACAGGGTCAGGATTCTCGTCAGATATCATGATGAGCGGCCGGCGCTTAATGACATCACCGTCAGGCGCTGCATGAACGAAATGGATCTGGATTTCAATGACCTTTTCGAGCTGAAGCGTGCCGATACTTTGGCCCAGAGCGAATACATGCATGAGGAAAAGCTCGGATATATAGACAGATTCGAGCAGCTCTACAGGGCAAATCTTGATAAATGCACTGATAAATCGCAGCTCGCCGTGAATGGCGGAGATCTGATAAATGAAGGTATAAACAAGGGGCCTCAGATGGGCAGAATAATAGATAAGATGCTTGATGATGTGCTCACCGATCCATCACAGAACACGAGAGAGAATCTGATACCGAAGGCACATATATATGACAGACTCGCAAGGGCTGGGAAGCTTTTCCTCGGACTTTTCGCTGTGGTGCTCCTTGTCTCCTCATGCTCACAGACACAGCAGGGAAATGTATCCTACCGGACTCCCGGTACTCCTGTGGCTTCCGGCAATGCGAGCGGTGATGCGACAAATGTGACCGGCCTCGACAAGGTCTATATCATCGAGGAAAATGATAAGAAAAACGACAAGCTGACGGTCATGAACGTGGTAAGCTATCAGGAATTCAGATATCCGTACACCGTCCTGACCGAATTTCTCGACAAGTACGGTGATACAGCATCAATCGATGATTTCCAGCCCGGCATGGCTATCACCTTCGATGCAGGCGGCAGATACGGCACCCTCACCACCGTCCAGAAGAGCGATGCACTCTGGGAGCGTGATGATGTGACTGACTATTCATTTGATGAATCCGAGGAGCTGATGAAGATCGGCGGGACCGGATATCATCTTCCGTCCACGGCGCTTTTTCTTGATGGAAATACGATCACAGACATTGATAATATCGAAGCCGGAGCTGATACGCTGCGCGTGGTAGGAAATGACAATGAAATAGTTGCAGTCGCTGTAGCTAAGGGGCATGGGTACCTGACGCTTACCGATACGAAGCTGTTCGATGGCAGCCTGATAGAGATTGGAACGACCGACATCGAGGAGGTATCTGATGGCAAATCAATCGCCCTTCCTGTCGGCACATACAATGTCACCATCGCCAATAATGGCTGGGGCGGCACAAAGAAGGTAAAAATAAAGAAAAACGTCGATTCATATCTGAGCCTCGATTCCATGAAGGGAAGCGGTCCGAAGAAATGCAGGCTGACCTTTGAAATAGGCGTCAAGGGTGCAAAAATATATCTCGATGGAAAAGAGGTTAAGAAGAATAAGGAGATGTCCGTCGCCTATGGTGATCATTCGCTTACCGTGGTCGCTGACGGATATGATACCTGGAGCAGAACCCTGGTCGTGAATTCAAAGAACGCTACTATAGCACTCGATATTTCTGACAGCAAGGAGGGCGGCTCATCATCCGCTTCGAGCTCATCATCCGCTGTCTCTGGCAAGACCTCAGGAACCACCTCCGGCACGGCCTCCAGCGGCACTACATCCTCCGGTAGCACATCATCTTCAGGAACCACCTCCGGCACAAAGGATTCCGGCAGCAGCTCCTCTACCTCGAAGTCAGAAAAGGACAAGGCTGAGGAAAACTATCTTTCAACCCTGGCCAACTCAATAGTCAATTCACTGTCATCATCAAATGACTGATAAAGAAAAGCACCGCCTGTAGCTGATACAGACGGTGCTTCTTACATTTCCAATTAATATGCTTTTCCCCAGATCACAAGCTTCTTTGCTGGCTTGCCACAGCAGATGCAGGTTCCTGAGATCTGCTCCTGGTCGAATGGCATGCAGCGGCTGGTGGCTGTGGTCTCTTCCTTGATCTTGTCTTCGCAGGCCTGGTCGCCGCACCACATACCGCGGATCATGCCTGGCTTGTTGGCTACGAGATCCTTGAACTCATCGTAGTTGTGAGCGTCATAAATATGAGAATCACGGAATTCCTTCGCACGGTTGAACATATCCTGCTGCTCTGTCTCAAGGATTTCCTTTGCCTTATCGGCAGCCTCGTCAAGCCTTACAACAGTCTTTTCTCTATTGTCACGGCGTACCATCACGCACTGACCGTTCTCTATATCCTTCGGTCCGATCTCGACACGAAGCGGGATTCCACGCATCTCTTCCTCTGCGAACTTCCAGCCAGGTCTCTTATCAGAATCATCAAGCTTTACAGACAGGCCTGCTGCCCTGAGCTGATCCATGACCTTGTTGGCAGCCTCGAGAACGCCTTCCTTCTGCTGCTGGATAGGAATGATCATGACCTGAGTCGGAGCGATATGCGGCGGAAGCACAAGACCTGAATCATCGCCATGAACCATGATGATGGCTCCGATGAGTCTCGTAGAAATACCCCATGAGGTCTGATATACAGGATGGAGCTTGTTATCCTTGCCTGTGTACTGAACACCGTATGCCTTTGCGAATCCATCACCGAAGTTGTGCGAGGTTCCTGACTGGAGTGACTTTCCATCGTGCATCATCGTCTCGATGGTGTATGTAGCCTCGGCACCGGCGAATTTTTCCTTATCGGTCTTCTGACCCTTGATCACAGGGATTGCAAGCTCCTTCTCGCAGAAATCTGCATAGACATTGAGCATCTGGATGGTACGCTCCTCGGCCTCTTCTGCGGTCGCATGGATCGTGTGACCCTCCTGCCACAGGAACTCTGATGAACGGAGGAAGGGACGGGTCGTCTTTTCCCAGCGGACAACTGAGCACCACTGATTGTATACCATCGGCAGGTCTCTATAGGTATGACAGTTATTTTTGAAAAGCTCGCAGAACAGGGTCTCTGATGTAGGACGGACGCAGAGTCTCTCCTGAAGCTCATTGCCGCCACCCTCGGTAACCCATGCTACCTCTGGCGCGAAGCCCTCTACATGGTCCTTCTCCTTCTGGAGCAGGCTCTCAGGAATCAGGACAGGCAGATATACATTCTCAACGCCTGTCTCCTTGAACATCGCATCCACCTTCTTCTGGATATTTTCCCAGATAGCATAGCCATTCGGCTTGTATATCATGAAGCCCTTGATGGACGAATACTCCATCAGCTCGGCCTTCTTTACCACATCAGTGTACCACTGTGTAAAATCCTCGTCACGGGAGGTGATCTCCTCCACCAGCTTCTTGTCTGCCATTATTTCCTCACTTTCTTATAAAAAGATTAAAAACCAAAATAATCATCTATACCGTCAGCTATGCCCTTTGCCATCTTCGTCTGGTTCTTTGACTTCGCCATATAGGTATCATCTGACTTATTCGACATGAATCCCATCTCGATGAGTGTCACCGGAATGGTTGAAAAATTCGTGCCTGTCAGGTCGTCTCTGTATGCAATGCCACGGTTCTTCATGCCGGTCTCCTTACAATAGGCATTGAGAACCTTCTGCGACAGCTTATTGCACCTGGAATACAGCTTGCTGATATACTTATTCTTCTTCGATGAGCACTGCATAGAAGCACCATGAGCGGCCGATGATGCAGCTCCGTCAGCGTGAAGCCTGATCGCAATGTCGCACTTCTTGTTAAGCTTCTTTGCGCGCTTGCTGTTCGAAATATTCACGTCGTTCTTCGTGCGTGTCATCACTACCTTGTAGCCGCGCGACTCCAGCTCCTTCTTCAGCTTCTTTGCGACCTGAAGCGTCAGCTTGTACTCAGCCAGATGCGAGTACTTACCGCTCGTACCGCCGGTCACCTTGTACTTCTTCGTGCTGCTTCCAGGGCCGTCGGGCTCCTTGGAGGTATCCGCCTTGCTCTGGTGACCGGGATCAATACCGATTGTTATAGTGCTCCTGTCCTTTTTCTTTGCCGCATAAGCGGGGACTGCAACCGCCCCGAATATCAGGCACAGCGCCAGTGAAAGCGCTGCAGCCCTTAGTATTTTCTTATTCATTGTATTTTCTCCTTAACCCGTCTATATTATGAGAAAAATCACCGCTTGTCAAGATTTGCGCGCACTTATCGCTGTGACGATCAGTGCGAAAATGATGTAGATTACATAGACTATGCTCTGCACATAGCTGGTTCCGTTGACTCCCCAGTGCGAAATTCCCGGATGTACGATGCACATAAATACCGCAAAAACTGCTACCATCCCGATGGAAAGAGTCCACTGTCTGCGAAGCGCCACGAGCACTGCCTGCATCACAGACACGAAGCCGTTCAGAAGAGTGACTATGATCACCGGCATGAAAATATCGTAATGTGCCAGTATCTCATCACCCAGGAGCAGGGCCAGAACCCATTTTCCCAGTAACTGTGCGAGAATGATCACGAGGGCCGACAGGCCTGCATACGCTGCGAAGATCTGCAGCAGCCTTTTCCTGAATCCGCCATAGTCCTTCTCTTCAAGCATGTGCGCAAGTCCTGGCAGGAATACTGCAAATACCGTTGTCGCCATGACCTGGACCACGAGCACCGGATTCGAGATTGACGAATATATTCCCTGAAGCTCAGTGCCCTTCATCTGCTGGAGGATGGTCCGGGCCATGTTATTTATCAGGTTGAAAAACAGGGTATAGAGCATCAGCGGCAGACAAGTTAAAAATAATCTAAATATATGTGAGTCCTTCAGATACAGTCTGATGGTTGTGATTCCGGATGTTTTCCCATAGTCCCAGATAATCGAAATCGCGAAATCGACAATGGCTATTATCAGGAGCGTAAGCAGGAGATTGTCCGAAAGCCGGAAGCCCACTATGAAGATCAGCAGCGTCACAAGTCCTCTGAATACGAATGACTTTCCTATCAGGTCATACCTGTCATTCATCTGATCGATCCCGTGGAAGACATCGGAATATGCCTCTGACAGCCTGACCGGCATGAAGGCTATGATGCAGAGCGCCTGATACACCGATCCGCTCATAAAGGCAGCGAATACAAGAATAACATACGCTGCGATACACGAGATCACGCGGCTCGACACATACTGGCTATCCGTGTACTCATGCTCCACATCCGTGATCTGATAGTTCCTCATTGCAAAAAGAGCCACTGCCGACCACGTACTCGCCGTCGACATCGCTATCGACAGATACCCTGCATCAGTAAATGATCCCATCCGTACAACTATAATCGAGATGACCCAGGTGCAGAATCCATAAAAAATATTTCCAAAAGTATTCCAGGCGATGTCTTTTTTCATTTACCATCCTTTTTCAGCTCATCAATCTCTGCGCTAAGTATTCCTACCTCCTGCGTAAGCCGCGTGATCCTTTTTGTCTGTGCAGATATGATAATCATCTGCTGGAATACTATAAGCAGGATCAGGCCGATTGCGAGAAAAATGAGCATATTTATCGGAACTGTAATTCCCAGGAGATTACACACTGCTGTCTGCAATGGTGGGATCAGATCAAACAGAAGATATACTACTCCCAGAGCATACCATATCAGGGTATATTTCAGCTCTGCCTGTTTTTTTCTAACTTTATTGGAAATATATACCATCGCCAGAATAATTATAACGGCAACAACCAACTGTAATCTGATATTCATTTCTTTCCTGCTTTCTTCATCACATCAGCTGACCATGCTGCCATAAGACAGGCTATTGATACCTTGAACATATAATATACAGATTTTCTCATAGAAATAGACGATTCGCCTGAAGTTCTCGCTTTCATAACAACAGGTACTTCTGATATACTGTATCCATTTTTCAGAATAGTCACAACTGTCTCCGGTTCAGGATAGTCCTTGGGATAATCCTCTGCAAAAAGTTCTATGATCCGCCGGTTTACCATCCTCATTCCTGAAGTAGGATCTGTGATAGTCTGATGTGTGAGTTTCCTTATCCATCCCGTAAAAAAATTTATACCGACTCTGCGCAGACTGCTGGACTGAAACCCCTTATTCTCTATAAATCTGGAACCAATGGCCATGTCTGCCTTTTTTTGTTTCATTACGGCAAGCATGTCATTCAGATACGATGCATCGTGCTGTCCATCTCCATCCATCTGCACTGCCACGTCATATCCGTGTTTCTCCGCATAGATATACCCAGTCTGTACCGCTCCGCCAATACCCAGATTCATTGGCAGATTTATATGAGCGATAGCATTATCTTCAAGTATCTTTCTGGTCGAATCTGTCGAGCAGTCATTGATAACTATCACATCAAATTCAGGAGCCTTGTTCCTGATATCTGTCACTGTATCAAGAATGGCTCCCTCCTCATTATATGCCGGGATTATCACAAGTCGCTTCATATCTGGTTTGATTTCTCACTTCCTGAATATGCCTTCGTCAGAATCCGTGCTATCCATGCCGGCCAGAACTTCCTGTACATTTCATATGTCTCTGCCGTTCTTTGATTTTCTCCAAGCACTTTTGTCGTCGTAGATTCTACATGTATCCTATGATACATCTGAATCTGTGGATTGTAAACAAAGTCCCCATCCAGCCCTGACAGCTTCTCCCATGCCTCCCAGTCTTCACTCGCTTCAAAATGATTATTGAACACAGGTTGGGAAAGATTATTAAGAAAAAATGTGACAGACGGTGCGCATATGGCATCTCCCAGGGACAGAGATCTCCGTCTGACACTGGCTTTGCTCCAGTTCTTTTTATCCTTAAGTCCTTTTAGCAGAAATCTTTTTATCTTCAGATTCCGGTTTTCTGCAACCACATTTCCATTTCGCAGCTCTGCATAATCTGTAAAATAGATCAGCGGCTTCTTCGCTTCTGAACTGTACTTCAGACAATTTTCTGTATAATCAGGCAGATAGATATCATCCTGATGCGCTATCGTAACTATGTCCGTCTTCGCAATAGACAGCGCAAAATTCCAGTCCTGAGTGATTCCATGCTCACCTTCATTCACATAGACCGGTAATTCATGTCTACGGGCAATATCATGTATGAAATCATCAGGTGTTGATGTGGCAATATATATATTGCTTTTCACAGTCTGATTCTCGAGAGACCTGATGCAGTCCTCCAGATAATGACTGTCCTTATATGCACAGATAGCAAATGTATGCTCATTCATCTGGCTTCTCCTTCGTAATACACTTTTGCAAAAGGTGTAAATACAACTCTGTAACCTTCATTTATGATAGCTGCTGCCGTTTTTCCTGCAAGGCCTCTTCGTACTATCATACACTTTTCTGAAACAGCATCATAGTCCCTGCACACCAGAAGTTCTCCCATATATCCTGGGTTCTCACAGGGATATCCACGGAATCTGTATTCCTTTTTTCCTGCTTCATCCACACTGATGCCGGCATGCCAGATCCTTTTCTTCATGTCGATGATCTCTGCACCGACTGCACCGACATCTTTTCTCTGACATACATCAAGCAGCTCCGTCATCCACGTCGGATTCTCCGGATTTATATGGCTGTCATAAAAAATGATATATTCCCCACGTGCTGAATCTATACTGTCTTCCATCAGTATTTCATAATTATCGTATTGTGTATTCTGCCTTATGCGGCTCCTGGCCGCTTCAGAGCCTTCACCGCTTATGATCACGGAGACCATCGGCTTCCCGCTCCATTCATAGCGAATTCTGTACCTGCCATGCAGTGACAGCTCCTCCACCCTTCCTGGAATCCCGAGACGATCAATATGCGCCTGAACTGCACGCCGTCCGGCCTCATAGGCATATAACTTATTCTCCTGCCTCTTCGCAGTAGAGCCTGCTGCACTCCGCCAGTGATATAATACTTCAGGAATATGAACTATCTGCTCCGGCCCAAGCTTTTCCACACATCTGAGTGTCAGGTCATAATCCTGCGAACCATCCATCTCCGGATCAAGGAGCCCTGCTTCACCAAGCACTGTCCTCCTCACAGCGGACAGATGTGAGATATAGTTCATTCCGCACAACAGATCCGGATTGTAATCTGGCTTGAAATACGGATCATATCTTCTGCGCCCCGATGCACTTATCTTGTCCTCGTCAGTATAGATATATCCGCATTCAGGATGAGACTGTATCGCCTCATATATTCTCTGTAAAGCGGTGCAGGCAAGGGTATCATCATGATCTGCAAAAACGATCCAGTCTCCGGATGCAGCCTTTATCGCTTCATTTGTGTTTGCAGAGATTCCGGCATTGCTCTTCAGGATAAAATATTTTATCCGTGGATCCTTATATGCCTTGACCTGATCAGTGTTCACAGACTTACCTGTCCCATCACTGCCTGCATCTGCAAGCACGAGTTCCCATCTGCCATAGGTCTGTGTCATTACAGAATCAATCATTGCCTTCAGATATTTCTCGGGAGTCCTGTATACAGGTACTACTATTGAAAACAGGATTTCCTGAACGACACTTTTTTCTACTGATTCTCTATTCTCACTCTTTATATATTTCCTATAAGAGAAGTACCGGCTTATCTTTTTTCTGATATGGAAACTTATGTCGTAAAAGTCCACGATTCCCTCCCGGTCAGCCTGCCGTAGCAAATATATATGCCGGTACAAATAAATCCATTATGATAACCGCCGGCACTACACTGTGATGCAGCTGATCTGAAATCCGGACGCTTCTGTTATTCAGCAGGATAAGAAGCATGAAGATAATCGGTATATAATACCTACCCTGTATTCCCTGAACCTGTAGGGACGTAAGCGGAGTCCAGCTTACAAGCATACCAACGGCTATACAAAGAGTCGTTACTGCTGCTATACATAACAGTGTCACCCTTGTTCTCTTCCTGAGTTCGATCTCAGAATCAGGCGACGCAACCGCCGACAGAAGTATGATCATAAGGAAAATGAACTTGAAGCTTCCCGGCAGTACCAGCGTCAGATCTTCCAGATTGCATCCGATCAGATTCGATATAAAGTGCTCCTCTCCGCTCTGAACCAGCGTCGCCAGAAGCACTACAATCGTCCTTCCCGGATGATGCAGAACATAAGACACCGAAAATCCCGGTTCATCAGTATATCCAAGATTGGCGGGATGTGCCGGATAAATCCCCGAATGCGTTGCAATCACACCCCAGCCTATTATACATACTAGTACGAGAGCACATACGATAATCCAGAATATTTTCCATATCTTTTCTTTCTTTTCTCCTGCAAAAAGATGAGCCAGCGAATACAGCGGAAGGAACATAAGAAAAATATATGCGTGCGACTTTATCGGAATCAGCAGAATATCAAGAACAGTCAGAATGCCCAGATCTATATATTTGTTCTTTGCCTGCTGCTTTTCATCGTAATTGATTCTCAGGAAAAGAGATATGGACAGAAACGACACCGCAAAGACAAACATATCATATGAATACGACATGCTCTGCTGCAGTGTCATAGGCATAAGCAGCAGCACAAACATCAGCTCCTGTGCGAACGGCATCAGCCACAGGGTAAGCGTCCCACAGACCACAAATACTATAAGATCAAAAAGTCTCCCAAGAGAGAGTGTAGCTCCGGCACCCAGCTTCAATACCCTGCCAAGCGTAATTCCAAGTCCCCCTGCAAAATACGGATATGACACTCCCGTCTTGAATGAAGATGAGCCCGTCATGACATCACTCTTCAGTGGATCATTAAGACTTGCCCAGTAAGCTATGTACTGCTCTCTTGTATAATGAGAAGGAATATTATAATTATTCACCTCATCTTCCCTCATCTGAATCGGATTGTTTCCTGACGGTGTCCCCATAAGCACATTTGATACTTCATATGCCTGATTCAAATGAAAAGTCTCATCTGGTACTGTCCTGATTGGTAAGATCAGCATGAATATAAGACCCAGTATCATCCCACAGAACGGATACAGCTTGTATAAAGGTATTCTCTTGTCAAAAATTTTCATGATTATATTTTTCCTGTATCTCTATTTATTAAGACAGAACGTTCTGCCTATGGTCGCAAATCCTGGATTGTAATATGGATCGCCGGCCGCAAGTTCTGCTGCAAATCTCTCCTGAAAAAGTGCTATGTCCTTCTCTGCCTGTATACATGTGTCATAGTCTGCTCTCTGCCTGCGTAGTTTCTGAACTGAATGATACCACAAAGACGTAACATTATAAACCACCAGCAGACCTTTACGCCTGACTCTCAGACAGTAATCAACATCCCTGCCACATACCTTATACGCATCATCAAAACCATGCAGTTCATTATACAGACTTTTTCTGGTCATCATACACGCTCCGGACACTGCACTGTAATCACAATTCAAGAGTGCCCTCATCATATATCCGGGCTGATCCCTGTCTATACCTTCATTCGCATAATCTACAAATCCATCGATTCCTATGATCATACCGGTATGCTCTACCGTACCATCCTCATACAGAAGCTTTGCTCCGACCACTCCTACCTCCTGCCTTTCAAAAAAGCCTGCCATGTTCCTGATTGAATCCGGATTTATGAGCTCTGTATTCTCATCAAGAAAAAGAAGAAGGCTTCCTTTTGCTTCATCTGTATTTTCAGCAAACTCGATATTGTCGTATGAATTCTTTTCCCGTATCGAATCAATGCACTTACTGCGAGCCTCTGCATTATTTTTTTCATTGAAGACAATGGATATGAGCGGCTCGCTCACCGGCTCATAATATACATTGTACAGTCCGTAATTCGGCTTTTCCTGCATCTGCGCTTCTGCTGCTATACCGCATCTCCTCAGATGATCATTCAGTGCTTTCACACCTGATGTATATGCATAATTCTTGCTTTCCGGAGCAAGAGCAGTAGATCCCACCATCATCCTCCAGTGATAGAGAATCCTTGGAATGTGCTGTATCATTCCGGCTTTCTCAGCGATACGAAGGATCAGATCATAATCCTGTGCACCGTCATACTCTTTTCTGAGCCCTCCGAGCTCTCCCATAAGGTCACTTCGTACCACCAGAAAGTGCGTGATGTAATTACAGCTCCTGAGCAGATCTATATCAAATTCAGGCTTCAGATTCGGATCCACAAAACGTTTCTCCTCTGGATCATACTTATCCTCATCCGTATAAAAAGCCAATGCATCCAGGTTCTCATTTATAGCTTTTACTATTTCAAAAAGTGCATCCGCCTCCAGCAGATCATCATGATCAAAAAGAGCGATATAATCGCCATCCGCCAGTTCCAAGGCCCGGTTCGTATTCTCCGATATGCCCTGATTCTCATCGAGAAATCTGACTTTGATCCGCTTATCCTCCTGATATCTCTTAAGTACTTCGATCGCAGGTGCATTATCATCTCCTGCAAACGCTATGCACAGCTGCCAGTTCTCATAACTCTGTGCCTGCACGGAACCGATCGTCTTCTTCAGCAGATCCACAGGTGTATTGTACGCCGGGATCAGAATACTGATAGTCGGTGAATAGTTGAAGCCATGCTGTCTCTGCTCCTCCAGCGTCTTCGCTGTCGCCCGTCTCCTTCTGAACCATTTGTCATAATCCATCCGGTCTCTGTAAGCAAAAGCCATCTTTACCGTCTCAGAGAAGCCGAACCTTCTGCAATAGCTAAAGAACTTTTTTATATTTCTGGGATTTACCTTCTTTATGAGCCCGATCATTCTATAATCCCTGGATACTGCTTTTGCGACCGGTACCTCAATTTTCCTATCACTGTCTGATGAAAAATGAATGACTGCTTTCTCACCCCTGCTTCTCCGATATATAACGATAAATCCCTGTCTGTCATTTTCCCGGCCTGTAGGAAGTTTTCTTATATCTGCCGGTATTGTCTGTCCTGACCTATCATTATTTACTGAAATATGTATCTGTGCATGATTAAGCGACAGAACCCATCCACGGATCTCAACATTTCCGTCTCTGTCCTGTCCGGTCTCTTCAATGTCATATACGATGCTTTCCTCGGAAATCCCAATCTCATCTGCCGTTCCGGAAAATATAATCCGTTTACCGGAATACAGTCTTATACCCTGTATCTGCCTGTTATATTCAGATATTCCCCTGAATCCTGAATAGTATATTCCAGAGGACTGATGCATGAATCTCTGTTCCACGTCAGGACGGACAACTGTATCATATCTGAAGTCAGTCTTCTCCCCATTCAGCTCAAGAGACAGCTCTGCGGGTTCTCCATTCTCATCAAATGCCCAGCCCGCAACCGTCAATACATCATGGTCAGCAAGTCTATGTATCTGTATACTGTCAATAGAACTATGCGGTGTCATACCTTCATCCTGTCTTCTCAATCCCTTGATGTTATGAACGTTTTTTCATTCTTCATCATCCGGTTCATACTCACTCTTTCCGAATAACTCTTTCATATAGTCGCTTGCGCCATATAAAATCCTTGCTACCTCGATTTGTGAATCCGCTATTCGATAAAATACATTATATTTTTTATAAACCACAAAATAAATTCCGGTGAATTCTCCTACGAATCCTGAAATGTTCTTCCACCTCATCTTCACTGATCCATCCTTTTTCATCCCCGGATCTGAATCCCCTGTTCAGTTCTGTAAGAAGTCTGACCATCGCCTTGGCTTTTTCAAATTCCTCGTCATCATCTATACTATGGATACTGTAAGCACCTTTTCCGTTTTTCGTCAGATAGACCGGCGAATCACTATCTACTTTTTCTAATATACGTCCATAATTACGTAATTCCGATACTGGTTCTATTACTGGCATAAAAACACCTCCTATATGTCATATAGCTTATTATCCATCGACGAATTTGTCAACATATCTTTAGAATTGTTCTGCGAATCCTTTCTGCATCCTGTTAAAAATAGCTACTGCAAATATACACATCACCAGTGATAGGAGAAATACTCCGCCAAGGGCTGCCATATCCGGAATCCGGTGATACATAAACGCATCCCTGTATGAATTCATGATCTTCGTCATTGGATTGATATCTACGATTGATGCTATCTTCGAATGAGTCGGAAAAATGGTAAGCTCATAAATAATCGGTGCGCCGTACATCGCCATTGTAAGGATGAAATTTACTATATGCTCCATATCCTGAATATAGGCATCTACTGCCGAGAAAAATGTTCCCAGTGCAAACGCAGACATTCCTTCAATAACTGCTATAAGCGGCACAAATACGAGGTGCCATGATATTCCGACACCAAATATCAGACAGAATGCTACTACTATCACACATGAAATAAAAAAATTGATAAGTCCGCTGATACATATTGACAATGGCAGTACAATCCTCGGAAAATAGACCTTCTTTATCACCGAAGCATTTGACTTTATACATATCGTGCTCTGACTTACAACCGTCTGGAAAAAAGTCCACGGTATGATTCCTGTCACCAGATAAACCACATAATGGTCTGCTGCTCCCTTCATCAGGTATGGAAAAACAATGGCATATACGAGCACCTGCAGCAGCGGATTGATGAACGACCATAATACACCAAGTACAGACCCCTTGTAGCGGCCTCTGACATCCTTCTTTACACTCGTCTTCAGTAATTCCCTGTAATTATAGATTTCCCTTAGCATCATTCTACCGTTACTGTCACACTTTTTTCGGCAATATCCCTGCCATCGATCGTAATAAATGCCCTGATATCCAATTCTCCCTCTGCTTCAGGTATATAGAACGCTTCAAAACCCGGCTTGGTCCCTTCGATATATCCTGCATATTCATCCTTATATATATCGATCACATCAGGCCGCGGTACTTCCTTTATTCCAGAAACCTTCTCTCCGTTCGCCGTGATCGTAAAGTCATACTCATCGCTGTCTGCGATCTTCCATCCTATCAGCGGAAGACTCTCTCCCTTATTCACTACAGTAAGACTTCTTGGCGCATCAATAAATACTACTCCCTTATAATCTGCCGTGCCATTTGCAATAGCTGCTTTTCTCTCTTCTTTATGATCTATGGCTGACTGTTTCTTGTACGCTTCGATAACATATGTCGGATCTCCATCCAGACGCAGCTGTCCCCTGTATATCCACACACACCGGGTACACAGGCTCTTTACCTGGTCAAGTGCATGCGATACTATGACTATCGTCGTACCGGAACGCTTCAGTTCTTCAAGCTTATCAAAACACTTCTTCTGAAAATGCGCATCTCCTACCGCCAGTATCTCATCGATGAGCAGGATATCAGCATCCACATTTATCGCAACAGAAAAAGCGAGCCGCATATACATTCCTGAGGAATATGTCCTGATCGGATCATCTATTGCGGGCCCGAGTTCTGAAAAGGCTATGATATCATCAAGCCTTCCGTCGATCTGCTTCTTCGTCATGCCGAAGATCGAAGCGTTGAAATATATATTTTCCCTGCCGGTGAAGTCAGGATGGAATCCGGCGCCAAGCTCAAGAAGCGATGTGACGCGGCCATTCGTCTCAACAGTCCCCTTAGTCGGGTAGATGATCTTCGTCATGAGCTTGAGCAGAGTGGACTTGCCGCTTCCGTTTACACCTATCAGGCCGACAGTCTCGCCCTTCCGGATGTCAAGACTTATGTCTGAAAGCACCACATGCTTCTCAGATCTCGTATGACGTCTGACAAGAAACTCCTTCAGGGTCTTTGCACCGTCACGGCTGACCTTAAACTCCTTCGTGAGATTCCTGACTTCAATCGCATTATCTGCGTTCATACCTTCATCCTGTAGCCAACGCCCCATACTGTCTCTATGTACTGAGGCTTGTCTTTATTTATCTCGATCTTCTCACGGATCTTCTTCACATGTACCGTGACTGTGGCGATGTCACCGACCGAATCCTGATCCCAGATCTTCTGGAAGATCTCCTCCTTCGTGAATACCTGTCCCGGATGCTTGGCGAAGAAGAGAAGAAGCTCATATTCCTTCGTCGTAAGATTTTTCTCTACACCATCCACCCATACCTGATGAGAGGTATCATCTATACGAAGTCCGCGGATACGGATGATATCATCATCTGCCGTGGCATTGGCGGCCGTCACGAGTCTGTCGTACTGGGCCAGATGAGCCTTGACACGGGCCACAAGCTCACTCGGTGAAAATGGCTTCGTGATATAGTCGTCTGCACCGAATCCGAGTCCCTTTACCTTGTCGATATCGTCCTTTCTCGCAGATACGAAAATGATCGGCGTGTTCCTCTCTGTCCTTATCTGCCTGCAGATCTCGAAGCCGTCCGTTCCCGGGAGCATGATATCAAGAATGTACAGATCATATTCCTCATTCATGGCCTTTTCAAGTCCGGCCGTTCCATCATTCTCCACATCTACCGTATATCCCGAGAGCTCGAGATAATCCTTCTCCAAATCTGCTATTGCCTGTTCATCCTCAATTATCAGAATCCTGCTCACTTGGCTCCTCCTTGTCACTGCTCTTCTTCAGCAGAAAATAAAAGATGCTTCCTGTTCCTTCATTGCTCGTGGCCCATACCTGTCCGCCGTGGTCATTGATGATCTTCTTCACGATAGACAGGCCAATGCCGCTGCCCTTGATATTGGTATTCCTGGCCTTGTCCGTCCGGAACAGCCTTTCAAATACATGCGGCAGGTCCTCCTGGCTGATACCGCGTCCATTGTCAGCGACCTCTGCCTGTATGAACTCACCTGCATCCGAAACCTTAAGCATCACCTTCAGTTCCGTATCATCTCTCCTGTATTTTACCGCATTTGATACCAGATTGTGAAGTACTCTTTTTATATGAGACGGGTCTGCCACCATTTCCGTGTCATCGGCCACATCACATACATAATTAAACTCCGCATTCTGGCTTTCAAATTCTATCTTCGTCTCCTCGGCAAATTCCCCGAAGAATCCCTTCACATTGATATTCGTGAAGTTGTACGGGATAGAATCGGTGTCTATCTTATTGTAAATAGACAGCTCATTCAGCAGATCATTCATCTCAATGGCCTTGTTGTGAATCGTCTGCACATATTTCATCTGCTTCTCAGGCGTAGGCGCTATTCCGTCGATGATGCCCTCCGAATAGCCTATTACCGAGGTCAGCGGAGTCTTCAGGTCATGAGTTATATTGCTTAAGAACTTCCTCTGTGCATCCTCGGTCTCGAGCTTCTGCATCGCATCCGCCCGCAGATGATCCTTCATTCGCTCAATGCTTCCGGCAAGCTCCGACAGCTCGTCCCCGCCCTTCACATCGACCCTGAAATCGAGATTTCCTGCACGGATATTCTCAGTCGCCTCCTGCATCCTCCTGACCTTCCTGATGATGCTGTTGTACAGGAGGGTGACTATAATAAATGCCGTAATCAGAAGTATCAGTGCCATCCACAGTATATACTGGATGAGTATCCGTCCCGCCCCCGGGATCACCGTCCCTGTAGGCGTGATGACAAATGCCTGTCCGTGATACTGCTGCCGGTAATTGCCGAAGTCCACCTCGCGCAGCATTCCTGACTGGTTCTCGAGCTTTACCACCATCACATCAGTAGCCGACAGCTTCCCATATATCGGGAGCTGCGAGTATCTCGGGTGCATTCCGTCCGGCGCCCCATCGAAAACTATCTTCGTCCCCTGCTTTATCACGAGAAATGAATTCTTGCGGCTCAGGCTCGTGTTGATATCCGTCAGCACATCCTGATTCAGAAATCTGTCCGGGAAGGCCTTTGACCACTGCTTCAGCCGGTTCACCTCTTCATCTGTATTCGATGACAGCATATCTATCGTATTAGAAAAATAGAACGGATTCGTCTGTCCTATCCGCTGCATCCCGCCCGATGAGATAAATACAAACACCATGATCGCTATCAGTATCGGCAGCACTATTATTAATAAAAAGCTGAGAAACAGCCGTGTCTTCAATTTCATAATCACATATATAAAAGCTGCCCTATCACGCGCTCCGTGGTACTCTTCAGATACCCCTCATGTATCTGCGTGTATATCCGTGACAGCTTGTTCCTATCCCTGAGGCTCGTGAATTCTGTAAAAATTCTTCGAACCTCAGGTGTCATTTCTTTTCCATAGCGGTCATAGAAGCCTGCTGCCTGCGCTATCAGATTGCCGCAGCTCCTTCGCAGCTCCTTTACATTGAGATGTGAGCGGATGTATCTTCCGCTTCGCAGATCCTTCGCCCCGACCTCATTGTCCCCGTGCTGCCTGTATTTCATCAACTTCTCCGGAACATGGATTATTTTCCCGAATGACTCCGCATAGATGGCAAGCCACCAGTCATGCATCTCCATTCCGGGATAGTCATCCCGCAGGGCTCCGTCCACCAGAGTCCTGTTCACCGCCATTGTGCATCCCATTATATAGTTCTGCACGAGCAGCTTCTGCAGAGTGAGATCTCCATGAAAATGGGTCTGAAGAGCCTTTTCATTTACTTCAATTATTTTAAGATTCTCATCTGCTATATAGGCATCTGAAAAAACGAGCTCCGGCGAGTCCATATCATCGAATGCCTGCACCATTCTGCTTACCTTCGTCGGCAGCCAGTAATCATCCTGGTCACAGAAAAAGATCACGTCTCCATCCGACTCCTGTAGCAGCCTGAGAAAATTCCCCATCGCAGAGCCTGAGTGCGATAGCTCCAGCATCCTGACCAATGATGGGTATCTCTCCTGATATTCTGTCAGAATCTCATAGGTGCCATCTGTAGAGCCATCATCCGAGATCAGTATCTCATATCTGTCATTCGCTCCATGCTGCTGGGCGATCAGTGAATCCAGCTGGGTCTCTATATACCTCGCGCCATTATATGCTGCGAGAAGTATCTGGATTTTCATTGAGCATCCTGCTTTTTCATTATGGCATTGAGCGCGAATCCAAGTCCGAGCAGCGTCCACATGACTGGCGATGTGCAGACATTTGAATCGTTGGCGACTCCTGCCACTGTGTGTGCGAGAATACCGGCAAACACACCAATAGAGATGATTGTAAGTGGATCTTTGATATCATGCTTTCTGATCTCGCCTGCTGCCTGTGCCAGATATCCAATGACTACGACCAGATAGAGAATCATAGCTATCAGACCGTTCTCGACCCACTGCTGCAGGAACAGATTGTGCGGCTTGACATCTATCGATGTCGTCTCGCTCTCGATCAGGAGATCCTTCATTATGTAATTATCCTGCGGATACTCCATGATAAAGGTATTCTGTCCGCTTCCAAGGATGATATGCTTCGGGAGCAGCGGAAGTGTGCGGTTCCAGATAATTCCACGGTTACTGAAGAAATCCTCCGGGAAGGCATTCGCAGTCTTTATATCATTATCAAGCCCGACTATTTTTCCTGAGCCAGTGATGTATCTGTAGCCCTCGTCTGTCTGGATGAACCAGAACTCCCTGCCGTCTATCTGGATCGCTGCATACTGCTGGCCATCCTCTGTGGACTTAGGTACAACCGCTGCTATAGATGTGCCGTCCTCCCTCTGGATCTGTGCTGCAGCACCATCCCAATTGCAGGCATACTGTGTGCCGTCATCTCCGGTTGCAGTTACCTGTAATGCTCCATTTGCATCGAAGGTAAAGGTCACCGCTATCCTCGAGCCGTCCTTCATATCGAGCGTCACATTGTCATCATTTGTCTCCATGTCCTTCAGACTGCCTGCCGTAAGCGGCGTTGGCTCTGCATTGAGCATCGTGCTGACCTTATTGTGAACCGGTGTCACAGCGACACTGAGTATGATTCCAATGACTATCACTGCTGCAAGGATTGCTGATACAATCGCAAAAGGCTTCCTTTTCCTCGAAAGAACCACCAGCAGTGTGACTATTCCTGAGATCACGAGACACATAACACCCGTGATCGATATATCAGTGATGAGAAGGATCACAGAGCAGACGACGATTGCGCCTGAGAGGATCCTCGCCCACCTTTTTCTTATTGCGATAAAAGCCGCCACTGCAACCGGCATGATGAGTCCGAGATATAATGAAAAATAGTTCGGATTGTAAAGCGTCGAATATGACGTGCCCTTCGGCATGCGGATCACGAGATCATCGAGACTGCCCCAGAATGACGGTGTAGAGTACAGTATTTTTCCAAGCTTCGTTGCGAAGAAATCTGCGCCGAAGCCCTGGAAGGCTCCTATGAGCATCAGTATCAGTATGAATATCCCGCTCCATTTGAGGAAGGTCCCGACCGTCTTCCCGTTCTGAACAGTTATATACGTGTAGTACGCGAACATTATATAGCACAGAACCACGAGCACTGACTCGAACATCTCATACGAGCCGCCGAATGCGAAGCCCTTCCACCTCGATGCAAGGCCGCTTATCAGAACCAGCGCGCCGTATGCGAACAGCACGTAGAAAAGCCTCTGCATCGTGAATTTCTGATGATCGTATGCCCTGTATATCAGCACTATCGCCATCAGGATCCCTACCGTGATGATCGCGAATGACTTGTAGGCAAGGAAAATATCTACTACCGTGCCGTCCGATGGGAACCAGTCGTAGTCCGACAGCTTCGAATCATAGGTGAATGTCCTCATGATCAGTGGTATGATGCCTGCTGCTATTATAGAAAGTATGATGGCCGGAGATGCCTTCTCCGTTACCCTTTTATTATTCTTCACGGTTCTGTTCGACATAATGAATCCTTTCTTAAACTTTTATAGTATAACATATTTTTAGAAAGTTGCCATAATTTTTGTTTTAAAGTATTATATAGGCATGAGAAGTGACATCGCAAGGCGATTGGAAGAAAAGGACCTGATCCGCAAGCTCGAGGGGATCATAGAAGTCCTGCTTCTGACCATGCTTTATTTTTATATATGGAAAAATGAATACTCCGTGATGTATGTCCGTACTTTCTATGGCCGTGGCCGCATACTCCTGATGGGCATCTACTTCATCATTATGTATGTGATCATGCGGCTGACTGAGGGGCTGCGTTTCGGGAATCTCAAGATCTTCGATATCGTCGTGTCGCAGTGGATCTCAGTACTTGTGACCAATTTCATCACCTTCTGGCAGATCTGTCTGATCCTGAATGTGATGTCTGACCCGCGCCCGATGCTGCGTCTGACGCTGTACGATCTGATCATCACGGTAGCACTGCCGTTCTTTTTTACCTGGCTCTATCACCTGACGTATGTACCGAGAAATATGGTGCTTATATATGGAAAAAGAGCCGCTCTCAACCTGCGCTTCAAGATTCTCGAGAGACCTGACAAGTACGCCATCACGACTACCATCAGCTCATCTGAGCCAATCGAATCAATAAAGGAACAGATCATGAGGCATGATGCTGTCATCATCAATGACGTGCCGGCCGAGATAAGAAACGACATCCTGAAATTCTGCTATGAGCATGATGTGCGCACCTATATCGTGCCGAAGATTTCTGATGTAATCATCGGCGGCGCTTCAAATATCAATCTTTTCGATACTCCGCTTCTTCTGGTGCGTGGTACAGGGCTCTCGATCGGGCAGAAATTTCTGAAAAGGACTCTTGATATAATTCTGAGTGCTCTGGCACTTGTGGCGCTTTCCCCTGTATTTCTTGTAGTTTCTATCCTTATCAGATCCGACGATGGAGGAAGCATTCTGTTCAGACAGAAGAGAGTCACCCGTGACGGAAAGCTTTTTACTATATACAAGTTCCGCAGCATGAGGGAAGATGCAGAGAAGGATGGTGCGCAGTTCACCATTGATGATGACCCGCGCATCACAAAAGTAGGCAGAGGTCTGCGCAGATTCCGGCTTGACGAGCTGCCACAGCTCATCAATATCCTGAAAGGGGATATGAGTATCGTAGGTCCACGTCCTGAGCGAATCGAGAACTATGATATGTATGAGAGTGAAATACCAGAATTCAGGTACCGCACCAAAGTGAAGGCCGGGCTTACCGGATATGCACAGGTCTATGGCAAATACAATACCACAGCCTATGACAAGCTGCGCCTGGATCTAATGTACATTGAGAATTATTCAATTATTTTAGATATCAAGCTGGTGCTGATGACATTCAGGACGCTTTTTCAGAAAGAAAGTACGGAAGGTTTTTCAGATAATAAGGGGAATAATTTTCCTGATGATATGTCTGGAGGAGATTCAGAATGATCACAGCCTCCGTTGTACTTTTTCATACTCCGCAGAATCTTATAGATACAATAATCAGAAGCTATCGGCCATCAGCTGAGAGGCTTCTGTTTTTCGTGGATAATACACCTGGAATGGAGAAGTCAAAGCGTTTCATGCCTGTGGCTGAATATTCCCCATATATCTATATATATCGGACAGGCAGGAATCCGGGCTACGGTTGTGCCCACAATATCGCAATTCGCGAATCAATCAGACTTCACAGCGAATTTCATATAGTCCTGAACCCGGATCTGTCATTCGAACCTTCGGTGATTGATGCGCTCTCCTCCTACGCCCGTGAGCACACAGATGTAGTCTACATGCTTCCAGAAGTAGTCGATCAGAATGGCGAAGTGCAGCATCTGTGCAAGCTGCTTCCGACTCCATCAGACCTGATATTCCGCAGGTTCTTCCCATTTCTTCCGGGAGCAGCTGAGAAAAACAACAGATATGTGCTGCTTGACAGCGGCTATGACCATATCATGAACCCGCCATGCCTGTCAGGCTGCTTCATGTTCATGCGTGTTTCAACACTGGAAAAATATAATCTGTTTTTTGATGAAAAATTCTTCATGTACTGTGAGGACTTCGATCTGATGCGCCGCCTGCACAGAGTCGGCAAGACAATCTACTACCCGTATGTCCAGATCACACACGCACATGAACGCAGTTCTTATCACTCATTTAAGATGATGTGCCACCATATCTCAAGCGCTGTAAAGTACTTCAATAAATATGGTTGGTTTAAAGATAAAGAGCGGGATAAAATGAATTCTGGAATGACGATATGATTTTGTAAATCTCGTGCCAGACATGCAGAGCCTTAGGCGCACAGCGCCGTGAAATAAGCCTCTGGCGTGTCTGACACGATCAATTGTTTTTTACTTATTATTCTGCATACTCGGATTTTCTACCGGTATATTCAGAGCATCAAGCACATCAGTCACTTTCTTGACAGGTGTGATCTCAAGAGCTTCCTTGACCTCATCGGCCACATCACGGAGATCATCCATATTTTCCTCAGGAATGAATACATGCTTCACACCTGCTCTCTGTGCAGCCATGAGCTTCTCAGGAAGTCCGCCAATGGCATTAACAGAGCCATTCAGTGAAACCTCACCAGTCATTGCAACCTCAGGAGTAACAGCAGTTCCCGTCACAAGTGATGACAATGCAGTCGTCAGAGTGATACCAGCAGAAGGTCCGTCCTTAGGCGTAGAGCCGTCAGGTACATGAATATGGATATCGCTCTTCTCAAGCAGCTTTATCTTGCCCGGGTACATGGCCTTGACAAGCGAAAGAGCAATCGTAGCCGATTCCTTCATCACATCGCCGAGCTGACCAGTGATAGTGAGCTTTCCGGTACCCTTGGTCATCAGTGACTCGATATAGAGGATCGTACCTCCGACCTGAGTCCATGCAAGACCAGTGATGATACCCGGTTTGCCTTCTTTCTTTACCTTGTCCCTGTGAAGCGGATGCATATCAAGATAGTCACGAAGCTCGTCCTTGTGGACAGTCACGTGATCCTCGCCAGTCTCAAGCTTTACTGCTGCGATACGGCAGAGAGTGTCGATACGCTTCTTGAGTCCACGGACACCACCCTCCATCGTGTAGTCTGAGATGATGGTCTCAAGCGCGTCATCATCGATATCAAGCTTGTCCTTCGGAATACCGGCTTTCTCATAGGCCTTCGGGATCAGGTGATCCTTGGCGATATGCTCCTTCTCAATCGGAGTATATCCCTGGAATTCGATTACCTCCATCCTGTTCAGAAGAGGTGCAGGGATTGTATCAAGAGTATTCGCTGTGCAGATGAACAGTACATCTGACAAGTCATACGGTACATTCATATAGTGATCGGTGAAGCTGTTGTTCTGCTCAGGGTCAAGAACCTCGAGAAGAGCTGATGCAGGATCACCGTTGTATGATTCTGAGAGCTTGTCGATCTCATCAAGCACCATTACAGGGTTTGAAACACCTGACTTGTGGATGCCGTCCATGATACGACCAGGCATAGCTCCTATATATGTACGTCTGTGACCTCTGATCTCAGCCTCATCACGGACACCACCGAGTGCAACTCTGACATACTTTCTGCCGAGTGCACGAGCGATGCTCTTTCCGATTGAAGTCTTGCCGGTACCAGGGGCACCAACGAAAAGAAGGATTGAACCGGCCTGCTGCTTCTTCAGATTCATCACGGCGATCTGCTGGATGATCCTGTCCTTGACTTTCTTCAGACCATAATGGTCTTCATCAAGGACTGCACGGGCCTCTTTCAGATCTATCTCCTTCGGCTCTTCCTTTTTCCATGAAAGAGTCGTCACGAAATCCAGGTAATCATAGAGCATGCCGTATTCAGGTGAATTCTTGCCCTCCTGCTTCAGACGGCTGAGAACCTTATCGGCCTCCTTCTTCGCATCCTCATTCATGCCATTATCCTTGAGAGCGATCTCGAACTTCCTGATGTCTGAGACATTCTCAGGATGCATGTCATCAAGCTCCTTCTGCAGATAATCGATCTGCTTCTTCAGGGCTGACTCTCTGTATATCTTCTGATAATCGGCTTCCTGGGCATTTGCAGCCTCCTGGCCTATATTGCTCATCTCGATATTCTCATAGATCATCTTCTCGAGAAGCCCGGTACGCTTAGCTCTCGAATCCTCCTCGAGAACCTTGTACCTGTCCTCAGCTGAGTTGAACAGCCACGGGCTCATTGCCGCGGCAATCTCTGCGATTGATGAGAACTGGGCGATATAGCCACGTCCCATATTGGCCCACTGTGAACCGCTGAAATATGATACAAGTGCCTGTTTCAGCTTGTCGAGCCTTGCACGCTCCTCATCAGGATTGATCTCCTCACCAGGAGTATCATCACGCCTCGTCGCATTAACGCTTATCGAATGGTCTGCAAGAATCGTGATATCTGAAATATCTGCTCTCTTCTTCGTGCGGATGGCTACATATCCGTTCTCATTGACCTCGGTAATGATAGCCGAAACACCGATCGGATACAGGTCATCCTCTGTGATCTCAGCTCTCTTCTTTGGCTCCTTCAGTGCTGCAAGTATCAGTCTCTCCTGTACCTCAGGATCCTTCCCAGCCATATTCTTATATGCCTCGGTCTGTATATAGAGATTTGTCTCAGGTATCAGCATCACATTATAAAGCGGTAATACTGTCATAATCTTTTTCCTCCTTCGTATATATTAACTGGCTTCAGTTCTGCTTCTTGTTGGTAGCACTCAATCAATTGGAGTGCTAATTAAATTGTGCACAAAGTATAACACCGTTTGCAATATGTGTCAAGACATGAGATAATATTTTTTGTGAAAAATCGTGATTTCTGAAGGAGATTCTGATGACTATTTATCTGACCAGACACGGACAGACCGACCTGAACAAAGCACACCTGATGCAGGGACGCACGAATGCACCATTAAACGAGCATGGAATAGAGCAGGCAAGGGAGGCTGCAATGCAGCTGCAGGGTATTCATTTCGATGCAGTCTATGCAAGCCCGCTGCAGCGTGCGATTGATACAGCGTCCATCATGACAGGCTTTGACAAAAAGGATATCATTACCGATGAACGTATCATCGAAGTTGACTTCGGCCGTTATGAAAAGAAAAAATACTGGGCCCTCGGTCTCAGTATGTGGTCTTTCTGGCTCTTCCCGACTGTTTTCCCGGCACCGGACTCGGTCGAGACTATTCATGATATGAAAAAAAGAGTCCATTCATTTCTGAATGAGCTCTCTGATAAGCCTTATGAAAATGTGCTGATCTCCTGTCACGGAGGGATAATGCGGGTGCTCTCCGGCATCCTCGCTCATAAGAGGAATGAGCTGATGTGGACTCCAAAGCCCAGAAACTGCGAGATCAGGGTATTTACTCTGTAGCTTCCCTCCCGATAGCTATCGTCTTCTTAAGCATCTCATTCACCTGATCCCTGATCACCGTAGCAGATTCGTAAAAATATTCCCCTGCCTTCGTCAGTGTGAATGTGCGATTGTGCCTGTCGAGTAGCTTCGTATCCAGCTTATTCTCGAGTGCCCCGATCTGCTGTGATATCGCTGACTGCGATACCCCGCACTTTTCCGCCGCCTTCGTAAAACTCTCATTGTCAACAACAGCCAGAAAGTAATCAATCTGTTTCAAAAGCAAGGTTATTCTCCTTCCAAGTACTCTGTACTACTTTGTACCCTGCTGATATAATAGCACATTCTGTTTAATTTGTCACCATTTTATAGATATTTATTGCTTTTATTGTAATGTTTCTTTTATACTGTCATAGTGCAAAAACTGTCCCTGGTCCGCCAGCTCTTTTATCTGATCAGCAGTTGCGAATTCATATCCGGCGGTCTCATCAGCCTGCAGATGGATGTCCTCATCTTTCACATCAATAGTATATTTGTAGACATCTACAAAGTAATTGTTCTTCTCTTCCGGATTGTCACGACGGTAGTCAAATACGAATCCGCCGTCCGTGGCATTGAGCACGTCCACGCCTGTCTCTTCCATGACTTCCCTGCGCACTGCCGCTTCTGATGTCTCTCCGGCACGTACACCTCCGCCCGGCACCTCGTAGGCGCCAGGAGCCCATTCCTTGGTCCCGATCCTCTTCGTGATCAGATACCTTCCGTCTGGACGCTGCACCACGCCGAGAACTGTCAGATGGTAGTCGCCATCAGCCATATTCCAGTCGTTGCGCTTCATCGTGCGGCCTGTCAGCCTTTTGTCCTTATCATATATGTCCCAGATCTCATCAAGTCTCGCAATAGCCTCTGCCATATCGTCATCTTCCTTTTCTTCTGTTTCCTCACCATATCCCTCAGGCAGGAAAGGCTTCAGTGCCTTCCTGAAAATAAATGCTGCTGCGTACGCCACGCATCCGAACCAGACCAGCACCAGCAGTGGTATAAAGAAAAATGCATGTGCCGGCGACATTTGGAACAGAATACCAGGTGACAGCAGGCATACAGCTATGCATACCGAGTACGGGAATCTCGCTATGCTTATCATCAGGCCGTTCTTTATCATATTTCCTACTGTATTCTCGAATATTGCCTGCATGGTAAGCGCATACCACGTCGTGAAAACCACCAGCATCAGCGCAATCCCGGATACTGCAAAATACGCAACTGTCATCCCTCCCTGCAGGTTGGAATGCAGGCCTATATAAAAGTCAAATGCCAGCAGGATCAGAAGCACAAGCTGTATCAGCCAGATTGCAGTGCTTTTCTTGAAATTGCTCTTGAAAGATTTGAAAAAAGCCTTTGTAATGGCCGTTCCCTCTGTTCCCTTTGTCATATTCCAGGCTATATCCATCAGAGCCGTAAATGATGCTCCGATCGTAAAGATCGGGATTGAACAGATTATAAACCAGATATTGATAAGAGCCAGATTCGCCACCTTTGTCATCGTCTGGGCAAAAGGGCCCTCAGGGTCCGTAATACGGGACATTTATTTACCTCCTTAAACGCATTTCCTTATATGATAAATGAAACTCCCCGTAATTACAAGAAAAAAAGACAAGTCCCACTCATCTCCTTAAAATTTTTTAAGAAGATGAAAATGGGACCTGTCCCCTTTTTCATCTGACTGATTCGCGTTCGAGCAGTGATGCCGGGTAAAAAAGCTGACGCGGGGTGTCATCGCCGTTGATCGCCTTCATAAGGAGGTCAACCGATGATTTCACCATCTCGTCCTTCGGCTGCTTTATGGTGGTGAGTGCCGGTATCGTAAATCTGCCCAGGTCTATTCCATCGAAGCCGATCACCGAGAGATCATCCGGGATTGAGAGTCCGGCCTCTGATATTGCCTTGTACGCACCTATGGCCGTCATATCGGAAATACAGTACAGAGCCGTGAAGTCGGTTCTCTGCAGCAGCTCCTTCGCTACGGCATAACCATTCTCTGTAGTGAACTCAGGTATATCCTCTCTCATGTATCCGATCAGATCATCATCTATAGGGATTCCGGCGCCCTCAAGCGCCTTCTTATATCCACGCAGACGCTGTCCTCCAACGGCGTAATCTTTTTCACGACCGCTTATGATGGCAATCCTCTTATGGCCTTTGTCGATCAGATACTTCACAGCCTTGAAGCTCTCCATAGCATCGTCTATTGCCACGAGATTCACATTCGGAGTCGGTGTGTACATGCTGTGTGCAACTGTACAGAGTACATACGGGACTGCGAGCTGCTCTAAGTCCTCGCTCGGATTCTCCATCATACCTCCAAGGATGATGACTCCCTTGAGTCTCTTCTCTTTAGCCAGCTCAATAGCTGATATGGCTACATTTGACTTCTCATCCACGAGATGGAACAGGAAATCATATCCATTCCTGTACAGCTCGTTCTGAAATCCGTCAAGCATGGACTGGAAGAATATATTGTCAATACCTCTGACAATAATCGCTACAGTATTGGATTCCTGTATCTTGAGATTCCTGGCACTATTATTCGGAACGTAGTGAAATTTTTTCACTACCTTGAGGACCCTTTCCTTGGTCTTCGGACTGATGCCTGGATCATCATTGATGGCACGTGAGACAGTACTTACCCCTACTCCGCAATATTTAGCGATATCCTTGATTGTAAGCTGGTCTGACATGCTTCAACGTCACTCCTTTGCATTAATCAAGCTTATTTATTCTGCCGTAGACAGAGGTAAATTTCCTTATCTTCCTGGCAGTCTTCTTATTTATCGCCTGAGAATCCATCCTCCATCTCCAGTTATCGCCAAGGGTCGACGGAGTATTGATCCTGGCTGAATTGTCAAGTCTCAGATAATCCCACATCGGGATGATTGCCATATCCGCTACAGAACCCAGTGCCTGCCTTATCAGCAGATCTGCAAGAGTCTTCTTTTTCACTGACTTCGGAGCTCCGAGATAGCGTCTTACATTCTTCAGCTCCTGTGGAGTAATGCTGTCGAGCCACCCGCGAAGAGTCTCATTATCATGGGTTCCGGTATATACAACACAGTTCCTCGTGTAATTGAATGGCAGGTATAGATTTTCGGAATAATCCGATGATGATGAATCCCTGTCATCAAATGCGAATTCGAGAACCTTCATATTCGGGAAGCCGCTGTCCTTTACCAGCTGCTTCACAGTATCTGTAATGAAGCCCAGATCCTCGGCTATTATATTTACCTCACCGAGTCTCCTTTTCACTGCGTTGAAAAGCTTCATCCCAGGGCCCTTTTCCCAGTGGCCGTTCCTGGCTGTCTTATCTCCTGCCGGTATAGAATAATACTCATCAAAGCCTCTGAAATGGTCGATCCTTACCACATCATAGAGCTCCGAGCACTTCTGTATCCTCTTTATCCACCACTCGAAGCCTGTCTTCTCATGGTAGTCCCATCTGTAGAGCGGGTTACCCCACAGCTGTCCATCGGCCGAGAAGCCATCTGGCGGACATCCCGACACTGCAACAGGTCTCAGGTCCTCGTCCATCTGAAAAAGCTCAGGTGAGCACCAGACATCTGATGAATCAGCAGCCACATAGATAGGTATGTCGCCTATTATCTGAATGCCCTTCTTATTGGCATATTCCTTCAGTCTGCTCCACTGTCTGTAAAATTCAAACTGCAGAAAGCTGTAGAATTCAATATTATCTGAATTTTTTTCTGAAAAAGCCGAGAGAGCCTTAGCGTCTCTCAGCCTGTATTCGTCTTCCCATTCTACAAAGCTCTTCCCGCCATGAGCATCCTTAAGCGCCATGAACATGGAATAGTTGTACAGCCAGTCTTTCTCCTGATTTTTGAAAGCTGCATACTCTGTATCGTTTCTATTGAATCTGACAAATGCCTTTCTGAGAAGCTTAAACCTCTCATTATACTGCATCGAATAGTCTATTCTGTCTTCCGCTCCCTCAGGAAAACCATCAAGGTCTGCCTGTGTCAGCAGCCCTTCCTTCTTCAGGGTGTCAGGGTCTATGAAATATGGATTGCCTGCAAATGTTGAAAATGACTGATAAGGTGAATCCCCATAGCTTGTCGGCCCAAGCGGTAGGATCTGCCAGTATATCTGCCCTGCATCCGCCAGAAAATCTACGAATCTGTAGGCCTCTACAGAGAAGCAGCCGATGCCGTATGATCCCGGTAAAGAGAACACCGGCATCAGAATTCCTGCTGATCTCATTTTTATCCTTTCTATATTAACCCTTGACTGCTCCTGCTACAACGCCGCCGATGATGTACTTCTGGCAGATTGCATAGAAGATGATAATAGGAATGATTGCAAGGATGATGATTGCCATCATTGGTCCCCATTCTACCTGGCCATGACTGGTCTGGAGGAACTGGATTGCGATAGGTACTGTCTTGTAATCTGAATCAAGTACCAGATATGGAAGAAGGTAGTCGTTCCAGATCCACATTGCCTCAAGGATCGCTACTGTGATGTATGTCGGCTTCATGATCGGAAGAACGATCCTGAAGAAAATTCCGCAGGCGCCACATCCGTCGATCATTGCTGCTTCCTCGATCTCAAGAGGGATAGACTTTGCAAAGCCTACAAACATGAAGGTCGCAAGTCCTGCTCCGAATCCCAGATATACCGGTACAAGTCCGATAGGGCTTGTAAGGTTCAGGTTCTGTGCTACATAAGCGAGTGTGTACATTACCATCTGGAATGGGATTACCATTGAGAATGCATACAGGAAATAGATAAGCTTCGTTCCCTTGCTATCTACTCTTGCGACGTACCAACCGCACATCGATGTGCAGATGATGATTGCAAGTACTGAGAGGACCGTGATCAGAACTGTGTTTCCAAATGCTGACCAGAAGTTCGTATCAGCTATACCCTGTACATAGTTTACAAGTCCTGAGAAGGTCTCCTTTGTTGGTAGAATGAAGGTATCTGTACCTCCTATCGCGCTTGTCTCCTTAAATGAGTTGATTACTACTTCAAATATCGGGAATATGAAGAACAGTGCAAGCACTGTAAATCCCAGTGTCCATATCCAGCCGTGCTTTACAGGCTTATCGGCTGCATCCACGCTAATATTTTTATTATTCTTTGCCATATTACATCTGCTCCTCTCCGCTTCTTGTGAAGTGCAGCTGTGCAAATGCTATGACAGCTACAAGGATAGTGAACAGTACTGCCTTTGCCTGTCCTACACCCTGCCAGCCTACACGTCCGTAGAAGGTGTTGTAAATATTCAGTGCGAGCATCTCTGATGCCTTACCCGGCTTACCTGCTGTAAGAGCAAGGTTCTGATCGAAAAGCTTGAATCCGTTTGTCAGTGTAAGGAAGGTGCAGATCGTGATCGTCGGACGGAGAATCGGTATTATAACGCTCTTCAGGCACTGCCAGCTTCCTGCTCCATCGATCTCTGCTGACTCGATGAGCTCATGAGGAACTCCCATGATACCTGCGATATAGATGATCATTACATAACCGATCTGCTGCCAGTTCATAAGAATTACCAGACCCCAGAATCCGTATTTTGCATCACTTACGATTGTTGTGCTCCAGTGAGCGAGGATTCCGTTGAAGATCATCTTCCAGATTGTACCAAGTACGATACCGCCGATCAGGTTCGGCATGAAGAAGATCGTTCTGAACGCCTTGGTTCCTCTGAAGTTCTTCGTGAGTGCAAGTGCGATCAGGAATCCGAAGATATTGATCGTGAGCACGCTGATTATAGCGAACAGCGCTGTGTACCAGAGTGAATGTACAAAGTCATTCTCTGTGAAGATCTTCGCGTAGTTCTGTAATCCTACGAATGTTGTGTTGTTGATAACTGTGAATTTGTTGAACGATAGGTAGGCGCCCCATATAAACGGTACTATGAATCCGATAAAGAATGCTATCAGGGTAGGTAGCACGAATAATGGGAAAGCCCTTCTGACTGTTCTTTTCATTTGTCGTTTCCCTTTCTATAAATTTTGTAAAACAACGGGTTCCTTTTTTATAATAATATATTTTCAGAAAATCATCATCTTTTTTTCTGAAAAAATACTATTAAAATTTTCGACAAAAATCGGGCAGATGACGGTGGTTGTCATCCGCCCGTATTGGTCCGCTGCGAATTGAAGGAGGTTTTCGCAGCTTTTAATATGAGATATTGTTTATGAAGAAGAACGCTATTTTAATTATTCAGCTGTTGCAGCCTTCTCTGTCTTCCAGTTGTCTACGAAGGCCTTTACAACTGCATCCCACTTGGCCTTGCCCTCAGCATATGATGTCATGGCAGAACCAAGCTGATTCTTCCACTCCTCTGATGGCATTGTGGTGAAGTTCCATGATACAGGAGTCTTGCCGTTTGCTACATAGTCGTTAGCGATCTTAACAAGCGGATTTGTTGTCTCGTACTTGTCTGTGAAAGTATCGAACGGTGTAACGAAGCCCATCTGGTTTGCAACTGCATCACGGCCCTGATCTGAAGTGATAACCCAGTTGAGAAAGTCGTATGTAGCCTGCTTGTCAGCATCGCTTGCCTGGCTGTTTACGCACCAGTAGTTCTCTGAACCTGTGCAGAGACCCTGATTCTCTTCGCCGTCTACACCGATGTAGATAGGAAGCATTCCGAGCTCATCATCCTTGAGCTTTCCAGCCTTCTGGATATCTGAGTAAGCCCATGTACCATTCTGATAGAATACTGCCTCGCCATTGTTGAACTCTGAGTTAGCATCATCGCTTGTCTTTGCAGCGATCTCGGTTGGCTTGCAGGTAGAATCTGTAAGGTAGAGATCCCAGATCTGCTTGAAGTTGTCAAGGTAATCGCCCTTGATAGCATCTGTATCTGTCTCTCCTTCTTTCTGATACTCATAGTAGATAGGAAGGTTTGCAAGATGTGTCTTGAATCTCCAGTCTGAAGATGAATCCATACCTGCTGATGTGAATGCACCCTTGACTCCGAGCTCATCTTTTCTTGCCTGGATGTCATCTGCTACTGCCTTAAGCGTAGCGAAATTATTGATATCCTCCGGCTTTGAAACCTTTGCGCCGTCAAGCTTGCAATACTTGTCAAGTAATGTCTTGTTGTAGATGATTCCGTATGTCTCGATAACGTATGCGATTCCGTCTACCTTGTCGCCATCCTTGAGAACGAATGAATCTGTGCCGTCCTTCATGTGCTTGTAGAGCTCTGACTGAGACATATCATCGCAGTAGTCCTTCCAGTTTGCAAGACCTACAGGTCCGTTTACCTGGAAGAGTGTAGGAGCATCCTTCTTTGCCATCTCTGATGTGAGCTGCTGCTCATATGTACCAGATGCTGCTGTAACTACCTTTACGTCTACTCCTGTCTCCTTTGTGTACTCCTTGGCGAGCGCCTGCCACTGCTCGTCTGCTTCCGGCTTGAAGTTCAGGTAGTAAACTGATCCGCCTGATGCCTTCTTTGCTGTACCTGAGCCTGATGCAGAGCTGCCTGATGAACTGCTCTTTGATCCACCGCAGCCAGCTAATGCTGTAACTGCCATTGCTCCACAGAGGAGCACTGTTACTAACCTCTTTTTCATGTTTCTGAATCCTCCATTCTGAATTCATGTTATATTGATAACGTTTCTTTTGGAAACGTTACTTCGCTACTGTCACATGCTTGGAAACGTTTCCTTTGATAGGTATAATGTACCACGATTTGGAAACGTTTTCAATACCCTGATTGCAACTTTGTTAAAGTTGTGCAAAAAAATAGGCCGGTTTTTGTGCAACTTGCACAAAAACCGGCACACCTACCGCCTCATCATTTTGGATTGTAATTGGCAGCCCTTGCAGATTCATATATTGCCTTCAGATCATCATAGCTCAGGGCTATATCTGAATGCCCGATATGCATATCATGTGGAAGCGACATATAGTTGCCATAGACATTCCCGAGAACCTCGTCATAATTCCGCGGAATATGATACCTTTCCCCCTCGAACTCTGCCTCAGCAAGAGGAAAAACATCATCAGTCCTGATGAGCTCCATTTCCTCATCATAGGTAAAAATACAATGTCCGAGTGTATCTGTGGCAGCTTCCCTGCTTACCATACCCATATCTATAAGCCGCTGCTCTGCCCCACGGGCTATCTCCGCTGCCTCGACGGCTGCTTCATCATACACGCTGATGTCACAGTCTCTGTCCAGGATTATCGCGTTCTCAGGGATCTCTATCTCGGGCTTCTCTGCGAAAAGTTCTGCATACTTATCATTCAGCTGTCCAAACCGCTCATTCAGCTGCCGCCGCTCTGCGATCAGCCTCCTGCGTGTATCCTCTGAGCTGTCTGTCAGATACCTGAGCACATATATATCTGTGAATGCCCCGCATTCCGGTATGGACGGGTCATCAGACACTGCCCTGCACTGTACTGAGCGCGTTCTGGAATTGTATGACACCTGTACTCTGACGGACTGCTCATCATCCTTTTCTTCCGTCATATACTCATAGAGTCTGACGAAATCCGCGTACCTCATCCCTACATCTATGTCATCATCCCACGGTATGAAGCCCGCGTGCCTGATAGCTCCGATGAGTGTGCCATACATGAGGAACATCCCGGATTCTGAGCGTCTGCACTCTCTATTAAGGCCATTCAGAATCTCTGCGGTAATAAGCTGCCAGAGTCTGTCCTTTCCGACTGCCTTCGGCATATTCATGAAAATATCCCGGATATTATCACTACTGCCGCTGGCTCCGACAATCGTATCAAAGAGATTGTCCTGAGCCGCCTCTGTCTTGTGCTGGCCTACAGCGATCTCAGTGAGAAGCCGCTTCTGGTTCTCACCTAGCTGCATTATAAGCGCCCGCTGGGCATTCACCTTCTCTGTCAGGGACTTTATCATATCTCCCTGGACAGAAATCATTTCCGCAAGGGCTGTGCTTATCTTCTCTACAACCTGCAGTTCCTCTTCTACGCTCATCATTTATTTCCGTAAATCTTCTTGCCGTGGCAGTTCTTGTACTTAAGACCGCTGCCACATGGGCATGGATCATTCGGATAGATCTTCGGAGCCTTGCGGCGCTTCGGACCTGACTGTGACGGGCCGTCATCCTTGTTCGTACCGGTAGGCTTTGCTACCTCCTCACGCTCGATCTGCTTCTCAAAGCGTACGCGGAACATCATCATGACTGTATCATGACGGATAGCCTCATTCATGTCATCCATCATCTCGTATGACTGGGCCTTGTACTCATCGATAGGATTCCTCTGACCATAAGCCTGGAGGCCGATGCTCTGGCGCAGCTGTTCCATGTTGTCGATCTCTTCCATCCAGTGCTGGTCAATGGCACGGAGAAGAACCACTCGCTCTATCTCATGGAAGTCGACCTCCTCAGGTGCTTCCGCTTCCTTCTGATCATACAGCTCGTACGCATCCTCGATCAGCCTGTCCTCGAGATCTGACACAGTCTTTATCGAATGCTGCTCCAGATAATCCTCTGTAACAGGCTTCATCGGTATCTCATCGAGGAGAATACGGTTCAGCTCGTTGAGATCCCACTCATCACGGTTGATACCGTCATTTATGACCTTCTCTACGAGAGATCTGATCTGCTCATCGATCATTGCCCTGATCTGGTCATGCATATCCTCACCATCGAGAACCCTGCGTCTCTGCTTGTAAACAAGCTCTCTCTGGTCGTTATTTACCTCATCATACTCGAGAAGATTCTTACGGATTGAGAAGTTGTTGCTCTCGATCTTCTCCTGTGCGTGCTCAATCGCGCTTGTGAGCATCTTGTGGTGTATCTGCTCACCCTCCGGGATTCCCAGTGACTCGAATACCTTTATCAGTCTCTCTGAACCGAAGAGTCTCATGAGATTGTCTTCAAGAGAAATGAAGAACTGTGACTCACCCGGATCTCCCTGACGTCCTGCACGTCCACGCAGCTGATTATCAATTCGTCTTGACTCATGACGCTCTGTACCTATGATCTTCAGACCGCCTGCTGCACGGGCTTCATCATCGATCTTGATATCGGTACCACGGCCAGCCATGTTGGTGGCGATCGTTACATGACCATGGATTCCGGCCTGAGCTACGATCTCTGCTTCCTTCTCGTGGTTCTTCGCATTCAGGACCTCATGCGGGATTCCTTCTTTATTCAGGAGCTTTGACACATGCTCTGATACATCGATGGTGATCGTACCTACAAGTACCGGCTGTCCCTTCTCGTAGGACTTCTTCACTTCCTCGACGACTGCGTCGAACTTCTCTTTCTCCGTCTTATATACCGCATCATCATGGTCAATACGGATGACAGGCTTGTTCGTAGGAATCTCGATAACGTCCATTCCGTAGATATCACGGAACTCCTGCTCCTCTGTCAGAGCGGTACCTGTCATACCGGCCTTCTTGTCATACTTATTGAAGAAATTCTGGAAGGTGATATCGGCAAGAGTCATGCTCTCACGCTTGATCTTCACATGCTCCTTTGCCTCGATAGCCTGATGGAGTCCGTCAGAATAACGACGGCCCGGCATGATACGTCCGGTGAAGTCATCTACTATGAGGACCTCGTCGTCCTTTACCACATAATCCTGATCACGGTGCATGAGCTCATGCGCTCTGATAGCCAGTATCACATTATGCTGGATCTCGAGGTTCTCCGGATCTGCTAAATTGTCTATATGGAAAAATTCCTCAACCTTCTTGATTCCACGCTGGGTGAGGTTTACGACCTTGTCCTTCTCGCCTACGATGTAGTCTCCGGTCTCCTCCTGCTCGATCCCCATTATGGCATCCATCTTGGAATACTCAGGGAGATCCTTGCCTCGCTCCATCTGGCGGACAAGCACATCGCACATTTCATAAAGCTTTGTGGATTTGCCGCTCTGGCCTGAAATGATAAGAGGTGTACGCGCTTCATCGATAAGTACTGAATCGACCTCATCGATAATGGCGTAATGAAGGCCTCTCTGAACCATGTCCTCTTTTCTGACTACCATGTTGTCACGAAGATAGTCAAAGCCGAGTTCATTATTGGTAATATAAGTGATGTCGCAATTGTATGCAGCCTGACGCTCTTCCTTGTCCATGTCATTGAGGACACAGCCTACTGTAAGGCCAAGGAATTCATGAACGGCGCCCATCCATTCTGCATCACGCTTTGCCAGGTAGTCATTGACTGTAACTACATGCACGCCCTTACCCTCCAGGGCATTGAGGTATGCCGGAAGAGTACATACGAGGGTTTTTCCTTCACCGGTCTTCATCTCTGCGATACGGCCCTGATGAAGAATGATGCCACCGATCAGCTGTACCCGGAAGTGCTCCATTCCGAGTGTACGCTTCGCAGCCTCGCGGACTACTGCGTATGCCTCAGGAAGGATATCATCGAGAGTCTTGCCATTCGCGAGCTGCTCCTTGAAGTATGGAGTCTTAGCTTTGAGTTCTTCGTCTGAGAGACTGTGCATCTCATCACGATAGCTCTCGATCTTGTCTACTATAGGGCGGATACGGCGCAGCTCATGCTGGCTGTGCGTTCCGAATATCTTGCTTGCTATACTCATCTGTGTATCTTATCTCCTTTATAAGAAAAAGCTTTACCAAAGAAGCCAATTAGGATATATGATAACACGTTTGATAAAAATATACAAGCGATCTCAGATCACGAAGTCATACTGCCCGATCTCTGTGCCTGCAATGTCCCTGATGGTCACGGAATCAAGGTAATCCGTGATCGCCTTGTACAGGCCGCGCCACATATCCATCTCTCTACACACTGACGCTCTCATGCCCTCGTCTGTATTATTCAGATTCGGTACCGGCTCGAGTGAGCCCTCTGTCACCTCGAGAATATCACGGATGGTGTACTCCTCAGGCTTTTTCGCAAGCCTGTAGCCACCGCCCTTGCCACGGAGTGACTGTACGAATCCGCTCTTCGACAGCATCGCCACTATCGACTCCAGATATTTCTCTGAGATTTCCTGCCTATCCGCTATATCCGAAAGCGGGATGAACTCTCCATTGTCATGCTCTGCGAGATCCACCATCACCCGCAGCGCATACCTTCCTCTTGTACTGACTGTCATATATATCTCCTACTATTCCTACAGATTCTATGGGATATCATGTTATTGTTGCACGTTTCTGAATATTTGTCAAGTCTGTTAATTTTTCTCTCCATTAGGCAGCTCGATCGTGCATATTTTCTCACATATAGCGATGAGATATGACACAAAGTCCTTCCTTGGGAACTTCTTATTTAATCCCATATCGAGGACCAGCTCGAGCCGGGACAGCACGAAGGTAAGGTAGGGAGAAAAGGCCTCCACTACCTCAGGAATACGCGCGCCGTCAATACGTGCCTTTTCCCAGAATGAAAGCGTCACCTTCTCATTGGTCTGCTTTATCTTCGTGATATACGCCCTGTGGGCTGTATTCCGCAGAAGCGCTGCATCGAGCAGATTCATGACTGCCTTTCCAGGGTCTCCGAACCTGTCTATCAGCTCCTCAAGCAGCTCCTGCTTGTCATCCTCCGAGCCTATCGCGCTGATTCGCTTGTACATATCAAGCCTGGTCTCGTCATCCCTGATATATGATGACGGTATATACGCATCGAGCATGATATCCACATTTGTCTCGAATTCATCCTCGCTGGCCGGCAGGCCCTTTTCCTTAGCTACAGCGGCATTCAGCAGCTTGCAGTACAGCTCGTATCCGACTGATGCCATGTGGCCCGACTGCTCCTCGCCGAGTATATTCCCGGCTCCGCGGATCTCCAGATCCCTCATGGCTATCTTGTATCCGCTTCCGAGGTCAGTGAATTCCCTGATCGCAGCAAGACGCTTCTCCGCTACCTCCTTCAGCACCTTGTCACGCCTGTACATAAGAAAAGCATACGCTGTCCGCGAGCTTCTTCCGACCCTGCCGCGCAGCTGGTACAGCTGGGAAAGTCCGAGCTGGTCAGCATCGTGGATGATGATCGTATTTACATTGCTGATATCAAGACCTATCTCTATGATGGTCGTCGCCACCAGCACATCTATATCCCGGTTCACGAAGTCTGTCATTATCTCCTCTAGCTGGTTCTTCGGCATCTGTCCGTGGGCATATTCCACCACGGCATCCGGCACCATGTCCTGAATCTTCGCAGCCACATCCGCTATCTGGCGGACCTTATTTATCACATAATATACCTGTCCGCCTCTCGCCAGCTCACGCTCTATCGCCTCACGCACCATCTCGTCATTCTGCTCGAATACGAAGGTCTGGATCGGAACCCTGTCAGTCGGCGCATCGAGAAGCAGGCTCATGTCGCGGATTCCGGACATGCTCATGTGAAGCGTTCTCGGTATCGGAGTCGCGGAAAGAGACATTACATCGACGTTTTTCTTCATCTCCTTGATCTTTTCCTTATGCGTTACACCGAATCTCTGCTCCTCATCTATGATCAGAAGCCCCAGATCCTTGAATCCCACGTCCTTCGACAGCAGTCTGTGAGTTCCTATTACGATGTCTACCCTGCCTTCTTTCAGTCGCTGGATCGTCTCTTTGTTCTGGGCAGCAGTCCTGAAACGGCTCAGCATCTCGATATTTACAGGGTAATTTTTCATTCTCTCCTTAAAATTATTATAATGTTGCTGACAGAGTATCGTCGTAGGCACAAGATATGCCACCTGCTTGTTCTCCTGAACCGACTTGAAGGCCGCTCTCATGGCTATCTCCGTCTTGCCGAAGCCCACATCTCCGCAGATCAGACGATCCATAATCTTCGGGCTTTCCATATCAGCCTTCACATCCTCTATCGCCTGCATCTGGCTGTCGGTCTCCTCGTATGGAAATGAATCCTCGAATTCCTTCTGCCACGGAGTGTCCGGACCATACACATAGCCCTTGTTCTGCTGGCGCTGGGCATACAGATCCACAAGCTCCTTCGCCACCTCGCCAACAGCCGATTTAACCCTTGACTTCGTCTTCGACCATGAATTGTCATTAAGCGAGTTCAGCTTCGGCTTCTTGTCGCCAACGCTGCCGTACTTCGAGAGCACATCGAGATTGGTGACCGGGACATACAGGTTCGAATCGCCCGCATAGGAGATCTTGAGATAATCCTTGACCACACCGTCGACCTCGATTTTCTTAATGCCCTCGTAAATACCGAGGCCGTGGTTCTCATGCACCACATAATCTCCAGGCGAGAGCTCTCCGAAACTCTGAATGGCCGTTCCGGCAGTATGCCTTTTTCTCTTCTTTTTCCTTCTGGTAGCCGTGCCGAAAATGTCACCCTCGGTAATATATACAAAGGCGATATCCGGGAATTCGTACCCGCGTCTGATGAATCCCCTCGTCACCATGACCTGTCCGGGCAGGATTGCTGACTCTCCCTTATCCGAATAGAATACGTTCAGACCGTCCTGTACCAGATTATCAGCGAGCTTCCTTCCTCTGGTCTCGGATGAGGTGATGAGACAGATACGGTACTTTTTCTTCCGATATAACCCGATCTCCTTCTCGAGCAGATCCGTGGAATTCTGATAGCTCGTGACTGACACCTGATGCACATAATACTGCCCGGCAGGCTTCATCGCGCCTGTATTTCCTGCGATCTGCGCAAACATGACTCCCGTGCGGTTCGCGCATTTTCCGAGGATCTCATGCGAGCCGAAGAGAATATGTTGCTGCCCTGGAAGAGCGGAGCCGCTTTCCACCCTCCTCATCATGCTCTCTGAGACCTCCTTCTCTACCATCCCCGCCTGCTCGGCTATCCTTGCCGGCTCATCTATGAAAATAAGCCCGTTCTGCGGTATATAGTCGAGAAGCCCGGCCTGCTCATCCTCGAAATACATCTGGAATCCGTCCGCCTGTGAATAGTCCCCTGACATGGCAAGATCCCTGAAGTCCTCATACATTGTCTTCAGGGCAAAGGCCTCCTCCGTCTTCATCTCATCACGCAGCTTCTGGTGCCGGGTGCTGTACTCCTTTTCGAGCCGCTTCAGGCCCTTCTGCTTCTTGTCATCCGTCAGGACGAATTCCATCGCCGGGTCTATGCGTGCACAGTCCACATTCTCATCGGACTTCTGACTTCCGATATCGAAGGTCCTGATCGTATCTATCTCCGTATCCCAGAACTCTATCCTGACCGGAGCGTCCTCTGTCAGAGAAAAAACATCGATGATTCCTCCTCTTGACGCAAACTGCCCCGGCTCCTCCACCTGTGCGACAGGCTCATATCCCATCGCCACAAGCTTTCTCTGCAGACGGGACGGGTCCTCCTCGTCGCCCGGATGCAGCTCTATCACGGCATCCGTCAGCTCCTCTAGCGGAGGCAGGATATTCATCAGCGCATCAACAGTCGTGGCTATGGTCAGATGATCGCTATCCGAAAGCGCGCGGAACACCCGCATCCTCTCTCTTGTCAGGGTATTTCCCTTCACATCAGACTGGTAGAAGAGCACATCCTTCGCAGGAAAATACTCAGTATTCTCATCCACATGCCTGTACTCATCTACGAATTCCAGTGCCTTCTTTTCTCCATCGAAAATAACAAGCTTCCACGGCACATCCCATCCGAGTTCCTGTACAGCCTGTGCCTTCGCCTGGTCGAGAATCCCGGAAAGCTCGTACATTCCGCCCTTGTTTAATTTTTCCTTTAGCTCCTGAATCTCCCCGAGCTCATAAAAGGGTGATCTGAATTCTTTCATAACCTTACCAGAAAAGATGAAAATGGGGACAGGTCCCTTTTTCATCTTTTTTCCATAAACCAGAAAACCCGACCACGAGTGGCCGGATTAACTGGAAAAGTATGTATGAATATTGCAAGCTTTTTTATAAAAAAATAAAGTCTGAATATTTACTCATCTACACACAATTCATATCGTACAAAATCCGAGCACCCGGATTTAGCCGCCCGGATTCTGTTGTTGCTCTATATTGTAACGTGATTCTATATTCTCGAAATCCGCCTGATGTCATACATCAGATAGCATCAGTGTGAGATAACCTCATAGCCGTCCTCTGTCACGAGCACCTGATATTCCCACTGTGCAGACGGCATTCCGTCAAGTGTGTAAACTTCCCAGTTGTTTTCCTTATCCGTATAGATGTCAGCTGCGCCCATATTTACCATTGGCTCAATGGTAAAGCACATTCCCGGAACCATCAGCATATCCTCGCCGCGATTCGACAGATAGCCTACCCACGGCTCCTCATGGAATTCGATACCGCAGCCGTGTCCGCCAATCTCTCTGACGACGCTGTAGCCATTTTCCTCGGCATGTGTATGGACAGCCTCTGCCATATCGCCAAGGAAGCCCCACGGCTTCACCTGTGCGAGTCCCAGGTCACAGCATTCCTTCGTGACCTCGACAAGTCTCTTCTTCTCCTCGGAGACATTGCCTATCATGTACATCCTCGATGAATCAGAGAAATATCCGTCGAGGATCGTGGAACAGTCGACATTGATGATATCACCGTCCTGCAGTACCACATCATCTGACGGGATTCCATGGCAGACCTGATCATTTACCGAGGTACATACACTCTTCGGGAAGCCCTCGTAGTTCAGCGGTGCAGGAATTCCTCCCATGCCATAGGTCACCTCATTGATGATATTGTCGATCTCGAGAGTCGTCATTCCCTCGTGGATCTGCTTTGCTACCTCATCGAGGCAGGCCATATTGATCGCTGCGCTCTTCTTGATCTTCTCGATCTGCTCCGGTGTCTTGATAATTGTCCTGTCAGGCACCTCATGGCCCTCGAGCCTTATGCTCTCGATCTTCCTGTCAAAGGCCTCGTGGCACTGCTTGTACTTCTTGCCGCTGCCACACCAGCATGGATCGTTCCTGCCGATCTTGGTGATTTTCTTTTTATTTGTTGCCTGACCTAGTCCTAATGCGTTCATTTGTCTGTCTTTCTGTAATATTCTGTATTTTTTGATGCGGAACATTCCGGCTGATCCCTCAGTGTAATCCGGCCCATCCGTATCCGGTTCCATGAATCACTGATTTTTACCTTATGCTTCTTCTCAAGCTTCTCATAAGCCCTTCCGTCGTAGCCATAGCTGGCAAATGTATCATCATTTTCATCCGCAAGGATCTGCTGATACTTCTCTGATACTGCTATGTCTGCGATCGTCCTGCTCAGGACATCATAAGAGACCGGAAGGTTTTCCTTCTGGTCATCATAGAGATCCTCGTAAAAATCGGTGATCCGATCCTCCATCTGCTGCTTTTCATCTGTGGAGAGTGCCACGCCATGCTCCTGCGCCATTCTGAGCAGAATCCTGTCATGAATGGCCATCTCAATAGACGCCCTTCTCGCCTCGGAGATGATGAAAACGCCGTTGACATGGCTATCCCAGTAGTTCCACGGCTTTTCCTGATCATACGCAAGCGCTGCCGTCTGGACCTGATTCTCCTCATATACCACGTAGAAGGCCACGTCCCGATAGGTCAGCTTCTCTCCATCTATTGTCACAGCGGTGTCATCGAGGTGATCCCTATATACAAAGTCCCTGCTTCTGGTGATCCCCTGGTACAGCCCGAGGGCAAGCACCGCTGTAATGCCTGCTGCCACGAGAATTATGATAAGGGACTTCCTGGCATTTACCCGCAGTCTCGCCAGCCGGCTTTTTACCTTGTCTGTCATATCACTCTCCTGATCGCAAGCACGGTCCCGTGATTCCATGAACGGTTGTGAGTGATACCCGTTCTCGAGCTCTGTGCCTCGACTATCATACCATCTCCCGAATATATGGCCACATGGCCCGGATAGCAGACTATATCTCCGGCCTTGATATTGTCAGGACTTACCGCCTGACCTACAGACCTGAGAGCTGCTGAATTCCTCGAGCCCGACAGATCTATTCCGAAATGCCTGTACACCTGCACCACGAATCCCGAGCAGTCACAGCCATTGGTCAGGGAATTGCCTCCCCATACATACGGATTCCCGACGAACTGCATGGCATAGCTTACGACAGCCGATCCGCTCACATTGGTGGCTGGTGATGGATCTGCATCCTGCTGGTAAGGATTGCCGCCGCCACTATTACTACCGCCCGATCCGCCACCCTGTGAAGCCCTTGCCTGTCTTGCAGCAGCTGCAGCCTGGGCGAGATTCCTCTGTCTCCTCTCTTCCTCGAGCCTCTGTCTTCTCTCCTCAGCCTCCTTCTTCGCCTGAGCCTTGGCCTTAGCGACCTGGGCATTGATATCAGTGACCTCATCCTTCTTTGAATCGATCAGGGAATTCAGACTCTTCTTCTGGCTCTTCAGAGACTTTTTCTCCTTCTCGAGCTCATCCTGCTGGTCCTCGAGATCCTCTTCCATCCCCTGGATTTCTACCCTGGTAGCCTCATACGAATCCAGCAGATCCCTGTCATAGCTGTAGACAGCATTCATGTACTGGACCTTATTGATGAAATCAGTAAGGCTCTTCGAGCTTACGAGGATATTGAACACGTTATTGTCCGTATCATTCTCATAAAAATACCTGATACGCGACTTCATGGCATTGTACTGCTGCTTCTCAGCCTTCTTCGCGTCCTTCAGATCCTCTTTGGTATCCTCTATATCCTGTGTATTATTCTTAATATCCTCTTCAAGAGCATCAATCTGTGAAATGATATTTACCAGACGTGACTGCAGGTCATCAACCTCTGCCTGCTTCTCGGCGCCCTGCTTCTGCAGGGCCCTTATCTTATTCTTGATGCCGGAAGCATTTGCAGTCACCTGCGGTGTCGTAACAAGCATCACTGATGCTAATATGAAAGCGATAAATCTCTTCATTACTACCTCTGTCAAAAACCACAATCTGTCTATAGTATATCACAAAAAAAGAGGGCATTAAAGCCCTCCTTGAAAATCTATTCAGTTGTATAATACTATCAGCAGAGCTTCATCCGGATCTCTTCGGTGATGACATCCTTATAGCTGAATGAAAGCAGCTGGTCCGGGTGATCTGCATCATCATCTGACACAAGCACTGTAAATACACTGGGATAGGCTTCCTTGATCACACCCTTGCGGATATCTACCTTATTCCGGCCTCTGTCAAGCTGGATCATTACTTTATTTCCACGCTGCTGCTCGATTGAATAGCGTACCTTATTGTACTCTGCCTGTTCCATTAATATTTCCTCCTGTCCACTACATCACGCTTCCGTGAGGCAGTAACAAATACAAGATGTAGTATATCACCTTTTGCCCTATATGTCAAAATAGTTTTGCAAATTTTACATTTAGTTTACAAAATTCCACTAAATACAGTTTCCTGAATATCGAACCATTCCGCTGTCGCAACATGATAAAATATTTCCGGTACCCTTATTACGATAGCGGAGGAAATATGGAAAATCGCAATTTATACTATGGTCTCGCGCCACAAAACGAATCGTCCGGGCTCATGATCCGTGACCTCAGAAAAAAATCACAGCTTTCCCAGGAAAATATCGCCTACGGCATCTGCTCCGTGCAGAAATTCTCGCGAATTGAATCCGGCAAGGACCAGCCCACAGAGCTGGAATTTTCATGGCTTATGGCCCGGCTTGGCGAACCCGGACTGTGCTATGGCGACCTTTACAATTTCGGCAGCGGCAAAAGACTCGCCCTGCGGGCCCGCATCCATGAGGAGGCTGTCCTTGAGAACTGGGAAAAGGTAAGCGAGTACCTCTGTCAGTATTACAGGCTGTTTCCTGAGCAGTCGCCCGAGGAAAAGCAGCTTCTGAGCTTCTATGAGGCTGCTCACTGCTATATTTCAAATGATGATATGGATGGGATCGTATTCTCGGAGCTGTGCAGTGATATACTGATGAAGGGCCGTCCGGGCTGCTGTTCGCCGTCTGACATCGATTTCATTCCAACGCAGGCTGAATTTTTCCTGATGAATGCAACTTCAGTGGGGCTGTCAGAATCACAGGATCCTGTCCTGCGTGCAAGGGCGCACGAGCTGCTCATGACACTGCTTCTTCTCAACAAAAAGCGCAGCCTGCCTGTTCTCTGCCGCAGCACCTGCATCGGCGTGCTTCTGAATCTGTGTATCATCGAAACTGAAAATAACGACCTGTACCCGGCACAGACTCATCTCGACCTTCTGTTCCGCAATTTTGCCTACTGTGGCGGATCACATCTGTATTACAGGGCTCTTGCCTGCAAGGCAGATCTGCTCGAGCGTACAGGCCACCCGTGTGAGGCGTCCGAGCTGCGGCACTGCATTTATTCTGTTCTTCACATAAATTCGAAAAAAAGTACTCACAAAGTACTCGTTTTTTAAATCCTCTTGTGTTATACTAAGGGTAAGACAACCCATCAATATGCGGGATATGTTTTTCCGCCCGCATAGAATTTTTTAGCAAAGGGGGTTTTCATCATGAAGATCAACATCACAGGAAAAAACATCGAACTCACAGATGGTCTCAAGACCGCTGTCAATGACAAGCTGTCCAAGCTGGACAAGTACTTCACTGATGACACGACAGTGAATGTCACCCTGTCAGTCGAGAAGGACAGACAGAAGATCGAGGTTACGATTCCTATCAAGGGGCAGATCATCAGATCTGAGCAGGTTTCTAATGACATGTATGTGTCGATCGATCTCGTAGAGGAAGTCATCGAGAGGCAGCTGCGCAAGTACCGCACAAAGCTGGTATCGAAGCAGAACGAGCCAAAGGAATTCTTCCAGGAGGACTTCATCGAGGAGGATGATAATGACGACGAGGAGGATTCACAGATCAAGATCAAGAGGACCAAGCACTTCGGCATCAAGCCTATGTATCCTGAGGATGCATGCGTGCAGATGGAGCTTCTCGGTCATGATTTCTTCGTATTCAGAAATGCCGAGACTGACGAGGTAAATGTAGTGTACAAGCGTCGTGGCAATACATACGGACTTATCGAGCCAGAGTTCTGACCGAAAGCTTCGAGATGATTTTCATTGCGGCAGGGGATTTTCTCCTGCCGTTTATTTTTGGAGAAATAATGAGAACAATAATCACCCTTATCTATGTAGTAATATTTCTTATCATATCGCTCCCTATAATGGGCATTGGCTGGCTCATGACGAGGAAGGACCATCACAGACTGGACAGATTCTATCTGCGTTTCATACAGTGGGGCTTTCACTGTGTGGAATGGCTTTCCGGATCAGATGTGACGGTAGAGGGTCTTGAAAATATCCCGACCGACAGGCCGGTCCTCTATATCGGGAATCACCAGAGCTTCTACGATATCGTGGTAACATACGGCAGGCTGCCGGATGTCACCGGATTCATCGCCAAGCAGTCAGTATTTAAGGTTCCCGTACTCGGCGGCTGGATGAAGCAGCTGTACTGTATAGGGCTTGACAGATCAAGTCTCAGATCAGGAATGGACATGATGCTTAAGGCAATCGACGAAATAAAGAACGGAATCAGTATTTTCATCTATCCTGAGGGTACCCGTTCCAAGGACGGCGAAGTACATGACTTCCATCCGGGAAGCTTCAAGATTGCCACTAAGGCGAAGTGTCCGATAGTTCCGGTCGCTGTCTCCGGTACAAGAGGTATTCTCGAATATCATTTCCCTAGTGTAAAAAAGTCCCATGTAACGCTTAAATTTGGAAAGCCTATCGAGACAAAAGATATGTCAAAGGATGAGCAAAAGGCTCTTCCTGAAAGGGTAAGAGACGAAATCATAGCCATGAAAACGGCATAAAAGAAGAGCCCCCATGCGGGGGCCCTGTAAAAGAGGGGGAGTATGAAAAACGAAAACAATTTCCGTCTCAAAAGGAACTGTAATTTCCTTTTGATGCTTATATGATACAGGACAATTGTGTTTAAATTGTGAACAGCCAATGAAAAGTTTATTAAATCAAGAAAAAATTTCAACTGCCCCTTTATACGGCGTAGTTACTGGTGCTTCGCGCGGTATCGGCCGTGCCGTCGCTACGGAAATGGCTTCCAATGGTGTAAATCTCGCCCTCTGCTGCCGTAAGAGCATCCAGGAGCTGCATTTCTTTGCCAGTGATCTTCAGAAGAAATATGGCATTTCTGTGCTTGTCTTCCAGACTGATGTCGGCAATCCTGACTCCGTCCAGGCTATGGCTGACGAGGTCCTCGATTCCTTCCCACGCATCGACTATATGGTAAATAACGCAGGCATATCTGTCGTCGGCCTGATAACAGATATGTCCATCGAAGAGTGGAACCGCCTGATATCTGTGAATCTGTCGTCACTTTTCTATATGACGAAGGCCTTCGTGCCTGCAATGATCCATGAGAAGAGTGGCTCCATACTGAATATCTCATCCATGTGGGGAACCGCCGGTGCCTCGTGCGAGGTTGCCTATTCTGCCAGCAAGGGTGGTGTCAATCTTTTCACTAAAGCCCTTGCAAAGGAACTCGCCCCGTCAGGTATCCTCGTGAATGCCGTCGCTCCCGGCTGCGTGGACACTGACATGAATGCCTGCTTTTCCCGTGAAGAAAAGAGAGATCTCTGTGATGAGATCCCTCTTGGTCGTTTTGCTTCACCGGAAGAAATAGCTGACGCTGCCTGGTCGCTTATGAACCTGAGCTATGTTACCGGCCAGATACTCGGTGCTGACGGAGCATTTCTCTAATCATCAGCATCCCCGGAGTATGTGTCGTCATCCAGTGCATTCCTGTCCATATATTCTGTCAGGGCATTAGCTATGAGCGCAGAAAACGAGATTCCACGTCTCTCTGCCTCATCACAGGCCAGGCTGTACATATCCGGCCTCATAGTGAGTGTATATTGTTTCTTCTTGTTCTTTACTCTAGGCCGTCCCCGGCGTCTCGGAGCCGTCTGTTCCTGAATATCTGAATTATCCATCTTTTCCTCCATTATTTCATCTCCTTATACATTTTGTAAACCTCGTAATTTTTTTGTAAAGATTTACTCCCTTTTATATTACTATAACTTATAAAAAAAACAATGTCAACCTCTTTTCGGATATATTTTAATACAATTTTTTATTTATTAAAGATGAAAAAGGGGACGGGTCCCTTTTTCATCTTTCCATCATTGAAAAATGGGCCTGTCCCGAATATTTTCTTATATCAGATGCCTCTGATCTCAGTCGTTGCGGGTTGCTATGATGTCGACTCCTGTGTCACAGACATTCTTCACGATCACGTCTCCGATATGCACCGGCGACTTGACCCTCACGTCCTTCAGTGAATTTACTATGTCGAAGATCTTTCCCTTAGGAATGTCTGATGCTGTCTTGACCGAAACAACTGCATCCTTTCCGCCTTCCACTGCAACGGTACTTGTCACTATCCTGGTCGGGTTCGTGACCTCTTTTCTGCCATAGATGTCTCCGCGCTTGCAGGTATTTCCTGTGACAGAGACTACTTCTCCATTATCAATTGTGACTGTAAGGGCGCATCCCATCGGGCAGCCGATACAGGTAAGATGTCTTTCTTCCATGGTCATGCCTCCTCTATCCCAATCTCTACTTTATCAGCGCTTGCCAGATCTGCTTTCTTCAGCACTACCTGCTCCATCTCTCCAGGAGCCATGATCTGCTTCTTCCTGCGGATCAGTTCCCTGCCACCGGCCTTTACTACCACTGACGCATTCTTGTAAACATTTGCCACGCGGAACCTGACTGTCAGTGTATCCTCCATTGCTTCCGGTCTTATCATCTGAGGCACTGTATAACGGACCTTTCCATCGCAGATCACGTCTATGGTCTTGTCCGACCGCTCGCCGTTCTGGATAAATGCTGCCGCATAATGTCCAGCGTTCTTTGCTTCCATTGATACGAAGTCCACGAGATCATGTACATGAAGCACATTGCCGCAGGCAAATACTCCCGGCACATTTGTCTCAAGAGCATCGTTTACGACCGGTCCGTTTGTGACTCTTGAGAGCTCTACCCCGCACTCCTTCGACAGTTCATTCTCAGGGAGAAGTCCGCATGACAGAAGGAGTGTATCGCACTCGTATCTCTCTTCAGTTCCCGGAATCGGCTTTCTGTCCGGTCCGACCTCTGCTATTGTCACGGCCTCGACTCTCTTTTTTCCTTCGATATTTACGACTGTATGTGAGAGCTTGAGCGGTATTCCGAAATCATCGAGGCACTGGACTATATTTCTCTTGAGTCCGCCTGAATACGGCATCAGCTCGGCTACTACCTCTACCTTTGCGCCTTCGAGTGTCATTCGGCGTGCCATGATGAGTCCGATATCGCCGGATCCGAGGATGACTACCTTCTTGCCAGGCATCTCGCCTTCCATATTTACAAGTCTCTGGGCACATCCTGCTGTATAGATGCCGGCAGGTCTGTAGCCAGGGATATTTAATGCTCCACGGCTTCTCTCACGGCATCCCATTGCAAGAACTACAGCCTTTGCCTGAATCTGGAATAATCCGTCATGAGAATTCATGGCTGTGACAACTCTGTCATGGCTTATATCCATGACCATCGTGTTCAGCCTGTATTCGATTTTTTCATCTAAGAGCTGTGATATAAATCTGCCTGCATATTCAGGGCCTGTCAGCTCCTCATTGAATGTATGGAGTCCGAACCCATTGTGGATACACTGGTTCAGGATTCCTCCGAGCCTGTCATCACGCTCAAGAACGAGGATTGACTGTATTCCATCTTTTCTTGCAGAGATTGCAGCTGCAAGTCCTGCCGGTCCGCCGCCGACAATTACGAGATCATAATTTTCCATTGCACTGCCTCCCTTACTTTGTCTTTCCATATACTAGTACACTGTCTCCCTTACTTTGTCTTTCCATATACTAGTACACTGTCTCCGCCGGACTTCGTGACCTCTTCCGGTGTGAGGTGTGCATACTTTTCCAGTAAATCCATCTGACGAGGTGTGCAGAATCCTGCCTGGCAACGTCCCATTCCGGCTCTTGTACGTCTCTTGATTCCATCAAGAGTCTTCGCGCCGAGAGTTCTCGTGATCGCATCGATTATCTCACCTGCCGTAACTGATTCGCAGCGGCAGATGATCTGACCATATGCCGGATTCTTCTTTATGAGTTCATTTCTTTCTTCGAATGACAGTTTCTTTGGATCGAGGATTCCTTTTCTAGTACCGTTAAATAACGGATTCTCATCCAGTCCGAGCCAAGCGGCTACCATCTGGCCTAAATCCTTACCAATAGCCGGTGCGCTTGAAAGCCCCGGTGACTCAATGCCTGCTGCATCGAAAAATCCCTTACAGTCGTCACACTCACCGATGATGAAATCTCCTCCATCCTCGTGTGCACGAAGTCCTGCAAATGATGTAATTACGCTTCTGTACGGAATATTTTTTACAGAGAGAGCACTCATCTTCTCGACCTGAGACAGGCCGTCGGCAGTTGTGTTCGTGCCTTCCTTGTCATCGATATCTGTAGCGGTAGGTCCGACGAGGAGATTCCCGTGAACAGTTGGTGACACGAGAATTCCCTTTCCGAGCTTCGATGGAAGCTGGAAGATGGTATGTCTCACATGGTTTCCTGCTGACTTGTCGAAGAGCTCGTACTCACCTTTTCTGGCGGTGATGTGAAGCTTTTTCTCTGAAACCATATTGTGGAGCACATCTGCATAGACGCCTGCTGCATTCACTACAGCCCTTGTCTCATAAGTGTCCGTATCTGTCTTTATGGAAAAATGGTCACCGACTTTCTCGATCGATGTAACCCTTGAATTGAAGGCGAATTCCACGCCATTATCTGCTGCATTCTCTGCAAAAGCGATATTCATCCCGAAAGGGCAGACTATTGCTGCTGTCGGAGCGTACAGAGCACATTCGATATCATCTGCAATATTCGGCTCCATCTCTACGATCTCATCGCGCTCTATGATACGCAGATCCCTGACTCCGTTCTTCTTCCCCTGTTCAAGCAGTCTCTCAAGCTCTGATCTGTCCTGATCCTTGCGGCATACTACGAGAGAGCCAATCCTGCTGTATGGAAAATCCAGCTCCTTTGACAGAGCCTCCATCATCTCAGAACCCTCTACATTATACTTTGCCTTCTTCGATCCTGGCACTGCATCATAGCCCGCATGCACTATTGCACTGTTGGCCTTGGTCGTACCGGAACAGACATCTGCTTCTGCCTCTAATACCAGGAATTTCCCTTTGAACCTCGAAAGTTCCCTGGCTGTGGCTGAGCCTGTTGCACCGGCTCCAATGATCACCACATCATACATATGACATTCCTCCTAAAAAATATTTCCAAGCCCTCACGAAACTACTCTATTAGTTTCCAGTTTCCATTATAGCACGCTACTACCAGATGTCAAAGACATTTTTTGCAAAAAAACAGAGCCGTTTTTCAATGACTCTGAATCTGAGTTATTTTCAGACTGCGTGCACTGCGTCTGCCATTTCCTTTACGAATTTCCTCACCTCAGGAAGGCAGTCTTTCCCATACTTTGCGCAGATCTTGACTATGGCTGAGCCTACGATCGCTCCGTCTGACTTAGATGCCATATCTGCTGCCGTCTGAGGATTCGAGATTCCGAATCCGACTGCACATGGGATATCCTTTGCTTCTTTTACGAGCCCCACCATGGCTCCGATATCTGTCGTGATCTTTGTTCTGGTACCTGTGACTCCGAGCGATGATACACAATAGACAAATCCGTCGGCTTCCTTTGCTATCATGCGGATCCTGTCATGTGATGTCGGTGCGATAAGAGAAATAAGGTCGATTCCGTACTTTTTACATACGCTTGAGAACTCTTCTTTTTCTTCATATGGTACATCCGGAAGGATGAGTCCCTGCATTCCGATTCCGGCCGCTGTCTTTATGAATTTCTCTGTCCCATAATGGAAGACTACATTCGCATATGTCATGAAAACCATTGGGATATCACAGTTCTTGCGGATCTTTTTTACCATTTCAAAAATCTTGTCGGTTGTGACTCCGCCTGAAAGTGCCCTGATATTGGCCTCCTGGATCACCGGTCCCTCTGCCGTCGGATCTGAAAAAGGGATTCCAAGCTCGATCAGGTCTGCCCCGGCCTCTGCCATTGCATATACGAGCTGCTCTGTGACTTCAAGCGACGGATCGCCGCTTGTGATGAAAGGTATGAAGGCCTTTCCGTTCTTATTTTTAAATGCATCTGCTACGCTTGCCATTCTATACCTCCGTATTAGTCATAAATCTCTTCGCCACGATATCTTGCGATTGCTGCTACATCTTTGTCACCACGGCCCGAAACTGTCACCACTATGATCTGGTCCTTGCTCATCTTCGGTGCAAGCTTCATGGCATATGCTACTGCATGAGCACTCTCGATTGCCGGAATGATTCCCTCAGTTCTCGACAGATACTCGAACGCATCTACAGCCTCATCATCCGTGATCGGTACGTATTCAGCTCTGCCGATATCATGCAGGTATGCGTGCTCAGGTCCGACACCCGGATAGTCGAGTCCGGCTGAGATCGAATATACAGGTGCGATCTGTCCGTACTTATCCTGACAGAAATATGACTTCATTCCATGGAAAATTCCAAGACTTCCGGTATTAACTGTGGCTGCAGTTTCGTTGGTATCTATGCCTCTGCCTGCTGCTTCACAACCTATGAGTTTTACCGATTTGTCATTTATAAAGTGGTAAAAAGAACCAATTGCATTGGATCCACCGCCTACACAGGCTATTACTGCATCAGGGAGTTTCCCTTCTTTTTCCATGAGCTGCTGCTTGATCTCACGTGAGATAACAGACTGAAAATCTCTTACTATTGTTGGGAATGGATGAGGTCCCATGCAGCTGCCAAGCACATAATGTGTATCTTCAATTCTATTTGTCCACTCACGCATTGTCTCCGATACTGCATCTTTCAGTGTTGCTGTACCACTTGTTACAGGGTGTACCTTTGCTCCGAGCAGCTTCATACGATATACATTTAATGCCTGACGCTCAGTATCCATTTTTCCCATGTAGATCTCACACTCGAGTCCCATATATGCTGCAACTGTAGCTGTTGCGACTCCGTGCTGTCCGGCTCCAGTCTCGGCGATGACTCTGGTCTTGCCCATTTTTTTAGCCAGAAGGCACTGACCAAGAGCATTGTTGATCTTGTGGGCGCCTGTGTGGTTTAAGTCCTCACGCTTCAGATAGATCTTCGCGCCGCCCAGGTCCTTTGTCATATTCTCTGCATAGTACAAAAGCGATGGACGGTTGGCGTAATTGTTCAGCAGGTCTGTAAACTCTGCATTGAACTCCGGATCATCCTTATAGTGATTGTACGCTTCTTCAAGTTCTATTACGGCATTCATCAGTGTCTCAGGTATGTACTGACCGCCATGTATTCCGAATCTTCCTTTACTATTGCTCATTTTATCCTCCGATTTAACAAATGAATTTGCAATCTTACTATAGAAACTACCTCTTTCACCTTCTCCTCGTCCTTAACTCCATTGGTTTCTACTCCGCTTGAGATATCAACGCCCCACGGATGGACGGTATCTATTGCCTGCTGCAGATTATCCACAGTCAGTCCACCGGCCAGGAACCATGGTCTGTCAATTTTTTCTGTGATAAGGCTCCAGTCAAATGTCTCGCCGCTACCTTTTCCCTGGTCTAATAAAAGGTAGTCAGCCGGCGATTCAAGTGCTCTTTCGATATCTTCTGAAGTTTTTACTTCAAAGGCCTTGATGACTTTCTTACCTGTAGATTGCTGAACTTCATTGATATATTCCGGTGACTCTTTCCCATGAAGCTGGGCGAAATCTATCGTTCCATCTGTCAGCAGATTAATTACTTTCTGTACTGGTTGATCTACAAATACACCAACTGCAGGTATCCCGTGATCCAGATTTTGTCTGAGATTTTTTACCTCTTGTCCTGATATGCTTCGGTGACTCTTTGGAAAATCAATGATAAATCCAGCAAAATCAGGCTTATATCTATTAGCTATCAAGATATCCTGGGGTCGCCTCAGGCCACATATTTTGATTTTTGGCATTTGTCTCTCCTATTCAGTTGTAAGTTCGAACGTTTAACTCGCCAACTCCTTCAGCCTGGCTTTCTTATCGCAAGCTCTCATCAGTGTCTCGCCTATCAGCACTGCATCTGCGCCCATTTCACGCAGCTTCTGCACATCTTCTGAAGTCTTTATCCCGCTTTCTGAGACAAATACTGTGTCATCTGGAATCAGGTCGATGAGCCTCTTAGTATTATCTGTATCGACTGTGAAGTCCTTCAGATTGCGGTTATTGACTCCGATGATTTTTGCCTCACATTCGATTGCTGTACGGATTTCTTCTGCATTATGTGCTTCAACCAGTGCATTCATCCCCAGTTCTTCTGCACGAGCCTTGTACTTCCTGATCTCATCCGGTGTAAGGATCGCACAGATCAGAAGCACCGCCGATGCACCGAAGACCCTGGCCTGATCCACCATATATTCGTCTATGGTAAAATCCTTTCGCAGAACAGGAATACTGACTGCTGCCGTAATTTCCTTCAGATATTCATCACTGCCCAGAAACCAGTGAGGCTCGGTGAGACAGGAGATGGCCGAAGCCCCGGCTGCCTCATATTCCTTTGCTATCTGAAGGTATGGAAAATCAGGAGCGATCAGACCCTTTGATGGAGACGCCTTTTTTACCTCACAGATAAATGATATGCCCGGCTTCTTCAGTGCCTCAAGGAAAGAGGGAACTGTTCCTTCTGATGCAGCCTTATCAGCCATTTCATGCATCTGCCTGGGGGAAATCTTTTTCTTCTGTCCGGCTATTCTTTCTCTGGTCTTTGCTGCTATTTCATCTAATATATTCATGGTTGTTATTACTTATTCGTTTCCTCAATAAACTGCTGCAGCTTCTCTGCTGCCTTGCCATTGTCGATGAGCTCTTCTGCCATCTTCACGCCTTCGTTCATATCCTTTGCCTTGCCTGCGATGTAGATTGCAGCTCCGGCGTTGAGGCAGACAGCCTGGCGCTTTGGTCCTTTGTCTTTTCCTTCGAGGATATCTCTTGTGATCTGGGCATTCTCCTGTGGAGTTCCGCCGCGAAGCTCTGACTTGTCGCAGGTCTTGTATCCGAAGTCTTCAGGCCTGATCTGGTATACGCCCTTCCTGTCGCCATTGATCTCGCAGATTGCTGTTGGTGAGCTCATAGAGATCTCATCGAGACTGTCGAGTCCGTAGACAACCATTCCACGCTTTACACCGAGATTCTCAAGAACCCTTGCAAGTGGCTCTACAAGGGACTCTTCATAGACTCCCATTACCTCGTATGCTGCTCCGGCCGGAGAGGTAAGAGGCCCAAGGATATTGAAGATTGTACGAATCCCAAGCTCTTTCCTTACTGGTCCTACGAATCTCATTGCTGAATGATATTTCTGAGCGAAAAGAAAACAGATATTGATCTTCTTCAGGATTTCAAGGTTTCTTGCCGGGTCGATATCGATCTTTACTCCAAGAGCCTCGAGACAGTCGGCTGCACCTGACTTCGATGAAGCAGCCCTGTTACCATGTTTAGCTACAGGAATGCCTGCTGCTGCGATGATGATAGAGGCTGTGGTAGAAATATTAAATGAATTTGAACCATCTCCACCTGTTCCTACAATCTCAAGCACATCCATATCATTCAGGAGCTTCATGCCTGCTGCCCTCATTCCTTCAGCCGATGCCGTGATCTCGTCAATTGTCTCACCCTTCATCGACATTGCGGTGAGATAGGCGGCCTCCTGCACCTGGCTGGCATTTCCGCTCATGATCTCGTCCATTACCTGTCTGGCCTCATCATAGGTCAGATCCTGCTTCTTTACTACTTTCCTGATAGCTTCTGCAATCATGTTTTGCCTCCTTGCCTGAGTTCTTAGTTCCTGGTTCTAAGTTATTAGTCATAACTTCCAACTCTGAACTTACAATTTAAAAAAATTCTCCATTATCTCTCGTCCTACATCCGTCATTACCGATTCCGGATGGAACTGTACCCCGAATATCGGGTACTCTTTATGCTCAACTGCCATTATCTCTTCACGCTCATCATCTGAAACTGCCGTTATCTTAAGGCAATCTGGAAGCCAATCTTTATCTGCTTCCAGTGAATGATATCTGGCTGCTTCAAAAACCTCCGGAAGTCCGTTCAGCAGTGTGCTCGCGCCGACTCGCTTAATAGGCTTTTTCTTGCCATGCATGAGTTCCCTGGCATAGGTTATTTTTCCACCAAAAGCCTCTACAATTGCCTGATGCCCGAGACAAACACCCATTATAGGAATTTTCCCAGCGAAGTCCTTTATCAGATCAATACAGATTCCAGCGTCTTCAGGTCTCTTAGGTCCAGGTGACAGAAGCAGGTAATCTGGATTAAGCTTTTCCACTTCTTCCACAGTCATATCATCGTTTCGTATCACCTGAATGTCCGGATTCACCGAACCTGCCAGATGATAGAGGTTGTAGGTGAAACTGTCGTAGTTATCAACAAGAAGTACCATTTATAAACCTCCTTCTGCTTTCTGAACTGCCAGTACCACGGCCTTTGCCTTGTTCTGGCATTCCTGGAATTCTTTTTCAGGAACCGAATCTGCCACGATTCCTGCTCCTGAACGGATCGTGAGCTCACCCTTTTTCTTGTATGCAAGCCTTATTGCTATGCAAACATCCAGGTTTCCACTGAAATCTATGTATCCGATTGCTCCACCATAGATGCCTCTCTGGTTGTGCTCAAGCTCTTCTATAATCTGACATGCCCGAAACTTCGGTGCTCCGGAAAGAGTTCCTGCAGGAAGGATCGCATCTACTGCATCTATCGCATCCTTATCATTCCTTATCTCACCAACTACTGTGGAACCGATGTGCATAACCTGTGAATACTTCTGCACTGTCAAGTAATCAGTGACCTTCACGGTTCCGAGCCTGCTGATCTTACCGACATCATTTCTGCCGAGATCCACGAGCATATTGTGCTCTGACAGTTCCTTTTCATCGGAAAGAAGATCGTCAATCAGCTTCTGATCTTCCTCATCATTTCTGCCTCTTGGCCTTGTGCCTGCAAGCGGGAAGCTTGATACAACACCGTCCTGAAGTCTTGCAAGTGTCTCTGGAGAAGCGCCTGTCATCTCGATATCATCGCTCGAGAAATAAAACATATACGGACTCGGGTTTGATGTGCGTAAAACACGATATGTGTCAAACAGGTCTCCCTTTGCTTTTGCCTGCAGCGGATCCGAAAGCACTACCTGGAATATATCACCTTCATGGATATAATGTTTTGCTTTATTGACCATGCCTGCATATTCTTCTTTACTGAAAAGCGGCTTGATTTCAGACTCGAGCTCTATCGGCTTGAAATCGTATGACTCATCTCCGGTCAGGATATTTTTTATCTCATTGAGTCTCTTCTGTGCTCTCTCATATGAGGCATCCGGATCAGATGTATCAACTCCGCTTATCAGGAAGATCTTCTGCCTGTAATAGTCGAACGCTATCACATCGTTAAAAAGCATCAGATCCATGTCCTTGAAATCGCCATCATCGCTTAGCGTAAGCTTCGGCTCTGCGTACCTTATATAGTCATAGGAAAAATATCCGACCAGCCCGCCTGTAAAATACGGCAGCTCCTTGATGACAGCGCTCTTGTATTCCTGAATGATCTTTCTCAGTTCATCGCCCGGATGAGTCACTTCTTTTTCAATGACTTCCTCAGTACCATCGTCATGGATCATCTTTTCCCTGAGATGCCCCTTCTGACAGGTGATCTCCATTGATGGCTTGTAACCGAGGAATGAATATCTGCCCCAAGTCTTGTCCTGGCTCGCGCTCTCGAGGAGATACACGTGATTGCTGTATGCTCTCAGCTTCTTCATTGCCATGATCGGTGTCAGCATATCAAGATACAGTTCTTCATACACTGGGACACGCCTGAATCCGCTGTCAATAGCGATTTCTTTTACCCTTGATAATTCCGGCTTCATCTTGCTCCTTTCTGTCTTCAGGAAAAAGAAAGGACCCGTTCCTGAAAACATTACACTGAATGTCTTCAGGAACGAGCCCTATAATAATCTATAGTCCCGCGGTGCCATCCTGATTCGTGGAAGCCCACACACTTAGCGAAGTACCAACATACCTCCGACAACTAACGTATGCCTCACGTCATAGAGTACTCAGATCGAATCCTTTGACTATGCCCTCAGCGGTCCATTTGGCAATCTGCCTACGATCCCGCTCTCATCATCCGGGACTCTCTGTGCGCGCTCAATTACTTTGATCTCCGCTTCATCGGTTTGTTCTTGTTTAATTGATTGCTATAATACTACGCATGAATTGATTTTTCAAGTGAAAAATTTTCACATATGCATGTTTTACGTGCTTTTCAAAAAAGCATTGACAAATATATATAAATTTAGTAAAATAGAAAAGCACGTTGAGGACGGAGAGTCTTATATGTGCCTTGGTATAGGGCATTTCAGAGAAATGCTTTTTGGAGAAGTACTCAAGAGGCCGAAGAGGTGCCCCTGCTAAGGGTATAGGTCGGGAAACCGGCGCGAGGGTTCAAATCCCTCCTTCTCCGCTTTTTATGGAACCTCATTCGTGCGGTTCCTCATATGGCGCCATAGCCAAGTGGTAAGGCAAAGGTCTGCAACACCTCTATCCCCGGTTCAAATCCGAGTGGCGCCTCTCTTTCAGAGCTCAGGAGTTTCCTGAGTTCTTTTTTAGTAAGAAACCCAGAATCATAGCTTTTATAGTAAAAACGGGCAAACCCTCTCTAGTAAAGGGCTTGCCCGATTCGTCTGTATGGCGTCTGACTAGAATATCTGACTCTGATCAAAGCTATTTTCCTGATAACCACTGTAGGTCTGCTGCTGTCTTGCCTCGTAGAGCATCTTCAGATTGTCATAGTAATCAGCCATTGTCGTCTGATACCACGGGTTCACATAGAAGACTCCCACTATGCCTGCAGTTATTAATGACAGCAGGAACCATCCGATAAATGAAAGCTGCAGTTCAAACAGTTCCATCTTGTGTCCTTCCATCATTGCATCTGACATGTTTCTGGCTTCCGTACCTGTCATCCGTGGATGGTCCGCGAGAATGAACTGTACCTGTGACCAGCAGTAATACTTATAGATTCCCGGCACTACAAGAAGAATCGACCAGAGCTCCACAAACAGGTTCGTCATAAACGAAGCTCCGAATACATTTCCGAAATCACCGAAAATATTGAACATATCGCCTGCCCTGGCTGCCTGAAATCCCCTGACAAGCTCCAGGAGCAGGAAATATCCGCCTACCAGAAAAATAGGCCCGAAGAGTCCTCCGAGAATTCCTCCGATATACGGTATAACTGATATACCTGTCACAATAAGTCCAGGTACTATAGTAGCCACGAGAACATTGCCATAGTTCTGCCGCATTATCTCCCTGGATTCCTGCTTCAGGACCTGTCTGTTCAGAATTCCATTGTAGAAGACCGGCTGCCTCTGCACTGGTGGCGGAGGCGGTGTCTGCTGATAGCCATTATTCCATTGATTGTTCTGCTGGTTCCAGTTATTCTGCTGATTCCACTGGTTCTGACCATTGTCCCAGCCGCTGTTGCCGCTATTATCCATTTATTATCCTCATTCAAGTCTGACGTTGTATTTCTGACAGAAGCTTTCATCGCTGGAGCAGAGAATTATGATTCCTCTGATGAAATTCACGATTGCCGGAATTCCTGTCCAGCAGAAAAGTATATCAACAATGCCCAGTCCGATCTTTCCCATATAGAAATTTCCTACACCTATTCCACCAATCAACAGATGAAGTAATCCTGCCGCAATCTTGCTCTTTGCCGGAAGAGGCTGATAGCCGAAATTCTGATATACCGGCTGTTGCTGATACTGTGGCTGTTGATACTGTGGCTGCTGATACTGTGGCTGCTGATACTGGTTCTGTGCCGGCTCTGGTCCTACGATCGATCCGCAATGTGGGCATACATTCGAGCCCTCTTCGAGTGGAGCCCCGCAATTAGGGCAGTAATTCTGATTTGGCATTCTGCGTCCTCCTCAAATTGTATTGTTTTGTTTTCGCGTTGCACAATGATTATACATAAAAAATTTATTTTTTTCAACTCTTTTATAAAAAAAACGCCCCGGCCTTCCGGCCGGAGCTGTTTTTATGGAAAATTCAAATGTCAAGCGACTGATGTTTCTGAAAGCTTCTGTTTTCTGAACTGTGCCAGTGACCTGAAGCACATCACGATGACGAAGGCACCGAGAATGATAAGGAATGCTGCTACGATAAGCTGCATGCCGTTGATAAGGAATGTACCTGTGCCTGCTGCGAATGCTCTGATATTACCGATCACGTTCTGGATGATTGCTGTATAGGTAACTGCGATCATAACGAACATTGGTGGGAAGAGCATTGCGTTCTTGCGGTTAGTAGCCTTGAGGAATACTGCGATTCCTAAGAGTACTACTGCGCCAAGCATCTGGTTAGCTGATCCGAAGAGAGCCCAGATGTTCTGATATCCGCCGAGGCAGAGAATGTATCCGAGTACGAGAGTGATGACTGTTGCAACAACAGGATTCGTAAAGAACTTCTCATAAGCTGGCTTCTGATCTGCCGGTGCTTCTGTACGCCAGAAATCCTGGAAGAACATTTTTCCAAGACGGGCAACTGAGTCAAGTGTCGTAAGAGCGAGAGCTGAAACGCACATTGTCATGAAGACATTTGCGACTCTGTTCGGAATTCCGAAGAGTTCGAAGAATCCTGCAACACCGCTTGAGAAAATTGCGAATGGTGTCTGTCCGGCCGGAGCATATCCACCCTTGGCAACTGCACCTACAACGATCAGTGAGATGACACCTACAAGAGTCTCAAGAAGCATAGCGCCGTATCCAACGAACTTCATATCTTTCTCATTCTGAATCGTCTTTGAAGAAGTTCCTGAAGATACCAGGCTGTGGAATCCTGAAATAGCTCCGCAGGCGATTGTTACGAACAGGGTAGGGAACAGATACTGCTTTGCACCTGTTGCATTTACTACTGAAAATCCGTTGAATGAATTCAGCTTCATTGATGGATGTGCTACGATGATTCCTACAAATGCTCCGATGATCATGAACAGCATTGAGAATGTCGTCATGTAATCACGAGGCTCCATAAGAAGCCACATAGGAAGGAGTGCTGCTACGAAGATATAAGCCATGATCACGAGATTCCACTGGCTGGCACTCAGGTAGATTGGGAACTGCATTCCGATTGCATACATTGCAATAACCATTGCGATGGCAATGATTGCCTTGACTACTTCGTTCTTGAGCTTTGTATACTTGAAAAGTAATCCGAGAACGATTGCACCACCTATGAAAAGAAGTGAAATCGTACCGGCTGTTCCGCCATTGTAAAGTGCTGTCTGTGCAGCTGCCTTCGTTGTTCCATCCGGGATAACCGGCGTAAATGTGCTTGAGCACATCGATGTGAATGCTGCAATTACGAGGAGACAGAAGAGCCAGCAGAACATTGTGAATACCTTGCTTCCTGTCTTGCCGATATATTTCTCAATGACCAGGGTAATCGACTTACCGCTGTTCTTGACTGAAGTGTACAGTGAACCGAAGTCCTGTACTGCTCCGAAGAAAATGCCTCCGATCAGGAGCCATAGGAGAACCGGTACCCATCCGAACATGGATGCGAGAATCGGTCCCTGCACCGGACCTGCACCTGCTATTGACGAGAACTGATGTGCAAATACCGTAAACTTTGACGTTGGCACATAGTCCTGTCCATCGTTTTTCTCCACTGCGGGAGTTTTTCTTTCAGGATCGATGCCCCAGGTCTTAACGAGGAATCCGCCATAGAAGACGTAACCTGCGATCAGACATACAGCAGCGATCAGTAAGATTACCAGACTGTTCATTTGTAAAAAACCTCTTTTCTTTTTTGATGACTATACAATAGTACCATAATGAAAAAAAGTCAAGTATGTATTGAAAAGCATTCAACAGAATGGTAATTTTGTATACAGAAAAATTATCAGGAAATCTGATATTCCTGCTGAGCTGTTGCATAGAGATTATTGCCATGATCGTCGGCTACGACGATGACTGGGAAATCTTCTACTGTGATGAGGCGGATGGCCTCGGCGCCTAAGTCTTCGTATGCTATGATTTCCGATTTTCTGATGCACTGGGAGAGGAGTGCGCCTGCACCGCCGATTGCTGCGAAGTAGACCGCATGATTTCTGACTACTGCGTCAAGGACTTCCTTCGTACGCTTTCCTTTTCCTACCATTGCCTTTTCACCGAGGTCAAGAAGAGTAGGTGCGTATTTGTCCATACGGCTCGCTGTTGTCGGACCGGCTGATCCGATTGGACGGCCTTCTCTTGCCGGTGATGGCCCCATGTAGTATATTGTGCAGTCCTTTATATCTATCGGGAGCTGTTCATTTTTTTCTATTAATTCCATTAGCCGCTTGTGTGCTGCATCCCTGGCCACATACATCTGACCACTCAGATATACGAAGTCCCCGGCATACAGGCTGTCGGTCTTTTCTGCCGTAATCGGCAGTTCCATATGTATTTCCATAATCTTAATTATCAGACAGGGGGACGGTTCTCCTGTCTTTTAACTTATAACTTTTAACTTCTATTCTATATCTCACGAATAATATGTCTATTCACATGGCAGCAGATATTGACTGCTACCGGGAGTCCGGCTATGTGGGTAGGGTAGGTATTGACATTTACTGCCAGAGCTGTAATCCTGCCACCAAGTCCTGCCGGGCCGATCCCAAGATTATTGATCTTTTCGAGCATCTCTGATTCAAGGTCAGCTACCCATTTCTTGTCGGAATGAATTCCGACCTCACGGGTCAGGGCCTCCTTCGCCATTTCAGCAGACTTCTCGAAATCACCGCCGATTCCAACGCCTATCACCATCGGCGGGCAGGCATTAGGGCCTGCATCATTTACGGTCTGAAGGATAGCATCCTTCACGCCTTCGATACCCTGAGCAGGCTTTAGCATATAGACCTTGCTCATATTCTCACTGCCAAAACCCTTTGGGGCAACCTTTATCCTTACCTTATCACCAGGTACGATCTTTTCATGGATGATAGCAGGAGTGTTATCACCGGTATTCACTCGTTCAATCGGGTCTCCTACAACGGACTTGCGCAGATATCCATCAGTATATCCCTGACGGACACCCTCATTTATCGCATCCTCAAGACTTCCACCAGTGAAATGCACATCCTGTCCGATTTCCAGGAAGACAACCGCCATTCCGGTATCCTGACAGATCGGAATCTGGTCAATTTTTGCAATGTCCAGATTCCTCTGAAGTTCTCCAATGATCTGCTTCCCAAGAGGACTTTCTTCCTTTTCATGAGCATCTGAGAGCACCTTTTTCATGTCATCAGATAGTTCATAGTTTACGGAGATGCACATCTCACGGATGTTTTTAGTTACATCATTTACATTAATTTCTCTAACCATTGATATTTAAATCTCTGTACATACTAAGATATCAAAAGTATGATGGCAAGACAACAATAAGCGGAATGAGCGTCGTGAGGAGCACGATGTTGCAGCGCTGAGGACTGTTTGAAGAAAAACGCTTCCTTGCGGCCGCCAGGCCGAAAGAATTGAAGCGTTTTTCGAGTTACCGCAAGCGCTGCTAACAGACGAGTGCGACGAACAGCGAATGAGCGCCGTTGGATTGCCAACTATGATTTTTCAGACTCGCAAATTCAGTCATTACTCATCTTTTTTGTCCTGCTCAGCTCTGTCAAGCAGTCTGTTGATATCGTTCTGTTCATTTTCTTCAGCAGCAGCTTCCTGTGCTTCCTCAATCAGATAATCACGACGAACCTTTGCAATCGAAGCCACCTTTTCACCAGGCTTCAGATCAATAAGCTTCACTCCGGTTCCGTAGCGGGACTGAAGCGTTGTCTCACCGACCTTGATACGGATGATAGTGCCGCTAGTATTGATGATCATGACCTCATCATCCTGATTCACGACCTTGACACCTACGAGATTACCGGTACGCTCAGAAATATTGTAGCACTTATTGCCCTTTATTCCTCTGTTCTTCAGAGGGAATTCGGACAGAAGAGTGCACTTTCCAAGACCTTTTTCAGAGACGATAAGAGCTGAATCACCCTGAGAATCAAGCTGCATTGCTATGATCTCATCACCGGCTGACAGGTTCATGCCTCTGACACCTGTAGCAGAACGTCCCATCGGACGGACATCTGTAGACTTGAAACGGCAGGACTGACCGAACTTTGTGAACAGAAGGATCTGGTCATTGTCTGTCACCTTCTTTACGGTGATGAGTTCGTCTCCATCCTTCAGATTTACGGCGATCAGACCGTTTTTATTTATATTTGCGAAGTCGCTCACTCTCGTCTTCTTCACGGTTCCGGTCTTTGTCACCATGAAAAGATATTCGTCACTATCTGGATTCTCATCACGGAGAGCAATGGTAGATGTAATCTTTTCATCACCGGCAAGCTGCAGGAGATTTACGATTGCCGTACCTCTAGCTGTGCGTGAGGCCTCTGGAATCTTATACGCCTTAAGCTTATATACCCGTCCCTTGTTAGTAAAGAACAGGAGATTATGATGATTCGTTGTCATCATGAGCTCCGTAATGTAGTCATCATCGAGAAGCTCTGTTCCCTTGATTCCCTTGCCTCCGCGGTTCTGAGCCTTGAAATTGTCAATGCTCATACGCTTGATATATCCGACATTTGTAAATGTGATGACAGTATTATCATCCGGAATCAGATCCTCGTCATCGAGCTCATCATCGCCGCCGGCAACGATCCTTGTACGTCTGTCATCACCATATTTTTCCTTGTAAACGACAATTTCCTTCTTGATGACTCCGAGAAGAAGCTTCTCATCACCTAGTATAGCCTTGTATTCCTTTATCTTTTCCTCGAGTCCCTTGTACTCATCCTCGAGCTTCTGACGTTCCAGTCCTGTCAGGGCACGGAGTCTCATCTCTACGATATTCGTAGCCTGGACTTCATCGAGTCCGAATCTTGCGATAAGGCTTGCCTTTGCAGTAGCTACATCCTTCGAGCCTCTGATTATTGAGATTACCTCATCGATGTAATCGAGAGCCTTCAGAAGTCCTTCGAGGATATGTGCTCTTTCCTGAGCCTTGTTGAGATCATATTTTGTACGCCTCGTGACAACTTCCTTCTGGAAATCGATATAGTAGTCGAGCATCTGCTTCAGATTCAGGATCTTCGGCTGATTATCAACGAGAGCAAGCATTATTGCTCCGTATGTCTCCTGAAGCTGGGTGTGCTTGTACAGCTGATTCAGCATGATCTGCGGATTTACATCCTTACGCAGCTCGATTGCAACGCGCATTCCCTCACGACTGGTCTCATCGCGGAGAGCCGTAATGCCGTCAAGCTTTTTGCTCTTGACGAGATCTGCGATATTTGCGATAAGTCTCGCCTTATTCACATAATACGGAAGCTCTGTGATGACTATACGGTTCTTGCCATTTGGCATCGGCTCTATATCAGTAATTCCGCGGACCTTTATTTTTCCACGTCCGGTACGGTAGGTATCACTGATTCCCTTGTGACCGAGGATTTCTGCTCCCGTAGGGAAATCAGGTCCCTTGATAATAGTCATCAACTCATCTATATCGGTATCACGGTCTTCATTTACGCGGTTATCGATGATTCTTACCACTGCGTCAATGACTTCGCGGAGATTGTGTGGCGGAATATTCGTAGCCATGCCGACTGCGATACCCTGGGCACCGTTCACGAGAAGATTAGGATAACGTGAAGGGAGCACTACAGGTTCCTTCTCTGTCTCATCGTAGTTCGGGATGAAATCGACCGTATCCTTGCCTATATCCTGGATCATTGCCAGAGAAATCTTTGACAGACGAGCCTCTGTATAACGCATGGCTGCCGGACTGTCGCCATCGACCGATCCGAAATTTCCATGGCCATCGACAAGCGTATATCTCGTATTCCAGTCCTGGGCCAGATTTACGAGAGCTCCATAGATTGAGGAATCTCCGTGCGGATGATATTTACCCATTGTATCACCGACGATACGGGCACATTTTCTGTGAGGCTTGTCAGGATAATTATTCATCTCACTCATGGAGTAGAGGATACGCCTCTGGACAGGCTTCAGACCATCACGCACATCTGGCAGCGCACGCGATACTATAACGCTCATCGAGTAGTCGAGATACGAAGACTCCATGGTCTTCTTCAGATCGACCTCTCTTATATTGTCAAAAATTTTGTCATCCATATTTTTTCCTTATATTAGTTCTAAGTTCCAGGTTCAGAGTTCTGAGTTATTAACTCAGAACTTAGAACTCAGAACTCTTATACGTCCAGGTTTTCAACCTTATTGGCATTTTCTATGATAAATTCACGACGCGGCTCTACTTCATCGCCCATCAGTGTTGAGAACACCTTGTCAATTTCTGACAGATCATCATCGTCCATATTGACACGCTTGAGGATTCGCCTCTCAGGATCCATTGTCGTCTCCCAGAGCTGGTCAGCATCCATCTCGCCAAGTCCCTTATATCGCTGGACCTTGTTATTGCCGTCACGGCCGATCTCATTCATGATCTGGTTCAGCTGATCATCGTTGTACGCGTACCAGACCTTTTTATTTTTCTCAACCTTATAAAGAGGCGGCATTGCCAGATACACATAGCCCTGCTTGATGAGTTCAGGCATGAATCTGTAGATAAATGTCAGCATCAGCGTAGCAATATGTGCTCCGTCGACATCGGCATCAGTCATTATAATAATCTTATGATATCTGAGCTTTGTGATATCAAAATCATCGAGGATTCCGGTACCAAATGCCGTGATCATGGCCTTGATCTCTTTATTGCTGTAGATACGGTCCTCACGGGCCTTTTCAACATTTAAAATCTTGCCACGAAGCGGCAGAATAGCCTGAGTTGCACGGCTTCTCGCTGTCTTTGCAGAACCACCGGCGGAATCTCCCTCAACTATGAAAATCTCGCAGTTTGCCGGGTCCTTATCCGTGCAGTCGGCAAGCTTTCCCGGAAGGGAAGTAGAATCAAGAGCAGTCTTACGACGGGTAAGGTCTCTTGCCTTTCTTGCAGCTTCACGTGCTCTCTGGGCGAGGAGTGATTTTTCACAGATGATCTTTGCTACCTGTGGATGCTGCTCCAGATAGTAGGTCAGCTGTTCACTTACCACCGAATCAACAGCTGTCTTTGCTTCGCTGTTTCCGAGCTTCTGCTTGGTCTGGCCCTCGAACTGAGGCTCCTCGATCTTAATGCTGATGATCGCAGTAAGTCCCTCACGGATATCATCTCCGGTGAGTGGCGGTTCATTGTCCTTTATCAGCTTGTTCTCATGAGCATAGTTATTAAAAGTCCTTGTAACTGCGGCCTTGAAACCAGCTACATGAGTACCTCCTTCAGGTGTAATTATATTATTAACAAAGCTGTATGAAGAGTCATTGAACGAGTCATTATGCTGCATTGCAACTTCTACCATGACACCGTTCTTTTTTCCTTCACAGTAAATAACCTCAGGATACAGTGGCTCTTTTCCACGGTTTAAGTATTCTACGAACTCCTTGATTCCGCCCTGGTAGTGGAAAACATCTGACCTGTCCTCGTCACCTCTGTGATCCGTCAGTGTGATCTTCAGAGCCTTTGTAAGGAAGGCTGTCTCACGGAGACGGACCTTCAGTGTATCATAGTCAAATACCGTTGTTTCAAAAATGGTCTCGTCCGGCTTGAACGTAACTCTCGTACCAGTCTGGTCCGGCTCGCATTCACCTACAACCTTCAGAGAATACATGGTCTTGCCCTTTTCGTACCTCTGCTTGTATACTTTTCCATCACGACGGACTTCGACTTCGAGCCAGTCAGAGAGAGCATTAACAACAGATGCACCTACACCATGCAGTCCACCAGAAACCTTGTATCCGCCGCCGCCGAATTTGCCGCCGGCATGAAGAACTGTAAATACGACCTCAACTCCCGGCTTTCCTGACTTATGGTTGATATCTACAGGAATTCCACGGCCATCATCGGTAACAGTGACTGTATCACCCTTATTGATCTCGACCTGAATGTGATGGCAGTATCCTGCAAGAGCTTCATCAACAGAATTATCCACAATCTCATACACCAGATGGTGGAGACCCCTTGCAGATGTAGAACCGATATACATTCCAGGCCTTTTTCTGACGGCTTCGAGACCTTCAAGAATCTGTATCTGGTCTCCGCCATATTCATGTTCAACCATTCTATCTACTCCATTTCCTTAGACGTCACAACGCCATTAACTACTTCAAAAATTTTATTGACCCTGTATCTGCTCTTTACAAAATCATCGAGTCCTGTACAGGTGATCATCGTCTGCGTATCCATAAGGCTGCCTAGCAGGTCCTGTTGTCTCTTGCTGTCAAGTTCTGACAGTACATCATCTAAGAGAAGCACCGGTTTCTCGCGGGTCTCTTTTTCCATCATAGTGACTTCCGACAGCTTGAGTGAAAGAGCAGCCGTTCGCTGCTGACCCTGTGATCCGTACTTTCTCAGATCCACTCCGCCGAGATCAAATCTCAGATCATCCCTATGAGGACCCTTGGTCGTCGAACCGAGCCTCATATCATTGTCATAGGCAAAATCAAGAGCTTCCCTGAATCCGTCCGCAGACACATTATTCTCATAACTCAGCTTTACCTCTTCCTTTGCCCCTGATATTTCGTGGTGAATCTCACTCACGACAGGTGCTATCTCTTCGATAAAGCTCTTTCTCCGTCTGATTATCTTTGCCCCGAATTCAGCAAGCTTGTCATCCCATACAGAAAGAGTATCAAGAAGCTTTTTATTCCTGTAAATTTCCTTCAGGAGGCTGTTACGCTGACCGAGAGCCTTATTGTATTCTGTGAGATTGTACAGATAGATCCTGTCAATCTGGCACAGCTCAGTATCAATGAATCTTCTTCGCTTATCCGGACCATTCTTGATAATTGAGAGATCGTCCGGCGAGAAAAAAATGATATTCAGGATTCCGAACAGATCAGATGCCTTTCTGATTGGCACCCGGTTTATTGCAATTCCCTTCGAATGACCCCTTTTCAGATGAATATCTATCTGATATTCAATTCCGGCCTTCTCTATGAGAGTCATGATGTGTCCCTCATCCCGGCCGAACCTTATCATGTCATTGTCACGACTGCCTCTGTGTGAACGGCTCGTCCCACAGATACACAGAGCCTCGAGGATATTTGTCTTGCCCTGGGCATTGTCACCATAAATGATATTCGTGGACGGATCAAACTGTATCGAAAGGCTGCTGTAATTTCTGAAATCCTTGAGATCAAGCGACTTTACGATCATCGGACGACCTTTATCTCTTCTCCATCGAAGCTCACTACATCACCATCATAGAGCTTCCGTCCGCGTCTCTCCTCAGTCTCACCGTTTACCTTTACTTCTCCGTCAAGGATCACTTCTTTGGCTTCGACTCCGGAACCCACAAGGCCGGCTTTTTTTAAGAGCTGACCAAGCTTAATAAACTCATCTGTTTCTCTTATCTTAACTTCCATTTTATCTCACATTATTGAAATTAACCGGAAGAACCACATAATTATAAGTCTCTGTATCATTTCTGATAAAGCACGGTGACTTCGCATCATACAGATACATAGTGATCTCTTCGTCATCAATCGCTCTGAGTGCTTCCACAAGAAACTTCGGATTGAATCCGATCATCTGATCAGCGCCCTCCTTCACAATTGGCAGGCTCTCATTCATGCTTCCGACAGCGGAATTGCCCATCAGCTCCATCTGGTCATCGGTAATACTTACTATAACAGGCTTCTTGTCGCCCTCCTTCACGAGAAGGGTAGCACGGTTTACACTCTCTATCAGTTCACGTCTGTTGACGGTCAGCTTCGTATTGAACTCATTTCTGATCATCTGCTCGTAGTTGAAATATTCACCGTCGATAAGCCTGATGACCATCATCGTGTATTCTATATCAAAGATCATCTGAGACGACGTGATATATATCTGGACCATATCATCAGTCTCAGAACTCAGAATCTTATTGATTTCTGTCATCTGCTTACCAGGCACTATCACCTTGTAATCAGGATACGAATCCTTAAGCTCTATGACTCTTATTGAAATACGGTGTCCATCAAGAGCTACCATCTTCATCATATTTCCGTGAATCTGGACGAGCATTCCTGTCATCATCTTGTTCGCATCATTATCTGACACAGAGAAGGAGGTCTGACGGATTATATCCTTGAGCGAGGCCTGGGTCATTTCTATCGGATCTGAAATCTTTACCGGATCAAGCGCCGGGAAATCCTGTCCCGACTTTCCTATTACCTTATACAGAGCCTTGTCACATCTTATAGTAGTATGATAAAGCTCATCAGTCTCAAGATACACTGTACTCTTCGGGAGGTTTCTTACCACATCAGAAAAAAGCTTGGCATCAAGGGCTACGATTCCTTCTTCTTCGATTTCACCATCTCTTACTATATTTTCAATTCCGAGATCCATATTGCTTGCAGTCAGGATTATCTGTCCATTGAAGGCCTTCAGCAGTATGCATTCAAGGATAGGCATTGTAGTCTTTACAGGAACTGCCTTTGATACTACATTTACACTTTCGAGAAGTGCTGCCTGTGAACATGAGATTTTCATTTTTCTGATGAACTCCTTTCGTATAATTATTATCTAAAAGGTAATAATCTTATTATTAAGGCTGGTATATAGGTTTATAAGTCTGCTGCCTGCCTTAAATTCTGTATTTTACGCTTATTAGTTCAGGTGATTTGATGTTTAATCACTGTCGGATTATCTTGACAGGATGTGAATAAAATCACCTACGACTTCGGATCTATCTTCTTCTTTATCGTATCTATCTGCTTTTTCAACTCTGCATTGTTCTTATAGTCATCAGCTACCTTGTTGGCACCGTAGATAATTGTTGAATGGTCTCTGCCGCCTAGCAGTTGGCCGATAGCATCAAGTGGATAATCTGTTAGTTGCTTGCACAGATACATTGCTATCTGTCTTGGCTCTGCAATATTCTTGCTCCGGTTCTTCGAGGTCATCTGATCAATAGTAATATCATAGTGATCAGCAACGACCTCTATAATGAGCTGAGGAGTTATTTCTCTTGGCTTCTCAGGAGCTATAATATTCGCAAGTTCCTGCTGGGCTATATCCATTGTGATATCTGTATGCTCTATATTCGAATATGCAATGAGCTTATTCAGGGCACCTTCGATCTCACGGACATTTGTAGTAATATTTGTAGCTATATAGTTCAGGATCTCATCATCGAGAGAAATATTTTCATCCTCGACCTTTTTCCTCAGGATGGCCATTCTTGTCTCATAGTCAGGATTCCCGATATCAGCCATGAGTCCCCATTCGAACCTTGAACGGATTCTTGCCTCAAGAGTCTTCATCTCCTTTGGAGGACGATCAGAGGTCAGGACTATCTGCTTTCCTGCAGAGTGGAGAGTGTTGAAGGTGTGGAAAAACTCCTCCTGAGTCGATTCCTTTCCGATGATGAACTGGATATCATCTATCATGAGCACATCTACCTTACGGTACTTGTCCCTGAACTTGCTCATGGATGAAGTATTATTAGTACTTCTGATGGATTCAATGACCTCATTCAGAAATTCCTCTGAGGTGACATACAGTACCTTCTTCTCAGGATTGTGTTGCAGTATATAATTGCCGATCGCATGCATCAGATGAGTCTTGCCAAGTCCAGGACCTCCGTATATATATAGAGGATTGTAATTCTTGCCTGGAGTCTCTGCTACGGCAAGAGCAGCATTCTGTGCGAAACGGTTGTTATTCCCGACCACGAAGGTATCAAAGGTATATTTCTCATTGAGATTCGAATTGACATAATTAGGGTTGGAGAGAAGATTCTCGTCTATATGGTTCTCAACCTGAGGTCCTTCGTTTGCAAGAATGAAATGGATATTGTATTCCTTTCCTGTCATGTCTGCAATCTTTGTCACCAGAGGCTTCTCATACTTCTTCGAGATGTAATTGATTGCCATCTCGTCGGTCTCGTCTGATGCCATTACTGTCAGATCATTCCCATCTACAGAAACAATCTTCAGCGGTGCAAGCCATGTATTGAAGGAGACATCTGCTATCTCATAGTCATCCTTGACTGCGAGAAGTATTTTGTCCCATATTGACTGTATATTTTCCATTACCTTTCTGACTCCATACAACTGTATATTATAATAGGAAGAAACTCATTTCTTCCTGTATGATTTCGATAAAAAACCACTATCTATTTTACATAAAATTGAGGAAAACTTCAACCTTATTGGGGTATTTTTATTGATAATTAAGCGAGTTTTCCACAAACTTATCAACGTTATCAACATCTTGTATTTGTTAATAATTTGTGTATTTATATTGTGGCTTGACATTAACTCATTTTTTGTTAAAATATTATTCGATATTCTGTCCACAGTAGGAAATTATAAGGAGGTGCATATATATGAAGATGACTTTTCAGCCAAAGAAGCGTCAGAGAGCCAAGGTTCATGGTTTCCGTTCAAGAATGAGCACAAAGGGCGGCCGTAAGGTTCTTGCTGCAAGACGTGCAAAAGGCAGAAGAAAACTTACAGCATAAGCTGTGATATATGAAGTTTTCAGAATCATTAAAGAAGAATTCAGATTTTAGGAGGGTTTACAGAAAAGGTCATTCCAAGGCCAATGGTCTTCTTGTCCTTTATGTACTCCCCAATGATCTGAATAAAAACAGGATTGGTATTTCTGTCAGTAAGAAGGTTGGCAACAGCGTAGTCAGGCATCATCTGGTCAGACTCCTGAGGGAGAGCTATCGTCTTTCAGAAAATAGTTTTAAATGTGGATATGATATGGTTGTGGTCGCAAGGCCATATGCGAAAGACGCAGGTTTTCATGATGTTGACAATTCATTTCTTTCTCTTATGAAGTATCATCATTTATTTTTAGAGTAATTTTTATGATGAAAAGATTTCTAATCTTTCTGATTAAATTCTATAGAAAATATATTTCTCCATTTAAGACAACAAAATGTCCTTACTATCCTACATGTTCCACATATGGTCTTGAAGCTGTGGAAAAGTATGGTGCTCTGAAGGGTGGAGCATTGGCACTCTGGAGAATTATCAGATGCAATCCATTCTCAAAGGGTGGATATGATCCCGTTCCATGATTGGAGGATTTGTTTTGACACCACTTTTTCTAACGGCCTATAAGGGTACATTTATCGGGCCTATTGCCAGAGGACTCGGATGGATAATGGACAAGATCTATTATCTCATTTATTCAGTTCTTGGAATTCATAATGGTGCAATTGCTATTGCAATCATGCTGTTCACCATTATCATCTACATGGCTCTCCTGCCTCTTACCTACAAGCAACAGAAGTTCTCAATGCTTCAGCGCAAGATGCAGCCGGAGCTGAATGAAATCCAGAAGAAATATAAGGGTAAGACTGATCAGGAATCAATGCAGAAGATGAATGAGGAGACCCAGGATCTGTATGCTAAGTATGGCGTATCTCCTATGGGCAGCTGTATCCAGCTTCTGATCCAGATGCCTATTCTTTTTGCATTGTACCATGTATTCTACAATATTCCTGCATATCTGAGCAATGTAAAGTCAATTTTTACCGGACTTGCAGATAGTATTGTTCATACATCCGGTTATGCAAAAGTGATGACTGATCTTGCAAAGACTGCAAATGTTACAGGAACTACATTCAAAGGAACTGGTACTGCTTCTCAGAACTTTGTAATTGATGTGCTGTACAAGCTTCCTGACAGTGGCTGGAATAAGCTGAAGGATAGTTTTACTTCACTTGGAAGTCAGATTGATTCTACACATGCAGCCCTTCATTCGGTCAACTACTTCGGCAATCTGAATATTTCAGATACACCATGGAGACTTATCACTTATGGTTTTGGTAATCATATGGTGGGTCTTGGAATTGGAGCTCTTCTCATCCCTATAGTTGCTTATGCCACTCAGGTTCTCAACATGAAGATGACTCCTCAGTCTGATCAGAATGACCAGATGGCCCGTCAGATGAGAAGCATGAGCCTGCTGATGCCTCTGATGACACTGTTTATTTCTTTTTCAACGCCTGTTGGTCTTTCACTTTACTGGATAGCAGGTGCACTGATCAGGACCGTTCAGCAGCTTGTCCTCAACAGGCATTTCGATAAGGTCAATCTTGATGACATTATCGAGGCTAATAAGGAAAAGGCTCAGAAGAAGAGAGAAAAGCGTGGTATCCAGCGTGAGAAGATGATGCAGTACTCTAATATGAGTACCAGAAGTCTCAGCAGCAAGGCTAATGTCAATAATAATCAGGAAAAGGTCAATCAGCTTGAAAAGGCCAGGGAGGCTGCTTCCCATGCAAGAAAGGGCAGTATGGCTTCTAAGGCCAATCTTGTAAAGGATTTCAACGAACGCAATAGTAATCAGGGAGGAAAAAAATAATGGAGGAATTCAGAGAGTTTACAGGGAAAACAGTTGATGAGGCTATTACCAATGCATCAGTAGAGCTTGGCCTACCTTCATCAGAGCTTGATATCGACATTCTGGAAAAGGGCTCGAATGGAGGATTATTCGGAATAGGAGCAAAGGATGCAGTTATCAACGCACGTATAAAGTCCACTTCATGCGAGGATAAGGCAAGGGATTTCCTTGATTCAGTATTCGATAAGATGGGACTCGATGTGAATATCGAGATGCTTTACAATGATGAGGATAATATCCTTTCTATCAACATGAGTGGTGATAAGATGGGACTTCTGATAGGAAAGCGTGGTCAGACTCTTGACAGTCTGCAGTATCTCACCAGTCTGGTTATCAACAAGGGTTCAGATGAATATATCAGAGTGAAGCTTGATACTGAGGATTATCGTCACAGAAGAAAAGAGACTCTTGAGAATCTTGCACGCAATACTGCCAGCAAAGTAAAGCGTACCCATCGTGCACAGTCACTTGAGCCGATGAATCCATACGAGAGAAGAATCATACATTATGCACTTCAGGATGACGACAGAGTGACTACTTATTCTGAGGGTGAGGATCCTTACAGGCATGTAGTAGTAGATCTGAAGAAATAAGAGGATTTATCAGAGCCTCCCATGAGGGAGGCTTTTTTTTAAAATTTTTACATCGTTATTTTATCAACTTTATCAACTTTTTTTGTTGATAACTTGTGCAATTATGTTTATGAAGAGTGAATATGATACTATAGCTGCCATAGCAACCCCTTTGTCCTCTGCTGGTATTGGCATTATAAGGATAAGTGGAGAAGACAGTATCTCTCTCGTGGATAAGCTTTACTGTGGAAAAGCAGCACTTACCTCGTATGAACCAAATACCATAAACTATGGTCATATTGTTGATGCTGATGGCAATATAGTGGACCAAGTCCTGATATCAATATTCAGGGCACCTCATAGCTATACAGGTGAGGATTCTGTAGAGATTAACTGTCATGGCGGAATCTATGTAATGAGAAAGGTACTGGATCTCGTATATTCTACTGGAATCAGGCCGGCAGAACCAGGAGAATTTTCCAAAAGAGCATTTCTTAACGGAAGAATGGACCTGTCTGAAGCTGAATCGGTAATGGATCTGATCACATCCGGGAATGAAGCCTCGTATAAGAATTCAATCAGTCAGCTATCAGGCTTTCTTTTTAAAAAAGTAAAGAAACTCCGCTCTGAGATTATTCATGAGGCAGCATTTGTAGAAGCTGCGCTTGACGATCCTGAGCATTATGATCTGGATGGATATGATGAAAAGCTGGTTATACAGCTGAATTCATGGGAATCAGAGGTTCAGGAGCTTATTGATTCATATCATCAGGGATCTCTGATAAAGGATGGTATCAATACAGTGATTTCCGGCAGACCAAATGTTGGTAAGTCATCACTTCTCAACTTTCTGTCAGGTCATGAGAAGGCTATAGTTACTGACATCCCAGGTACAACTAGAGATATAATAGAGGAAAGGGTAGCATTTGGCGATGTGATACTTAATCTTTATGATACAGCTGGAATCCGTGATACGGATGATACTGTAGAATCAATAGGAGTTCAGAAGGCTATTGATGCCCAGTCGAAGGCTGATCTTAATCTGTACATAGTTGATTCATCAGCCTACTTAAATGATGAGGATATAGGATTTTTATCAGAATTCGATCCATTATCCACAATTGTACTTTTAAATAAGTCTGATCTCAATTCAATTGTTGATATTGATGATATTCACCAATACTTTAACGGGAAAGTGGTAATTTTTTCTACAAAAAATGGCCAAGGCTATGATGAATTAAAAGCTGCTGTGAATGAGCTTTTCTTCGATGGCGGACTTGATAAGGACCGGTTTTACATTACGAGCCAGCAGAATTATAATGATCTGTGCCATGCACTGAAGTCGCTTGGGCTTGTGGATAAGTCAATAGAAGATGGAATGTCTGAGGATTTCTTTACCTCTGATCTGTATGATGCATACAGGTCGCTTGGGTATATAATAGGAGAGGAAGTCGAGGAGGATCTGGTGAATAAGGTTTTCTCTGATTTCTGTATGGGAAAGTGAGTTTATTTTGATCGAAGAAAATTATGACGTAATCGTAGTCGGTGCCGGACACGCGGGCTGTGAAGCAGCTCTTGCAGCTGCACGAATGGGACTATCTACAATTATATTTACCGTGAGTATGGATTCTGTGGCCTTCATGCCCTGCAATCCTCACATAGGAGGTTCATCGAAGGGACATCTGGTTCGTGAGATAGATGCTCTCGGTGGAGAAATGGCGAGGAATATCGATAAGAACTTCATTCAGTCGAAGATGCTCAATTCTTCAAAGGGACCGGCAGTTCATTCTCTCAGATGCCAGGCTGATAAGATGGCATATTCAATTGAGATGAGAAGGGTCCTTCAGTCGACTCCGAAGCTGGTACTTCGTCAGGCAGAGGTCTGTGATCTGATGATTGAGGATCATGTGGTAAAGGGTGTAAAGACTATTTCCGGAGCAACCTATTATGCGAAGGCTGTTGTATTATGCACTGGTACATATCTTAATGCGAGATGTCTGTATGGTTCGGTCATTGAGCATACCGGTCCGAATGGACTTAAGGCAGCAAGGCATCTGAGTGATTCACTTCGTGCTAATAATGTAGAATTACTCCGCTTTAAGACTGGCACACCCGCAAGAATTGACAGAAGATCCATTGACTTTTCCAAAATGACTGAGCAGTACGGAGATCCTGTAATTACGCCATTTTCCTTTGATACTGATCCGAGGAGCATTCAGAAGCACCAGGTTTCGTGCTTTCTTACATATACGAACGAGCATACGCATGATATTATCCGTGCTCATCTGGATGAAAGCCCTATGTACTCTGGTGTAATTGAGGGTACTGGTCCCAGATATTGCCCGTCATTAGAGGACAAAGTGGTAAAATTCCCCGATAAGAAAAGACATCAGCTATTTATCGAGCCTGAGGGACTTCAGACTAATGAGATGTATGTAAGTGGGGCATCCTCATCAATGCCTGAGGACGTGCAGTATGATTTCTATCATTCGATTGCCGGCCTTGAGCATTGTAATATAGTAAGAAACGCATACGCTATAGAATATGACTGTCTGGCTTCTCATCAGCTGAAGCCGTCACTTGAGTTCAGAGCGATTCAGGGTCTTTTTTCAGGGGGACAGTTCAATGGAAGCAGTGGATATGAAGAGGCAGCTGCCCAGGGACTTATTGCAGGTATCAATGCTGCAAGATCTGTACAGGGAAAGGAACCTATTGTATTATCAAGGTCTGACGGATATATCGGAGTGCTGATTGATGATCTGGTGACCAAGGAGCTTACAGAGCCTTACCGAATGATGACATCCAGAGCGGAATATCGTCTCCTTTTACGCCAGGATAATGCTGATATTAGATTATCTAAGTATGGATATGAAGCAGGCCTTATTTCCAATGAAAAATACAAAAAAGTCCAGGATAAGATTGAAAAGACCAGGTATGAGATAGATAGAGTCAATAAGGTATTCGTTGGCCAGAATTCTCATACTAATGATTTTCTTCAGGCATATCACTCGGTTCCTGTTACTTCAGGAATAGGACTGTCTGAACTTATCAGAAGGCCAGAACTTTCCTATGATATTACAGCTCCACTCGATTCTGAAAGACCCTCACTTCCTGCACAGGTACGTGAGCAGGTCAATATTCAGATTAAGTATTCTGGATATATCGAGCGTCAGGAAAAACAGGTACAGCATTTTGAAAAGCTTGAAGATAAGCTGATTCCTGAATCACTTGATTATGATAAGGTTCCTTCACTTCGTATTGAAGCAAGACAGAAGCTGAAGGAAGCCCGACCGGTAAGCATCGGTCAGGCATCAAGGATACTTGGAGTTTCACCATCGGATATTTCAGTACTCATGATCTATATAGAGTCTGGAAAGCACCTGAAGGATTGAGGTAAGTATATGAATGATAAATTTTTGCGTGAATCGTTTGACCAGATTGGTATTGACCTGACTGATGAACAGGTTTCTCAGCTTGACAGATTCTATGAGATGATTATTGAGAAAAATAAGGTGATGAACCTGACAAAGATCACTGACTATGATGATACTGTGACAAAGCACTTTGTGGATTCAGTATCTGTCGTATTGCTTGATGATGATATTTATATTAAGAATAGATTCAGTGAAGGCGCTTCTGTGATTGATGTAGGAACTGGAGCAGGCTTTCCGGGAATTCCACTTAAGATTGTATTTCCTGAGATTAAACTTACATTACTTGACTCAGTCAACAAGAAGCTTAATTTCCTGAGAGATGTCTGCAAAGAGTTAAATCTCGATGACGTGACGATCATTCATGGTAGGGCAGAGGATATCGCTCATCAGAAGGATACACGTGAAACTTTTGATTTTTGCCTTTCAAGAGCTGTTGGAAATCTTGCTACCTTATCTGAATACTGCTTACCCTTTGTAAGGAAAAATGGCTTCTTTATCTCTTATAAATCGGAAAGGGCTGAAGAAGAACTTTCTTTATGTAAACATGCTTTTTCTGAGCTTCGTGGAAAGCTTATTCAGGAAGCAACCTTTGACCTGCCGTATTCTGATATATCGAGGACCTTACTTCTTATCATGAAGACAGGTAATACTCCGAAGATATATCCACGCAAGGCAGGCACTCCATCAAAGAGTCCACTATAAGGTAGTGTCAAATAAGCTATGAAAAACCTGGGCCGAAAAAAATGGCCCACATTGGACCTTGAAAACTGCAGATATTTTACTTTTGAGTACCGGACGCCACCCTTGACAGCACACCTGATCCGCGCTGAGTCGATGCCGCCGACGGTGAGAACTCATGAACAGACAGTCTTCTCCCGTCGAAAGTCATCCCATTGTAGCGCGGCTCCGGTGTGCCATCAAGGGCATGCACCTTCGGTGTGGCTGTTATTCAAAACGCCTCCGGTTCGAATCTCTGAACAGACAGTCTTAAGCCTCTGTTTGAGACTGCATCTTGAGCATTTGCTGTTGCCCTAGGTACATCATTACCTGCCATTTACCTGGCATGGTTCCTGCTTTTTCAATCTGCGGAACCTGGTTAAGTGACTTGAAGTTCGCGTGTTTGTGAGGACGTAGAAAGTTATAGTAGGCCACCCACAATGATAAATCGTAGTTGGCACCTTCCAGGTTGTCAAAGCCATTGGTATGTCGATATGAGGCCTTGTAGGTCCTGTTCAGACGTTCAATCAGCTGCTTGTATGGACGGAACTTTGTCGTTACGGCATCATCGTTTGTAAGCCCTAAGACCTGGGTGATTTTGAATTTCATCTTGTTACCGAAATGCTCGAGAAACTGTTGAGCTGCAAGCGGGTAGGCACTGTACCCATCAGCAATGAAACGGAATCCTTTGGGGATGATGTTTTTGATGTGGTTGAATGCCATACGCATGGCAAGGACACAGGGACCGACGCTTCGATTAGACGAAGCCCGATAGCCGATAATCGATCGACTGACAGCATCCATGATGAACCAGACGAATGTTTTAACACCTCTGACTTTGATGTATGTTTCGTCGGCAGTCCAGGTTTTACCTGGCTTGTAATCGTAATGGTCAACGAATGGTCTTACGCACATGGCAGCAAGCTTGCAATAGTTCGCTACCTGCTGATGAGAGACACGAAATCCATACAGATCCTGCAGAGCCTGTGAGGTTTTACGCAGTGACAGCTGAAGGTTTACGTGAAGTGTGAGACACAGTCCCATGATGTTTGCGTCGTACTTTTTGAAACGGAACGTTGCAATCCTGTTGGAATCATTGTCCAGTTTCATCTTGAATAAATCGACAGTGAATTCCCTGTAAAGATAGTGGAGTTTATACTCGTACTTTTCGTCCTCTTCATCTGGTTTGATCTTTTTCAGCCGATTGAGATAAAACGAACATTTCGGGTTAACGCACTTCCAGACGGTAAAGACCTTTCTGGTTTTAACAGGGACAAGAGCACGGCCACAGAATGGGCACTTGTACTGATAGTTTTTGTGAAAACGCTTATCAGAGGTAAACGTCGTTCCACAGACTTTGCACAGATACTGGCCTTTGGAACCGTTGTTGCGATAGAGGTATTCAGCAGGAGCTCCACAGCACGGACAGCGTGTATCAGCTGGGATGTCGCACTTGCCTTTATGCCTGATCGGCTTCAGCTCACGGCCGTTGTGGCTGCGCTGGTATTCACGACGAAGATGTTTCCAGTCCTTGTTGATGATTGGAATTATCTCAGGAAGCTTATCAGTTTTAAATTTCTGGTACTTTGGAGACCGTGAGTCGTCATGAGCCCACTGTTTGAGAGGAATATATCTGCAGATGAAAGTTAAAAGCCAACGCTTTTGATAATTAAGGTCTTGAATGATTTGAAGTAAATAACGTATAATGTCCATGAGCAATACTTCTTTCTTTGTGAGAATGTTTGGTTTGGCCACTTGACATTATACACAAAAACAGGGGGTGTTGCTCTTTTTTGTGCAAAATCCCTTGAAATCAAGGTTTATACATTGTTATTCATGCTATATGCATGACACTACCCACTATAATATGGGAGGATTATTATGATCGAAGAATATCTTAATCAGAGACTTGATCTTTTAACTGATAAGAAAAAGCAACTGAAGAATGACCTGATGGAATTCCGTTCATCACTTCATGAGACAAAGAGAGAACTTGATGACTATATGTCCTCTACATCCCATCCATTCGAACCGTTTAATCCCCGAAGAAGTTCTAGCGAGGATGAACATCTTATGTCTATGAGTGAAAAAATCAAGACACTTAATAAGAATTTCGAGGATGTATCTGCTCAGCTTTCTTCTGTTGAATCTGAAATTGATACTGTAAATAAGTGCATGGATGAATATTATTCTGATCATCAAGGCCACAACCTTTAGTATAATGTTTCACGTGAAACATCATAATCTAGTTGTCGAATTCTAAACACAACAGATTGTGGATAAAATGTTTCACGTGAAACATTATCTTGTATGTGGCAAAATATCCGTGTTAATGCTATAATATCACTCGACACACAGAAAACAGAAGAATAGAAATTTGGGAGTAATAATGAGCAAGGTAATAGCTATTGCAAACCAGAAGGGTGGAGTAGGAAAGACCACTACAGCAATCAATCTCTCAGCATGTATGGCTGAAGCAGGGAAAAAGGTCCTGATTATTGATCTGGATCCACAGGGAAATACGACCAGCGGATTCGGAATTGATAAGACTACTGTTCAGAATACAGTATATGAGCTGATGCTTGATGAATGCTCGATAAAGGATGCTATCAAAGAAATAGATATTGATGGGGTGAAGAATCTCTATATCATTCCATCAAATGTAAATCTGGCAGGTGCAGAAATCGAGCTTCTCGGTATCAATGAGAAGGAATACATTCTGAAAAACGCAGTCGATTATATTGCAGATGACTATGATTATATTTTCATAGACTGCCCGCCTTCACTGAATATGCTGACGGTCAATGCGATGACGACAGCAGACAGTGTACTCGTACCAATCCAGTGTGAGTATTATGCGCTAGAAGGAATCAGTCAGCTGATGCATACGATTGATCTCGTACAGCAGAGACTGAACAGTAAGCTGACTATCAACGGAGTGGTTTTCACAATGTATGATGGCAGAACGAATCTATCAAATGATGTCGTGGCTACCGTCAAGGATAATCTGAATACGAAGATCTACAAGACGATCATTCCGAGAAATGTCAGACTTGCCGAAGCACCATCACATGGACTTCCGATAAATATATATGATCCGAAGTCAGCCGGAGCAGAGAGCTATAGGAATCTGGCAAAAGAAATCATCGGGAATGAATAAGAGGCAATATGGCAAGAAATACTAAGCACGGTCTTGGAAAAGGACTTGACAGTCTGATCCCTGATAAGGTCACTCCGTCACAGAAGATAGAAAGAGAAGAGAAGAAGGACGGAGTCACAGTAATAGATATAAATAAGGTTGAGCCGAATCGCGAGCAGCCAAGAAAGGTTTTCAATGAGGACGCTCTTCAGGAGCTTTCTGAATCAATAAAGCAGTATGGAATCATACAGCCGCTTCTCGTCCAGAAAAAGGATGATTATTACGAGATAATTGCCGGTGAGAGAAGATGGCGTGCTGCGAAGAAGGCAGGGCTCGAGGAGGTACCGGTCATCATCCGTGATCTGTCAGAGCAGGAGGTCGTTGAAATTTCTCTGATAGAAAATATTCAGCGTGAAGATCTGAATCCTATCGAGGAGGCACTCGCTTATAAGAGACTTCTCGAGGAGTTCGACATGAAACAGGATGAGGTCGCAGAAAAGGTGAGCAAGAGTCGTACCGCTGTCACCAATTCACTTCGTCTGCTCAAGCTTGACGAAAGAGTCCAGCAGATGCTTGTTGATGAGATGATCAGCTCAGGACATGCGAGAGCACTTCTTTCAATAGACGATCCAGACAAGCAGTATGAATTTGCGCAGAGAATTTTCGATGAAAAAATGTCCGTGCGTGATGTTGAGAAAGAGGTAAAAAAACTTCAGAATGAATCTCTGCACAGGGCGAAAAAGGAAGATGAGCCTCTGAGTGAAGAGCTGCTGACAGAGTATGCGGCCATAGAAGAGAACATGAAGCAGAAGATGGGAACAAAAGTTCGCATACTACCGAAGACGAATCAGAGCGGTAAGATAGAGATAGAATATTACTCGACAGAGGAATTCGAGAAGATAATGAATTACTTCAATGATTAAAGGAAAAAGACAATGATAGAACAGTATTTAGGAATACAGACGGATTTCATAGTGATTGGACTTGCTGCATTTGCAATAGTGCTTCTGATCCTGACCATAGTTCAGGCAGCACGTATCAGTAAGCTGCAGAAAAGATATGCACAGTTCATGCAGGGTAAGGACGGGGCATCACTTGAGGATACCCTGATAAAGAAGCTCGAAAAGGTAGAGGAGCTGGATCAGAAGAACGAGCTGAATGAGGCAAAGATCGACAAGCTGAACAGAGACTTAGAGCCATGCTTCCAGAAGGTAGGACTGCTGAAATATGACGCTCTCGATGAAATGGGCGGGAAGCTGAGCTTTGCTCTTACAATGCTTGATGAAAAGAACAACGGTTTTATTATCAACAGTGTTCATAGCAGAGAAGGAAGCTACAGCTATATAAAGGAAATAATAGACGGAAACTCGATAATCGGACTTTCGCCGGAGGAAGAAAAGGCTCTTTCAATGGCACTTAATGGAACAGATGAATGAATATATGAGTGCAGTCGGACTCGCAGGACTGAGTCTGAATGATCTCGAGGACATATACAGAATAGTAGAAAAGGACCCTGATCTGGTGCAGGAGGCAAAGTACATTGACGGACATAATTACCAGGACAGAATGTTCGAGCTGACAAAGTACATTATACCAGGAACAGGGATAAGGGAGAGAGGCTTTCTCGACAGAGATGGAGAATTTGTCCGGCAGGAGGTTTTTCCATTTGTCGATTCCCAGGAGAAAACCACAGAGGAAGGAATTACTCTCGAGGGATTGAAGAATGAGCCGGGATGCATGGCAAGGACAGAGATAGCAGATCTCGGATGCGTGCTATATACATATGTACAGAATCTGTATGAGGTTTCAGATGGCAGAGAATTCACGGATCAGAGTGAAGCTCTGTACGATGGTATTGCGATAAGCGGGCTGGCACAGACAGCGATGATACTTCTGCCGATGGGAGATGTCAATGACAGTGAGCTGAGCAGGATCGAGGGCCGCAGAAAAAAGCTCAAGCAGGAACTTTTCAACGGAAATGATGATGCTTATGAACAATTGACGTTGACAGAAATGCAGATTTATACTAAAATAGACAAGCGGGTCAGAAAAGACAGCATCTACGGAGTAGTCCAGTCGACACTGATGCCTCGTGGAATCGAGGACGATATGTTTTACTGCATAGGCGTCATCGAGGATATGAGTGAATCAGAGATAGCGCTTACCGGACAGAAGATATATCATCTGCTCCTCAGCTGCTGCGGGATCAGATTCGAGGTGTCTATCAATAAGGAAGCACTTCTCGGAGAACCTCAGATAGGACGTAGGTTCAAGGGCATGGTCTGGATGCAGTCGAAGATACTGATCTGACACCAACTAAATAGATGTTTCTGTAGCTCAGCAGGATAGAGCGTCCGCCTCCTAAGCGGAAGGTCGGGGGTTCGAATCCCCCCAGGAACGTGGGATTAGAAAGTCGTGTGATCACGGCTTTCTTTTTTTATAAAAAATTTTATAATCTAGTTGATACAAAATTCAAGCAGAATCAAGAAAATGCAAAAAATTGTTGCAAATACGATTAAAAAGTATTAAAGTAAATACATGGTAGCAACTATCAACTAGAAAATGATAAGGGGGTTTCTTATGGACAACCAGGAACCACAGAAGAAAAAGAAGGACAAAGCTTCCAGGGGAAGCAGAGTCAATGCACTCGTAATACTAATCTGCATAGATCTGATCGGATTTATGGCGAGTCTGTATGTGCTGAAGGCGGCGAAGGACGCGAATCTCTTCCTGATACCTGCGGCGCTGACACTTGTGATGTCGGTCATCACTGCTATGGTGTATGTGCAGATGCGTCATCAGGATGAGGAGGACAGACAGAGGATAGCCGGTGATGTGGCGGATGCGCTGTCAGCGATCGTTCAGATCACGAAGAATGACCAGCAGCTGATGGACAGGAAGATTGACGATCTGAGTGAGGAGTACAAGGTACCTGCACAGGAGATCATCAATGCACTGAAGGCTCTGGCCAAGGTATCGCTCGGCAGAAGCAAGGAAAATGCTACTGCACTTATCAATTCGAATGAGGCTGTAGTCGCCCAGGTCATGGATCTGCAGGATAAGATAGATTCTCTCGAGAAAACAGTGGATGCGGCATCGAATAATGATCTGTCAAAGGTGATCGATGACAACAGCCACAAGGTAGCTGTCGGACTTGATGATCTGACGCATGATGTACAGCGGCTCGATCAGGATATGAGACGTCTCGAGAAGGTGGCAAAGGACATGGAAATCCATGCACCGGTCATCCAGAGCGTGCAGACGCAGCCAGCGCCTGCAGAGAAAAATGAGACGGACATCCAGTCAGATCCTTACCTGTATGATAAGAGCAAGGAGTTGAATGAAGAAACAACCTGTGACCAGCCTTACGTCCAAGCCAATGCAGAGGAGACTGAGGCGAAGCTGACAGACCTGCAGGATGAATCTGATGATAGTGAATCAGATGATATTCAGGATCTGTCATCCGAGCTTGAATCGCCGGCTGACGATGAGACCGAGACAGTTACAGACGAGGATCTGACCTCGCTTCTTGATACTGTACCAGATGATACCGACGATGTAGAGACAGGTGATGATGACCTGGATCTGGCGATAGATGATGAGTCAGAGGATCAGGAGATCGGGCCTGATGATCTGAGCCTGGACCTGGACGAGCCTGCGTCGGAGCCGGCAGATGAGTCTGTGGCAGATGAAGCCGTGGCTGAAGAGTCGGAAGCTGAACCATCAGAGGAACCGGAACTATCTATAGAACCAGAGCCTATACCAGAGCCAGAAGAGGAGCAGGCTGTAGAACCGGAGCCTATATCAGAACCAGTACAAGAAGTAGAACCTGTATCAGAACCAGTACAAGAAGTAGAACAGGAACCGGCTCCTGCATCGGATATAGATCTGTCAGATCCGAACAAGCGGCTGTCGCCTGATGAGATTGCAGCACTGTTTGCACAGGCCACGAAGTCACCAGAGTCGGCATCAGAAGAGGAGCCGGTAATAGATGAGCAGCCTGTATCTGAGGAAAACGTACCTGATACAAGCGGTGATCCGAACAGGATGATGACACCTGAGGAGATTGAAGCACTTTTCTCACACGTATCATAATAGCACAAAAACAGAATTGCAGGCCTTTTTCTTAAAAATATATAAAATTTGAAAAAGTGCTTGCATTTTGTTTTGAAAAGAGTATAATAGTTCTTGTCGTCAGGAAAGACGGCAGGAATAATAAGCGCGATTAGCTCAGCTGGCAGAGCACCTGACTCTTAATCAGGGTGTCCAGGGTTCGAACCCCTGATCGCGCAGCAGAAGGTCCTTGTTCTGTAAACTGCTTGCGGAACATGGGCTTTTTTTTCGCGTAATAATTGAGCGGGGACATGAGCATACAGTATGCGGGGATGAAGCACCAGTGCTTCATTCCCACATGCTGAGCAGTCGCAAAGCGACTGCGAATGTCCCCGCTCAAAGAGAGCGAATGTCCCCGCGGGGAAGAGGCGATGGATGCATTCACTATCATTTATATATATTATAAGGAGAACAAATGAGACTACGCAATATCCCGGGCGCGAAGGAGCACGTTGCCGAAAGCCCCCTTACCATAAATGAACCGGAGAGCTACAAGGGCCATTTCAGCGACCTGTTCGGCGGGAAGCCGGTACAGATCGAGATAGGAATGGGCAAGGGAACCTTTATCACGCAGAAGGCACAGCAGGATCCTGATACGGGCTTCATAGGCATAGAGATGTACTCATCGGTGCTGCTGAGAGGTCTGCAGAAGGTAGAGGCAATGGAGAACCCTCCAGAGAATCTCAGGATGATCTGCATGGATGCGAAAGACATAGAAGATGTATTCGGTGACAGGGAAATTGACAGAATTTATCTGAACTTTTCTGATCCATGGCCGAAGGAGAAGCATGCGAAGCGCAGGCTGACACATCACAGATTCCTCGACAAGTATTACCAGATACTGAAGGATGACGGTTTCATCGAGTTCAAGACAGACAATAAGGATCTGTTTGAATTTTCAGTCGAAGAGGTTCAGGAAACTGAAGGGTGGCAGATAGTCACTGTGACCAGGGATCTGCACCATGATACGGAACTCATGAAGGGCAATATCATGACAGAGTATGAAAAGAAGTTTTCCGGACTTGGAAATAAGATCTGTAAGCTGGTCTTTCAGAAGGTCAGTAAATAAGCCTCACAGATGGAATCTGCAAGGCTTATGGTTAAGAAAATTTATATTAAAAGTTTTAAGTTATCCACAGTTTGTCAACAAATTGTGGATAAATTTGTTATTTTCTCTGATTATTTCGAATCTTTTTATATTTAATCCGACCCTTTTTATCTGAATATGAATCACGCCGCTTCCTCTGGACGGCCCATAGGATGTTTTTCAGAAGGAAGAACAGGCCGATAGCAATGGCAAGCGCGATTGCGGCGATCACCACGATAAGAAGGATATTCAGCTGCAGAAAGCCGTTTTTCCCGTCATTCGTGGAGGTTGACAGATTATGAAAGGGGTAGACGGAATCCTCCGTTTCTGTGGAGAGAAGCTGTGTAGTCCCTACCTTTCTGCCATCGTATGAGAATATCAGAAGTCCGACAATATTTTTGCTATCGGATGATGATTTCTCAACGGTCATATCTACGTCTGACAGCTCTGCCTGCTTCGGGAGCATCACGCTGCCGTCCTCAGATGGCTCTATCAGAGTCGAATCAGCGCCGTAGGTAGTGGAGCCCAGCTTGTCGGTCGCTTGGGACAGATCCTTCAGCTCAGAAACCTTCACATTCTTGAAGTTCTTAAAGCCCCAGTCTATCAGCTTCCTCGTGTCGTTCCAGTGGTCAGGGGACTTTGCGCACATGACAACGCATACGAGAGTCATGCCATCCTTCCTGGCATAGGTGACAAGAGTGGAATGGGCCTTGGTCGTGTAGCCGGTCTTGCCGCCGACACAGTAATCATACAGGTATCTCGATGTATGGTAGAAATTGAGCATACAATGGTGATTATTCAGATAGGTCTCATCTTTGTGCTTGTTCGTAGGCGGGATTATGTAATGCTTAGTGCCGCAGATCTTCGCGAAGGTCGGATTCTGGTAGGCGGCTCTGGAGATACGGGCCATATCCAGAGCTGTAGTCCAGTGCTGATCGTCAGGCAGACCGTTCGGATTGTGGAAATGCGTATGCGTGCAGCCAAGCTCCTTGGCCTTTTCATTCATCATCTTAATGAAATTCTCCTCGGTACCGCCGACATGTTCGGCAATGGCCCAGGCACATTCATTGGCAGATTCGAGCATCATGCCGTACAGTGTCTCTTCCATAGTCATCTTTTCGCCGACATCACGGGAGATGGAAGAAGTACCGCCGTAGCTCTGGGCAACGGCGTCCTGCGAAAAGGTCACGGTGTCTGACAGATCTGAATGCTCTAGCGCAACAAGAGCCGTCATGACCTTAGTGATACTGGCCGGATAGTGCTTCGTGTCGCCCTTTTTATTATAAAGGACGGTTCCGCTGTCCACATCCATGAGCACTGCCGACTTCGAGCCGACCTTCGGACCCTTCGGCCAGGCAGTAGTCGTGGCAGAGGTTGATTCTGTGTTATTCCGAGCAGCATAAGCTGCTGTATTTACTCCCGGAATATTTGTAAAAATCGCGGCGCCCATGACTACGATTCCGATAATTTTTCTGATATTCATGTTAATCTATAAAATAAAGAATCTGTAAAGTTACTTCACTATAATAAAGCAAACCACTGTAAATTTCAACACAAATCATTAGTACCGGTGATGTAGGAGAGCTACGCTTATTGCAAAATGAGCCTATACACGTCTTCGACATCAGTTGAGATAATTGAAACCTGGTAAATAACAGAGATATATGTTATAATCTGCATAAACGTGATGTAGCAAACGGCAATTTTTCAAAAGAGGAAAAGATGGCAGAACAAATACCAATGTACCGCGATGAGAAACGAACCTACGATCTGGAGCGAATCGAGGCTCTGATGGGGGAAAACGGCGGACTCGCGAGGACGAAGCAGATCACAGATGAGCTGGGAGTGGATTACCGGCGGCTGCAGCAGTTCGTCGCAGAGGGCGAGCTGACGAAGGTGAAAAACGGCGCATATACCCTGAGGAAGGAGAAGATATCAGAGGAGAAGCTGATATACGCCCTTTTTCATGAGGACGGAGTCCTTACGATGGAAAGCGCCCTGTACTATCACGGCTATCTGAAGCAGAGGCCGTACGGCTGGACGATAGCGATAGACAAGAACGCGAGCAAATCGCGCTTCAATCTGGAATATCCGATAGTGACGCCGTATTATACGAAGGCAGAGGTTCTGGAGATCGGAGTAGAAAGGCTGGACAGACCAGGCTTCGATATGAAGATATATGATAAGGATCGCCTGATCTGCGACGTGCTGAAGTATCAGGAAAAGATCCCCCGGGATGAGTTTCAGGAGGGTGTGTTCGCGTATATCAGAGACCCGGAGAAGAATGTGGAGCACCTGATGACGTATGCCGCCGAGAGGCAGGTAGTAAATAAGGTCAGGAATATGATCGGAGTGTGGCTCTGATGATGAGGCAGAAGGAGCTTGCAGAATATGCAGAGAGAAGCGGGCTTCCGTTTGATCAGGTACTGGGCTGGTATGTGACAGGAGTCATGCTGTACCTCACTGAGAGGATAGGCTTTTCACGGAATCTGGTGCTCGTGACACCATCATCGCTTGATCCGGCGCAGGATCGGCTGATGTTCGAGGAAGGCATCAGAAGCTACTATATACCGGATGAGCGGATTACTGCCAGGGATGGATTTGTTCCGGGATGCGCGTACAGGAAGGATTTCCGTGAGAGGCTGCTCCTGTGTATGCAGGCGCAGGCATCGAAGGAAGGATTCCCGCTCGAAATCCGCATCGTATCGCACGAGGCCAGAGCCGAGATCTATTATGACGAGATGTATATCCCGCTCGATATCAGGATAGCAGGCGGTCGGGAAATCTACTCCAAGGCAGTAGGCTTCGACTTTTTCGACCCGGAAATTCCACGAATTGATCTGAATGTATATCCAAGAGATGCACTGGCAGCGACCTACGTCAGCGGTATCATGGAGAAGCTGGAGCTTGTCGGCGAGATGGAAATATACCTGTATCTGTATCGTCTGCTGCAGAAGGAGACGATATCGGGCAGGGATATCTGCGAGAGAATAAAAGAAATGCATGGCGATGGCTGGAAGGCCTCAGAGAAGAGCCTTGAGATGTTCGCATCGTATGACCACAACAGCTACATGAAGAAAAAGTGGAAGGTGCTGCTCAGACGCCATCATCTGAAGGAGCCGGCATGGGAGAACGTAATGTCTCTGCTTAAGAAATTCATTACGCCGATATGGAATAGTCTGACGACAGAGACAATATTTTTTGCAGAATGGATGCCTGAGCTCGGGAGGTATCTCGACTGATGGAATTATTAGAAAAATTAAAACAGCTCCGGCAGGATGATCCATACCCTATGCATATGCCGGGCCATAAGAGGGCCAGCATGGCCTTTCCTGATGTCTATGATATAGATATCACGGAGATACAGGGCTATGACAATCTACATGATCCGAGGGGCATCATAAAGAACCTGTCGGATGAGGTCGCGGAAATGTACGGGGCTGATGAGGCTTACCTGTCGGTGGGTGGGGCCACGGACATGATACTGACTGCGGTATTTGCGGCAGCAGGCCCGGGACAGAGGCTCCTGATCGCAAGGAACAGCCACAAAAGTGTGTATCATGCGGCAATTCTTCGAAATGCGGATGCAGTATATGCATTTCCGGATATAAAGGAATTTGGTATCCCGGGTGAGATCACCAGGGAGCAGATAGCGGGGATTCTGGACGAGGAGCCTGCTGCGAGAGCCTGCGTGATCACCTCACCTACCTATGAGGGCGTGATCTCGGATGTGGCCGGTATAGCAGAGGCCTGTCATGAGCATGGGATTCCGCTGATAGTGGATGCAGCACATGGAGCACATCTGGGATTTACCGGATTTGGCACGAATCCGATACAGCAGCAGGCAGATGCAGTGATAGTGAGTCTGCATAAGACCCTGCCGTCGCTGACACAGACCGCCTGTCTGCTCAGGAATTCGGACAGCCTGATAAGTGCAGAGCGGATCAGAAAATATTTCGACTATTTCGAGACAAGCTCGCCGTCGTATATACTGATGGCTGGAATTGACAACTGTGTCACCCTGCTGCAGCAGGAGGGAAGGGCACGGTTTGCAGCGTACAGGTTGGCACTTTCTGAGCTGAGAGAAGGGATTGCGCAGATACCGGGCCTAACGCTTTTTCATACGGACAATTATGATGATTCGAAGCTGGTGATACACCTGGCAGGAAGGTCAGGCACGGAGCTTGCAGAAATACTGAGGGCAGGCGGCATCGAGCCCGAGATGGCGTCCCTCTACTATGTGATCTGTATGACGTCGGTCATGGACACGCAGGAGGGCTTTGACAGGATGCTGGATGTGCTGAGACAGGCAGCAGGCGATATGCCTGATAAAGAAGATACGGGACATGGACTTTATGAGATTATGCCGGTGAAAAAGGACAATATCGGGATTGCCGAATTTTCGCAGGTGGAAATGACTCCCGTAGAAAATGCGGTAGGACAGGAATGTGGTGGTATAATAACAGTATATCCGCCCGGAATCCCACTGATCGTGCCGGGAGAGGCCTACACTGACCGGATCGTAGCTATAATTCGCACAGCAGAGCAGCAGGGACTGTATGTGGAGGGTATCTCAGACGGAAGGGTTCCGGTGATTTTTTCATGAGAAGAGAGGGCCGATGACGTGCATATATATAGAATTTATGTTATCATAGGAAAGAGCGCTTCCGGAAAGGATACGGTGGCGAAGAGACTTCTTGAGGACAGGAGTCTCGGGCTCGCACCGGTAGTGCCTTATACCACGCGCCCCATAAGGGCAGGTGAGAAGGACGGCACGGATTATTTTTTCACGGATGATGAGGGCTTTCGCAGGATGAAGTCTGAGGGAAGGGTCATAGAATGCCGCACCTATCATACAGTGTATGGTGACTGGAATTATTTCACGGCGGACGATGGGCAGATAGATCTCGCGAAAAGCGACAGTCTGACTGTCGGGACGCTGGAATCGTATGGGAGCATTCGTGATTACTTCGGAAAAGACAGGGTCACTCCGATATATATAGAGGTAGATGACGGCGAGAGGCTGACAAGAGCACTGGACAGGGAGAAGAGGCAGAAGCAGCCGAGGTACGAGGAAATGTGCCGGAGATTCCTGGCGGATCAGAAGGATTTTTCCGAGGAAAGGCTGAGAGAAGCCGGAATTGACCGAAGATTTCCGAATAAAGATATAAATGAGACAGTAGCTGAAATAGCAGAGGTTATCAGGTATGGACATAAAGGTTAATCCACTGAGTCAGACCAATACTGATAATAAAACAGAAAAGCCGCAGAAGACTGACAAGGACTTCAAATTCACCCTGTCCTCGAAGATTGAGGACGTGGATCTGAAGGAGAAGCTCAATAATCTCATGGGGCAGATCGACGAGCAGGGAAAAAAGCTCGCCGATCACATGGACATCAGGGACATGAAGAAGTACCGCGGCCTGGTAAAGGACTTCATCAACGAGGTCGTGAACCGCTCGCACAGCTTCAACCGTGAGAATTTTCTTGACAGAAGAGGCAGACACAGGGTCTACGGCATGATAAAGCTGGTCGATAGGAATCTCGATGATCTGGCACAGGAGCTGGTGTCAGAGGAGAAGGATCATCTGTCGATACTCGGCAGGGTTGACGAGATCCGCGGGCTGCTGCTGGATATTTCGACATGATGAATCTCGATGATATAATAGGTCAGCAGGCTGTTACGACCCATCTGAGGAATGCCCTGTCGAAGGACAAGCTGGCGCAGGCATACATGATCATCGGCGAGGATGGCATGGGCAAGGAGACGATAGCGAAGGCCTTTGCCTCATCTATCCTGTGCGAGGACAGACAGCCGGGAGAATACCTGAACTGTGGCAAATGCCGCAGCTGTCACCAGATAGAGACCGGGAACCATCCGGATCTGAGGGTTGTGACACATGAGAAGCCTGCTGCTATCACTGTTGATGAGATAAGGACGCAGGTCGTCTCGGATGTGGATATCAGGCCGTATCAGGAACAGAGAAAGGTTTACATCATCCCTGATGCGCAGCTGATGAACGAGCAGGCACAGAATGCCCTGCTGAAGACGCTCGAGGAGCCGCCGGAGTACGTAGTCATAATTCTGCTGTGTGCGAATGAGAATATGCTGCTGCAGACCATCAGGTCCAGGTGCATCAAGCTTTCGCTCGCGCCTCTTCCCGAGGAGGTTATAGAGGATACGCTGCAGAGTCAGTATCATATTCCTGACTACAGGTCGAGACAGATAGTAAAGTTCACCAGGGGAAACCTGGGCAGGGCGGCAGATATAGCAGGCCAGGATGATTTTCTCACAGACATGCAGACAGCCGTAGACATCATGAAGGGTGTGGTAGGGACAGAAAGCTACGAGTGGAGCGGCTGGATCGATTCGCTGACAGAGGATAAGTCACGGATACCGTTTTTTCTCGATATGTTCATCGACTGGTACAGGGATGTGCTGATGATGAAGTCGGGAGCGGATCAGGATAAGCTGATGTTCTCGGACGAGAGCAGTGCGATAAGGGAAGAGGCAGAAAGCTACAGGTTTGCGGATATCAGGGAGTGTATTGACGCGATCTGGCTTGCAGACAGACGAATTAAGGAGAATGTGAAGCCCGAGCTCGTGCTGATCAACATGTTCCGGGCATTCAGGAATACATACGGACAGGAAGAAAGGTAATATATACAGATGCCAAAGGTAACAGCTGTCAGGCTAAGGCTAGCCGGCAATAACGGATATTACGATCCGGAGGAATACAATATACACATTGGCGACAAGGTCATCGTGGAGACCGACAGGGGCGAGGAGGTCGGAGAGGTCACGATACCAGTCATAGAGGTGAGCGATGAAAAGCTAAAGGAGCCCCTGAAGAAGATCGAGAGGCTCTGCACGAAGGAGGATCTGAGCCAGTACGCAGAGAACAAGCGCCTGGAGGCAGAGGCCTATGCGATATGCAAGGACAAGATAAAGCATCATGGACTCGATATGAAGCTGATAAGGGCTGACTATACCTTTGACAGGAGAAAGCTGACATTCTATTTCTCGGCAGAAGGCAGGGTCGATTTCCGTGCACTGGTCAAGGATCTGGCGCAGGAATTCAGGACCAGGATAGAGCTGAGACAGATAGGCGTAAGAGACGAGACAAGGATACTCGGAGGCCTGGGAGTCTGCGGAAGGCCACTGTGCTGCAGGACATTTCTGACAGACTTTTCGCCGGTATCGATCAAGATGGCAAAGGAGCAGAATCTTTCTCTCAATCCGACGAAGATCTCAGGAGTCTGCGGAAGGCTCATGTGCTGTCTGAATAATGAGGAGGAAGCGTACGAGTATCTGAACAGGCAGATGCCAAGACGCGGAGACCTTGCAGTGACAGCCACCGGCGAGCAGGGGACAGTATATAATGTCAATATCCTCAGGCAGAAGGTCGCAGTCCTTTTCGAAAAAAACGATGTCAAGGAGGTAAAGGAATTCGACGTCGGCGATCTGACCTGCACTCCGAAGAAGTACAGAAAGCAGGAGGAGGCAAGGCTTGCCGAGGAAAAGGCAAAGCGTGATGAGGAGGCCACAGCTGCCGCCTGGGAGCAGGCAAAGCAGGAAGAAAAGCAGCCGAAGCCTGAAAGCCGGGAAAATCGCGAGAATCATGACAGTCATGAAAATCACGAGAACCACAGGAATGACCACAGGAACAACGGTCATGGCGGCAATAACCGCGGCCGCAGGAATGGCGGATATAATAAGAACCGCAGGAATAATGACCACAGGAACGGCGGTCACAAGGGCGAAGGCGGTCATGACAGATCAGTGAAGAACGGCGGATATTCGTCCGGCTATGCCCATACGAATAAGGACAGCAATGGAACAGACTGAGCTGAAAAAGGGCGAGCGGATCGACGATCTGCAGAGAAACGGCCGGCTGATAATCCAGAATCCGTCCAGATTCTGCTTCGGAATAGACGCAGTCCTGCTGTCAGGATTCGCCAGGGTAAAAAAGGGCGAGCGTCTGATAGACCTGGGCAGTGGAAACGGCATCCTGCCGATACTTCTCGAGGCGAAGAACAGCGGAAAGAGCTACACGGGGCTTGAGATCCAGCCTGAGAATGTGGAGATGGCAGCCCGGAGCGCGAGGCTCAATGGTACGGATAATATCAGCTTTGTAGAGGGTGATATGTGCAGGGCATCGGAGATATTCGGGAAGAATTCATGCGAGGTCGTAGTCTCAAACCCGCCATATATGAAGGCCGGCGGAGGCGAGGCAAATCCCGCGGATTCGCTGGCAGTGGCCCGTCATGAGATACGGATGACACTCAGCGATCTGGTCAGGGAGACGGCCGCCCTTCTCACCGGCATTGGCAGATGCTACTATGTCCACAGGCCACAGC
>SAMEA3663054__coassemble_452_pt1 | contig 174358 bp, 149 predicted proteins | sample SAMEA3663054__metabat2_high_PE_006 | metagenome-assembled genome bin SAMEA3663054 (sample SAMEA3663054) | pig gut metagenome | biome: pig gut; feature: pig-associated habitat; material: faeces | place: France | collected 2012 | reverse complement strand
CAGAAGTTTTTCCGGGTCGTCAGATGTATGGGTATTGCTAAAGATATCAGCCCTGTCATACTCATAAAGTATGGAAACATAGTATCCGCCACACTTGTCGCATGATATAGTAGCGGATTTTAACACCATATAGGAAGGAGCATTTCTATGGATCTTGGCTTTTACCATGCCGACTTTGGGAAGACGGACAGCATTATCCGCAACAGAGATGGTCCCGTTCTGGTTATTGGTAGTGTATGACAGTTTTGCACGGCGTTTTGACTTGAATTTCGGGAACTCTGCTATACCATCAAAGAAAGCTTTGTAAGCTTTCTGCAATGCCAGCTGTACGTTTGCAAGTGCAAGGGAGTCTACTTCTTTGAGGTACGAATACCTGTCATCTGATTTATACCATGCAGGTGTCGGGAGCAGGGTTATCCCATAATCGTTGTAGGCATCTATGCGGTCACCTAGCATGAGGTTCCAGATCTTGCGGCAGCACCCGAAGGTCTTTGCAAATAAGATTTTCTGGTCGGCTGTAGGATACAGCCTGTAAACGTATGCTTTGTTCATAACTGGACGTTTTTCTGCCTTTCGATGTAGCGTCTGATGTTATCCTCGGATGTAGAGCCTATGGTCTCGACAAAATAACTGCCGTTCCAGAGATGACCATTCCATAAAGATTTACGGAGTTCAGGAAATTCTTCCAGTAGTCTGTTGCCTGATATGCCTTTCAGGTATTTTACGATCTGGGTAATTGATATCTTTGGCGGAGCAGATACGAAACAGTGTACATGATCATTTTCGCCGACTTTAACCTCTACGACTGTAAAGCCTTTTGCTTTGGCAATCTCATGGCAGAGTTCATAAAGCCGTTCAGATATTTTTTGTGACAGCACTTTGCGACGATACTTTACACACCAGACGATATGGTAATTTATGTTGTAGACGCAGGTACGTCCATGCGTATATCTGTTCATACATATAGTATAACATGATCTGAAAGAATAAGCAAGAAATTACGCTATTGCTTATCTATACAGATAGCCTTCTTTTTTACGGGCTTTCATATCGGGAACAAGTTCCCGAGAATTCCCGCCCGATTGCTTAAATCCGCTCCATGATACGAGAAGTCCATACTCCGCGCCGACCTTATTCATTACTCCACCGAGCTGATCAAGTGTAGGACGATCTACCGGTGTATCATGAGATTTCACCTGAACACAAATCTTTGGTGAACCAAATCCCATTTCTCCACCAGCTGCAAGTATATCTTTTCCTCCGTCTGCACCTTGTTTACTATGATATACAGTAAACCCTTTTGCCTTCAGGATTTCAGATATCAACTGTTCCATTTTATAGCCCTGAAACTTCTGAATAATATACTTAGAAATAGCATCTCTCGAAGCCTCTTCAATATCTAAATAACCAAATACTCATAAGGAAAACCACCTTTCGTTTATACCAATATTGAAATCACCCCTAAAACTATTCCGATAGGAACAGTCATAATAAGAAGAAAACTTGTCAGGCATCCGCCTGAATGATTTGTACTATCGCCCTTATTACTGTCTTCATGTATTTCATTTAGCATATAAAGATCAAATAACTCGTCTTCTTCATCATCTCCATCTTTAAAAATACCCATGCTTAGTCCTCCAGATATCGCACATTCTTACCATGCTTAATAGCATAATCAATCTCAGAGCGTGTACTGTCCCCTATATAACCACCAACATTGATTACAAATATCTCATCAGCCATGTCAATTTTCCGCTTGTGCATATCATCAAACATTTTCTTAGTCTTGGATAAAGCTCCTTCATCCATACCATCCCAGACTTCTTCATCTCCTGAATGGCCAAAGAGGCCCACACTGATGACACTGTTGCCCTCCAGTGTAAGCCTCTTCTGTGCCATCATAAATTCATCTTTAAAATGTGTACTGCCACACAATGTAATAATAGGATAATTACCTTGCATTACGTTCTCCTCACTTTAGATATTTTACAGCAAGCAAAACCGTTGAAAGACATCGCTCGAAAAAATAATCATAAAAATTAGGATCCGTAATATCTATCTTATCAGTTTCGTGATGTCTTATTCTGAAGCTATTTCCTATTGAAGTTAGTTTATGGAACTCCTCTTCAATCATATTCTTATAATCTGCATTTCCCTGTGAAATATTATCAATTACTTTATCCGCAGATTGCTTTTTATTTAGGTTTGGATAATATGTTTTGATACGTTCAAATGCATCCCAGATTTTTTCCATTGCATCTCTTCTAGATTCCGGTCTAGGACTTTTATAAAGAACAAGAGCTTCTTCTATCAAATCTTTAGCTCCTTGTTCCTGCAAATGTTGAACAGTATCAAACGCATTCTTTATTACATCACTATTTTCTGTTACACGTTCAATTCTCTTTGAATCTGTTAAAATGTATTGCAGACCAGTTTTCTTAAATATTGTATTTATTTCATTTTGAAAATCCTCAAAACATTCTGATGACTTAAGAAAGCTCAAGTGTGTGTGACTGAAAAATGAATGATAACTGCCCTCTTGATAATCTCTTATGTTGTTGGCAATATATTCAATATAATCAAGCAGTGCATATTGGTCATAATCATCATTATCTGTTTCCCAACATCCACCTGGTTTTTCTATGCATTCATGTATATCCCTATATAAATCGGGAATTTCAATATACATAGCATCACTCAGTGATTCTCTGTTTATGTCGTAAACTCCCTTTCCATCAGGACAATCCACTGGATATTTATATGCAAGATTAATTAAATAGTTTTCACAGACATTAAACAATGCACAGTATGCTGGCTTTGTTATTATATCTGTTTTCTCAATCGGCTTTCTGAATCCGTTTCTTTCAGAAAATAATTCCATCTATTCCACCCCTAACGCTTTAAACACAGCATCCTCAGCACTCTGATAGAACACCAAACTAAAGCTACTTATAAGCTCAGCTGGTACTGTTCCCAAATCAACAGCTGATGTCTGTGGTAATAATACTTTCTTTGCACCACTATCAAGGCATACTTGCAATGTACTTGCCAAGTTATCTGCCTTCATGATGGTTCCACCTATACTGAAATCTCCAAGAACGACCATTGAGCTCTGAACCGGTCTTCCAAGTCCGATAGAACACAACGCAATAAGCGTAGGAAGAGCCAATTTATGAGTCATACCTATGCCCTGAAGATCCTGATAATTGATAACAAAATCTTTATTTAATACGCCAAGAGAACCGCTAATTCTATTTCCATTAGCCTTAAGGAAATTGAACGCAGTATCTACAGCCTCTTTGCATTCTCTGTCTGTTCCAAGTCCAGTACGATCAAACTTACCGTTACCAGGAAGCATCTGAGATTCAAGTCTAAATACACCTATCATGTCTGATTTTCCATGCGATACAGTATAGACTTGACCTGGATTGCACATTCCCTCTGGAATAAGCTTTCCACCGCCCTGCTCTGGTACTGATACGTAGTGTTCAGACATATCATCCATATCTATGTATGAGAAATTAACATCATAGAATTCCATGCCACCTAGCTTCTTAAGCTGCTCTTTGACACGTCTTCTCATTTCCAATGCAATCTCTAATACTTCTGTCACATCTTCTTTCGTAAAGTTTCCATCTGGATACAAAAGCTTCAAATATCCATCTACCATTCTACGAACTGCAATGGTATCACGCTGGTTAAGATTCTTTCCAAGTCTAAAGTATTTATCTATTGCATCACCAAACTGCTCTTTTCTAAGCTCGCGGATAAAGCCAGCAAGATAATCAGTGATAAAGCCATAATCATCTGTAAAATGTTCCGGTCTAAACTTCGGAATCTCCCAACCTGGATTATAACAATGTATTCTATCGAGAAATGCTGTATCTGTTCCCATCTCAGGAGGAAATGGATCAAATAGGCTTGATGTCTTCAAAAGCACATCTACACTCTGATTAATATTTCCTACGAATACCATAGATGCAGAAGCAGCCTTTTCTTCCTTGCCTCTGACAAATGATCCGGAAGCCATGTAATCCTTCATAATCTGGATTCCGTCTTTATCCTTGAAGTTGATACCTGCAACCTCATCAAATGCCACAACATCCCAAAGCCCAACTAATCCCATAGTCTTACGACCCATGTTATAGAAAAGATTAGCTACTGTGGTCTGGCCTCCTGAAACAAGAATACTGTTTGGAGAAATCTCCTTATACAGATGTGATTTACCTGTGCTTCTTGGCCCAAGCTCACAAAGGTTAAAGTTATTCTCTACAAGTGGAAGCATTCTTGTAAGAAGCAACCACTTCTCTCTGTATGAAAACTCATCTGGCTCCATACCAGTAGAGCGAAGAAGGATATCCAACCATTCATCCTTTGTAAATTCTTTTCTTCCTGCTTTCAGCTGATCCATATCAACGTTTGGCATCTGAATCGGAGTAAGTTTTGTGATAGATACTGGAGATAAATCCTTCTGCTTAGATTTCTTGGATCTAAGCTCCGCTCCATCCATATCGACAATACCAAAATCATCCGAGTCATCAGCACCATACTCAAGCTGAACAATACACCAAATGCCTCCGCACAGAAGTCTGTCGTACTGCTCAGGATATTCCTCTGAAATAGGAATCCTTGTAAGTCCTAAATTAGAGAATGACGCCTCATACATATCTAGCTTCATATTAAGCTCAACTGTAATCATATCAATTACTGTATGAGCCCCCTTTTGACGAAGCAAAGAAAGAACCTTCTGTGCCTCATCTGGACGCACATAGTTATTAGACAAAATGCTCTTAACTTTCTCAACTCCACGATTTATAATTGCTTCATCATCAGAATTACAATACTGACCTAGCAGATATTCCAATACATAGATTGGAACATTTGCGCCCTCTTTAATATTTTTTGTCAGGTCTTTACGAACGATTTTTCCGTCAAAAGTCTGCCTGAGCTTTTTATTTAATTCTTCTCTGTTACTGCCTTGAGAAGCTTCAGTATCAACCTTAGTTTCCTCCGGAGCTACATCATCAGCTTTCCTGCTAAATGCATCCATAAAACCCATTTTAATATCTCTCCTTATGCAAAGAACCCAAAATCATCTGCAGCGAATGCAATATCAATTTGGAATTCAATTCTTTTCGGAAGATCTGTACTATCTTCCTTTTCTATAATCAGATAGTAAAGTTCTTTACTATCATATGCCTGTGATTTAAGACTAAAGTTACATCTAAATGTACGTGCCTGAACATCTTCCGTAGTCTTATCAGCAATAATCTTCTGTACATCAGAAATCTTCTTGCCAGTAGCATCCACAAAATATGCATTATAAGTACACTTCTCTCTATTTAAGCCAACAGCTTCCTTCTGATAGAAATTAAGAGAAAAGATCATATTGCTAATCTTATGATTTGCTGAAAGAAGATTTACTTCTACAGGCTTGGTATCATACTTCTCCCTATTTCTCTGGTACTCTTTAGAACTATTACGAAGATGCTTGTACTCAATAAGAGGTACACACATTTCCTGCAAGCTGATACCACCATGTACAAAATTCATTCCTGAACCTGCACTTGTCTTGATTCTTATGCTGTCTCTTGGAGCATATCCTGCGTAATCAGTTCTTCCAGATAAGAGATTAACTGGAAGCAAGAAGTCAGGATCTTCTCCCTTTGCCAAAATTGCGAAACGTCTGCCATACTCAACAATCCTATGAGCAAAATCAGACTTATCGGTCTTGGATTCCTCTGTAAGCGGACTATATGTATATAAGAATCCGTGATCAGAAGTAATCATGATATTTACACCGCTAAAATCATTTACGATGATTTTCACAAGATTCTTAATCTCATCTATGGTCTCAGTACAAGCATTAAATACCTTTTCTTCAGAGGTATGGCTTGTCTCATCAATAGTATCGTGATAAATATATACTACCTCTTTGCCCTTAACCAAGTCAGAACGCTCGCTTCTTTTCATTGCGACAAGATCTGTTGCTTTAAGCACAATACTCTCAGAATTAACCTGCTGTAATAATTTCTCGCGGTATGTACTATCTGTGGACTGACCATCATTTAATACCTTTAGCTGATCATTCTTTAGTTCAACATTTATCTCTCTGTGCGGAAGTAAGGCAGCCATGCCAAACTTTGTAATTGTAGGGAAAATACCCTGCATACTAGACAGCTTGACCTTGCCCTGCATATCTCGGCTTATCTCTTCTGAAAGAGAAACCGCAACTTCATATCTCATTGCATCAGAAATAATGACATAAACTCTATTATCCGCATTCTTAATCTTGCGATCATAGAAATTTTCCTGTCTTTCAATACCTTCAATAAAACCTTGCTTCTCTAAATCAGCTGCAACTTCCTCAGACCAGTTATGTCCAAGTCCATCCAAATACCAGTTGGTGTAAAGTCTCTCAACCTTATCGCATACTGCAGTAAAAAGATCCTGAAGATTACCGCCATAAGTTTTCTTACTGTTCTCATAGCTCATATGGAACTCACGATAGTAAGTATCCATCTTATAGTATTCCTTAGTGTAAGCATCCCAAATCTTCTTAGCTCCCACAATATGGAACCCTGCGGCATGCTCTTTATAGAATTCATTCATCTTTGCAAGAGCAACAATACCAGTATAATAATCCTTATACTCATCAAACCACACCATAGCTCGACGTTTCTCTGCAATTGCAAAAATACTTTCAGAGCTTACAATCTCATTTGAAATATCAGTCATAAGCTTTGACAGTATAATTCTATTTATACAAGGTAATATCTCTGTATCTGCTAATACATCTGCTGTCTGCTTTGATAATCTCTTTTCAAGATGCATTTCATCTTCTACTGTTTCTGCAATAGGAACATAAGAATCTGCATCATCACTATGAATCCAATCAGAAATCAAGTCACTGCAATATGCCTGTAGTTGAGGATTTCCTGTCATAAAACCAGAAAGTCCATCGAAAACACTATCTGGGAGTGTTCTACTTCCAGCTGTTAAAATAATATGTGCAGCCAACTTTCCTAGACTGTGATCCACATCATTGTATCCAGTAATCTGAGAAACCATACCCCAGAACAAATCAGATGCTTCATACTTTACAAATTCCTGATATAAATAGTTATCATCAGAATTCAAGCCTGCCCTCAGAACAGATTTAATGATTGATATAGGATCTGTTCTCTGCGACTCTCCAATTGAAGCCATAACTGCAAGCTGCAATTTAGTAGGAGAATCCAATGAATCTGCCAACTTTACTACATCATCTCTTCTTGACTTTGCATTAAAAAATTTCCTATATTTCTTAACCTGATTACGCAATGCAACTGACGATGGTATTCCCATCTCATCCATCCAAATGGCGATAAGGTCAGCTCTGAACTCCTCACTGTATAATTCCACGTCAAGAAGCCAATCATCCTCGACTTTTTCATAGGAAATTGGATTATAAATCAGGAAATTCTGTGTTGGCTCATCTACAGCAAGGGTCTTCTTTACTGCAAAATTATTGCTTCCAGTAAGACAAAGCACCTTGGCATTTGTAAGTTCAAGGCTATCAATTTCCTCAGTAAACTCCTTCTCTTCATCATACCAGACAATGATTCTTCTTTTGTAAAACTCTGGTAATGGTTCAAGGAATCTCCTATTTAATTCCTGCCCAATTGCTAATAAATCCACTTACAACGTCTCCTTAATCTCGTTTGTTCCGTACTTTATCTTATCTGCCCCAACTCTCTGTTGGAATCTTCTAAATTTCGTTGAATTGAGTTCCTGAGTCCTGGTTTTGCTGGTCACAATTCTGTAGTATGGAACATATCCTTTAAGATGAGACCTGCAAAGCTTTTCTCCTGCTTCAACCTGTTCTACAGCGTGAGAAAAATCAGAGCCCTTAAGCTCAATATAGTATGCTTTCATTCCGGTATCATTTATCAGAAGAAAGTCGCAGCATTGCTCATTTTTGATGAGCGCACCATCAAGTCTGTAATGACGAACCTCATACTGTCCTGACGGATTTGTAGCAACATGTCTACGTCCATTTTCTGCTGAGACTATTATCTTCTGATGAATATCCCCGGTATATGTTTCCTTTTGTAGATCCATTAATCTTCCCTCGCGATATCCATCAGTTTTTCATAGGTCTCATTCAACACGCCTGATACTCCATCAATAACATCATGATCGATATCATTGTATTCAGGACTTGCAATATCTTTTACCTTTCCATCTAAAAGAAAATATGCCCCAAGTTTTTCAAAATTAAGCCATAAACATCTTGGTACCACAGCTTCTATTTCAGCGTCATTAGTTCCTTCTGAAATGTGATTTGCATAAAGCAAATTGTTGATACTTCCAAGAACGTAAGGACTATGAGTAGTTATGATTGCCTTATTGCTTCCATTTTTAACCAAAGAAATCAGCTCTACTACAGCTTTTTGTGTCTCTGGGAAAAGATGAGACTCAGGCTCTTCAATAACAAATAAAGTATTACGCCTGCCAAGCATGTGATAAAAAAGAATATTGGTAATCCATACTGCTTCCTGTTGTCCTGATGAGGCATAGTTCATCCTTACAGAATGATCGTCTGAAAAATATAACTTCTCAACTCCATTTACATTACGATATTCACCGTGAAGTATTGTATTCATCAGCTCTATTGCAGCATCAACATCTGCTTGATTTATCTCATAATCAACTTCATTTATTACTTTGCGGGCAAGCTTATCTGGACTCATATTGAAGAATTCTTTTATCCTCAGTACTTCTTCAAGGTATGTCTGTGTGCAGTAATCAATTGTATATTTCTGCTGATCGTCCATTACCGCGTATATATAGTTAATCTGGGAACTCAGCATGGTAAGAAGGCTTCGGCCAGCCGGAATATATACAACATCCAGATCAGACGCAAACAATTCCTTATAAATAAAATCTCTTATCTTTTCAACATCTTTTCTATCATTTGACTTTAATAATTCAGAAAGGGCAGTCAGCTTAGATTTTAAATAATCATCAAATGCAACTACAACAGACAATTCGTCTGCTGCCGGCTCAATATTGATTACTACAGTTGATGAATTATCATACTCATAAGTTACCGTGCCATAAGCATTTGTATCAATGCTAACACCAAATGACTGTAAAAACGCTCTCTGTACTTCCTTAGTAAAATAATCTTCCAATGTACCAATCTCAAACAGAGGCTTATTAGCCAGTTGTTTCTGATACATTGCAAAAAGAATATTCTTAAGATTGTTGAAAAAGAAAATGCTTTTCGCAATCGTACTCTTTCCTGATGCCTGAGGACCTGTAAACACCATGAAATCTTTTACGACTATAGTGCAATCTTTAATTGGTCCTAAATTCGTTATTGTAAGCTTTTGCATGATGTCTCCTCCTTACTTTATCTTGGCTAATACATCTTTAAATATTTCATAGTTATGCTTTACACCATCATCCAGATCTATACTTATCATTTGGTCTGCAAGGTGGTGAATCTTCTCTTCGTAAGCGTGAATCTCATCGTCCTGAGCTTTTAAAGTATTAAGCTTCTTTGTCAACTTAACCTTATCAGAACCAGCTGCGCTTGCAATTCTATTTTCAATCTCCTCTATAGCAGTTCTATATCTTGCCTGCTGCTCATGAACGTAATCTGTACGTATACGTGCAATAGTATCCGGTTGATAACGGTGCATATAAATCAAACACTTAAAACCATTCTTCTTTCCTGAATCAAACAACCAATATATAGGACGTTTCTGATACATTTTTAGATGATCCGCATAAAAGTCGTTTATAAAGTAATTTCTAATGACTTCTCTAGCAGTACCATTTCCATCGAGAGCATCTGCTATAAACTGGAGGTTTTCTTCCAATGTTTCCATTCCATACGCAACAGAAATAAAAGCAACAAAACGTTTCACAATATCATCTGCAAAGTATTCATCATCACATATTGGTATTATCGCATCTTTATCTGGTTGATACGTAATATAGTCATTGTCATTCCACTCACCCCCCGCATAAATAAGTCCATCTTTATCAAGCGAATACCTTCCAAACATGCACCCAACAGCATATGAAATCAATAATTTAACATCATTCTTCTTCGATGCAGTATATAAGGTGAGATCATCATCTGTAATAGCTTTGTCTAATTCATCTCCAACATGATATATGTCTATAACTAATTTATTTAATTCTTCCTCTCCTGCCTTTAGTTTTTTTCTCCTTTCCTCACATTCCATACTCCATGCTTCATACGCGTCAGCTATCTTTTTACACTGCTTGTTCATTAATGGGTTTTTTTGATATTCCCAAGAAGTTTCAAATGCATTCCAATCAGAACGTGCAATATCAATATTTTCTTTTACAATACGCTCAATAGGCTTCCTATATTCTTCATTTAATATAATAGGAATCCTTGAAATTTCTCCAACTTCAAAATGGACGGTTGCACTAAAAAAGCTTGTATACAAATTAGTTACTTTACTAGATAGTATTCCTAATATATAGAATAACCATTTCTGTTCTGTAAAAATCATTGAACCAGTAGCATCAAATAAAAAACCTTCTGGGCTCCATCTTATGCCAAAATAAGATGAACTAATGTCTGTATACGTCAGCCCCTCTTTTCCCATAAATTGAAGATTCTGCGGACGTGAACGCAATTTTCCATTATCACCATAAAAATTCTTTATCTCATGTCCATCATTTTCCCAATTTATAACATTATCATTATTTCCATACCATCTGCGATATGCTCCACCTTTATTGTATGGATACCATTTATTTCCAGAGTAAATAGAAAATTTATTCTTGCTTATTTCGTACCACATTCTTACAAATCGATTATTATCGCCAGTTTTAAGACCTTGCCGTGGTTTCGCGACTTGTTCCATCAAAATACCATTATCAAATGCAGCTAAACTAGCATCACTTGCCCAATATGCAAATGGTGTTCCTGGTATATCCAAAAACGTTTCCGAATGCTTATCATATCTATAAGCACATACTTCCATTCTTATTCCCTCTTGCAAAGCAATACCCTGATCTTCCATCGTATTATTAAAGTTTTCAAGCCTATAATAAGTACCTAACGATTCTTTTTTATTACTGAGAACAAAGGCACAAATATCTACTGTAGCCTCTTTAAAGAAAGAGCCTTTTGCCAATTGAACCAACGATGTAATTCCGTTACTTATGACATATTTTCTCAAGTCTTCATATGAGATTGTAAACATCCATACATTTGGAGTCATCAAGGCTGAATAACCATTCTTTTTACAAAAACCAAAGTTTCTGTATATAAATACACTAAACAAATCCCCACTATAGGATCTAAAATATGTGTTAATATAATTTTTTAAATTCGAATCGAATTTATTCAAATATGGCGGATTAGTAGCAACAACAGCATATTTTTTTGATAATAGTTCCGCTTCATTTATGAAAGCTCTAAATTCCCCAAAAAGATATGGATTATAAAGATTTACTTCGCCTTCAAGTTCTCCAAATCTTTCAGTTATCCTACCAAAATCCACATCTGGCATCTGAAGAATAGAACCATATTCTTTCGCATCCTTTAATGTATCTAATAAAACTTCTACATCATTCCTAAGGGCAATATCATTACCACAGAAATAATCAATGCTAGACTTGTCAGCATTGTTGCTTTCCATAATCTCGTATATCTGTGGTTGAATTCCTCGTGTAAAAAATCTTCTATCATACTGACGAGCTTTCATCATAACAGCAAAGTATGCTAACTGTGTTGCTCTGCCATCAATATCAAGTCCAAAGATATTGTTCTTTACAATTTCACTTGCAGCATCACTCTCTGAAAAACCATACTCAACATATATCTTCATTAGCACTTCAAAAGCATATACCAAAAAGTGTCCTGAACCTACACATGGATCAAATACCGTTACATCCTGCGGTGTAATCTTCTCATCCACGTATTTAATCTGTCCATCTTTAGGAGTCACGAAATAAGTCAGTTCCTTTGCAAGCTGGCTTTCAGGGTTTCTCTCAATCCAATATCTTCCCACAGAATTATCAATGAGATATCTTACAACCCAGTCTGTTGTAAATAACTGTGTTGCAGCTGGAACTTCATCCTTTTTTACAACTTTTCCATGAAGAGGATCTACTACTTCATCGTGCTTTGCTGAAATATAGTACTGATACATCCAACCAATAATTTCTATCTGTCCATTATCTGAACTAATGTCAAAATTATCTTCCGGAATATCATTAACCAGTGTTTCTATAACGCTTCCTTCACGAAGCAAATAGTCAGGCAAAAGCAATTCTGTGTAATCCTCAAGTTTCTGAAACATCTGAGGAAGAATTTCATTTAGTGCATTACACTGAACCTTAAGAAAGTACTTAAAAAGCTCATCCTCATTTGAATCCTCTTTATAAGCAAGAACCTTCTCCATATCTAGTCCAGGCATTTCCAAATGAATTGCTTCGGACAAAATTTGAGGCCTAAACTCGCCATTCTCATTAGAAAAAACTCTAATATGACTAGGCAAGTAACCATTAACCTCCATGAATCTAATAGCGATGAATCTATTAAACCAAGTGTATGCAACCTCTTCCATAACTTGATCATATCCATCTTCATTAATCTTCTTTATAAGAGCCTTACGCTCATTTTTCTCAGATTCAGATAGCACTTCTCCATTTATACTATCTAGAGAAGGATTAAGTTCCTTATCCTTAACGACATCGTACTTAACAGCACGAGCTGTAACTTTTTCAATCAGCTCTTCTCTAGCCCATACTGCATATTTCTTAATCGCATTCTTATCCATGCTACCTTCTCCTTAATTAATCTGAATTCCATCACTGCCCTGCAAATACTGTTTCATCTGCTTACGGATATTTTCTACATATGCATCAATATCCTCATCCGATTTAAGCACCTTTGCAGGGAACATCTGCTGTCTTGCAATCTTCTTAATGATTTCCTTCTTTACAGGAGGCTTTTCTTCACTAGCATCTTCCGGTTTCACTACATGAACTGGCTTTGGCCTCATAGCAGACTCAATTGCCATAGTTGCTCTGTCTTTTTCTGCCCACATTGGTACTGACATACCATCAAGAAGCGCCAAACTCTTTTCAGCAGCGATCTGTTCTTTCTTCTGATCAAAGAACTTATCCGCTCTTTCTGAAATAAGCTTCGTTTCTTCATTTTCAAAAGCATTCTCATGAATAGCCTCTAAACATGAACGAACTATTTCAAGGAGATTTGCTCTCTTTTCATCAAGCATTGCATCATGAGACTTTTCTACAATACTCTGCAACTCAATCAGTTCTGGTATACGCTTATAGTCATATGCTTTCCCATCTATTACATGCGTGATAAGTCTCATCTGATTAAGAGCATGCTCTGCTTCTTGATCATGACTGATATAATCCAAATCATTCTTGAGGCTCTCTACAAAGTTTGCAGCATTATCAAATACTGAAACCTGAGTTTTAAAGAAGCTCTCTACATTCCTCAAGTGATCCTGCATGTCGTAAAGAGTATCCTCACTTGCAACAACTTTATCAATAAGGGCAATGTTATCGCTCTTCTGAGAAAGAACATCCCTGACAACTCTTACAGCATCACGAACCGCTGACTGGTCAGGATACTTGTGCCCTTCGTATTTTGCACTGAGCTCATTGTAATGAGCCTCCAACTTTTCAAATTCTTCGATTATGAAAGCAATCAGTCCATCTTCATCAGCCGGTACATCCATTACATCAAGAAAGTCTCTAAGGAACTCTCTTGCTTCCTTTACCTTAGTAGGATTTACTACATGACGCTTTGTAATCTCAGTCTTTCCAATCTCACTCTTCTTACGAAGCATATCTGGAAGTCTTGAATCATTCGGCTGAATTGTCATTCCGCTGTATTTAATAGTTACCTTCTGCTCATAAATAAGAAGTGCAACTACTGCAGCTATATCAATCTCTCTCCAACCACTTGGAATACCTTGATATCTTGCCTGGATATCTGACATCTTAGTAGTGATATGCTTCATATCCTGCATTTCAAGATATTCTTCAATCTTCTGAGCAGCTCCTCCATTTGGATGAGTGCCTGCAATGTAATTATCTTTACCGGTAAGGATTGCCACGATATCTGAATCATCATTTGCGGTCTTGCCTACAAGTTCAAGATCGTAATAAACATGCGTAACAAGATACTCAAGAGCTTGATCTAATTTGCTCTTAGCATCTCCTCCCTTGATTTCAATATGTTCACCATCTACATAGAACTCAGCTGTTTCAATTGCTTTCTTAATAGCATCAAGCGCATCATTCTCGTACTTAGTAGCTTCATCCTGCTGGTTACGGATAATATCCTGAACAGACTTAGGAAGCTGAGCTACGTTTCTGGTCTTAACATACTTTCTGATTTTTAAAGCATTTTCAATGGACTCATAATACTTGCTATCACCAAGAACTACGATAGCCTGGTTCTTAGAGAATGCTAGAAGCTTTAAAGGAGTCTTCTCTGTATCATCTGTTGCAACAGACATAATGTTCAGCTTCATTCCACCAGTTACAGAACCTATGGCTGTACCATCAACATACTGGTCATATGGGAAGTCGTAGATCTTATAACGATACTTCTTCTTATCGTAAATTTCGCCAAATACAAGATGACCAATTTTTTCGATAATCTGAGCAGTATCTACTGATGTATCTTTGATTTCTCTTGCGATATCCTGCTCTTCATCAGTAAGGAAGTTATATGTATTACCAGTTCTACCAATGTAGTTCTGGCTAAGAAGTCTATCTAAAGATTCTCGAACCTGCTCACGCATCTGAATCTTATCCATGTTGATATTATCAGCCATAAGGATAACGATAGAATCCAAAGTTGACTTCACATCATTGTCCAGATAACGAATCAAATAAAGGAGTTTTAATACATCAACATCCTGAGGTTTGATACCTCTGTCTTCATCAGCCGCTGTCTGACATCTTTCGATAACACGACGAATAGCACCATCCAAAAATGTATGAACAGTGTCGTAGAAAAGATAGAATGGAGCAATGCTATATTCATCTTTATTTTCAATCTTCTGTGCAGCTTCCTGGAATCCTGAGAGCATAGATCTCTCACCACCAGATAAGTGCTTGCCGGCATTTCCATGTTTTCTTATTTCGGAGAATACCTTCTGCATCAGAATAAACTGATAAGGCACAAACGGGAAGTTTCTTACAAAATCCCCAGCTGTCTCATATCCTCTGATATCTAAAAGGGCATCATCTTTATTAAACTGAAGCAAGTTACGAAGTACTGAATCATTAGCGTTATATACTTCTGTCAGCTTCTTTTCTGCTTCACTGTTCTTAGCAAGGATTCTCTTCTGAATAACTTCATCAGCAGATGCAGATGAAAGAGAAAGTCTTGTTTTAAATCTTGCCTGAATACGAGAAAACTCATCCTGACGAGTCTTGATGATTTCATCAAGAGCCTCCTGTCCGGTACAAACAACCCATACTTTTCCTTCACACTCACTACCGATTTTTTCTACAAGTGACTGCAAATTAATAAGGTGATCTGTATTACTTCCGATATACTGACCTACCTCATCAATCATAAATAAAAGGCGGAAGTTATCCGGCTTTGTATTTACATAATCCTTAATTTCAGATACGAGCTGAGCGATACTCATCTCAACAGTTTCCGTACCATTGAACCAGTTGCGAGAAGCTTCTTCGCTCATTCCAAGAACTTGCTGTAATGTTTCAACGATATCATCTTCCCAGAACGCAAAAGCGTCTCTTGTTTCAAGCCAAGGCTGGCCATTCTTCTCTTCAAATACTTTTCTGAACTCTTCAGTCTTACCCTGCTTATCAATAAACTGCTCCAGCTTTGCAACCTTCAGATCTTCTCCATAAAAACCAAGGTAGTTGTAGAACATCTTGGCAAACACACGAAGCACGGCTGTTGCATCTTTGTTAATAGATCCCTCGATATCAATGTTAAAAAGGATAGTATCTGTCTCTCCTCTTGTAGCCTTATCGATAAGCATAAAGGTGGCAGGATCATCCTCGAATTTATTACGGAATCTCTCTACAGTCTTAACTCCATCCACTTCCTTATTAGCAAGGATATATGACAGTATCTTCAGAAAGTGAGATTTACCACTTCCAAAGAAACCTGATATCCATACGCCGATATCAGCTGTCTTCTCATCAAATGATTCCCCATAATTATTAAAAAAGGTTATGAAGTGTTTCTTCAGTTCCTTTGTGATTACATACTCATTTAATTCCTGCACCAATACATCATTGGCATCCTGATCTACCTTAACGACACCATTTATTTTTCTATCAATGTCGTCCTTAAACATCTGCTTAATCTTCATTCTATATAACCCCCCAAGTTAAATTGCATTAAAAGCTCTATAATATCCATTAGGCTCTAACTTATCAAAAAGTCTAAGCTGTCTTCCATTGAAACTACCAGGATACATAACCAAGATTGGAATATTTGGTACTTCCGGTTGTATCGCTTCAAGAAGCGCATGAACTCTTGCAAATGGAAATACTTCCCCGACTCCTGTAATAAGAAGTACATCGCCTTCTCTTTGTTCCTCAGGCTTTATCTTTTCTACAAAAGCTTTATTATTTGCAAATCTAAGAATCTGATCCTTTAAGTACTCTTTTCCTTTCTTCTCTTCCATCGAAGGAGCAGCTTTTGTAATACGCTTCTTATCACAAATCTCCAAGAAGACTTTATATAGATTTTTCTCAATTACATGACAGTTTAAATCCTGATCGGCTTCAAGCTGCTCTGTAAAATATCTAACTGCCATCTCATCTGCAGGATCATAGCAGAAAATATGTATATTTACTTCGTTACTTAGTCCATTTCCTTTTAAGAAATCTTCTTCCTGAATTCTGGTCTTCAATTTATCCAGGCGTTCCAAAATATCACTCATAAAATTCTCCTTGTGCAGCATTTAGAAAAAGCAGTTAAAAGCCGGTAGTGCTACTTCATCATTATTTGCCCTTATGGCATTTTCCAGTTCTGAACTGATAAGTACAGGATTGAGCTTTGTTGCTCTCGGTCCGTCTATATATTCGTTCTCTATCAAGATTTTATTAAGCACCTGTTTGAGCTTCTGCACCGTTGAATCAGCCCACGATGCCACCTCATCATCCTGTTCCTGTAGCCTCATAAAGAAAACATTCAGATCCATCTTGCCATAAGATAAATCCTGTTCCTCAAACTTCTTGCCAATGACAGTTATCATGTAATCCCACACCAGACGATATTGCTTCATCATGGCATAAAGACAAGCCTGCTTGGCAACCTCAACCGGACTATGCGCGATAACTCCAATAAGTGTCATGTCATCAAGGCAATGAAGTCTCTTTACACAGACTCCTGCAAGATTCCTGATCATACGCTCTGTTGGAAATTGGAAGAGATTCTCCGAGACCACTCTATCAATAATCTCCTGGTCGCTCAGATTTTCATCTGTCATTAACCTTGCCACCACTCTGGTCTCGTGAAAGAGAAACTGTTCCCTTGTAAGTCCTCCGCATCCCTTATATGGTGAATCAATTCCATTTATCATGTGTTGCTATCCTCTTCATCTATCAACAAAAACACTTCTCGTATTATTTTTGAATACCCCACGCTGAATTACCAAATGAAAGGAATCTTATCCAATTTATATAAAAAACGTATGCTCCGCCAACCAGACGGCCTCTCCCCGTCTGGCCAGATATTTTTTATCACTACCTTCGCTTTCGTTGAGCTCCTGGCTACATACTGCTACTAAGGCTTTTATTAATGATAATCTTATCACATCACTCTGTAAGCGTCAAAACTTTGTTCTATCTGCAGTAAATGATCCCAGCACTTTCCGTTTACCTTTACCTTTCACATCGCCCATAAGGATTTCTCCGTAAGAATATCTTCATCGTCTGCCCCTCTTACATCTACATTGGTTTTCCTCCTGTTTATGATAATTTGTTATATTCTTCATCTAAAACCGCTTCCAGCCATTCGTTGCTTGTTTCCTCGCCTGCGACTTCGATTGCAAGATGTGAGAACCAGGAATCCGGCGCTGCGCCGTGCCAGTGCTTTACATTTGCCGGGATGTTGATCACTGTACCAGGTGTCATCTCTATAGGATCCTTGCCCCATTCCTGATAGTATCCCCTGCCGCCGACACAGATCAGCATCTGTCCGCCGCCGCTTTTTGCATGATGGATATGCCAGTTGTTGCGGCATCCCGGCTCAAATGTCACGTTAAATATCGGGATCTGATCGGTGGAGACCGGCGCCAGATAGCTCTGACCGATGAAATACTGCGCATAGGCATCATTCGGGGCACCGATCGGGAAGAAAATCGTGTTCTGGTATCTGTCCTTATCCGTCAGCACCGGTTCTTCTTCATTCCAGACTTCCTTTGCAAGGCGGAATACCGCCCATCCCTTCGGCCAGCCTACATACATGGTGGCGTGGGTGATGATTGCGGCGATCTCTTCCTTCGTTACGCCATGAGCTTTCGCGTTCTGCAGATGATATGTCAGCGAGGAATCCGTGATTCCTGAAGCCATCAGGGACACAACGGTGATGATGCATTTCGTCTTTACATCAATTGATTCCTCGTTCCACACTTCACCGAAGAGCACATCATCATTAAGATGCGCGAACATCGGTGCAAATTCTCCCAGCTGGTTTCTTCCTGCGGTCTGTACAATCTTTTCAGCCATTTTACGTATTCCTCACTTTCCGATCTTCTGATCACCCGTGGACCAGACATGTTTTTATTCTTTATCTGCCATGGTCTTTCCTCTCAGCTATAAAATAAGCACATATATTTACCAGCATCACACCATATATTATGCAAGAAGTATTTGCTTTTTATATATAATGTCCTGTAATACTTTCATCTATCTGTTTGATTTCGTCAGGAGTGCCACTCGCAACGATCCTGCCGCCTTCCTTTCCGCCGCCCGGTCCCATGTCGATGATGTAATCGGCATTCTTAATGACATCAAGGTCATGCTCAATGACAATGACAGTTGCTCCATGGTCAATCAGGGTCTGAAAAACATTCAGCAGCGTCCTCACATCCTGTGGATGCAGGCCAATCGTCGGTTCATCAAAAACAAATACGGAGTCGCTCTGGCCCTTTCCCATCTCGCTGGCCAGCTTTAAACGCTGCGCCTCACCGCCGGAAAGTCCCGGTGTTTCTTCTCCTAGGGTCAGATAGCCGAGGCCTAAGTCGTGCAGCACCTGGAGGCGCTGTCGCACGAATTTAAGTCCCCCGAGTGCATGCAGCACCTGATCCACACTCATATTCATGAGCTCCGGCAGACTATATTCATTTCCGTCCTTTGCCTTCCTGCGGATATCAAAAGCATCTCTTCTGTACCGAGAGCCCCGGCAGTCAGGGCAGGGAATCTTCACGTCAGGCAGAAATTGGACATCCAGTGAGATCTCCCCTGTTCCGTCACAGGTCGGACAGCGGAGCTTTCCAGTATTATAAGAAAAGTCTCCTGCCTTGAAGGAGCGCTCCTTTGCGTCATCTGTTTTCGCATAAACTTTTCTGAGTGCGTCATGGACATTCGCGTATGTCGCCACGGTCGAGCGTACATTGATGCCGATCGGCGTCGCATCAATCAGCTTGACCTGTGTGATACCTGCCGCTTCAATGTTTTTCACATGTGACGGCAGCCTCTGCCCGCTGATCTTTGCCTTGAGCGCCGGAATCAGGCTTTCGAGCACCATCGTCGTCTTGCCAGAACCGGAAACACCCGTCACTACGGTAAGCCGCCCCATCGGTATACGGACATCCAATGGGTGCACCGTATGAATCACCTCTGTTTCCAGATGTATAACACCTTTCTCAAACATTGAATCTGTCTGCAAAACCGGACGGATTCTTGCTTCATACTGATCGGATAGGAACGGCCCGATAACAGACCGCGGATTCTTCGAAATGTCTTCGATTTTTCCCTCGGAAATCACCGTCCCGCCGTCTGCTCCGGCTCCTTTTCCCATCTCGATCATCCAATCGGCGTGCTTCAAAACCTGTGTGTCATGATCGACAATGATAACGGAGTTCCCGTCCGCCCGAAGATCGTCCATCACGCCAGTCAGACCCTTGAGATTATAGGGGTGCAGGCCGATCGACGGCTCATCGAGAACATAGAGAACGCCGGTCGTGCGGTTGCGGACTGCTCTTGCGAGCTGAACGCGCTGTCTTTCCCCCGTGGAAAGCGTCGAGGCTGCCCGATCAAGCGACAGGTATCCAAGGCCGAGGTCCATCAGCCGCTTTGAGACGTCCATGAAGGATTCACAGATATTTTCCGCCATCGGACGCATTTCTTCCGGAAGAGAAGCCGGAAGGCCCTGCACCCAGGGGATCAGTTCCTGGAGTGTCATCGCCGTCGCCTCATCCAGACCGATACCCCGAAGCCTCGGCGCGCGTGCGGCCTCAGAGAGCCTTGTTCCATGGCAGTCCGGGCAGACGTCTTCTTCCAGATATTTTTCGATCCGCTTCATTCCCTTCTCGTCCTTGACCTTGGCAAGGGAATTCTTCACCGAATTAACCGCGCTGTAATAATTAAAATCCATTTCCGCAGGTTCCAGCGTATTCGGATTGACATAGTGGATGTGGTGCTTCTTCAGCTCGCCATGATATACAATCTCTTTCTCCTCTGGCGTCAAATCACGAAATGGGACATCGGTCCGCACGCCCATCGTCCGCACGATATCCTTCATCAGGGACCACATGAGCGTTCCCCAGACGACAACCGCGCCTTCGTCGATTGTCTTGGAATCATCCGGTACCAGCGCTGCCTCATTTACAGTCTGGACAACTCCTGTTCCGCCACAGGTCTTGCAGGCGCCGGTGCTGTTGAAAGCAAGCTCCTCCGCGCCGGGGCCATAGAACTTCGCGCCACAGACAGGACACGTGATTTCCTGCATGGCAGCGACAGAAAGAGACGGCGGGCAGTAATGCCCGTTGGGGCAGCGGTGGCTCGCTAGCCGGGAAAACATCAGCCGCAGACTATTGAGCAGCTCCGATAGTGTACCGAATGTGCTGCGGATGCCGGGAACTCCCGGCCGCTGGCGCAGCGCAAGCGCCGCCGGAACGTACCGGACATCATCCACATCCGCCCTTTCCGCCTGCGTCATTCTCCGGCGCGTATAGGTAGAGAGGGATTCCAAATACCTGCGGGATCCCTCTGCATACAGCGCGCCAAGTGCAAGCGACGATTTTCCCGATCCGGAGACACCTGCAATCGCTACAATCTCATTAAGCGGGACATCTACATTGATATTTTTAAGGTTATGAACCTTTGCGCCGCGTACCTCAATATACTTTGGCAGCATCTTCCTCTGTCTGATCTCACCGGACATAACAATTACCTCTTCTCCATTTACTTTTCCTTCTTGTGATTCATGATCGTTGTTTTGTTATTGGTATTGATATCGTACCATATTTCAAATCCATATCAAGTAGGCAGACTTTTTCTGACATAGTATCTTGTGTGATACCATGTCAGAAAACGTCCCTATCCTCAGCCGCCGATAACGTATAATAAGTTTCGCAGTAACTAAGCGAACTATAATAAAACATGTAGAATTCACTCAGAACAGGCTCATCTGCCCATTCATGATTTTATAATAGCCATGCTCTATTCTCTCATTTCCTTCGTGTGTCATTATCTCGAAATTGCTTAATGCCTGCTGCTTAATGACTTGTCTCACCCTCGAAGGTCATAGTGAATTTCATTTATTGCAGTATCCTGCTTGTTATCGCAATTTACGATTGTTTTTTATATTTAAAAATATCCATATCCGCTATTTGTGCAATTCCCTTGGAAATAGCTTCTTCATAGCTTACATCTTCATACAGAAGTTTCTTTGTAATATTGTTATAGTCAGATTCGTAAAAACGACTGCTAATGATTTCCTTAAGCATCGCAGGAATATCGTGTTCCGGCTGCGCTGCCGGATTGTTCTTTGACTGCATCCTGTCATCACGGACATCATCAATTAAAGCATCCAACTCCGGTGTTATCTTAATTTCCGGCAAGAGCTTTGCTATATCATACAAATGCCTTGAGTCTCTGTCCTGCATATCCTGCAAGCGATAATCACATATAGCAAATACCTTATCGATAAACGTACGCTCCAGAGATTGAACCTGCATATTTACTAAAGCTTCTTCAAAAGGAACCGGTAATTTAACTCCACGTTTTTCGCAAAATTTTCCAACAAAGCTTCCAACTGCATGAGCCTCGACAGGATATACTTCCTGATAAAAACTTGTTTCAACTATAAGCTCAAGCGGAATATCGCTAAAAAGCGATTCATACTTAAAGATATATTTGTTGTAGCTGTGCCGTGACTGAATTTCTTCTTCATTAGACAGTATTAGCCCCAACTCCTCTGCGATATAGCAAATAAGCTTCTTCGTCTTTTTCTTCTCCGACTCTGTAGGCTTTCTGCTCATAGACAAGTCTATATCTTCCGAAAATCTGTCTATCAGTCCATATGCCTTTGACAACGAAGTACCGCCTTTAAATACAAATGGTAACTCACTCTTTGAAAGCTTGAAAAGAATCATGGATTGAATCGTATCCTTTTCAATCATCTGTGTTTGACGGTGTTCTTCTGCAGCAACAGTTTCAATGATTTCCGTCCACTCCTCTTTATACTCTTTATACCAACTCACCCATCAAACCTCCCTCATAAATATTTCTGTATACCCGATCCGGATACAATGGCAGATATTTCTTGACAATGGAAAAATCAATTCCAACCGTTTCAACGTATTTTTTAAGCTTATTCACTAGCTCCGCACCACTGATCTCACTATATTTGTCGATCACCAACATTAAATCCAAAAATTGCAGTGCCGCTTTATTTTCCTCGTTAATATCTGCAACCGGTTTATAGACAACAATCGTGTTTCCATCAATTTCCTGCTTTCGTTGCTTCGTGCTAGCCTCATTACTGCATACCTCGTAACATGCCGGATTCTGTGTTGTAAAGCCATATTTATTAGCCATCTGAAGCCCTGTAATGTAGCCGGACGCTTTTCCATCAGTCTCTAAATACTTCTTTTCTATATATTTATCAACCGATATTTTACCCTTTGTTCCAAGTATCGTAACATAGGAAAGATAATAGACGCCATTATACAGACGCTCCAGTTTCCCTTCGTCTACAAGCTTTTTCATCTCCTGCCTAAGATAATCTTTGGATTTTCCGGGTAGTTCACTTAAAAATATGGGTTCGCCATTTTTAAAATTTTCAATTATATAATCGTATACCAATCTGCTCACCTCACATTCTTGAAATCTACATTTTCACTTTTATAATACGCTCGATACTGAATTATATCAAGTGAAATTTTTGTTAATTGCAGCTTGGCTATAACTCAGCAACACTCTTAACTTCCGATGAAGGTTGGCACTCATATTCTGTGACTTTGCAATTGGTGTTGCTATTGCTGCAATAATTATGATTGCAGCTCCGACACATCCAACAATGTTTGGAACGCTCACAAGTGAAAATATTCCAGGATTACAGCTTCCATCTATCCTATACTGATTGTTTTACCTTCCTTTTATTTTTTGCCTGTTGGCTGATTGGAAGGTAACATATATTACGAAAAATATTTTCTATCGTCCGCCTTCAACATCCGGCAGCAATGTAACGAAATAATAAATAATTCCTAATACAGCTATACTTCCCATCATAATACCGATCATCTGATTAACACTTACCACATTTCCATGAAATACCGGATTGCAATCAAGAGTGTCTCTTATCGCCTCAACCATTTCATCCGGATAATGTTTTCTCTCCATCTCCCTGAAAACTCCGTGAAGCATATGATTCTTGATCAATGAAGTGGCATATGTACTCGGAAGATAAGACAGCGCCTTCTGAATACCTGAACCATAATTTGAAATCGGCATATAAGCACCACATATAAAACCATATCCTGCGCTGACAATTGTACCTACAGCCGAAAGCTGTCCCTGTGTTGTCAATGGAAAGCTAATTATACTTGAAAGCGTACTTCCAAACAGGACGAGCAATATCATATCGAATAGAACCCATAATACGTCTGCTGCATTCATATACCACCCCATCTTAAATAAATACCCAAGGCATAATACAAATGCAAGTCCATTTACCATTAAAGAATTAGCAACTGTCGAGAGAAAATATCCCAAATAAATTTTTTCCCTGCTGACCGGCGAAACATTAAAATCCTTCCTTGTTCCATTTACCTTGTCCTGCACCATAGTCAGATTCACACAAAATGTTACAGTAATACAGCTCACTGCCATAAGTGATGCTGTCAGCTGTGCTGCCACGGTTCCATTAATAAGCTTATCCGAAATCGTAATCATATCATGAATCGCTGCTGTAAAAGAATCTCTGTAAATCTTTGCAAGAAACGTAGCATACAGAACAATCAGAATGACGGGTGTGATCATTGATGTAAGCAACATCCCTTTATCTTTAAAAAACAGTTTCCTGTTCCTGTTCATTAATGCCAATACTGTTCTCATCACTGCTCACCTCCCAGCTTTTTCCCTGTGACTGCAAGAAATACATCATCCATTCCGCCTTTTACTACTTCATAATCCGTAAATAGGTCCTGATGCTCTACAATAAGCCTCGTTGCTTCCTTCATATTTCTTACTTTTAACTGATATCCGTCACGTATTTTTTTATATTCTCTGTTCAATGTCTTTATTTCATCCTCGGAGACACCATAAACAGACACTATATCCTGTACATAATCATTTTTAAGTTCAAACGGTGTGCCTTCTGCTGCAATACTTCCTTTGTCAAGAATCACAACATACCCGGCATTAGCTGCCTCTTCCATATAATGTGTAGTCAGAAATACTGTCATATTTTCTGTTTTCTGAAGCTTCTCGATAATATTCCAGATTAACTGCCTTGTCTGCGGATCAAGCCCTGTTGTAGGCTCGTCAAGAATCAAAATCTCCGGTCTGTGCAATAATGCACGGGCAATATCAATTCTTCTTCTCTGACCTCCCGACAGCTTACCTACAGGTCTGTTTAAAAACTCGTCAAAATCCAGAATCCCGACCAGCTCCTGTAATCTCTTATCAAAGGCATTTCCTGTAATGCCATACAAAGCAGCCCTGCTCTTTAGGTTTTCTTTCACCGTAAGCGGTTTATCAAGTACGCTATCCTGAAACACAACACCAAGCATTCTTTTTGTCTGTGCGCCGGCTTTGTCAGTTTCTATTCCGTTTACCTGAACCGTTCCGCTGTCTTTTTTCAGCAAACCGCAGAGAATGGAAATGGTTGTACTTTTCCCTGCACCATTTACTCCAAGAAACGCAAACAATTCTCCTTTTTTCACACGAAAGCTCAAATCGTTTACCGCTTTTACTTCGCCAAAGCTTTTATTCAGATGGCTGATTTTAATGATATCAGATTCCATATGTTCCTCTCTTTTCTAATATAATGACAAAAGACGCAGGCAGTAAAATTACTGCTCTGCGTCTTTTGCATTCTCAAAAACTCCAGGTACTTCATTTGCAAAGCTGAAAGCTCCGTCCTTACTGCTGAATAAATATCCCTTTCTCATTTCTTTACCACATTTTGAACATTTCATCTACTTATCTTCCCTCCGCTCTCTAATTATCATTTGATAACTTACATTGTATTAACCAAACAGTAACTTGTCAATCTTTTTCTAATCTTCTATCACTTTTATCGGATGAGCACCCCAGTTCCCCGGCTTCAAAAAACATTTACCTGTGCATGCGGCCTCCACGCTTTTTGTATTTGCGCTGGAAGAACGGACAAAACAGCTTGCAGGCACTTCCGTCCACAAGCTGTTTCAAAGCCATATTTATTTAATTTGTGATAAGAATGATCCTCTTGCAACTAAAAATCTTATTACAGATGAAGACATTTATGGTCACACTCTTATGGTAGGTGGTGGCTCACCGGCACTTCTCCGCTCAGTTCAGCAAAAGCTGATTTCATCAGGTAAAATTGAATATTTTAACAGTCCCGATCATGACACCACACTTACTAACGTTGCTTCAGGCAAAGGAATCTGTCTGGCTCCCGGTTTTCTTAATGATCACAGCGGACAGTTTGCCTGGATTCCTTATGACTGCAATGATACCTTTTCATGCGTTCTCTGCACTCATAAATCAGACATGCGTCATAGCCTTGATACTTTTATTAAAGTATTGCAGAAGCTATACAATGAAACTGTTGCGCTTCCACTATAATAATAATTATTATAAATCTAAATCTGCTTCTGCCTATTACTCAAACGTAATTTGCATTCTTTTATATCTTTATTCTATTATGGAAATGTCCGCTTTGCAAGATAAAAAGCATGTAATCCGCAGTTGAATTAATTTTTGAAAAGTTTTGCGGTTTATAATCGCAAAACTTATTGGCTTTTGATGAGAATTGCGGTATACTATCTACAAACGGAGGTGGTCACGATGATTTACAGACCTTTGTATGTAGAGAAGATTATGGCTTATGTGGATACGCCATTTGTAAAAATCCTCACGGGAATGCGCCGCTGCGGAAAGTCAACGATCCTGAAAATGATTATGGAGAGATTGAAAACACAGCGGAATATTCCGGATGAGCGCATTGTCAGCTGCCGCTATGACTCGATGGAATATGAGGATATGACAGTAAAACAGATGTACGCGCAGCTTAAGGAGCGTCTTTCGCCCGATGGAAAAACCTATCTATTTCTTGATGAGGTGCAAGAAATCAAGGGCTGGGAAAAGGTCGTCAATTCACTGGCGTCGGACTTTGATGTTGACCTGTATGTGACAGGCTCCAACTCCCGTATGATGTCCTCTGAGATCTCGACCTATCTGACGGGACGGTATGTGTCTTTTAGAATCTTCACCTTGTCCTTTGGCGAGTACCTGATGTTCAAAAGCCAATATACCGAGGTTGGAGAGCCGAAGGCAGAGCTTGCCAACTATGTGCGCTTGGGTGGTTTCCCGGCAACGCATTTGCAGGAGTTCTCTCAGGACGAGGTCTACACCATCGTGCGGGATATTTACAACTCCACGATCTTCTCGGATATTGTCAAGCGCAATCAGGTGAAAAAGATTGACCAGTTGGAGCGGGTGGTCAAGTACACCTTCAACAATGTGGGCAATACCTTCTCGGCAAAGTCCATTTCGGATTATCTGAAAGCGGAGCACCGTGCGCTGGACAACGAAACGGTTTACAGTTATTTGGAAAAGCTAGAAAAGGCATATCTTCTTCACCGATGCTCCCGCTTTGATTTGCATGGTAAGGAAATCCTGAAAACGCAAGAGAAATTCTATCTTGCCGATACCGCCCTACGGTACAGCGTTCTTGGCTATAACGCTGACAGCGTGGCATCCAGCCTTGAGAATGTTGTGTACTTGGAGCTTTGCCGCAGAGGCTATACCGTCAATGTCGGCAAGTCCGGCAGTGGCGAAATCGACTTTGTTGCAGTACGGCAAAATGAAAAGCTCTATGTGCAGGTCACACAGGAGCTTCGTTCTCCGAAAACGGAAAAACGGGAGTATGAGCGTTTGCTGGAGATCCACGATAACTACCCCAAATATGTTCTCACAACGGATGAGTTCTCAGGCGGAAACTATGAGGGCATCAAGACGATGCACATAGCGGACTTCCTGTTAAGCTCTGAATATTAAACGACAGAATCGAAAATGCTCACTTGGCAACAGGCGGGCATTTTGCCTTTCGCTTTTTACTTTAAATACTCATGAAAGAAACTCTCTAGCTTATCAAACGGAATATAATCCTTATCTCCACCATCATAGAGATCTGTATGTACTGCACCAGGAATGATATAAAGCTCTTTATTATCTCCATTAAGCAGCTTGAAAGCATCCTTACTCATATAGCAGGAATGAGCCTTTTCGCCATGGATCATAAGAACCGCATTATCAATCTCTCCTGCATAATGGAACTGGCGCATATTGGAAAGTGATATCATTCCGGTAATTGCCCAGCCATCATTTGAGTTAAGACTTCTCTTATGATAACCTCTGCTAGTCTTGTAATAATCATAGTAATCCTTTACAAAGAACGGAGCGTCCGAAGGCAATGGATCGACAACTCCTCCTGCCAAAGCGTAGGTACCGTTTCTAAAGTCCTCAGTTCTCTGAGCATTCACAGCCTTTCTGGCCTTCACTCTTGCCTCTTTATTATCATCAGCATCAAAGTATCCATTCGCTGCAACTCTTGTCATATCATACATTGTTGATGTAACCGTAGCCTTAATCCTTGTATCAAGGCAGGCGGTCTGAAGGGCTACACCTCCCCAGCCGCAGATACCTATGATTCCGATTCGCTCAGGGTCAACATTATCCTGAACAGACAAGAAATCTACCGCTGCCTGAAAATCCTCAACGTTTAAATCCGGTGAGGTCATATATCTTGGAAAACCACCTGACTCTCCAGTAAAAGAAGGATCAAAGGCAATCGTCAGAAAACCTCTTTCTGCCATGGTCTGTGCATAAAGACCTGATGACTGCTCCTTAACAGCTCCATAAGGGCCTGACACTGCAATCGCAGGAAGTTTTCCCGCAGCATTCTTTGGTATATACATATCAGCTGCCAGGGTGATTCCAAAATGATTTGCAAATGTTACCTTCTTGTGATCTACTTTTTCACTCTTTGGAAATACCTTATCCCATTCTGTTACTAAATTAAGTTCTTCTGTTTTCATCATCGCTTGATACCTCCGTTATTCTTGTTCATTTCGCTTTCGATTTTTCTAAGCATAAAATCCATGCAATCAATTTTTCTTCCACATTCATGATATTCATCCATTATGCGGCAACGCTCTTTTTTCAAAAGTCGAAACATGTTTTCCATGCTTCCAGATTCATATTGCTTAAGGATATTTTCTGATGTATCTTCGTGACATCCTGTATCCATAAGGCACTGTTTCAGTTTTTCTTTATCCATGAGATTTCCTCACTCAATCGTACCGTTCACCTGACATCTTTATTATACGAGCTTGTAAACGCTCCTGCTAATGGTTATAATGAATATCATGTTATTCCTTTTTGGCATATCATATAGCAATGAGCATTCGAGTGCACTGATCATGGAAGGAAAATTCTATGGAAATTAGAACTTTAAGATATTTTTTAGCAGTGGCAAGAGAAGAAAATATGAGTAGAGCTGCTGATCTTCTGCATGTAACTCAGCCTACCCTGTCAAAACAGCTTAAATCGCTGGAGGACGAACTTGGAAAAAAGCTTTTCACAAGACATGCTTTTAGTATCCAGCTTACTGATGAAGGAATTCTGCTGCGCGATCGTGCCGAGGATCTTGTCAGCATGGCTGATAAAATCGAGCAGGAATTTGTTTCTCTGGATGATATAGCTGGTGGAGAGCTCTATCTTGGTCTTGCTGAATCCTACCAGCTTCGATACCTGGCAAGATCTATAAAAGATTTTAAGCAACGCTATCCGAACCTTCATTATCACATCACAAGCGGTGATACAGAGCAGCTCTCTGAAAAAGTCGATAAAGGCTTACTTGATTTTGTAGTACTGGTAGAGCAACCGGATATCCGCAAATACGAATATATCGAATTTCCTCAAACAGACACCTGGGGACTTATCATTCCGGATACCGATCCCCTGGCAAAGAAAAAAGCCATCCTTTTGGATGACCTTGTAGGCTTGCCATTATTCTGTTCTGATCAGGCATGGAATGGAGATATTAGAAACTGGGCTGGAAGCAGATTTTCAGAGCTTCAGTTAGAAGGTTCCTTCCGCCTTTCTTACAATGGATCGATTTTTGCCATGGAAGGCTTAGGATATCTTCTCACCTATGAACATCTTGTAAATACGTCAAAAGACAGCGGCCTTGTATTCAGACCACTGTCTCCGAAGCTTGAAAACAGAATATATATAGCATGGAATAGATATCAGGCGTTTACACCTATCGCTGATAGATTTCTAGCTCATCTCAAGGATTCTTTCCAATAGTAATATAATACTATTCAATTACTCATCCCAGTCGTCATCATCGTACCCGTCTACTTGTACTTTGAAGGCCCGCTCTGCTCCATTTACCTTTAGCGTAACCGTCGCTGTTCCAGCTGAGATGCCCTTCAATAAAATATAATCGTCGTCCATCTCTGCTGTTACAACATTAGGATCTGAACTGGTAACCTGATAAGAGCCTGAATAATACTCCGTATCAAGATATACACTTACATCGTCTGTCTCATCCACATATAATCTGCGAACATACGAAGGATCATCTCCTTCATCATCATCCCATGGAAATGAGATCTTGTTTGCTTTGGAAGTGTCAACCACTTCGATCTTGAATCTTGCAAATACCTTATCATATTTCTGAGTCAGGTAATTATATTGGAGCATTGCAGCATAACGTATGCCGGGATTCTTTCCTTTAATCTCATAGTCCCAATAACCATCCTCATCATTTACAAGCTCTAATACATCATCCGCCTTTACCGGATTGGCACCATCTTCATTTTCTAGTGCAAAGTTTTTTAGTGCCTCTTCATCTGTAAAGTCTTCGTCATTACAATAGATGCCGACTACTCCACACGCGCTAAGATAATTGGTCACATCATCCGTCTGTCCTGGATAGATTTTCAACGTATCTTCACCGGTATACTCAGGATCTTTTAAATTAAGAGAAAATGTTCCAACTTTACGAGTCTTTTTCTTATAGGTCTCTTTGACAGTAATCTCTGCCTCACCGCTATTTTTTACTTCTGTAACCTTTCCATTCTTATCCATGACAAGGTCTTTATTATCTGTATAATACGTGTATTTTGCCTTCGGATTCTTGAAGGAGAGCACATCATATTCAGACATATCTACTGGACCCTGTTCTGAAACCCATCCCGGCTGAGCCCCGATCCACAATCCATCAGCATCGTCAATCTCTGCATTACGTACTTGAACCGTCAATGTCTTTAATTTTTTCGTCTTTCCCTTATATTTCTGCTTTACCGTGATCTTTGCTTTACCTGCCGATACTCCTTTGACCACTCCTTTGGATGATACAGTTGCTACAGACTTTTTATTACTGCTGTACGTGATCTTTGCCTTAGACGGTGCCCCGCTGACTTCAATCCCAGTCGTCGCGTTAATTCCAATCCAATCCGAACCCACCAAATAAACATCTGCCGCTGCATATGCTACGACTGCTGTCTGCGGTAATACCAGAGGTGTTGCCAGCACGAGTGAAAGTGCCAGCGCAATGGTTGAAAGTATTTTTTTCATTATCAAATCCTCCATAAGTATTTTTATATTTTACCCAAACAAACTTTATCACTTCTTATATATTTTGGCAAGGCAGATATTTTTTTCATAATCCTCAATCCTCATCGGTCTGCCGAAGAAATATCGCTGGAATACATAACATCAACTCCATGTTTGCCTGCTTTCTTTTCGATATCATTAACCCTTCCGTGTCTCCGGTGATGATGAAGTCTCCTGTGCTTTGTCGGTCAGATATCTGAAAAGAGCCCTGCATCCCTCAACAATCTCATCCAGGCATTTATCGAACCTTCTGGTATACCATGGATCTTCTATTCTATGATCCGGTCTGTCTGTGTACTCCATCAGAGTATGCACCCTATGATACGGGTCACCATGAAGACAGCGGTTCAGATAATATAGATTCTCATCGTCCATAGCTACGATCAGATCCCAGTCCTCATACTCCTCCCATCGAACCTGGCGAGCCCTGTGCTGTCCTATCGGAATACCACGTCGGCGAAGAGCAGCTTCCATCGAAGGGTAGATGGGATTTCCGATCTCCTCCGTGGATGTCGCTGCCGAATCAATCAGGAAATCATCGCATCTTCCGGCCCGAGCCACGATAGTTTGCATGACATATTCAGCGCTTACGCTTCGACAGATATTGCCGTGGCAGATGAAAAGTACCCGTATCATAAAAATCTCCTATCATAAAATGCCCAGTAATGCCGAGTTTTGCGTTGGTTTATCGGCTTTTTATGGCATCGTATTTTTCTTGTTTTTAACTACTCTTTTTTATAATTCAATTATAATCTTTTCAGCTATATTTGGAAGGAATAATATCAGGGAGCTTATCGTGATACTTCTTGATAATGCTATAAAGTATTCCTCTGAAAAGCCTGTCAGCTTTATTACAGGAGAAAAATCAGGGGGCGGACAGACAGTAATGACAGTGATATCCTATAAAAAGTGATACAACAAGGAGAAAATATCCTGATAGAAATGCTGTATTCTATTGAAATCATCCTCTAAAAAATGTATTATATAGTCAGAAGCAATATGCAATACAATTTCTGACATGGAGGATTTCTTATGTATCTGAAAAGAAAGATCGACAGAATATTGGAGGAATGGAAGGCATCTCCGGACAGAAAGCCTCTTATCATAAAAGGTGCCAGACAGGTCGGAAAGACGAGATCGGTAAGACATTTTGCAGAAAAGGAATATAAGAGCATAGTCGAGATCAACTTCTTTGAAGAGCCAAAGTATAATGTCATTGTCCGTGATGGATATTCTGCGGATGATATAATAAGAAATATAACCCTTCTTGATCCCAGGAAAAAAATTATTCCCGGAGAAACCCTGATTTTTTTCGATGAGATACAGAAGTTTCCTGATATATGTACGTCATTCAAGTTTTTTAGACAGGATGGCAGGTATGATGTAATAGCAAGCGGTTCTCTGCTTGGCACAAGCTATAATGAGATAGAGAGTATAAGTGTAGGGTCAAAAATCGACAAAGAAATGAAATCGATGGACTTTGAAGAATTTCTCTGGGCAAATGGTTATTCTGAAAAAAATATTGAAGAGATACTTACTCATATGGTTGAGGGATGTCCGTTTTCGGATGCAGAGATGACTGCATTCGGACATATCTTCATGGATTATGCTATTACCGGAGGAATGCCTGAAATTGTGGATATGTATATCACGAACGGGCATTTTGGCGGCGTGTATGATGCCCAGCAACAGATAGTAAATGATTATAGAGAGGACGTCCGTAAATATGTCACAGGGCTTGACCAGGCAAGGATTCTCAATGTGTTTGACAAAATTCCTGTCCAGTTGGCAAAGGATAATAAGAAGTTTCAATTGTCCAAAGTGAAATCCGGCGCGCGATTCAAGGACTACTGGGGCTGTATAGACTGGCTTGATACAGCGGGAGTAATAAATATCTGCTACTGTCTGAATACTCCGGAGCTGCCCATCAAAGGAAACTATGATGAAAAGAAATACAAGCTGTATTATTGTGACACCGGGCTTCTTGTGTCCCAGCTGGATGAAGAGGCGCAGGAGGATCTGAGGGTAAATCAGAATCTCGGAGTATATAAAGGTGCCATGTATGAAAATCTGGCCGGTGAGGCTCTTGTAAAACAAGGATATGATCTCTATTATTACAAAAGAAAAGATTCAACTCTTGAAGAGGATTTCTTTGTAAGGAGCAGAGATGACCTGATTCCTGTGGAGATAAAAGCGGGGAACAATGTTTCACGGTCACTCAGAGAACTAATAAAGAGTGAAAAGTATCCGGATATTCATTACGGTATCAAATTTATTTCCGGAAATATCGGCCATGAAAATAATATATACACATTCCCGCTATTCTGTCTGTTTCTTCTGAAACGGTATCTGAAGAAAGGTATAAGATGATTTCACCTGTTTTTCGATAGACTTTTAGATGAGCAGGCTGATCGATGAATCCGGTATAGACATGGAGGCAGATGATGAGCAGTGAGTGTCGCAGATGGTCGGAAGGCGATCCGATCCTTGAAGAATATCATGATCACGAATGGTGTAAAATCAACCATAACGATCAGTACCAGTTCGAGATGCTTTGTCTGGAGGGCGCCAGCACCGGTCTGTCCTGGGCCACAATCCTGCATAAGCGTGCCAACTACCGCAGGGCCTTTCATGACTTCGATATCAATGCCTGCGCGGCTATGACAGACGATGAGCTGATCAGTCTGTTGTCAAACCCCGGCCTGATCCGCAATCGAAGCAAGATATTCAGTGTACGCAGGAATGCACAGGCTGTTTTGGCTATACAGCAGGAATTCGGTTCTTTTGACACATACCTGTGGGATGCTGCCGACGGCAGACAGATCGACGGTCACTGGAAATCACTGGAAGAAGTTCCGACAGTATCTGAACTATCTATGCGCCTAAGTAAGGACATGAAAAAACGCGGAATCAGCTATGTCGGCCCGGTAATCACCTATTCCTTCCTCCAGTCCATCGGCATAGTCAATGATCATCTGGCCGACTGTGAGTGCAGATGAAAAAAGGGACAGGTCCATTTTTCATCTTTTTAGAAGTAGTGATATTGGTAAGGTTCTATCAAGTGAGAAAGGATAAAGGTATATGGGAAACTATAGATCCTGCATTCTTTACCTTTATCAGCCCCCTTATAGTCACAAGAAGTATCTGTAAAAAGGTACTTTTGGCGACCTAATTGTTTAAATTCCCTATTGCACTTTTATTGGATATCATGTAAACCTGTTATATAACTTTTTATAAATCAGGAGGACAAACTATGAAAGCAACAAAAAAGATCGTATCAGCACTTCTGTGCGCAGCTATTCTTCTCATGGGGGCTGTTACACCTGTCGGATCTGTGAACGCGGAGGCGAAAGCGAAGACAAGGAACGTTACTATCGGAGGCATCGTTTTTAAGATCCCTGTTTCTTACAAATCAAACAAAAACCTGCAGCTCAAGGGATACAAGATCTATATCAAAACGGACGAATCAGACTACACCACCGGAAAATTAAGCTTTCTCATGGGTACTACCATCCCTGCTGATGGAGCTGAGATGAACTTCAATGATTATGATGACAATGACATGGCTTCACTTATTCAGGGCTCTGCAAATGCAGCTTCCGATATGCAGGGGGAGATCACAAATTTCAAGAAGAAAAAGATTGCCGGTTATCAGGGTATAATCTTTGATTACACTGTTGAGTCAGATTCTGTGAGCGTAAAAGAAAGGGCTATGGCTATCGCCAACAAAAAGGCAAAAAAAATTGTTATACTTTCAGCTGTTGAGAATAATGGAGACGGTTCCGGACTTTCCATTATTAACACTATTGCGAAGACTGCAAAGAAGAAATAACTCTATACAACTCTGATCCAGATCAGCCGCCCATAAATAAAGGGCGGTTTTTTTGCGCCCTACAATGTGATACTTTTCGTATGAACGTATCTCCTCCCATGTGACGTCAGAGAGGCTCCTACCGGGAAGATTTTCTTCTACCCAGTTGATGTAGTCTGTAAGGTATGATGTGTAAGTGGCGATCGTTCCTGTTACCAGGTCACGTATCGAGAGTATGTCTCTGTCCTTTTCAAGAAGAGCGAGGTTTGTGTCGAGTTCAAATCTCATTCAGACATACTATTTCCCATGTAAGCCAGTATTGCCAGTTACGATAGAATAATATCATATCCGGTCCACTTTAGCTTGATATACACAAATCCAATAAATGCCATTGATTTTCACAACAGGTCAATCCGACTCATTGCAACACCAAAAGATTTCACTGGCTGAACAGATATTTTCACTATAGGCCTGTACAACACACGACAGCACCAACAAATTTTTCCTGCCAAGCAGATATTTTCACTATAGGCCTGTACAACACACGACAGCACCAACATAATTTTCCTGCCAAGCAGATATTTTCACTATAGATTCAAACCGTCTGGAATAGTACCAATAATTTTCCAGAATTTTGGTGCCGTCCGACTTTTTTCATGCGTATGGTGAAAATACCATGCACCATACTAATGCTTATATGGTGCGGTAAATCTGTAAATGTATCTATTGTGAAAATCATCTGGAATTCCACAGGCAAAACTGGTGCTGTCGCGAATAAACTTATGCTATTGTGACAAAAAGCCATGAGAACTTTATTCTCATGGCTTTCTATGTTTTTCTATGTTGATATTATATAAAGTTTTATAATATATTTATGCAAATGTATTATAATATTTTTCTCACTCGAATTCTATTGTGCCTGGCGGCTTGGATGTAATATCATACATTACACGATTTACATGACTTACTTCATTTATGATTCTTGAAGTCACTGTCTTCAGCACCTCATATGGTATCTCTACAATATCTGCTGTCATGAAATCGACTGTATTCACGGCGCGGAGTGCTATCGCATAGTCATAGGTTCTTTCATCGCCCATGACGCCGACTGAACGCATATTAGTAAGCGCTGCGAAGTACTGGCCGGCTGTCTTGTTGAGGCCTGCCTTCTCCATTTCCTCACGGAAGATGGCATCGGCGTCCTGGACTATCTTCACCTTTTCCTCAGTAATGTCACCGATGATACGGATTCCAAGTCCCGGGCCCGGGAATGGCTGACGCATTACGAGCTCTTCAGGAATGCCGAGATGGAGGCCGACCTTACGCACTTCATCCTTGAAGAGATATCGTAGCGGCTCTACTATCTCCTTGAAATCTACATAGTCAGGCAGTCCTCCTACATTGTGGTGACTCTTGATCGTGGCCGATTCGCCGCCGAGTCCTGATTCAACTACATCCGGATAGATGGTTCCCTGAACCAGATAATCTACTTTTCCAATCTTCTTAGCTTCCTGCTCGAAGACACGAATGAATTCCTCACCGATTATCTTTCTCTTCTTCTCAGGCTCGGTCACGCCTTTCAGCTTGCTATAGAAGAGATCCTTGGCATTGACCCTGACGAAGTTCAGCTCATACGGGCCTTCAGGTCCGAAGACCTTCGATACCATATCGCCCTCATCCTTACGTAAGAGGCCATGGTCTACGAATACGCAGGTCAGATTCTTGCCAATCGCCTTGGCCAGGAGAACTGCAGCAACCGATGAATCTACACCGCCTGACAGTGCGCAGAGTGCCTTTCCATCACCGATCTTCTCACGGAGCTCTGCGATAGTCTTCTCTGCAAAATCCTCCATCTTCCAGTCGCCAGAACAGCCACATACATCTATTACGAAGTTGTGCAGGATCTGCTTGCCGTACTCAGTATGAAGAACCTCCGGATGGAACTGGATAGCATACAGCTTCTCTGCCGGATTCTCAGCCGATGCAACCGGGCAGTTGTCTGTATGAGATGTGATATGAAAGCCTGCCGCCGGTGTCCTGATATAATCATTGTGGCTCATCCACACGATAGAATTCTTCGGAACGCCTTTGAAAAGAGGACTGTCCGCATCATCTACTGTAAGCGGCGTCTTGCCGTATTCTCTCTCAGGTGCATGGTCTACCTTACCCCCGAGCACATGCATCATTAGCTGTGCACCATAGCAGAGGCCCAATATCGGCACTCCGATCTCGAAGAGTTCCTTTGGCGCCGTAGCTGAATCCTTTTCAAAGACACTGTTCGGGCCGCCTGTGAGTATTATGCCCTTCGGGTTCATTTCTTTTATTTTGTCGAGAGGTGTCTTATACGACGTGATCTCGCAGTACACGTGATTCTCTCGGACACGGCGCGCGACAAGCTGGTTGTACTGCCCGCCGAAGTCGATAACAATGACTTTTTCTTTGCCTTCCATGAATGGCTCCTTCCAGAAAAAATAACTTCTACTATGATACAATATCTGAAAAAATTTTTCCACATCTATTTATAATTTGTATGGTTTATCCGATAAGAACTATAGAGATAGAAATCGACAATACGCACTGTAATATATATTTTCATAATAAAAGAAGCGTCATCAGATGACGGTATAGTGGACTAAGAAAAGGAGTCAGACATGAGCAGCTTTACAGTCACAAATAATATAACCCTCAGAAATCTGTACAAGACTACAGACTCATCATATTCAAAGCAGTCAACGAGACGAGAGACTTCATATGGAAAGCTCGTAATCGCTGATACACAGGCACTTCGCAAGGGTATCTCATCACTCGCATCTGAGGATTATGGTGATGATTCAGAGGATTCTAAGGAGAGCAAGGCTGAGTTCTATAAGAAGATGAAGGCTTTCGGTGACACGTACAATTACACTCTCGAGTCCTCAAAAAAGTATGCAAGCAAAGATTCCAAGAGCGCAATCAAGAAAATGAAGCAGCTCGCAAGCGATTATTCAGATGAGCTTGAAGACCTGGGTGTCACCTTCGATGATAATGGATATATGTCTATGTCGGAGTCAGCATTTGATAATATTGATGAGTCTAAGTTTGAGGATATGTTCGGCAAGGATTCGGACTTCATGAGCCAGCTCGATTCAATAGCGAAGAAGCTCAACAGACATATTGATGTACAGGCATAATGAGTTCATAGTCAGAAGTTAACTCACGGTCTTCTGAGAGCACTTCTTCTTGAAAAACATATCTCTCAGTACTGCCGGATGGAACAGTATCAGGAGCGGGAACAGCTCAAGCCTTCCAGCGATCATGTCAAGCGTCAGAACTATTTTTGAAAAATATGACAGGCAGTCATAGTTTGCTGCAGGACCTACCTTTGCAAGACCAGGTCCTATATTATTATACGTCGCAGCGACTGAAGTAAAGCTGGTCACAAGATCTTTTCCCTCGATCGATACCAGGATCACCGAAATAATGAAAATAGCCATATATGTGATCATATATACATTAACTGAACGTATGACATCATGCTCTATGACCTCGCCGTCCATTTTTATCTTCTTGACGCTCTTCGGATGGATGTATGAATTGGCTTCCTTGAGCACCGTCTTTGAAGCGATGATGACTCTTGATACCTTGAATCCACCACCTGTAGATCCGGCACATGCACCTATGAACATAAGTAGCACGAGTATCGCCTTCGACAGAGTAGGCCATACATTGAAATCTACTGTTGAATATCCTGTCGTCGTGATGATACTTCCGACCTGGAAGAATGCAGCCCTGAACGCATCAGCCGAATTGTTGAACATTCCCATGATATTGAAGAAAATGATCACAACAGAGGCTCCTATGATGCAGAAGTATGCCTTTACCTCTTCCATTTTCATGCTCTTCTTCGGATCTCTCGCCAGGATATAATAATAAAAGTTGAAATTCACTCCGAACAGTACGCAGAAGATTCCTGTGATCCACTGCTGAAGCGCTGTATAACTGCCACAGCTGTCATTTCTGACCCCGAATCCACCAGTACCGGCAGAGCCGAAGGTGATACAGAATGCATCAAATACAGGCATCCTCGCAATGATAAGAAGCACCAGCTGAACAACTGTCATACCGAAGTATATCTTATAGAGTATTGCAGCTGAACTTCTGATCTTCGGCACCAGTTTTCCAACTGAAGGTCCCGGAGACTCGGCTCTCATCAGATTGATATTCGAGCCGCCAGACATCGGAATCACGGCGAGCAGGAACACAAGAACTCCCATTCCGCCGATCCAGTGCGTGAAGCTCCTCCACATCAGGGATGTATGCGACATAGCCTCGACATCTGTAAGGATTGATGCACCCGTCGTCGTAAAACCTGATGCCGTCTCAAACCATGCATCCACGAAATTCGGTATTTCACCTGTCAGCATGAACGGAATAGCGCCTACGACTGAAATCAGAATCCATGAAAGAGAGGTAACGACGCAGCCCTCTTTCAGATAGAACATAGTATTCTTAGGCTTCTTCCTTGTAGAAAAATGTCCCAGCAGGTAACTGATCGCACCGACAATGATATATGCAAAGACCTCGTCTTCACGGTAGATGATTCCTGTAATGACAGGTATGATCATAAGGGTTCCGATGATGGCCAGTACTTTTCCAAGAACGTATCTTATTATCGACCGATTCACTTTATTTACCCCTATGCCAGAATATCCACTATGTCAGAAAAGCCGGTATGCGTGGTAACGATCATTACTGTATCGCCGACCTCTATTGTATCCTCGCCTTTTGGGAAGATGATCTGCCCGTTGCGGCTGATAAATGAAACCATCAGATGACCACGCAGCTTCAGGTCCTTGAGAGGCGTACCTGTGACAGCTGAAGGCTTTCCAATACGGAATTCAATTGCCTCAACAGTATCATTGTACATATGATACAGCGTCTCGATATTCGAATCCATAGAAGCCCTCTTGGCTCTTGCATAGGCAATAATGGCTTCAGAGGTGATGATTCTCGGGTAAACGACACTTCCGAGATCGAGCGTATCAATAACATCCTGGAATGCAAAACGATTGATCTTCGTCACTACCTTGGCTTCTGAGACGTGCTTGGCATGAAGGGTCAGAAGAATATTTTCCTCATCGATCCCCGTAAGCGGGACAAATGCATCAACAGTCTCGATGCCCTCTTCCTTCAGCAGATCGGCATTAGTTCCATCACCTCTGATGATGATGGCATTCGGCAGAAGCTCTGAGAGCTGCTCGCATCTCTTCTGATCGCGCTCGATTATTTTTACTGAAATATTTTCTCTGATAAGCTGGCTAGCGAGGTAATATGCCGCCTTGCCACCGCCAATTATCATGCAGTCACGCACATTGGCAGTAGGCACACCGAGAGCCTTCAGAGCATTTTTTCCATTATGACGTGAGGTAACGAAGGTTACCATATCTCCCGGCGAAAAGACATAATTACCATTCGGGATTATGACCTGTCCATCATGAAAAGCCGTCGTGAACAGGACATTCCTTGTCTCCTTCGCTACGTTGTACACGGCTTTGCCGACCAGCCTCGAATCTTCCTTCACCTTGAACTTTATCATCTGCGCCTCGCCATGCGCAAAGCTGTTGACCTCAAGCGCAGATGGCAGATAGAGAATACGCGCGACCTCCATCGCCGCTTCCATCTCAGGATTGATGATCATTGCAAGCCCGAGCCTGTCACGCAGATAATTGATCTCGGTGCTGTACTCAGGATTCCTGACTCTTGCGATTGCAGAGCAACGGCCTATTCGTGTGGCAATCGTACAGCACAGCAGATTCAGCTCATCTGAATCTGTGACTGCGACAAGAAGATCCGTATCGTCAATTCCGGCTTCCTTCTGCACGCTGTAGCTGGCGCCGTTCCCGACGATTCCCATGACATCATACTGATTCGTGATATCGCTGATCTTCTGCTCATCCTCATCTATGATCGTGATATCATTGCCCTCCTTCGTCAGCTGAGCGATCAGAGTATGTCCGACCTTGCCACAGCCAACGATAATTATCTGGAGAGGCTTTATGTCATTTGAAGATGAGTTATCTTTTGAAAAAAGTCCCATATCCCGTCCTTACAGTGTACCGAAAATTCTGTCTCCGGCATCGCCGAGTCCCGGACAGATGTATGCATCCTTGTTGAGCTCACGGTCCACATGTCCGATGTAGATCTGCACATCAGGATGATCATGATGAAGCTTCTCTACACCCTCTGGTGCAGCAATGATGCACATGAACTTGATCTTCCTGCCGCCGTGCTGCTTGATGAAATCAATGGCAGCTGAACCTGATCCGCCTGTTGCAAGCATCGGGTCTACTACTACGATAGTACGCTCCTCGATAGGGCTAGGCAGCTTGCAGTAATACTCGTGTGGCTCATGTGTCTCAGGATCTCTGTACAGTCCGATATGTCCGACCTTGGCTGTCGGCACCAGAGAAAGTACCCCGTCTACCATTCCAAGTCCTGCACGGAGGATTGGCACAATGGCAAGCTTCTTGCCTGCAATGACAGGTGTCTTGCACTTCTCGATCGGAGTCTCTACCTCTATCTCCTCAAGCGGCAGATCCGAAAGTGCCTCAAAGCCTTCAAGCATTGCTATCTCACCTACGAGCTGTCTGAACTCATTGGTTCCGGTATGCTTGTCGCGAAGCCTTGAAATCTTGTGCTGAATCAGCGGGTGATCGAACACCATTACATTTTCGAGGTCCTTATAAGTTTCCATCTTTTGTCTCCTTTGCAAATTTTCCATAAAAAATCATTATACATTATAGTCCAAACATTATTTAAGTCAAGGCGAAAAAATGCTTGTAAATGGGGCCAAAATAATATAGAATCTCATAGGAAAATTTTATATCTTTTTAAGGAGGCAGAATGGATACAAGACAGCCAGCTATCAAAGATGCACGGACACTAGGTGTCCCGAAGATGCTGCTATTAGGACTGCAGCACATGTTTGCAATGTTCGGAGCGACGATTCTCGTCCCGATCCTCGTGAACGATTATTTCAAAGGAGAAGGGCTTTCAATTCAGGTCACGCTCTTCGCCGCAGGAGTCGGAACTCTTCTGTTCCATGTAATCACCAAAATGAAGGTTCCCGCATTCCTGGGTTCGTCCTTCGCGTTCCTCGGCGGATTCGCGACAGTCGCTAATCTGCACACAGGCATTTACAAAGACATGACAATGGGCGAAAAGCTCCCATATGCCTGTGGTGGTATCGTTGTAGCAGGTCTATTGTATCTGGTGCTTGCTCTGATCATCAGGATCGTTGGCGTGAACCGCGTAATGCGTTTCCTGCCTCCTGTAGTCACCGGACCTATCATCATCTGTATCGGTCTGTCACTTGCCCCGTCAGCAGTTACCAATGCTTCACAGAACTGGATCCTCGCACTGATCGCATTTGCAGTGATCGTGATCTTCAATATCTGGGGAAAGGGAATGTTCAAGATCATCCCTATCCTGATGGGTGTCGTGATCTCATATGTCGCTGCCCTCATCTTCAATGCATGCGGCATGACAAATGCTGATGGTTCAGCTATCCTTCAGTTCGGTGAGATTGCAAAGGCAAAGCTCATACAGCTGCAGCCGTTCCAGCTATGCAAATTCGATCTGACTGCAATCCTCGTAATGGCTCCTATCGCTATTGCTACTATGATGGAGCATATCGGTGATATCTCAGCTATTTCCGCTACTGTCGGTGAGAACTTCATCGAAGACCCGGGTCTTCACAGAACCCTGATCGGTGATGGTCTCGCAACTGCATTCGCCGGTCTCATCGGTGGTCCTGCAAATACCACATATGGTGAGAATACCGGTGTTCTCGAACTCTCAAGAGTTCATGATCCTCGTGTCATCAGACTTGCTGCCATCTACGCAGTGATCCTGTCATTCTCCCCGAAGTTTGCCGAGATCATCGGTACTCTTCCGACTGCCATCATAGGTGGTGTCAGCTTCATGCTCTATGGTATGATCTCTGCTATCGGTGTCAGAAATGTAGTCGAAAATCATGTCGACTTCACTAAGTCAAGAAACCTGATCATCGCCGCAGTGATCCTCGTCACAGGCCTTGGCTTCAGTGACGGTCTCACATTCACTATCGGAAAGACTCACATCACCCTTACAGCTCTTGCACTCGCAGCAATCTTCGGCATCCTCCTGAATGCCATCCTGCCAGGCAACGACTATGTATTCAACAAGAAGAGTGATGATAAGGATGATTCAGAACTGTCATCAATAAGAATGTAAAATACAGATACTTAAAAATGCAGTCAGCATATTATGACAGTCCAAGGCGCTTACTCATTGCGCTATGGTTGTCCTGCCATAAATGCTGCCTGCATTTCTTACTCTGTAGCAATTATTTACTATTTTTATTTCGCTGCTATAACCTGCCTCATGTCATACATTCCTGCCGGTTTGCCTGCAAGGAACTTGGCTGCTTCTACTGCACCCTTGGCGAAGACACTCTTGGATGTTGCCTGGTGCTTGAAGGTGATGACTTCATCTTCGCCGGCGAAAATCACTTCATGTTCGCCTACGATATTTCCTCCACGGATTGATGAGATTCCGATTTCCTTTGGATCGCGCTTCTGACGTCTGTCGTGACGATCGTAGGTATAAGTATATTTTCCATCTGCTGCTTCATTTACTGCATCTGCAAGTGCAATTGCTGTACCACTTGGTGCATCGAGCTTCTGATTATGATGAGCTTCTACTATCTCCACATCAAATCCTGCATCTGCAAATACCTTGGTAGCTTTGCCGAGAAGCTCGAAAAGAGTATTGATTCCGAGTGACATGTTTGCAGAACGGAGAATTGCTACCTTCTTTGATCTCTCATTTACCTCTGCTATCTGATCATCTGAAAGGCCAGTAGTACAGAGAACAACAGGAAGATTCTTTTCCACTGCATAATCCAGTAATCCATCGATTGCCTTTGGATTAGAAAAGTCAATGATCACGTCCGCATCTACATTGCACTCGGCAGGTGATGCAAATACCGGGTAATCGTTTTTCTTTTCAGTGTATGGATCAATCCCGGCTACTATTTCGCAGTCAGCATCATTAGCCACAATCTGAGTGATCACCTGTCCCATATGACCATTTGCACCATTCATAATAATTCTTGTCATCTTTATCTCCTTTACAAAAAAAGGCAGGGGACTTTTCCCCCGCCATCAAAATCATACTAAATAATTACAAGAGCCCGTAATCCTTCATTGCTCCCTTGAGCTTCTCGAGGTTAGCCGGCTCCATGTCGCACAGAGGAAGACGAAGCGGTCCTACATTCTTGCCCATGAGGTTCATGGCAACCTTTACAGGGATAGGATTCACCTCGCAGAACAGAGCATCCACAAGAGGAAGCTCACGAAGCTGCATCTTTCTTGCCTTCTCGATATCTCCATTGAGGAAGCTCATGACCATATCGTGTACATCGCGAGGAGCGATATTTGATACAACGGAAATCACTCCGATACCACCAAGAGAAAGGATAGGAACTACAAGACCATCCTCACCAGAGTAGAGCTCCAGATCACCGTCACACAGACGCATCATCTCAGAGGTCTGCGCGAGATTGGCGGTAGCGTCCTTCACACCAACGATATTCTTCTTTGTCTTCCTGAGAGTCGCAACAGTCTGCGGCTGGATATTCGTACCGGTCCTGCCAGGTACATTGTACAGGATCAGAGGAAGCTTCGTGGAATCAGCGATAGCGCTGTAGTGAGCGATAAGGCCCTTCTGTGTAGCCTTGTTGTAATACGGAGTCACAACAAGGGCAGCGTCAGCGCCATGCTCTTCAGCCTCCTGAGTCAGCTGGATAGCAGTCTCAGTGCAGTTGCTGCCAGTGCCAGCAACAACAGGAATCCTGTGCTTTGCAAACTCAACAGCCTTCTTAATGCACTCGCTGTGCTCCTCCATCGAGAGCGTAGAACCCTCGCCCGTGGTACCCACGATGACTATCGCATCCGTACCACCATCTATCTGCTCGTTGATGATCTCCTCGAGCTTATCGTAATTAACAGTCTGGTCTTCATTCATCGGCGTAACGATAGCTACACCGGCACCCTTGAATATCGGCATAATGTCCTCCTTTTATCTCGCACTACTGCTTTCATCCACTATTTTAAAAATCTGGTCGCTTACATTTCTTACTGCAAGCGGCAGATACATACCCGTGAGGATCACTCTCATTGATGGGGAGCCTGTATTCAGGACATCAACCATCTGCTGCTCCGTGACAATTCCCTCATCTGAAAGACCGAGGAACTCGTCAAGAACAAGTATATCACATTCACCGGTGGTCAGAACCTTCTTGGCGAAGCCGAGACCATTGATGATATTTTCCTTTTCTTCTCTCTTAGCCTCTTCATCGAGCTCGCGGAAGCTGTGCGAACTCCGCTCGAAGCTGAACTCCTTTATCTCGGGCTCAAGTCTCTTCAGGTAGTCACCCTCCAGCTGTCCCTTCAGGAACTGGATGATATAGACGCTCTGACCACAAGCAGCGGCCCTTATAGCATTTCCCAGCGCGGCAGAGGTCTTGCCCATGCCGGGACCATAGTAAACCTGTATTTTCGCCATAGATACCTCTCATCCTGTCAAAATTAATTTTAACTATGATACTATATCACAAACATAGCGTTTATGCAAAGTTTTAAAAAAGTATGTGAAGCACTATTACTGCTGCAAGGAAGGCAAATATAAACAGGTACGCAAGCACATCCCGCTTCAGATAATGCAGGGGCTTCATGCTCGTCCTGCCCTCACCGCCATGATAGCATCTGGCCTCCATCGCAAGCGCGAGGTCATTTGCCCTGCGGAATGCAGATACGAAAAGAGGAACGAGAAGCGGAACCATAGCCTTCGCCTTTTTCACTATACCCTTGCCATCGAACTCTGCGCCTCTCGCCATCTGAGCCTTCATTATCTTGTCGGTCTCGTCACTCAGGATCGGTATGAATCGGAGTGCTATGGACATCATCATAGCTATCTCATGCACCGGAACATGGATGTAATTCAGCCATCTGAGCCCGGTCTCAAGCCCGTCAGTGAGCTGGTTCGGAGTCGTCGTAAGAGTCATGATCGAGGTGCCGATGATGAGATATATCATACGGACCAGCATGAGAACCGCTGCCCTCACTCCCTGAATGGTGATCTGGACCCTGCCCCATTTCACGATAGGGTCTCCCGGTGTCAGGAAAATATTGAACAGGCCGCAGATCAGAAGCAGTATGATGATCGATCTGAGGCCTCTCACCATATAGGAAACAGGTACCTTACTCATGATGATGACCGCAGCCAGACATACTGTGATGAAGGCGAAGCCTATCGGGTCATTTGCGACAAATATTGCTATTATGAAAAAAAGTGTCGCAACCAGCTTTACTCGCGGGTCAAGCCTGTGGATAACCGAATCAGCCGTATAATATTGTCCGAGTGTTATGTCCTTGAGCATCTGAGTATCTCTTTCTCTGCTTCTTCTACTGTGGTTGCATGATCATCAACAGGATAACCTGCATTATGGAGATCATGAAGCAGATAGGTGACTGACGGAACTGCCAGTCCCATAGCCTCCAGCTCCTTCACATGGGTAAATACCTCACGCGGGGTATCATCGTAGGCTATCGTGCCCTTATCTACAACCACTATGCGGTCTACATATTCTGCGACATCCTCCATGCTGTGCGACACGAGAATGACTGTCTCACCTGAATGATCATGCATCTCTTTTATCATACCCAGGATCTCATCACGTCCGGCCGGGTCAAGTCCTGCTGTAGGCTCATCAAGTATGATGACCTCAGGCCTCATTGCGATAACGCCTGCTATGGCAGCCCGCCTCTTCTGACCCCCCGACAGCTCGAATGGAGAAGCCTCGTAAGCATCGTCAGGAAAATGGACCCTTTTCAGTGCCTCAAAGGCTCTCAGCTCACATTCCTTATCATCAAGGCCCTCATTCCTCGGTCCGAACTTCACATCCTCTACGACTGTCGTCTCGAAGAGCTGGTGCTCAGGATACTGGAACACCATTCCGACCTGAGTCCTCAGATGCTTCTTATCGAAGTCATCGTCTCCGATATCCTTTCCCTCGAAATAAATATGCCCCTCAGTCGGCTGTATCAGACCATTCAGAGTCTGTATCATCGTGGACTTGCCTGAACCGGTATGTCCGATGATCCCGATGAAATCGCCTTTATAGATCTGAAGTGACACATCCTTCAGAGCCGGTGTCTCAGTGCCGCCATCCTTATATGTGACTGCCACATGGTCAAGGATAAGGACTGCATCATCAACCGACCTTTGCGGCTTCTCCTTAAGTCTGACGCTGACAGCCGGAGCATCCTTCGACATGATATCATTCGCAGTCAGAATATCGAAAAGCTCGTCTCTTGTGAGCACTCCCTCTGGTATTGGAAGTCCGGCTTTCTTAAGCTCATGGGCAAGCTCAGTCACCTGCGGTACAGTCAGATGATATGAGTGCAGAGTATCTACCTGGGAAAAGATTTCCCGCGGAGTCCCGTTCATGACTATTTTTCCATGATCCATCACGAAGACCCTGTCAGAGAAAACGACCTCCTCCATATAATGGGTGATAAGAATTATGGTCACGCCCTTTTTCTTATTAAGTTCTCTCGCAGTTGCAATGACCTCAGCGCGGCCATCAGGATCAAGCATGGCAGTAGGCTCGTCAAGCACTATGCACTTTGGCTCCATTGCCATGACACCTGCTATGGCCACCCTCTGCTTCTGTCCGCCAGAGAGTCTGTTCGGGGAATTCTTTCTGTACTCCCACATGCCAACACCCTTCAGCGCTCTCTCTACACGTGCCCAGATTTCATCTGTAGGAACTCCGATATTCTCAGGGCCGAAGCCAACGTCCTCCTCTACTACAGAAGCTATGATCTGGTTGTCGGGATTCTGGAATACCATCCCGGCCTCCTCACGGACAGGCAGCTCATTTTCAGGCAGGGATGTATCCTTTCCGTCCACAAAAACAGTCCCTTCTGTTGGTACCAGAAGGGCGTTGATATGCTTTGCGAGCGTCGATTTGCCACTGCCATTGTGACCAAGAATGGAGATGAACTGCCCCGGTTCGACATCGAGATTTACATTGTCAACCGCGGTATCAATCGAGACGACATTTCCATCTTCGTCACGCCTGTAATATTCATAAACCAGATCTCTGGTCTTAATAATTGATTCCAAAACAGCCTTCCTCAAACTCTGATCACAACCGGCTACTCATAACTCTGAACTTATAACTTATAACTTTTTCAGAAACTTCTCAATTCTGTCCAGCGCCACCTTCAGGTTCTCCATTGAGTATGCGTATGAAATCCTGATGAAGCCCTCACCGCAGTCTCCAAAGGCCGTCCCCGGTACTACCGCTACCTTCTCAGTCTTTAAGAGTGTGGTGGCGAACTCATCAGATGTCATTCCTGTACTCTTTATCGACGGGAAGGCATAGAATGCACCGTATGGCTCGAAGCATGAGAGTCCCATGCCACGAAGACGGCGGAGCACATAGACGCGCCTCTCATTGTACTGCATCTTCATATCCTCTACCTCGCGGTCGCAGTGTCGTACAGCCTCGACACCAGCGTACTGTGAAGTAGTAGGAGCGCACATGATGGCGAACTGATGGATCTTGAGCATCTGCTTCAGGATGACCTCAGGAGCACATGCATATCCGAGTCTCCAGCCCGTCATGGCAAAGGCCTTCGAGAAGCCGTTGATATAAACGGTTCTCTCCTTCATTCCAGGAAGCGATGCGATAGACACATGATCCATCTGATATGTAAGCTCTGAATAAATCTCATCTGTCATCACATAGATATCATGACGTCTGATTACCTCTGCTATTGCTTCGAGGTCCTCCCTCTCCATTATGGCTCCGGTCGGGTTATTAGGATAAGGGAGGATGAGAACCTTTGTCTTCTCTGTGATCGCATCCTCAAGCTCCTGAGCCGTGAGCCTGAATTCATCTGATTCCTTCAGGTTGATGATCACAGGAACTCCGCCAGCAAGAACCGTACACGGTACGTATGATACGTATGACGGCTCCGGGATTATGACCTCATCTCCCGGATCAAGCATTGCGCGAAGCCCTATGTCGATAGCCTCGCTGCCTCCGACAGTCATCATCATCTCTGTCTTCGGGTCATAGTGCAGGTCGTACTTCCTGTCGAGATACTCTGATACAGCGACCTTCAACTCCATGAGTCCTGCATTCGACGTATAGAATGTCCGGCCCTGCTCGAGGGAATATATGGCCTCATCCCTGACTCTCCACGGAGTATCGAAATCAGGCTCACCGACGCCGAGTGAAATGGCGTCGTCCATTGTATTTACTATATCGAAAAATTTGCGGATACCGGATGGCTTGATCTCCTGTATCTGCCTGCTTACAGGGCTCTTCATGACAGTTCCACCCTTTCATCCTTCTTCTGTTCGTCGACCATGATAGTTCCATGATCCTTGTACTTCTTCAGGATAAAGTTTGTCTTCGTAGAGAGTACTGAATCAAGAGTAGACAGCTTCTGTGATACGAAGTCTGCAACCTCACGCAGTGTCTTGCCCTCAATAGTCACCATGAAGTCGAAACCGCCTGAAATCAGATATACAGAGCTGACTTCCGGGTAATTATAGATACGCCTTGCAACTCTGTCAAATCCCATTCCTCTCTGCGGAGTGACTCTGACTTCGATGAGAGCCGTCACCTTTTCAATACCTGCCTTGTCCCAGTCCACGAGAGTAGGATATCCGCAGATCACGTGCTTGTCTTCAAGCTCTTTTATATTGTTCTTTACTGCTTCTTCATCTTCACCTACAAGGACTGCAAGCTCCTTCGGATCAATCTTACTATTCTTCTCAATTATATTTAAAATCTTTTCCTGCATTGTAATAATCTCCTATCCAAGCACCTTGTGGAATTCATCTGCTGCCGGCGGCTCCAGGAATCTGGTCTGACCATCATAATGAACCACTCTGTCTCTTGTATCATTAGTCCGGCCTATTATCGAAGCACTAATCCCTTTCTCCTCAAGAGCATCAACAATCCTATCCCCTCTCTCCGCCGCTATCAGCATGCTTCCACTGCTTATCAGACAGTACGGGTCTATATCGAAATAATCGCAGATCTCTACCGTCTCCTGCCTTATCGGAATCCTCTCGATGTCCACGGAAAGTCCGACTCCTGAGGCTTCTCCCATCTCCCAGAGAGCTCCGAAGATGCCACCCTCCGTGACATCGTGCATCGCGACTGCACCCGCTCCCGCGGCGATGAGACCGTCCTGGACTACTGATATCATATTTTTAAAAGAAATGGCATTCTCCACAAATTCCTCCGGGAATTTCTGAAGCAGCTCATCCTTCTTCTCTGCTGCTATAATCGAAGTCCCCTCAAGACCTATATACTTCGTGACCACGAGATCCATGTCAGGCTTCGCGCCTGAAGTCCCGATCATTGAATCACAGCGTACTTTTCCGACTCCTGTCACAGAGACAACCGGTCTCGTGACCGCATCAGTCACCTCTGTATGCCCTCCGATCACTGCCATGTGCAGGCGCTCACAGGATGCGTTGATCTCCTTCATGATCTCCTGAAGTGTATCCTCTGTAGTCTGTGGTGGCAGCATCACTGTAAGAAGCACTCCTACAGGCTCTGCTCCTGCGCTTGCCAGATCATTGGCTGTGATATCACAGGCCAGATGGCCTATATCAATGGCTGTCCCTGTGATGGGATCTGTAGACATGACGAGAACCTCATCCGGTCCGCATACCACGGCTCCGCAGTCTTCACCTACTCCGCTACCTAGTATGACTTCATTTCTTTTTACTGTCAGAGGTCTTATCACTGACCTTTTTAGTATCCTTTCCGGTATCTTTCCCGGACTTAGATTTATCGTCTTTTTCATCTTTCTTTGTATCTGTCTTCTTCTCGTCCTTCTTCTCTTCAGTCTCCTCTTTTTTCTCGTCCTCTTCCTTCTCTGACTCAGATGCAGCGTTCTTCCACTTGGCCGCAGCTGTCTGGACCTTGGAGAGGTCGCCCGTCGCTATCGCAGACTGCATTGCTGCTGTGGCCTCAGCTGAGTCTGACTTCGTCCCGACAGTATATGTCGCATCTGTAGCCCTGTATACAGAACTGTTGAACTGTGTCCTGCTGACCTGCTTGCCATTTTCCTTGACGATCTTCCAGAGAACTGCCTTGAGTCCGTCATGAGGGATATCACTTGTTCTGCTCACTACTCCTACAGGCTGTGAGGAATCAGCCTTGAATGCTGTCTTGTACTTCACTGTGTCAGTAGTCTCACTCTCGAAGTCCACGCTTCTCGACGGGTCTCTCGTCTCCTTGCCATAGATGCTGAAGGTAATTGTGCTGCCATCGGCTGATCCTTCAATGAATATCGGGTACTTCTGATCATTCTCAAACTGGAAATCCTTGATATCACCGGCGATCGCCGCATCCTCTGACGGCTTCACATAGTGCACCATCATCGAATGATTGTATCTCTTCAGAACCTTCAGCTCAGCTCTGATCACTGCATTGTACAATGTAGTCGATACCTGGCAGATACCTCCGCCATAGGTCATCACCGTCGTTCCATTCTCGTACGATGGGGCCTGGGCATATCCGTTCTCTGCTGTCATAGGATTCAGTGTCTTAGCTACAGAGAATTTGTCTCCCGGGTAGAGCACCGTTCCACTGATCTTCGACTCACCATTCGCTACATTCTGCTTCCTGGCCGCTGTAGATGTCGAATAATTCGTAGAAAAGGTCCCGAGCAGGTCCTTTACCTGTGAGAGCTCCTCCGCGGTTCCACGAGGCTTCTTCACCCTTGTCACAAGCTTTATTGTATCTGCTGTATTTGCCTGATCTGTAGCTGCAAAATCACTCACCGCCGCGACCGACGCATCGATATCGAGTGAATGTCCTTCCTTGCCTGCCACAAAGGTAAATGTACCGTTCTCATGCTTCAGAGTCCCGTCAACCGGCTCATCCACCAGAGCCTCCTCATTATCAGTCAGGAATTTCCTGACCTTCTCGGCGTCTACAGTGGCACCGAGCGTAAACTCCTTTTTCTTTCCGCTGTCAATATTCTGATTCTCACGATATCTCTCAAGGAGATTCCCCTTCTTACCATAATTCATGGCCGCATCCACCGAATCACCGGCATCAGCACTGAGGCCAAGCTCTGAGGCCTTTACTGTAAGGGTTCTCTCTCCGCTCGTGAGAGTGATCGTCCTCTCGCCTGTCTGCTGTGCATAGTCTGCTATTGCTGCGACAGCCTGCGATCCGTCCATGCCCGATACATCCACCGAGCCTATATATACATTATCTGCTATCCTCTGGGCCGCCTGTGCGTCTGTCCCAGATAAAAACAAACCTCCGAAAACAATTCCCGCTGTTAACCCCCCGGCTAACAACCATTTTTTCATATATTCATTCCTTTTCAAAAAAGTGTTACAATATACTACACTATAGAAAGGCATACATATGATACTACTTATCTCAATATCACAGATACCCATAATCACGATCGCCCTAGTCTCTTTCTTCCTGTTTGTCGCTTTCAGGATCAGACACCTGAGTGCAAAAGAGGCAAAGCAGAAGGACGACTACTGGGAGCGGGAACGCAGGGCCGATCTCACCCCTGCCCGTGATCTAAGTGCTATTGACTATATTACCATTCCAATGGAAAAATTTCCACTATCTTTTTTTGATGAGAACCCGGACGAAGAGGCTGATATGATAATCGATGAGCTGACAGAGCTCAGTAAGACCAGGCTTCTGAATCTGAACGGCATGTCAAATACCGATCTGAAGCTTGAATATGGCCGCAGAAACCTTGATGAAATGCAGGAGATCGCCGACCGCTTCTCCCGCGTGGAGGTGCTGCTATGCGACCTCGCGAAGTGCTTCATGGAAAAGGAAAAATACGCGGAAGCCGCTCAGATACTCGAATACGGTGTATCAATCGGCTCTGATGTTTCATCAGACTATACCCTGCTCGGAGAATGCTATAAACAGCTCAGAGAGCCTGAAAAAATCGATGAGCTCTGCAGACAGGTCGAATCCATGAGCTTCCTCATGAAAGGCACCGTACTCCGTGACCTCTCTCAACTCTCAACTCATAACTCATAACTCACAGCTCCCACACAGGTCGCTCAGGAAGCACTCCTGGCACTTCGGCGAGCGGGCCGTGCATATAGAGCGGCCGAGAGCAATGAACTGAATATTGATCGCTATCCAGTGCTCCCTTGGGATTTTTTTCATCAGATCCCCTTCGACCTTCGCAGGATCCTTTTCTTCTGTAAATCCCAGTCTTCTTGAGATCCGACCTACATGAGTATCAACCACTATCGACGGGTCGTGATATATATTCCCGCGGATTACATTGGCTGTCTTCCTGCCCACTCCCGGAAGGGATGTGAGTTCCTCGATCGTCCGCGGAACCTCTCCGCCATAATCATCGAGAAGGCGTCTCGCGCATGCCTTTATATTTTTCGCCTTATTGTGATAGAATCCGGTCGCATGGATATCCTCTTCAAGCTCTGATAAATCCGCATCCGCAAATGCCTGGACCGTCGGATATTTCTTATATAATTTCTCTGCGACCTCATTTACCTTCTTATCAGTACACTGTGCTGACATTATGGTAGAAAAAAGCAGCTGCCACGGGGTATCATAATGCAGGTAACACGGGATGTCCCTGCCATATACCTCGTCCAGCCGCCTCAGTATCTCTTCTGTTCTCTTATTCATATAAATGCACTCAGCAGTGATGCAAGTCCTGCAATTATCAGAAGCACGGCTCCAATCACATATACCCTCGGACGCGAAGCAAATCCGTATCTGTAGCCTGTATAGATACCCATCGATACCACGACTATGGTAGATGCCACAGTGAACAGCATCATAAGCCAGATATTCGCTGCCATGAGTCCGCTTGCAAGTCCGGCTAAGAGAGTGTAAATAGCGCCTGCCAGAATGATGAGCACATAATACTTCACGCTCATCTCCTCACGCTTCTCCTCTATGTCATCGTGCCGCAGAGCCTTGTGGATAAGCCTCACGGCCAGCAGGAAATATATGATGGCTGCAAGCCCGAAGCCCAGGGTACTCGCATCTCTCACCTCATCATGCTGCACCATCTCGTAGGTGATGAAATATCCTCCGAAGAAAAATATGCACTGAATCAGTGCAAGCAGCAGACACGTCGGGATAAGGATCTTCGGATTTATCTTCTGCAGCATTGCGCCGCGTATCTCCATAGCCGCATATACATCAAAACCGATACCTACTATGATCAGCAGGTTCAGTAAGTCAACAAACCAGTTCATGGGTCCTCCATACTATTTTTTTACCTACATACTATATACGAAAATACGGATTTCATAAATATTCAAATATTTTTTCGTGTAAAAAAGAGCACTACATTTTATTCAATGTGTCACTGATAAAGATTTGAAATGATATCCGTCAGGGAATGGCTCGCAACGTATATGAAAATATCCACGAGCTCATTCATAGGAACCCTCATATCATCCTTGACCCATTCAATCACTGCATAGCACAGGGTTGCGCTGAAGTAATCAGCCACCCGCTCTGCAGTCAGCCAGTCCTTATATGGCAGCAGCTCGTCAATCTTCTTGCGGTTCAGACGGCTCAGCGCCATTTCTGCTATTGCCTTCTTGAGTGTCTCTGAAAAAGAATTCTGCCCCTCCAGATTCACCGCTCTCGTATAGAAGGCCTTGTCCTTCTCCATTGTGGTAAGCGGCAGGATCAGAGCCTCCTTCAGCATTCCATTGTCGAGAAGCGGCTCGATCGGATCTATAAGCTCCCGTTTGATGATCCACTCCAGGAGCTCGTACTTGTCCTGAAAATGATTATAGAATGTAGGCCTGATGACCCCCGCCTCATCCGTAATCTCTCTGATTGTAATCTTTTCGATCGGCCGTGTTCTCGCCAGCTTCTTGAAGCTTTCCGCGAGCAGCACATCGATCTCATTGGCTCCCTGAGTATTCATTATTTCCTCATAAAAACAGCTTTACTATTGTCAGATTCCATGATGACCTGTCCTCTGCAAGGTCGATCACTTCTCTGGTAGCTTCTATCTTGATCTTCGGTCTCTGGATAGCTCCCTTATGATTCTCGATGACCAGAGCTTTCCTGCCGTCTGAGAGCTCTACCTCGCAGCCTACCGGATACAGGCACAGCTCACGGCTCATCAGCTGTACGACTATCGGGTCAAATTCCATTCCGTCACGTCCCATGATATACTCGAGCACGTCACTCGGCAGATACGGATCGTGATAGCTTCTCTTACCTGTCATCGCATCATACACATCAGCGACCTTCAGTATCCTCGCGGGAAAAGTAATTTCCTTTCCCTTGAGCTTCCTCGGATATCCTCCACCATTATACCACTCATGGTGCTCATATACCCCCATGAGAACATTCTCATTGAAGCTGTAATTGTCCCGGAGGAACTCATAGCCCATCCTCGGGTGCTCCGTAATTATGACCTTTTCTTCGGGCGTAAGCTTCCTTGGGGCATTGATGATATCTATATCGATAAAGACCTTTCCCACATCATGCACGAAGCCTGCCGTGATCAGATCCCTAAGCTCTGCCTCCTCGAGCCCCAGCTTTGCGCCGAGAACACCGGACAGCACTGCTACATTTACTGAATGGAAAAAGGTGTATCCGTCATAGGCCCTGACATTCACCAGGTTGCACAACACATCCGCGTCATTTATCACGTCCTCTGTAATGCGTGAGACAAGCTCTGCAATCCTGCGCTCATCAACAGTCTCCTTGTCCCTTGCGCGGACGAATACATCGTGAATAATCTTCAGGGCAGACTGTCTGACCTCTCCTGATATGACATCCTTCAGCTCAGCCTCTTCTGAGAATTCATCCTCTATATATACTCCAGGCACTCCTGTATTCCTGATGACTTCAATCCCCTGTTCATTAAGCCTGGTGTGTCTGGCCATAAGCATGAGACCTGTCGGCTCATACATCTCCTGACCCAGGATCATACCATCTGTAAGATCTGTTACCGGTATATACCTCATTAAGTTCTCGTTTCTAGCGGCTTCTCATCGAATTCAACTGTCACATAATACCCTGACGGCGTCTCTCTGACATCCTTTACCACACCCTCTCTCGACTTCAGCCTCTGAAGTGTAGTATAATTGGCGGACATCGCGTATGCCTTTCCGAGTGTGTAGTAATACGAATTCGGAAGCTTCGACTCTGTTACAGGAAGACGGTCCCCCACCTTTAATAGACCTGTCCTCTCCATTTTAAATTCCATTGTTCTCAATGAATCATTTCCCTTATAAAAAATTATACGTCCTTCTCATCTACTATATGTGAATCAACTATTCCCTTGTCAGCTCTGTTCGCCCTGACAGATGAATAAATGGAAGTCACTCCGTCATACACGAGCATGATACCGATGAGCACAAAACTCAGTTTCGGGAAGAAATGAGGTGCAAGAATACAGATGATTCCGAAGGCCAGACTGATGAGTGCCATGATAAATGACGGTGTCCACGGTCCCATTGCTGCCTTTATCGCCATGCTTGCAGTCATTTCCTGAATGGCATCTGCTATCATCAGAACACCGAACACTATGAAGATAAGTGAAAGCGTCTGTCCCGGATGGGTAAAGATAAAGATACCGATTGCTGCTATAATGGCTCCGAGAACAATAGCAGGGATACGCAGCGTCTCATCTGCAAGCTTCGATACTATCATTACGATTCCTACGACAAGGATTGCTATTCCTATTATCCTTACGATCAGATCTGCTGCCGAGTCCGGCTTTGCGATACACAGGACTCCGAGGAAAATAGCAACCATTGCTATAACGATCTGTGAAATGCGGTTGTCCTTCATTTTCTCCTTCATAGGGAATCTCCTTTATTTCTGGAACTTTGACAGGTTGTCAGCTGTTACCTTTTCGTAAGGTATCCATATATACCTGCCATCATCAGTAGCGCCCTTGATATCATTAATCGTGCCACCGCTCTTGATGGCGCTTATCGCATCTATGCACGCCTGAGCCACCTTATCCGTCTGCTGCAGCTCTGTATATGACATCCCGCCTGACTTGATGGATGTGAGTGCATCGCTCGTCCCATCGATCCCGCATACAGGAATATTCGATGTGGACATACCATTCTCCTGCATATACTGCACCACTCCGAGTGCCATAGCATCGTCATTGCAGATAGCTGCATCAAAGGTCTGGCCTGTAGTCGCAAAGCTCTGCATCATAGTATGCGCTGTCTCCTGATCATCATTTGCAAAATCAGAAAATACTATATTCACATCACAGCCCTTGTCAGTCAGATAATTCCTTGCTGCATTCGTCCGGGTGGAGGTGGAATCAGCGTCCTTCTTGCCCTTCATCATCAGAAGATTGATCTTGTCCGGCTTTCCGAGCTTATTATATACATACTCAGCCTGATCCTGTCCGGCTGTAGTATCATCGCTGCCGACATATACGAATGAACCGGAAGCCAGGTCATCCTCTTCAGGAAGACTGTTTACAAATACTATCGGGAGTCCGTCTGCTGCTATCTCGAGCTGCTTTGCTGCACTCGGGTCATCAGCCCAGCAGATTATACCTCCGAACTTGTGCTGCTTCGCATTCTGCAGCTGCTTGATCTGTGTATTCAGTACTCCGGCTGTCTGCTGCACAGTCACTGAAAAGCCTGCCTTCTTGCCTGCTGCGCGGACAGCCTTTTCAAAATCACCTCTGGTGCCGCTCTTTGCATCAGCGAGTGTGACCAGTATCTTCTTACTCGAATTCGTCTCTGTCGAAACAGCAACTGTTGACTGCGATCCGCATGCACACATGCCTGCTGTGAGAGCAGCTATAGTAAGAGCCGCCAGAATTCTCTTAAATCTCTTCATCACAAGCGCCTCCTCAAATCCTGAACCTTGATACATATCCTGCGAGTGCTGTAGAAGTATCTGAGAGCTCCTTGGAATTCTCTGCCACATCCTGGCTGGACCTGGTGATAGTACGGGCATGCTCGACGATCTCCTGAGCCGTTGTCTGGATCTCTGCCGTGCTGGCAGCCTGTTCCTCGGAGATGGCTGCTACATTGGTAGCCACACCTTCTACCTTCTTGATATTTTCTACCACTCTCTTCAGTCTCCTGTTCGACTGGTTGATATTCTCATAAATCTCATCAAAGCTCTGTACCGTAGAATCGATCAGGGCCCCGTTCCTCTCAATGGCCTGATATGACTCATCAGCCTTCTTTACGGCCTCTTCTATCAGATCTGAAACGTTTCTGATCAGCTTGCTGATGTCATTGGCACTTTCGCCTGAATTATTAGCCAGCTTTCCGATCTGGGAAGCTACTACCGCAAACCCGCGTCCGCTCTCGCCAGCTCTTGCTGCTTCGATCGAAGCATTGAGAGACAGGAGATTGGTCTCGTCGGCGATTTCCTGGATCACAGTTATTATCTTCGTGATCTGATTTGATGCCTCGCCTACCTGATTTACTGATTCTGCAAGAGACTGGTTCGCATTCCTTATCTCTTCCATTGCAGACCCGAGATTGCTGATATCCTGCTGGCCCTGCTTTGCGATACGGACTGTATTCGTCATGGCCTCCGTGGTCTTGTCAGAATCCTCCTTCGTATCTGATACTACCTGTGCGAGGGTCGTAGCTGAATCTGCTATATTATTGACTGCCACTGCAAGTGAATCAACTATCTGGTTGAGATTCTCCATCTCCTTCGTCTGTGATGTGGATTCACGGAGCATATCCTTTGATACCTTGTCCGTGCTCTCTGACTGGGACTTCAGCTTCACTGATTCGTTCCTGATGGAAGAAAGCATTCCTCGCATACGCTCGACGAATCTGCCCACACTTCCTGACATCGCTCCGATCTCGTCGTGTGATACCTGCTTTACCTTGATAGTGAAGTCGCCCTCAGACATATTCGTGATGCTCTTCGTAATCCCAGAGATAGGTGCGAAGATGCCTGTCACGACTACGAGCAGGATTACAACGAGGATGATGATCGCGATAAAGCCAAGTATAGCAAGCGTTCTGCCTAGATCTGCCACATCCTTAAGAATCAGGCTCATCGGCGCGTATGACACGAGAACCCAGTCTGTATCATTGATCTCGCGCATCTCTACAAGTCTGTCATCTATAGTATCTGCTTCGAGGTCATGTACCTTCAGCTTCTTTGCGACTCCGGTCATCAGAGGATCCTTTGACTTCTGGATATTGGTGCCGACCATTGACGACTTCGGTGAGGAAAGAATGGTGCCGGTTCTCGTATCAACGAGGAATGAATTCGCTCCATTCATCTTCGTTCCTGAATTAACTATCGTTGTGATCTTGTCGAGAGACACATCCGCTGATATGACGCGAAGCTTTCCTGAACCGTCATTGAGAAGGGCTGACGCTGATACGACATACTTTCCTGCCATATCCATATACGCCGAGCCGTAGTCCATATTAACTCTCGTAAGACCCTGCCTGTACCACATGGTATTCGTGATGTCTCTGAATGCAAGGCCTGACTTCACGGCCTTGAAATACTTGCCATCCGATCCGGCTACATACAGTCCGTTCGGGCAGTTCTCATTCTGACCATAATAAATATTCAGCGCTGCCTTCAGATCATCTGCTGTCTTCGGCTGGATCGCCTCTATCGTCGTCTTCGCCGTTGAGAAAAATTCGAGATTCTGCTCCAGCCATGCTGTGATACTGTCCGACTGGTTCTGGATAGACGAATCAAGCTGAGCCTCAGACATCGCCTGCATTCTATTTTTCGACATATACGAAGAAACAATTACGAGGACTGCTACTATCCCGATAGTCACAGGAACTATGAGAAGTATAAGCTTCGTGCGGACTGATATGACCTTGTGCCTTGCTGCCGCCTTCTTCTCTCTCTTCTGAATAAGCTTCGCGCCCCTGGCTGCCTGCTTCTTCTCCTTATTCTTCGGTGCCTTAGGCGCCTTTAGCTTCTTCTCTTTATTCTTCGGTGCCTTAGGCGCTTTTACCTTCTTTACCTTTGCAGGTCCGTTCTTCTTTTTCTTCTGCTTTGCAAGCCCCTTTTTTTCTTCCCTGTTTATATCTGCCATAATTCCCTCCAGATCTTACCAGGAATCTGTCTGTCACTTACAGGTTCTGCTTAATTGCTGCAAGGAGATCATCAAATGTCTCGTATGCCGGTATCTCAGGATGATCTGCCTTGATCTGCGGTGTGCTCCTGAACAGGAAGCCTGCCTTGCTCGCCTGAATCATCCCGAGATCATTGAAGCTGTCACCGCTCGCTATCGTCTCGAAGCCGATAGACTGAAGCGCCTTCACAGTGGTAAGCTTCGAATTCTCAACCCTCATATGGTAGTCCGTGATCTCACCTGACTCTGATACATCGAGAGTGTTGCAGAAAATAGTAGGCCATCCGAGCTTCTTCATGAGCGGGGTAGCGAACTGCTCAAAGGTATCTGAAAGGATGATCACCTGTGTGATCGAACGAAGCTCATCAAGGAACTCCTTTGCTCTCTCCATCGGCTCAATCTCTGCTATGACGTCCTGAACCTCCTTAAGCCCCAGACCATGCTCCTTCAGAAGTGCTATCCTGTACTTCATGAGCTTGTCGTAGTCCGGCTCATCTCTTGTCGTCCTCCTGAACTCAGGAATCCCTGTCTTCTCTGCAAACGCAATCCATATTTCAGGGACCAGAACGCCCTCCATATCAAGGCATACTATATTCATTGCGACCTCCTAAATCGTTTTCAGACAAAAATCTAGTATCTATTATAACCCTTATCCCCGTCAATGGCAAACCTTATTTATATAATTTCCCATAAAAAATGCACCATCTGTACCCCGGTACAAATGGCGCATCCTATATACCTTTTTACAGAATATCTATAGTCTCTCCGGCAAGTGCCTTGTTCATCGACCTCACTGCGCAGAACTTGCCGCACATGGAGCAGGTATCTGAATGGTCATCCTCTGGCAGACGGCTGTCGCGGATTTCCTCAGCCGTCTTCGGATCCATGGCACATTCGAACTGGGCATCCCAGTCGAGCTTTCTTCTGGCATCTGCCATCTTATCATCTATGTCTCTCGCATGAGGCAGGTGCTTTGCAATATCTGCTGCATGAGCTGCAATTCTTGATGCGATGATTCCCTCTCTCACATCATCTACATTAGGAAGTGCCAGATGCTCCGCCGGTGTCACGTAGCAGAGGAATGAAGCGCCATTCATGGCTGCGATTGCTCCGCCAATGGCTGCTGTGATGTGATCATATCCCGGTGCTATATCTGTCACAAGAGGTCCGAGTACATAGAACGGAGCACCCTTGCATATAGTCTGCTCAATCTTCATATTGGCAGCGATCTGATCCATTGGTACATGTCCCGGTCCCTCGATCATGACCTGGACATTCTTCTCCCAGGCTCTCTGGGTCAGCTCTCCGAGTCTGATCAGCTCATCCACCTGGCTGATATCTGTTGCATCTGCGAGGCATCCCGGTCTGCATGCATCACCAAGAGAGATAGTCACATCATGCTCTGCACAGATATCACAGATCTCATCGAAGTGTGAGTAGAACGGATTCTCCTCACCGGTCATGGACATCCATGCGTAGATCAGGGAACCTCCACGGCTTACGATGTTCATCTTTCTCTTGCCGTTCTTTATCTGCTCTAAGGTCTTCTTATTGATTCCGCAATGAAGTGTGACAAAATCCACGCCATCCTCTGCATGAAGTCTCACAACATCGATGAAATCCTCTGCCGTCAGTGTATTCAGGTCTCTCTGATAATGGATGACTGCATCATATACAGGCACGGTGCCGATCATGACAGGGCACTCTGATGTGAGCTTCTGCCTGAATGGCTGGGTATTGCCGTGGCTTGACAGATCCATGATAGCATTACCGCCGAGCCTGATGGCCTCATTTACCTTTTCCATCTCGACATCATAATCCTTGCAGTCTCTTGAAATGCCGAGATTCACATTGATCTTCGTGGTAAGTGCCTGCCCTATTCCATCAGGATCGAGACACTTGTGAGCCTTGTTTGCAGGGATCACGACCTGTCCCTTAGCGACGAGATCCATAAGTCTGTCCTCGTCTATGTGCTCCTTCTCCGCTACCCTTCTGAGCTGCTCCGTCTTAATTCCCTTTCTTGCAGCATCCATCTGTGTCGTGTATTCTGCCATCTTTTCCTCCATAACAGTACTTCATTGTGCTTAGCATTATTCGCGTGCCTGCATAAAAAATGCAGGCCACCTGACCGGTCAGCCTGCATGAAAAATCTTATCTCATGACGCTTCCTACGCCGGTATTGTCCGGATCAGGTCCTCGGGTGTATTTCTCAGCCATCTATGGCGCCCCGGGTCATGTGATTATGATATACTCTTTATAATGTATTTTCAAGTTCTTTATTTCATGGAATCCACCTTTTCGTAGGTCTCGATAACCTTCTTATCAGGTGCCTTCGTAGCGAGGCTTAAAATCACGTCAAACAGAAGTGCTACAAGGAATGACGGAAGAAGCTCGTAGATATCGAAGGCTCCGCCCAGAGGTCTCACCGCGAATTTCCATACAAAGATCATGATTCCGCCTGAGATAAGTCCTGCAAGTGCACCATACTTATTCGATCTCTTCCAGAACAGTGCCAGGATCATTACCGGTCCGAATGTAGCCCCGAAGCCAGCCCATGCGAAGCTTACGATCTGGAATACAGAACTGTTCGGATTCCATGCGAGTAGCACGCCTATGATTCCGATTCCTACAAGAGCAAGCCTTGATATTGCCATCAGCTTTTTTTCTGAGATATGTACATGGAAACACTTCACAAGTATATCCGATGAAATAGATGAAGATGCACACAACAGCTGTGAATCAGCTGTAGACATCGTTGATGCGAGGATTCCCGAAAGCACAATTCCTGCGATTACTGCACAGAGAGCACCGTGGCTTGCCAGTAGGTCTGCAATCCTGATAATGGCAGTCTCTGAATCAGATCCATGAAGAACCGGGATCTCACCCTTTGCAGTCATTCCGAGTCCCACTACTCCGATGCATACAGAAACAGCCATCGAGATAAGCACCCAGATCGTTGCAACTCTTCTTGACAGCTTGAGCTTGCTGTCGTCCTCAATTGCCATGAATCTGAGAAGAATGTGCGGCATTCCGAAGTAGCCGAGTCCCCATGCAAGTGTCGATACGATTCTGATAAATCCATAAGGTGAAGCATCACCTGTATCCGGATTGTGTGTGGAGAGCATTGAGAAATATCCTGCCAGTCCCTTCGCATTATCATATACTGCTCCAGGTCCTCCTGCCTTCATAGTACCGAATAGCAGAATGATGATAAGTGCTGCAGTCATTATGATGCTCTGGACGAAGTCCGTCGTAGAAGCTGCCAGGAAGCCACCAAGCATCGTATATCCGATGATGACGATGGCGCTTGCGATCATTGCTATATGATAGTCAGAATTGAAAAGGCTTGCGAAGAGCTTTCCGCATCCCGCGAATCCGCTTGCCGTATATGGCACGAAGAAGATCACGATGATCACAGCTGCTATGAATGTGAGCACATTCTTATTGTCTCCATATCTGTCTGAGAAAAACGCCGGCACCGTGATCGATCCGGTGGTCTCTGTATATCTTCTGATACGCTTTGCTGTAACAAGCCAGTTGATATATGTACCTGTTGCCAGTCCGATGATAGTCCATCCGGCATCTGCAATTCCTGACAGATATGCAAGTCCCGGGATTCCCATCAGCAGATAGCTCGACATATCACTCGCCTCTGCACTCATCGCCGTCACGAACGGTCCGAGCTTTCTTCCTCCCAGATAAAAGTCTCCTACAGTCTTGTTCTTCTTTGATACGGCCGCGCCCATACCAAGCATTGCAACGAGATATACCACCATCGTCACAAACATTCCGATCTGCGCTGTACTCATGTATACTCCTTTACTTCTTTAATTTGCTAAAAACTATAACAGTTTACACGATTTTTATATCTATGTCAAACCGATGAATATTTTTCACTTGTTGATTGAATTATATTCAATACAATATAAAAAATATCTACCATAATATCTGAAAAGGTGTATAATCATTGCAGAAAATATTTCTCTAGGAGGTAAAAGAAATGAGACCAGAAGATATTGACTGGGGAAGCCTTGATTTCAACTACAGGGAGGCCGATTACAGCTACGTCTCCATGTATAAGGATGGAAAGTGGGATGCCGGTGAGCTCACAAAGGATCACACCGTGACAATGAGCGAGTGTGCCTGTGTGCTTCAGTATTCACAGTCCTGCTTCGAGGGACTGAAGGCTTACCATACTAAGGATGGCAGGGTCGTATGTTTCCGCCCGGATGCCAATGCCAAGAGAATGCATGATTCATGCCTTCGTCTTGAGATGCCGCCATTCCCTGAAGATCAGTGGGTAGAGGCTGTTGAGAAGGTTGTAAAGGCCAATGAAGCTTGGGTTCCTCCATATGGCAGCGGCGCTACTCTCTATATCCGTCCATATATGTTCGGTTACAATTCAGTCATCGGTGTAAAGCCAGCTGATGAGTATATGTTCAGAATCCTTGTGACACCAGTAGGCCCTTACTTCAAGGGCGGCCTGAAGCCGGTTGAGGTGACAATTCCTGATTTCGACAGGGCAGCTCCTCATGGAACTGGTGGAATCAAGGCCGGACTCAACTATGCAATGTCACTTCACCCAATCATGGAAGCTCACAGGCATGGATTCAATGAGAATATGTATCTCGATCCTGCTACAAGAACCAAGATCGAGGAGACAGGCGGAGCCAATATCATCTTCATCAAGGATAATGGCAAGACTCTTGTCACACCTCTTTCTGATTCAATTCTTCCTTCGATCACCAGAAGATCCCTATGCTACATCGCTGAGCATCTCCTGGGAATGAAGGTAGAGCATCGTGAAGTACTTCTGTCAGAGGTCGAGGACGGCGAGTTTGAGGAAATGGGACTCTGCGGAACCGCAGCAGTTATCTCTCCTGTCGGCCGCATCAACGACCACGGCAAGGTAATCAACATCAAGAGTGGTATGGATGAGATCGGACCAACTCTTGCAAAGCTTCGTAGCACACTTACAGGAATCCAGGACGGCGAGATCGCAGATCCGGATCACTGGGTATATGAGATAAAGTAATGAGTAAGCACGCTCAGACGATTAAGAGATGAAAACGGGCCACGGAATTTCCGTGGCTCTTTTTTGTTTGGATATCTCTTAAGTCAAAATCGCCTTTTAAATTCCAGGCTCTGATATCCAAAGCAACTAAAAAAAGCGCTCCCGAAGGAGCGCCCTGAAAATCTTTATCTCTTTGAGAACTGTGGTGCACGACGTGCTTTCTTCAGTCCATACTTCTTTCTTTCCTTCATACGTGGGTCACGTGTGAGGAAGCCGGCCTTCTTCAGAGCCGGACGATACTCTTCGTCAACCTCGAGAAGAGCACGTGAGATTCCGTGACGGATGGCACCAGCCTGACCTGTGTAGCCGCCGCCCTTTACATTTACTAATACATCGAACTTGTCAAGTGTGCCTGTGAGCTCAAGTGGCTGACGAACAACAACCTTGAGGGTCTCAAGACCGAAATACTTGTCGATGTCCTCTTTATTGATAGTGATCTTTCCTGAACCAGGTACAAGATAAACTCTTGCTACAGAAGATTTCCTTCTGCCTGTTCCGTAATACTTATTTGCATCTGCCATTTTCTATTCCTCCACGCATTAAAACTCGAGTGCTTCAGGCTTCTGAGCTGCATGCTTGTGGTCAGGGCCTGCATATACGAAAAGCTTCTTGTACATCTGACGGCCAAGAGGTCCCTTCGGGAGCATTCCCTTGACAGCGATCTCGATGACACGGTCAGGATGCTTCTCGAGCATCTCCCTGAGTGTGGCACTTCTAAGTCCGCCTACATAGTCAGAATGATGATAATAAACCTTCTGCTCAAGCTTCTTTCCTGTCACCTTGATCTTGTCGGCATTGACTACGATAACGTAATCACCGCAATCCTCGTGAGGGGTATAGATTGGCTTGTTCTTGCCGCGTAAAACCTTTGCGACCTCTGATGCGAGACGACCAAGTGTCTGTCCCTCGGCATCTACAACGTACCATTTGCGCTCAACCTTCTGAGGGTTTGGCATATAAGTGGTGTTCATTGATAAATCCTCCAAAAATATCTGTCGTCTCCCATTCACGCATGTCCGGACGCAAACGAAAGGCTATATTGATGAAATGATGTTTCGGGGCTATTGAACCATCATTTTTTACATCAGCCTTAATAGAATACTACTTTTCCTGCTGACTGTCAACTCTTTTCAGTGTCCTTTATCTGATCTTCTCAGCATCGTCCATATTTGTCTGTGACACGATGTAATGCGGGCGGTGCTTCGTCTCCATGTATGTTCTCGACAGGTACTGTCCCATGATGCCCATGCAGAAGAGCTGGATGCCTCCGATGAAAAGTATGATGCACACAAGGCTTGCCCAGCCTGCGACAGGATCACCGAATATCAGCTTTCTGACTACCACGAAGATGATGGCAATGACAGCTACAAGTGTCATGATAAGTCCGAATGCTGATGCCATATACAGAGGCACCTGCGAGAAATTAATGATACCACCGATCGCATACTTTGTGAGCTTCCAGAAGCTCCACTTGGTCTGTCCTGCAACCCTCTCCACATTCTCGTATGGAAGCCAGTAGGTGCGGAATCCGACCCATCCGAAGATACCCTTTGAGAAACGGTTGTATTCACCCATTGCAACGATCGCCTCGACCATCTGACGTGTCATCAGCCTGAAATCTCTAGCACCATCTACAATATCCGTATCTGATATCTTATTCATGAGTCCGTAGAATCTGCGTGCAAACCATGATCTGACAGGCGGCTCACCCTCTCTCGTGTATCTCCTCGTCGCCACACTGTCATATTCACCGGATTCAAGCTTCTCTACCATCTGAGGCAGGAGTGAAGGCGGATCCTGCAGGTCTGCATCCATCACCGCCGTATAGTCTCCGTGTGAATTGCAGAATCCGGCATACATGGCTGATTCCTTACCGAAATTTCTCGAGAATGACAGATATTTCACCCTGCTGTCCTTCTCTGCCAGCTTCTTCAGCTCGTCAAGTGTCCCATCTGACGAACCATCATTGACAAAGATCATCTCACAGTCACAGCCCATCGAATCAATGACCTTAGTCGTCTCATCATAGAAATATGGCAGTGACTCTTCCTCATTGTAGCATGGTACTACCAGTGAAATAAGCATATCAATACCTCTTTACTTTACCTTGTCCACGATAATATTCAGATTACCGTTTACCCTGTCTCCATTGATGGTGGTGCGTCCTCTGTACAGACGGAACGATCTCGTATATGATGTCATCCACACACCCGAAGTATCTCCATCCTCATTCGTCACCTCAATCGTGAATTTCTGTCCCTTCTCAGGCACGATCTCATCGAAGTGTAGTCCCAGACTATGATCATTTACCGAGAAATCAGGATTTTCTACGACCACCTGATCTCCACTCAGTATCCTGAACTGATACGCCCCTGCTGATTTCCTGTCAAGTCCGAATACTCTTAAGGAAATATGATTGAATCCGTACCTCGGTGAGAATTCCTGTGTCAGAGTGCTTCCGGTATCTATAGTGTGACGTTCCTTATTACCGGTATATGCGTTGATCGACTGCTGATAAATGACACCGGATCTGTTCACCTTGTAATTCACTAAACCTGCAGCCACAATGATGCACAAGAGACAGACAGGTACAGCGCACCTCAGATCGAATGCTTTTTTCTCACTGCTCCTCTCCCCAAGCGCAAGAACTGCCGGCAGGGCCATCATCTCAATAAGGATCAGGAACGGGAATGAGTAGCATGGCTTTCCTTCCCAGAATGTATAGAACAGATATCCGCCAAAGATGGAATACACTATCGTCTGAGCTGTCCCATCGGCTTTCTTAATGAAAAAAACGACTCCTCCTGCAAGTGCCATGATAAAAAGCAGCAGCCTGTAGGCATACAGGTAGGTGGTGACAAGATAATCCTTGTCTCCCAACAGGAAAGCTCCTACGATTCTTGTATTGTTTTCAAAAGGCATCATTCTCTTCCTGTAGTCAGACTCAGCCTTCGACCAGGTGACTCCGGTCTTCTTCAGAAGGAACTTCACATTGCCGGCAGTACCACGTTTCGCAAACTCCTTTTTCATAAGGTTCTTCTCGTAAGCAGCCTTTGCATCCTTCCCTTTGACTTTGTCAAGGACATCCAGGTCATGGCCGTTTATCTGACCGTCACCGGTAGTACCCACCTTCACCCAGTGTATCACCGGAAAGTTCCCTGACTTGTCTGGATTGTACTGTGCCGACACATTCGAAAATACTGTGATAAAAACAGCTGATGAAAGCACGAGAAGCACTGTAGCAAGTAGGTGTTTTACATCTGAATTTCTCCTTATAAGAAGGATACATCTCCATATCACATATGCTATTATAGGAAAAAATGCCGTAGCCCTGATGCTGTATGAAAATGCTGCGACAAAGCCGGTGACCACTACGAAGACAAGCTGTTTCCAGACTGGCCAGGCATCTCTTTTTTTCTCAAAAAGAGCAAGCAGATATATTGTAAGCATCATCGGGAAGAGACTTACAGTATTCGTATAAACCCAGAATACCATCAGATAATAGAGCGGATTCAGGGCAGCGAAGGAAGTAAGCGATACTGCTGCCTTTCTGTCAATGACAAGTCCCACTGTGAGTCCTGCAAACAGAATTCCAAGATCCATAAGAACTGTATTCAGGATGATTAGCAGCTTGTACAGAGCAAAGGTACCGATACCGGAAGGAATGACCATCCGGAAGAAACCGACCATCAGCATCAGCGAGAAGTCATTATTCGAGAATCTCTTAAACGAAGGCAGATCGTACTGACCCTTGGTGATCTCACCGGATGCTATCGCGTATGAACGGTTCAGAAGTCTGAATGAATCAATAGATGGTGCCGGATTCATGGAAAAGATGATGCACAGCTGCAGTATGATCATGACCGCCCATATCACTATCGCGGTAATCGTTACTGCACGCTCAGATGCAGAACTCAGGAATCTGTTCATCGATATGACAAAGAACAGCATGACCGCCATCTCCACCACTACGATCAGTAGTGAAAGCATTCCTAAGTTCACATTCGGAAAAGTCTTTGCGAAATTCTCGCTGATGCTGTGCAGGCCATTGAACCCGCTGCCAGCGATAAACTTCACTGTAAACGCTGCTGACAGCAGAAGAAACAGCATCGTAAGTACCAGTATTATACGAAAAAAGATTCCACCCTTATATCTCTCAATTGTTTTATTTTTCATCGGAAATGTCTCCCTTGTGCCTGAATATCAGAAATTTGCTGAATATATAGTTCAGTATTACAACAACCACATTCGAGCATATCTTGATCACTGTGTCATTGAGTCCGAGTCTCTCTGCAAAGATATACATGAACAGCATATCGAGAAGACCGGTTGCAAGCCTGGCTCCGAAGAAAGAAATGATCTCTCTTAGTATCTCTCCTGCTCCGCTTGCCTCACTGTGAAATACCCACTTACGGTTTGTCACATACGCAAAGAGCACCGACAGTACCCAGGCGATAACAGTCGAGACCATGATACCCAGGTGCAGCGGATGCGCACATACCCAGTACGCAACTATATTTACGATTGTCGTAAGGACACCAAATACCAGATACGGAATGACGTCCCTGTACTTATCCATGAGTTTTCTGATCATTCTTCAGATCCTTAACAGTACTTATATAAGTTATCCGACCACAAGTGATACAGCCTCCGACTCACCTGCGGTATTCTTCAGATATACCTTCAGATGGGTGCCCTTCTTTCTGAGGCTTTCCGGGATTGTAAGCTTATAGATAAATCCTTCCTCATTAGAAGCACAAGCATTTGCATTTACTTTTGTCTTTCCACTCTTAAGCACTGCTGTGCAGTCCCTGTTTCCGACTACTCTTATCTTCTTTGTCGATGCAGTGATCTTCTCAGTCGTGACTGTCGGCTTGTCAGGAAGCGCTTCCTCTACCTTTGTCTGCTCAATGTCATTAAGTGAACCGTCACTGTTCCTTACTACAAGAGTCACTGTATCCTTGTATGAAAGAGGTCCCTCCAGCTTATAGCTGAATGCTCCACTGGCATCGAGAGTCAGCCTGTCCTTCTTACCATTTACGATAATACGTGCATCCGTCGTGGCATTACCGTCATAGACAGATCCTGTGATCACCTTGTCCTCATCACTTATTGCTGAGAATTCCGCACCACCGGAATATTTCTCCAGAAGCGATGAAGCCTTCTTCATTGTGGTGTTCTTAGAGAGGCTCGTCCGGGTCACTCCGTCACGGACGTCTGAAGCACTTACAGTCACCTTCGTGCCTGCTGCCGTGCCGTCTGTCTCCACGGCAAAATGTCCGTCAGCACCGGCGGTCCCGGTATATGTCTTTCCATCTCCTGTCGTCACATTGATCGTATATTCCTGTGATGTAGGTGAAGGAATGCTGCCGCTTACCACGGCATCTTCTGCAACTACAGTATCAATCTTCGGCTGGTTCGGAGCCGCCTCTACTACTGTCTTCTGTGTCAGTGTCGAAAGTCTCCCAATCCAGTCAACTCCATATATCTTGTACGTCTGACCGCTCATAGGCACAGGGATATTCATTGTAAATGAATCACCCTTCCTCGTGAACTTCACGTTCTTTGCATTAGTGGTCTTATACAGTGAGCTTGCCTTGTACCTTGCATCAGCTCCCTTTGGCACATATACTGTATTGTTGTATTCAACGAGGATCGTACAGAGAGGATCATCCTCATAGGTTCCACTGATAGTCGTATCAGTATTTTTTATCTCATTAACTAGGCTTGGCGCATTAGCACCTGTACGGGTAACCTTTATATTTCTTACAGCGCTCTTTCTGTTCTGTATATCTACCTGATAGAGCTCAGCCGTATCATCAGCAAGTCCCGGTGTAGGAAGGTTAAATATGAACCTGCCATCAGCATCAGCCTTCGTATTTACTTCCATTCCCGAAAGGCTCATATATACTGTTGCAAATGGCGAACCGTGTCCGTTAAGGACCTTCTTCCTGTTTGTGAGCTCTTCATCCAGTGAAGGTGTCACCGATACTGTACTATCGATATTATTTATAGTGACATAATTGACATTTGCGTTGCCGAGACTGTCTACGGCTCTCACAGTGTAGGTGCCGTTCTCTGTCGCTTGAAACTCGTTATCCTTTACATCCACTGCACTGTTCCAGATAGCATCGTCAGCCTTGTAAGTGCCTCCGATGTACTGAAGCTTTGCCACTCCTGAAATATCATTTGCCTCGACACGCACCTTTACAGGATCCCCTGTCACCTCTGTCTCCATAGGAGAGGCACAGATAAATGGGCCATAGGTATCTGCCTGCTGCACAGGCGTACCCAGAGCCGCCTTATAATATGTATATCCGTTTGCGCCAGGAATCTCACCCTGATACCAGACCTTCGTCTTTGCTATATCAGAAGCCCTGGATGAAGATCTGATGATGTAATTGTCATCCTGTGGAAAAACAACCTTCCAGTTGCCATCCATCGACATCTGAAGAGTTCCATTGATAGTCTGGGTCTTCATGTAAGTTTCCAGCATCGAGCTGATATGGGCAGTCTTCTTTACCAGAAGCTGTTTATTTGCAACCTTTGCAAATACGGGGTCGTTTGCTGAATCCACATTGCTTGATACAACGATAAACACATCAGAATCATTTACAGGGGCACCGTTTCTCGTGAGGCTTACAATCCTGTGCGTATCAGAAATAAGTGTTCCGTTCTCATCATATCTGGGGGCGACTGACGGATCCACGACATACTCAATACCGTCATATACCCTGAAGCCCTCCCAGTCCTTCTGGTACTTCGTGCTTAGAACCGGCTTCATTCCCTGATCTACGAGTGCCTGTGTCTCCTTGTCCCACTTGGATGAGGTCTCCTGGCCTGATGTCTGATAGAATCTCGCCACCTCACACTCGAGTGATTCACGAAGCTGGGCACCGGTGATATAATACACCTTAGCCCTCTGCTGGTTGAAGGCCTCGAGATTCAGCAGATCCTTGACTTGAACCCTACCATCAATATCAATATAATCATCTGATCCGCTCTTCCCCGCCAGCTGATATCTCGTAGAAGCTATTACAGGAGCGCTTCTGTACGGCTCGTCGAGATTCTTTACCGCGCGCATTCCATATTCTATCTTTGCATCATTACACAGATGAACCAGAGGATTATCCTCTATCATACCGAAATAGTTATTCGTCTCTCTGTCTGTGGTTGTAACTTCCTGCTCATAGAGCTTATTATAAATAGCATCATATTTCTCATTGATGGCAACGATCTTCGGATCCTCAGGATCAGTATCCTTTATCTTTCTGATCATGCTCTTCTGGCTCTTGATATACGGTGTGCCATACTTTGTGAAAGCAATCTTTACATCAGCAATACCAAGGGATACTGCATGATCCTTTTCCTCTATCAGGGCCTTGCCATGCATGAGTCCGTTGGAATCCGTGTGCTCATAATCATAGTATGGGGCTGCCTGTGCAGAATCAGATGGGAAATCCATGTGTGTGTGTCCTGCACATACCACATCTACATCCTTAAGCGCTGTCAGTGCGTAGCCTACGCTATTATCCAGCTTCTTTACCTTTTCATTTCCGATACCACTATGAACTATGGCAACTACTATATCTGCGCCTTTTTTCTTCAGTGCCGCTGCCTGTGTCTTCACGCTTGATACGATATCCTTTGTCTCGATGACACCCTTCCATGAAACGGCAGTCACAAGTGAAGGGACCTCTGTAGCATCAGAGTCGAGATCCTGTCCCATACCATCAGTCTTCTTCGTAAGAGATGGTACACACGCACCGACAAATCCGATCCTGATCGTCTTCTTCTTGCCTGTCGTGGTCTTCACGGTCTTCTTCACAATCATGCTGCTCTTGTAGAGATTCTTCTTTGTCTTTGCATCTGCTACATTTGAAAGCACGACCTTACTCTTAAGGCCGGAATCCGAGATACATTTCTGGATGTAATCTACCCCGTAATCGAAATCATGATTACCAAGAGTGATAGCATCATAGCCTACGGCCTTCATAGCCTCATACATATGCTGGGCGCCGCTCTCAGAGCCCTTCATCACGCTCTCAGCCCCTATGCCATATACATTGTCACCGCAGTCTACGGTGACTGAGGTTCCGTACTTTATCTTCCTCTTCTCATTTATCACACTTGAAATCTGAGCCAGACTTCCGTCACCATCTGCTGCGGAGTCATAGTTTAATTTTTCACTCTGACCATGCATATCCGTGGTTGCAAGAATCCTGACCGTTGCGGTACCATACCCCTTTTTTGATGCTGCCTGTGCATCTGATATGGAAAAATCTCCGGCAATACCTGTCACAAGTAAAGCGGCTGCCAGTAAAAATGTTTTCGCCCGCCTGAATTTCAAAATATCACTCCTTTAAATTATTTAAGTATTATCTCATCTATAAATCTGTCTGTGGACTTACCGTCCGTGTATTTGAAGTTCTTCCTCACAAATCTGTCGAGTGCATCATAGTCGTAATTGTCCGTGTCCTCAAGCGCATGAAGAAGCGCCGGGAAGGTCTTCACGATGACTGACGGTGACGGAACTGTCTCCTCATACGGCTCATAGAAATCACGGCTGTTCTCGTACATTCTCTGATCGAATGCGTAGAAATACATCGGTCTTCTGAGAAGTGAGAACTCATACATTACAGAAGAATAATCCGTGATCATCACATCAGAAATAAACAGAATATCATTTACCTCTCTGTACTCTGACATATCAAGGATATAGTCCTTGTATTCCTCAGGAATCTTTATCGGCTTCTTGACGAATGGATGCATCTTGACGAGCAGCAGCTCATTTCTCTCCTTGAGAAAGGCGCCCCACTTCTTCCAGTCGACCCTCTCCATAGGGAAGCCTGCATCGACTGCATTATTTCCACGGAAGGTCGGCGCATACAGATATACCTTATTCCTCTGTCTGATGATCGGGTATTCCTGTTGCAGCCTTGCTACCATATCTTTCTTGTATTCTTCATCGAAAAATATATCGGTTCTTGGAATTCCGATAGGCAAAAATACCTTCTCAGGAAGTCCGAATGCCTCTGCATGATGCCTGCCCGAATGCTCGGAACTCACCGGCATATGGGTGTAGCACTTGTGCACTCTCGTATTCGTCTTCGGCGCACCCGGCTTGCCCTCACGCTCGAAGCCGAGTGACTTGAACGCTCCGCAGGCGTGCCATACCTGGACGAACTTCACATCCGACGGATAGTCAAACTTATACACGAATGGCAGGAAATCATCGATCAGAATGATATCACTCATTGCAAGTTGCTTCGTGAACCTGAACGCTCCATGTGCACCGTATCTCTCGTTGATATTGGATTTGAAATTGAACAGGATATTGTAATTGTCGAGAAGATTTCTCTCCTTCATCCTGTTGTATATGAACTCTTCGTTGCCGCTAAGAGTGGCACGTGAGCCTGATGCGAAAAGTATGGTAGGCTTTGCGCCTGCAGCCCTGCGCTTTTTTCTTTTCTCCTCAAGCTTATTGAAATGCTTTATAAGGATGCTCTCCTTGAACGGATTGAATGCCTTGCGGGTATTATCCTTCCACTCCCTGAAGCGCTGCTTCAGGTTGTAGATGATACCCATGTCCTCAAGCTGCGGCTGATAGTTCACACGGAAATACAGGGTATCCTCATCGAGGTCCATCATCGAGTACATCTCGAAGACTTCCCTTCCGTGCTTTGCTGTATTCCTTGAAAAAGTAAACTGATACGGAGTCTTGTCCGTATCTCCCTTATCTATGTCCTCCTGTGTAGGGACATAGCGGAGTCTGCCATCCTTCTCACAGTGGCGGAGAGCCGGGGCCAGGTATGAATAATACTTCACTCCCTGGCTCTTAAGGCGCAGATAATAGTCACCCGACTCGATCGGGTAGCTGTCATTTGCCCCCAGAATATGATATACGATATGAAATGTACGTTTCTTTCTGTCAAAATCGAGATGTGACGGCTTCAGCTTCCCATGATATGAATCACGAATGTAAATCGACGCCTTCGACAGATCTCCCACATCCTCTGTGATATGACCATATACATGTAGAAGCACTCTTGCGAAGTGCAGGTCATCAACTATGATTCCACTATGTTCTTCCATCACTTATCTCTTTCCAGTCTTTCGCGCATTATTCCTTCGGCGATCATCAGGTCGCCATCGCTTGTCAGCTTGATATTTTCCACATCACCCGGAACCGTATGGATCTCTATGCCCTTGGTCAGGCAGATCTGTGCAGTACCGGTGATCGTCTTCTTCTCCTCCTCTGTCAGTGAATCGAGTGAATCCCGAAGCACCTGAAGCCTGAACGAATCAGGTGCCTGTCCATGAAAAAGCTTGCTTCTCGCAGGCATTGAATCCACCTTCGTGCCTTCTTCGATCCAGAGCATAGTATCGGTGGCAGGGATTGCTGCAACTACTGCCGGATACTCGTCAAGAGCATCCATTGAATCCTTCATGATCTGGTCAGTCACAAATGGACGTACTGCATCATGAATCAGGATCTTATCATCCGCATTTATTCCATGTGCGTTCTCAATATAGTCGATCACGTTCTGGATGGAATCAAGTCTCTCCTTTCCTCCATCAATGACCTGTACATAATTCCTGTCCAGGTCACGGTCACGGATCATGGTCTTCAGATAGTCATTCCACTCAGGATGGATGGCTATGATCACCTCATCGAACAGAGCTGACTTCATGAGCCTCTCCAACGTCCAGATAATGATAGGCTTCCCGGCGATCTCTAAGAACTGCTTCGGAATATGTGCCGACTTCATTCTGTTTCCGACACCGCCTGCAAGTATGGCTCCGTATCTCATGGCAGATCCTCCTCTTTCCAGCCAATGGCGAGTCTCTTCTTCTTGATGACATCTGTCACGGCCGTCTCTCCCTTATGGAAAAGTGATGACGAGCCTGCTACAAAGATATCAGCTCCACGCTCATATAGCTTCCGTGCATTCTCAATCGTGATATTTCCATCAACCTCGATCAGAAGGTCATCCTTGCCTATCGAATGGAAATACTCACGCATCTCCTTTACCTTATCCAAAGTAGATGGAACAAGCTTCTTGCCGGCAAATCCCGGATGTACTGTCATCGCAAGTACACCATCGAGATCATCGAGATAGGGGTCAAGAACCCTGTAATCGGTCTCCGGATTGATAGCAATGAGTGATGTAGCTGAAAGCCTCTTCAGATACTGGAGACACTCAGAAATATGGGTATTGTTCTCATAATGAAAAGCCACCTGATCTCCCTCACGGATATCGAACCAGCTCATCTTCTCGAGCGGGTCCATTGTGAGGAAATGGAAGTCAAACGGGATATCCGTGATCCTCCTGAGGCTCTTCGCATAGTCAGTACCGAGTGCGAGGTTTGGCACGAACTGCCCGTCCATCACATCGATATGAAGGAATTCAAGCTTTGCCTCCTTAAACTCTGTCAGATAGTAGAAAATCTTGTCAAGTCCTGCGCACATCATGGATGCAGAAATCTTTCCCGGCTCACGTGCCGGAAGTACGGTTGCATCGCTAACTGTATCAGCCATTATATGCCTCGCTTTCTTTCTCGTGCATTACAAACATGACTCTTGACTTCTGGATGCTGTGATCCCTGAAGAAATCAAAAGCTTCATCGCACTGTGATAATTTGTATTTTCTTGTAATAAGCTTCTCGAAAGGAATCTTCTTCTCTTTCATAAGCTCTGCAACTTCATGCCAGTCGTTGGCCTTGTCCGAATATGAAGAATTCCATGTGCCTCTGACGGTAAGCTGCTTGCGCAGAATCCTCCAGTAAACATCTCTCGGAAGGTCCATATCACCTGACGGGTTCCCGACTGTGACCAGAGTACCGCCTGCCGCCACTGACTGAATAGCGTCTATAAGGCACTTGTTTGAACCTACTGCCTCGAATACGACATCCATTCCGTTTCCGTCTGTAGCTTTGTTCACCTCATCCTCGGTGTTATTCGTATCGATGGTCTTGAAGCCGAGCGAAGCGGCAAAGTCTGTCGACTCCTTTCTTCTGGCTCCGATCCAGACCTCTGCTCCCTTTGCCTGAGCGAAAAATCCTATCAGAAGTCCTATAGTGCCGGATCCGATAACGAATACCTTGTCTTTTGCTTTGACACCGCCGACTTCTGTCGCATGATGTCCGACTGCTGAAGGCTCTGAAAGAGCTCCTACACAGTAATCCACGGAATCATCGAGGATATTCAGGTTCCAGGCCTTTACAGCTCTGTACTCTCCCATACCGCCGTCGTTTCTGGAACCATAATATTTGTAGTTCGAGCAGGTAGCATAGTCGCCTCTCTTGCATGACGGACACTCGAAGCACGGAAGCATCGGGAAGACCGATGCCTTCTTTCCAATAAGACTCCTGTCGACTCCCGGGCCGACCTCTGCAACCTGTCCTGCGAACTCATGTCCCGGAACGATTGGCATCACATGTGCCCCGTCCTTGAATATTCTTGCCTCATCTGATGAGCAGATACCGCAGGCCATGACCTTAAGGAGCACCTCTCCCTCTCCCGGGACAGGCATCGCAGCCTCCTCACAGCGGATATGGCCTGGTTTATGAAGATTAAGTACTTTCATTTTATCTTTCCTTTACTTATGTTTTAACAAAATATCTGATTATTATATATTATAGTGGCTTCAATGTAAACCTCATTCCACCGTCCGCTTATTCAGATCCAGAAAGTTTCCGGCCTATCATTCGTATGATTCCGTAGATTTTTCCCTTTTTGAATTCATCGAGTGAGGTATTAAGCTCTGATATCCTGCTGTTTTTCTCATCGATTGAGGTATTAAGCTCTGATATCCTGCTGTTTTTCTCATCGATTCTGTCTTTTAGTTCCTTTATCTTTTTTTCCTCGCGGGAGAAGTATTCTCCTTCTCTGCGGAGTCTTTCACTGTGAGAGGCGTGGTAAAACGGTGTCACCGCTCCGTAGAGCTTCATCCGGCTTACTCTTCTGTCAAGAGGAGCCTCCTTGATATGGATATCGCCATCATAGATGGTCTTTAATCCATTCTTATGAAGGAAGTCAAGATAATGAAGGAAATTCTCCTCCTGGTACTTCTCGAACTCATGGAAATCCTTTCCGCGGACGAGATCAGAGAGCCTGCTGTCTGCATGAACCTCGCTTATATCAACATGGGCCAGATGATGGTATGATACCAGCTCCTGCATCCTGACGTCCTTTACGATAGCAAGCGCCGGAGTACCTGCCAGCACCGGAACGATGCTCCCGTGAATCCTGGGTCCTACAGCCAGATCAGCTTTCGACGCGAAATCGAGCCAGGTCGGGACATTGAGAAAAAACTTTCCCCGCCCGTCCTTAAACAAGGGTGAGTCCAGATTGCCCGGATAAAGGATCGAATGGTCCCTGCTGTACGGCGCTCCGATGTAGATCTCCTTCAGCTCCCTTAACAGCTGAGGAATGAAGGTGAAATCAGGATATTCCTCCGATACTCCTATGAGGAACTTCTGGATATCGTTGCCTATATATTCACCCGGAGATCTGTACTTCGTATCAGTGATTATGATCTTTGAGGATGGATTCAGGTCAGGTTCCTTTTTGAGTGAGAGATCCGGCCCGAAGGTGTACATCGACGGGCAACCTATCACTGTTACCGAATCCTTTGGGAATCCCAGCTTCTCGGTCAGATATCTGTATGTCGACTCTCCTCTCACCCCGACTACAGCGGACCGCAAGAGAACCTCCTTTATCAGAGCCTTCACCGTATCATCCTGCGGCAGCGGCTCCATGAAATCCTTTTTGCCGGATGCCACCCCGACACCAATTATTATTACAGGGATAGTCAGTTTCCTGATAAAAGCTGTTATCCTCTTCATCGACCTGATGAAATCGCCTCTGAATGCATCGGCAAACGGGATAACGAAGGCCGAATACTCACTGTTTATCCTTTCCGCATCCGAGTCATTATACTTGCCAAATTCTGCATAGTAATGATCCGCCTCTATCTCCATCTCTTCGTCCGTCATAAGAGTACGCAGCACACTGTTGGCATAGACCAGATTTCCTACATTCCCGCCGATGGCGTCGTCGAATATAGTCTTTGTAGCATAGAGATTCTCAAGAACAGTGGTCCCTGCTCTCATCAGGATCTTTTTCTGCGTCAACTTTTATCCTCCTTAAACCTTAAATCATACAGTACATGCCGCTCTCTCCTGTCCTCCGGAGGAAGCTCCATGTAGTCCCCCGGATAGAGGGCATGAAAATAATGGTCGTAATCCTTAGTAACCGGAAAATACGAGTCCTCGAATTTCATTTTTACTGTATCGCAGTATTTTGCACGCTCATACATCTCCCCGAAAAAATGCTTCCTCCCCGCCGGGAAAGATACATACATTGAATTCTCATCGTGACACATCGAATAGGCGTGCTGTACTCTCCTGTACCACCACCACGGGGTAAGCGACGGAAGCGCTCCTATAAAAGCCTTCAGCCTTATCAGCCGCTGTCCCTTCTTATTCCCCTCTGCCAGTCGAAGAAATGCCTTCTTCTCCCTGTGCATCCGGATGCACGAGAGGATAAGCGAGCCGCCATCGCAGAGGATCCCCTGAAAGCGGCGCTTTACGGGATTGTCGTAAACATTCTCAAGGATCCACAGATCGACCTTGATCCCGCACTTGCCGTCCTCCTGCCAGAGGTATTCGCGGAAGGTCGTACCCCTAAGCTGCACCTGCGCGAACGAACTGTAGTACCCAGGCGTCCTGAGCGGAGCCTCCACATAGTACTTATCCGGATACTTCTCCTCTATCAGATCGCACAGCCTGTCGATATCCTTCCTGTAGACATTGATATCGAGATCATCATCCCACGGTATGAAGCCTCCGTGCCTCACTGCTCCCAGTGCCGAACCTCCGCCCAGCATATATTCTATATTATTTTCTTCGCATATCTCCGCTAGGTCCTTCGCAATGGAATAGACCACCTGCTGTACCCTCTTCACCTCTTCAGGCGTGATCTGGTGCAGTCCGCTGGCGCGCGACATATCCTGACGGAACAGGTCCGTAGTCTCGAGAGCCATATTTTTCCTTTCCTCTTATAAGAAAAAATCCTACCGGTCAATGATAGCATAAAATCCCCTGCAACGCAAAACTCTGAATCCCTTTTTTACATAAAAAAAGTGTGCCGGTGGATTTTTCCACTGACACACTTCAAGCTTTTCTTAAAAATCAGGCTTCCTTGCGGAGTCCCCCATTGGTGTATGATGATCTGTAGGCAGCAAGCTCAGGATTCTCCCTGCATTCCTCAGTCACATCATCCTCTGTCTGGAAGGCTGCGAGCTCAGGATGCTCTCTGTGCTCCTCCGAGTAGTTCTCGTATGACTTCGGCTTGTGAGTCTCTGACTTCCAGATCTCCTCAGCAACCGGAGCCCATTCCTTTGCATAATCATCGCACTTCTCGCACAGATGCTCTACGCTCTCAGGCGACTCGAGATTCGTCTGGTGAGCATCGGTATCATGAACCATCTTACGCAGAAGCTGAGGATTCTCAAGCATCGGGCACGGACGGAGCTGGTTCCTGTTGAACGGCTGTCCCTTATGATACTCCATGAACAGAGGACTCTGGAGAATCTCAAGGATAGACTTGTCATCAATATTCGAATCAGAGAAATGAATGAATACGCATGGCTCTGCATCTCCGTTTGAATTGATATGGAAGTAGTTTCTTCCTCCGGCGATACATCCACCAACATACTCACCGTCATTCTGGAAGTCCATTGGATAGAACTGGAAATCACAGTCCTTGCTCCTGACATAACGGATTCTCTCTACCATGTACTTTCTCTGCTCTACTGTCGGCATAAGCTCTGGTACTGCATTATTGCCTACAGGCATGAAGTGGAAGTAGAAGCCGAATCTGGCTCCCTTCTCCTCAAGGAGATGGAAGAAATCATCGCTTGTAACTGCCTCTACATTCTGTCTCGTATAGCATACTGAGGTACCGAATACGATTCCATGATTGCGGAGGGTATCCATTGCCTTCATAACTGCTGCATAGTGTCCCTTACCACGACGGATATCATTCGTATCCGGTGTTCCCTCAAGAGAAAGCATGAAGGTGATATTTCCGAGCTGACGAACCTTCTCAGCGAGCTCGTCATTGATAAGTGTGGAATTCGAATACAGACCGAAGAAGCAGTCATTGTGCTTCTCTGCCAGCTTGAAGATATCCTTCATGCGGACTGTAGGCTCGCCGCCTGTCATCATGTACAGATATACTCCGAGCTCCTTGCCCTGGGTAACGATCCTGTCCATCTGCTCGAATGTCAGATTTGCCTTGTGGCCGTATGTACCGGACCAACAGCCCACGCAGTGCATATTACATGCCATCGTAGGATCGAAGAGAATGAGCCACGGGATATTGCAGTGATACTTCTCACGGTTGGCTCTGATCGTCTTGGTTCCACGGAAAAATGCCTCGTATCCGAGATTCAGGAGCATGGTCTTTGCATAATGCGGATCTGTCTCATCTATTACCTTATTGATAAACTTAACCCATCTGTTATCCGGATCCATGACTGCCTTCTTGGCAGCTGCGAGGGTGTCCTTATTGGCATCCTTCCAGAATGTGCCTGCTGCATCTACCAGCTTGCCGTATGTCTTGGATCTCTCGGCATAATCCTTTTTCTTTACATGCTTTAAAAATCCGTCAATAGCTGTCTCGAATGCCTTTCTCTCGGCAGCATGCGAAAGATCTTTAAGTCCCATTAGAATTCCTCCTGTCTGTAAAACAACTTTTCCTGATATATCTAAAAATAAGGGGTTTTCTCATTCAATCTTTTGAATTTTAATTCCGTTCCGAGGTTTTGTCCATAGACAAAATCTCGGAACTGTTAATTGCACGGTGCATTCGCAGACACATCTGATTATTTGTTTTTTATCTGCTTCATCTGCGCTATAACTGCAAAAAGCCACACATGACCCTGCAGATAAATCTGCCGCCATGGTGGCTCCCTGTAGCTGCACCGCGCAATTAATACGCGGAAATTTGTAATTCTTATGCTTCTTCCTTGTGCATCTTCTGCTTGTTAGCGTACATATGCTCATCGGCCTCCCGCAGCACCTCATCTATATCATCATCCGGCGAGGTACGGAGTGCACAGCCAAGGGCTACGCTTATATTCTCCTTTTCGAACCTCTGCCTCAGCTCTCTCATCACCAGATCGGCCTGGGTCACATTATTCAGCTCCACCACGACCACGAACTCATCGCCGCCGAGTCTGAATACCCTGTCGTTGCCTGCGAATGATGTCATGATATTCGCAGCAGAACGTAGCAGTGTATCTCCGCTGTCATGACCATCTGTGTCATTTATCCACTTCAGACCATTGAGGTCTGCATATACGAAGACAAGAGGTCTCGTCTTATCTATCTTCGACAATACAACCTTCATGGCCCGGCGGTTCATGACATTCGTCAGAGCATCACGCTGACTCAGATCATCAAGCTCACTGACTGTATTTCTCGATCTGATAAGCACCGCCACAAATCTCGACAGGCTGATCAGAATGTTCTCTGACTGCGGGATGATGGTCATATCCGGATTGTCTATTCCGATGAATCCGATCAGCTCTCCCTTTATCTTGAGAGGGGTCTCAATGATCGAGTGGATATTCTGTGGCTTCAGCCATTCATACATCGGGGTGCCTCTGTACTTCTCGATATCCTCAATGACCAGGGTATTATTCTTTGCAAAGGATTCATAGAAGGGACCACAATCTGCGATCGGCACATGCTGCAGATTGTCCTTCTGCCTCGTGACTCCCTTATTCACCCACTCATAGGTATTCACTACATAGTCATCATGCTGCTCGAATATATACGCCCTGTCGCCCTTGAGCTCCTTTCCGACGCCGCTTAATATCTTCTGCAGGGATGCATCAGCTGTATTTTCCTCAAAGGCCTGGCTTATCAGATCATTGAGGCGTACCTGTCTGTACAGGGAATAATTCACGTCCTCTACCTGCCTGATGCTCTCCGTAAGTGACACCGAGAAAGATGCCTTGACCTGTCTGTCTCCGAATGACAGCAGGGTATCGCGCATCAGATAATCCTGCCCTGAAATCTGATTGTGATAATTGCGCGTGATGTACTTGTCCATGCAGATCATAGGATTCGTGCAATGATCGCACGGATGATCATAGTGATGCAGCACCTGGAAGCACTTGAATCCTCTGTAATCGAAGTTCACCGGAAGTCCCAGATCAGCCTTCGCTGCCTTATTCAGGAACAGCAGGTCATAGTTCTCTATATCGGCAAAATATACTCTCTCGTTCATATTGTCGAAATTCTCGAGATTCATTATGATCCTGTCGGCACCTGTATCTGTCTCAGCGACATCCTCCGCAAGCCTTCTCTTCTCCAGGATATGCAGATAGTCCTCTGGCTTGTACCCGTCCTCTGAGGTCAGAAGCGAATATGTCATCTGAAGCTCCACAGGCCTGCCATCGATCTTCGTCGTATCATTCAGCTTGGAATACAGGCTGAATATATTCTTCCTGACATCGCCAGAGACCTCCTTCGTGATGATCATGAACCTCGAATTGTCAAGTCTGCCGCACACATACGACTTAGGAAAGGTAGCCATGAACTGGTCTGACAGCCACTTGTAGAAATTCTTCTGGTATGACTCTGTTTCCCTCTGCTCATCCTGCTTCCTGTCATCGATATTGATGAGGCCTGCTGTAAATCTCTCACCATGCCTCTTGTAATTGTCATAGAAATTGACCGAGGCGAGAAGCATTCCTCTGGAATTCATCAGCGAGGTCACACGGTCGGTATATATCTCCGTGCCTGCACCCATGTCATCGCTGTCATTGATCTGGTGGAAATATCCCACAAGGCCGATGATCCTGTCGGCGCGGTATATAGGAAACTTCGTGGCAGAGATCAGTCTGACCTCTCCGTCCACCACCGTATGTCCGATGGAATCTAATATAAGCTTCCCGTGCTTCAGCACCTCTGTCTCATCATTTCTGTAAGGCTCGTCATCGACATGCCATCCGATCTCATCATCGGTCTTCCCGAGAATGCTGTCTGCATTCTGAAGCCCGTAATAGTCAAGGAATGACTGGCTCACGCCCTTGAAGCGGCGCTTGTCATCCTTCCAGAAGAACTTGATCCTTGAATTCTCAGCGATGCTTCTCCAGATTGCCAGCTGGTCGAGCAGCTCCGGATCATTCTTGCTTGTCACATGGAATGAGTCATCAATACGATTGATCACGCTTATCGGATCACCTGCATCATCGAGGATCGCTCTCCTCTGAAGCACCAGGTACTCCCCGTCGTCACCGCCTGTGAGACTCAGCACATCGAACTCATCCCAGTGCAGGGTACCGTCGTACCTCTTCACCTTGAAGCATTCTCCGGTGAAATTGCTTCCGACACGCTTCATTATCCTTCTGATATCCCCCGCGGTAAAGAACTCGATGAACCTGTCCCTGTCATCCTCTGCTATGATACTGTCTGCGATCTCATGAAGCTTCGGGCGTATCCTGAAATAAATATCTCCTGTCTTCTCCTCAGGAGAATCAGTCTCCACGACCTCTATCATGTCCTCCTTAGGATTCACCAGATAGATCCTCGTATATATCTGCGTGGTCTCACGAAGGAGATTATTGAAACGTCTCTTTTCCTTCTGGGTAATATCATACGTGATATTGTACAGCGAGAGCAGATGCATGTAATGACCGTTGACTCCTGCCAGGGTCTTCACGAGGAAACGATAGTACTGTCCGCTCGTTACGAGATTGAATACCTCACTCTTTCCGCTCTTCTTTGTGACATCAAGGAATCTTGTGAACTTCTCATACAGTCTCTCGCCCTTATTGAAAATATCAATGCTGCCGTCAGGCAGATCCATTGATCTGGCTATCTCCGCAATCGGCTGTCTCGACTTGTCATTATAATAGATGACCGAGAGCTCCTTATCCTTCTCTTCTACAAGGGCCACCGGCTGGTCGCTGAGGAAATCGACACTTCCCGCCGCATCGTAAACATACGCCTCATCTGCTGACTCCGGTACGAGTCCGAAATCTGCACAGTGCTGGACCAGGGTATCATAAGGCATCGGTGCCCCATAGAAATATCCCTGTATCTTCTCACAGCCTATCTTCTTCAGGAAATCAACCTGCTCCCTGGTCTCGGCTCCCTCTGTCAGCGTATGTATGCCAAGCGACTTTGCCATACGCACGATAGAAGCCACGATATTCTTTCCACGGTCATTGAGTCCGCGGAGGAACATCATGTCTATCTTTATCTCATCAAAGCTATAATCCTTCAGGACATTGAGAGTGGAATATCCGCTGCCGAAATCATCCATCCAGATATCATATCCCTGATCATGAAAAAGTCCGAACATCGAATGCAGCTTAGCAGGGTCTGAGATCAGCGTGCTCTCCGTGATCTCGACCTTCAGGAGCTTGCGGTTGATCCCGTACTTCTTCACGCAGTCCTCAGTCGCCTTGTATGGGTCCGTCTCTGCAAAATCCACATGGCTCAGATTAAAGGAAACCGGCACGACAAAATCGCCCTTATCGCTGTTTTCTCTCAGCATATGGGCCACATGGTCTATTACGAAAAGGTCTACCTTCTGTATCTGCTTCGTCTTCTCGAGAGCAGGAATAAAAACCCCTGGAGAGATCATCCCGCGGACAGGATCGATCCACCTGGTCAGAGCCTCAACGCTCGACAGCTTCCCCGTAAGCGCGCGGATAACCGGCTGGTAATATACCTTTATCCAGCCATTCTCCAATGCCTTGTCTATATTTTCTGAAACATACTGTTCCAGCCCTTCGTTATCTTTATTTCCCATTGATCAGATTTCCTTGTATCTATACGCTATACCTATACGAGGCCCCCTTTTTATTGTATAATAAATCAGACAGACTTACAAGATACCAGATGTTGATTTTTCCTTATCAAAGCACTCCTGCGCCTTATCCTCCTGCCCGTTCAGCTGATACCACAACCCCAGATTGTGATACGCCTTGAACGAGCCGGTCCCCTTCACTGTCATCGCATCGTCACGTTCACCGATATCGAGACATTTCTGATAGCTTTTCTCTATGAGAGGCAGATAGGAAATGTACTTCGCCGTGTCCGATAGCACCAGCTTCATATAGAAGATTCCGCAGAAAAAATAAAAGTCTGTATTCTCCATATAATACTTCCCGGTCTCATGAACTATGTAAAGTGTTCTAGCCAGCGATTCCCTGGTATTCAGATCCGTAAGTGTATAGAGATATCTGATGACCCCGTCCCTCACATAGTCTGCGGTAAATGCTTCCGGAGAATCATGTATCATGTCATAGAATCTGCCGAAATACTCTGACGCACGTATCGTCTCCTTCTCGCTCCTCAGCGCCACTCCCATCTGATAATACAGATACGGGTCATCCGGTGTCTGCTCTATTGCCTTTTCCAGATATGTGAGATTTCTCTTTCCCTTGCTCCTGTCGAGATATCCGTCATGATCAGCAACGAACGGCGTATAGATCCTCGTCCCATCGAAAACGGGCTGCTCATGAATGATTCCCTCGTATCTCACTCCACGCGGCAGGAGTCTCGTGGCGCGTGTCTCCGATACATCGATCTGATCATCGTCATTATAGAACTGGTCATACCTCACGAGATAGCCTGCCCAGCCGCTTCCGGCCTCCTTCAGGAATTGGCGGACATCCTGCTTTGGCCTTCTCAGGTATTCGTCTGCATCCAGCACGAGGGTGTAGTCAGCGCCATTCTCCTCTGACCTTTCCAGAGAAAAATTCCTGGCTGCTGAAAAGTCATCCACCCAGTCGAAGTGATACAGCTTCACTTGTGGAAATGACCCTGCTATCTCACAGGTATCATCAGTAGAGCCGGTGTCGACTACTATAATATCATCTGAATAAGGAGCCGCAGCCTCAAGACACTTTCTCAGACTTCGCGACTCGTTTTTTACGATCATGGCGATGTTTAATTTCATGTTTTCTCCATATGTTTCCGCGGCTGGTGTAAATGCTGCTTAAATATCAGCATATCCTTGGGAGTCCTTCTCCCTGCAGTATATCGAGTTCGCGCTCGCCGCCCAGCCCGGTCATCTCGATGAGCCTTCCCCCGGATTCTTCGGTCACCTTTCCGATTATCGTGGCGTTCTCACCGTACTTCGATCCTCTTATTATATCAAGTGCATGGTCTGCTTCTTCAGCCGGAACTATTGCAACAAGCTTTCCCTCATTGCCCATATAGAGCGGATCAAGGCCTAAGAGTCCTGCGAAATCGGCTACTTTCTTCGTGACAGGAATCTTATTTTCCTCTATCACAAATGTCTTATGTGACTGGCCGGACAGTTCCTTCAGTACCGTCGCGAGCCCGCCACGGGTCACATCTCTTAAGGTATGGACATCAATTCCGCCATCAATGAGATTCCTGACTATATCTACAAGAGGCGCGTTATCAGACTGTATATCTGTGGCGATGTTCATTCGCTCTGAGAGGATTGCTGCATGATGATCACCGACATTTCCGGAAACGATTATCGCATCTCCGACCTTTGCATTGCCTGCTGCGATATCAATTCCATCAGGCACTAATCCGACTCCCGCCGTATTGATATAGAGCTCGCCATTTCCATTTACAACCTTTGTATCACCGGCTACTATCTTCACTCCGGCCTCTTCCGCCGTGGCTGCCATCGACTTCACGACCCGCTTCAGGAGGGCGATATCGAGTCCTTCTTCGAGGATGAATCCGCAGGTCAGATACTTCGGGACTGCGCCTCGCATCAGCAGGTCATTTACCGTGCCGCATACACAGAGTCTCCCTATGTCTCCGCCCCTGAACTCCGGAGGTGTCACGACGAAGCTGTCTGTCGTCATCGCGATCTTCCCGGCTCCCGGGACTACTGCTGAATCCTCCATCTCGTCAAGTGTCTTATTGGAAAATTCCTTATCAAATATCTCGTCTATCAGCTCACCGGTAGCACTTCCACCACTGCCGTGAGCCATGAGTATCCTGTCTTCCATTTATGCTCCTATCAGTTCTGAGTTATGAGTTCTTAGCTTAGAACTTAGAACTTTTATCAACTCTATGATTTGCCAGATACGAAAAGCATGACCCCTCAGTGCTTACCATACATGCTCCCTGCGGGTTCATCGGTGTGCAGACCTTTCCATACAGCGGGCAGTCATATGGACGCATCTTTCCCATCAGCACCTTATCACAGCAGCAGGCCGGATTGGCCTTGTGGTCTGCATCGAGTCCGAGGCTTCCGGCATCAAGGTATCTGTATTTTTCACGCAGTATCTTTCCAGAGCCCTTCACCTGACCCATGCCACGCCAGGCTGCATCATATTTTTCAAAATACTTATCAATCAGCGCACGAGCCTCCGGGTTTCCATCCTCCTTTACCACTGATGGATAGAAATTTTTCACTACTCCATGCCCGTACTCTCTTACTATACCATAAATCGCCGCAAGAAGCTCGGGTCCCTTGAACCCGGCAACTCCGAACGGGATGGAGAAATCCTGTGCTATCGGTTCATAGATATGCATACCGGTAACTACAGACACATGTCCCGGCGCTATGAATCCGTCAATCGGAGCGCCAGACTCCATCAGGTATCTGATGACTTCAGGCATAGTCTTGATTGCTGTAAGAAGTTTGATATTTTTAATATTATTCCTTACGATTTCATCTACCAGAAGAGCATAAACCGGTGTCGTTGTCTCGAATCCGACTGCTGCAAAAATAAATGTCGTGTCTGGGTCCTTTGCCGCAAGGTCAAGCGTATCCATAGGAGAATACACCATCTCGACTCTCGCTCCCTCTCCTCTTGCAGATGAGAGATTATTCTTTGTAGATCCCGGCACTCTGATCAGATCACCGAAGGTGGCTATGCAGTTGTGCGGATCCTTAGCGAGGTCCAGAAGCTTGTCCACATACGAGGACGGTGTCACACACACCGGACATCCTGGCCCGCTCAGCAGATGTATCTTGTCCGATAGCATTCCAGGAATGCCGTTTTTCGCAATCGAACCCGTGTGGCTGCCACAGACCTCCATTATATTCATTTCAGGACCATCGTATTTTTTCAGTCCTTCTTTTACTTCTTCTAAATCCATAATTCAGAAGACAAGGGGACGGTTCTCTTGTCTCTTTAACTAAAACAATTTAATTAAAAAGACAGTAGAACCGTCCCTCTGTCTTACGCTCCTATTTCTGTGAAAATCTCATTCATTTCATCTGCATCCTGCTCTGTGAGCTTCTGCAGGATACAGCCGGCGTGGACGAGCACGTAGTCGCCTGGTGCTATATCCACAAATCCGGTACGTGCGTCGACCCTGTTGCCATTGAAATCAACGGTAGCCTTGCGGTCGCGCACATCGATCACTTTACCTGGTAGTGCGACACACATATTCTGAGCCTCCTTTGTGTAATAGGGGTTAGGATCTAGGGGATAGGGGATAGGGACATCCTATATCCTAAATCCTAAATCCTATATCCTCAATCCTTCTTTGCCTGTGCTGCTTTGATGGCGGCTGCACGCTTTGCTGCAAGCTCAGCCTCTTTCTGCTTCTCAGCCTCTGTCATGATATGAGTCTGGGAGTAGGTGACCTTCTCAGGTCCTGGTGTCTGATAGCCAGGATTCAGGTAGAGGCACTTCTTAGGGCAGACCCTCGTGCAGTATCCGCACTGGACGCAGTCGAAACGGTTGATGGTCCAGGTCTTATTCTTCCTGTCCACGGTGATAGCACCAGGAGGGCAGTTGATCATGCAGGCACCGCAGCTGATGCACTGCTGGATATCTATATCTATATGTCCTCTTGAACCTTCAGGATAATTGATAGGCTCAGCAGGATAATTCTTTGTGACCGGCTTCTCAAAGAGCTGTCTTAGCATAGTCGGTGCAAATCTCATGATTCCCATACTTTTCTTACACCTCCATTATCTCTCTGTACAGCTGATGCACGGGTCAATAGTTACGCAGAGGATTCCGACATCTGAATACTCACAGTCCTTGAGCATCTCGCAGAGACCAGCAAGGTTTGAGAAGGTCGGAGTACGAAGTCTGAATCTGTCGAGCTTCTTGGTACCATTGGCCTTTACATAGTAAATAGCCTCGCCTCTTGGCTGCTCGATACGGGTGAAGTACTCTCCGTTCGGATTTCCCTTCACAGGAACAGCCAGATCTCCCTCAGGCATCTTTGCAAAAGCCTGGCGGATAAGGTCTATGGACTGATAGATCTCCTGGATACGGACCTGGCATCTCGAGTATGAATCACCCTCCTTGGAGATGATAGGCTCAAAATCGAGATCCCCGTATGCTTCGTAGCCTGATTTTCTCATGTCATATGAGAGGCCTGAAGCTCTGGCAACAGGTCCGCAGCATCCGAGGTCATGAGCTTTCTCCTTCGTGATGACTCCTACGCCCTTGAGACGGGTCTGCACTGAATAGTCGAGAAGGAAAGTCTTCTCCACTGCCCTTAACTCTTCCTTTACTGAAGCAAGCTGAGTAAGGATCTCCTTCTCCTGATCACTGTTTATGTCACGGAGCACTCCGCCTGGCTCGAGGACTGAGAAGATCAGACGCCCGCCAGTAGTGAGCTCGAGGCAGTCAAGGACTCTCTCACGGATCCTCCATGCCTGATAGAACAGTGACTCAAATCCGAATGCATCTGAGATGAGTCCGAGCCAGAGAAGATGTGAATGCATTCTTGCAAGCTCTGCCCAGATCGTACGGAGGTACCTGGCTCTGTCTGGAACCTCTGCATTCATGATATGCTCTATAGTCTCCACATATCCGAGTCCGTGGCCGAAAGAACAGATGCCACAGGTACGCTCGATGACGTAGGTCATCTGCTTGAAATCCTTCTTGTCTGTGAGTCCCTCGAGACCTCTGTGAATGAATCCGATATTAGGAATGGCCTCTACGACCTTCTCATCCTCAATCACGAGATCGAGGTGGATAGGCTCAGGCAGCACCGGATGCTGTGGTCCGAAAGGAACTACGCTTCTCTTTGCCATTACTGTGCACCTCCTTCGTCAGTCTCTACTTCTACATCGGCAGCATCAACAGTTGAGCCAGGTGCAGACTTCTCAGTTGCTGCTGCAAGAGCTTCCTTTAATGCAGCCTTGCCGGCTTCTGGAAGCATTGGTGTCTCGACATTGAGTCTGTAGAGCCTGTCCTTGTAGTCAAGACCGATCATCTCGATCTGACATCCGAACAGCTCACGCATCTCATTCTCATAGAAGGATGCACACGGATAGATCACGCTCACTGACGGAATCTGCCTGGCAAGATCATCTACTACGACACGAAGTGTATCGAATGAATAAGCGTCATCATCACTGAATGAATATGACAGCTCGAACTTTCCATCGACAAAGGCAGCACAGGCCTGATCGAATCTCATGCCCTGATGCTTTCTCTTCAATACCTCTTCAAGAAGATCCTCGAGAGGAATAGTCTCCATGGTATTAGCCGGATTAATTACTTCTGACATTTGACGGTGTCTCCTCTCTGTTCTCTTCCTCGGCCTTAGCCTCGGCTACCTTCTCAGCCTCTTCCTCTTCCCTCTCACGCTTGATATCCTCGTAGGTCTTGCCGGCCTTCACCATAGCATCATGCTCATCTGAGCGCTTCTGGAAAAGGTCACGGGCCTGGATGATACCATCGATGATGGACTGAGGTCTTGCAGCGCAGCCAGGTACATAGATATCTACAGGAACCACAGTGTCGGCTCCGCCCTTGATATTGTATGCGTCCTTGAATACACCGCCGGTGCATGCGCAGATACCTACAGCTACGACTACCTTCGGTCTCGGCATCTGGTCATATATCTGCTTTACTACAGGCTCAGCCTGTGCATTGATTCCTCCGGTAATCAGGAGGATATCGGCCTGCATCGGATCTCCGGTGTTCTCTACACCGAGACGCTCCGCATCATAGACAGGAGTCATGCAGGCGAGTACTTCTATATCACAGCCATTGCAGCTGCTTCCATCGTAATGGAGCAGCCATGGCGATCTCTTTACATTTGCCATCTTTTGCCTCCACACATACTTACTTGATCACCATAAGAACCAGGAGATTGACTCCGGCGCTTAAGAGTGTAACGAGCCATGTCATCTTAAGCATCGTCTCCCACTTCATACGGGCATTGGAATTGCCGATCAGGATCTCCACGAAATACACAAGAAGGATCACTATTACGGCTGCCAGAATGCTCCACGGGTTCTTATTCAGAATGAAAAGAGCCACTACCCCAAGAAGGAAAATATTCTCATACCACTCTGTGATATTGAAAATTCCAAGGTTCTTGCCGCTCATCTCGGTCGTGATACCCTTGACCAGCTCCTGATGAGCATGGTGTGATGTAGAGATATCGAAAGGAGCTTTTCTCATCTTGATCGTCATGATGAAGACGAAGGCGAAAAAGAAGCCCGGCATCTTTATGATAAGGCTGTAATCAGAATTAATGATATCGGCAGTGTTAAAAGAACCGGCTGCCACATAAAAACCTGCTGCTGTAAGAAGCACTGCAGGCTCATAGGCCATCATCTGGATGAGCTCTCTCTGTGCGCCGATCGTGGTGTACGGCGAATTCGTAACTGCTGCTGCAAAATAAAGGAAGGTTGCCGCAGTAGAAAGCACGAAGAAACACATCAGCAGGTCTGTTCCTGCAAAAAGCATTGCTCCGGTAAGGATCATCAGTGACATGTAGCTTACCAGCAGAAAATGTACTGAACGGCTTACTACTACATACTGCTTTTTGAAAAGCTTCGTCACATCATAGAACGGCTGAAGCACCGGAGGTCCGATACGTCTCTGCATTCTCGCCGAAATCTTGCGGTCGCATCCCTCAAGGAATCCTCCGACGAAAGGTGCAAGCACTATGAAACATACAGCCAGAATAATTCTAGTATTAATACTCATCAGAATGCACCTCCTATGATCATTGCCATCATGACTATGAGAACCGAGAGCGTAATAAACTGACACGGAATCATAAGCTTCCTGATACCAAGTACATTTTTGAAATAATAATTCGACAGCTGAAGCTTCGTCTCATTTCCGAATGAGTTGGTGAAACCGTCGTTGCTTCCGGTATTGATACCACTCATGTAAGAGAGCTTCTGGTTGGCATGCATCTTCTTGGAGAATGCGTACGAAATAATAGGTACTGCAAAGAAGAAGACAATGATGAATACCAGAAGGTACAGAACAGAAGTAGGAATAACCTGAGCCGTTGTTCCGAAAAGTTCTCCAAGAAGAGGCTCAACATATACCTTTGTGAGAAACGGCATAAGAACGCAGAGCGCTATCATAAGCACTGCATGGATTGAGATTGAGATCTTCTCGTTAGGCTTTGTGATATCCTTTACCTTTGGCTCATTGGTCTGGGCGATAAGCTTGCCGAGCCACTTTGTCCAGTAGAACGAAGTCGTGGCTGAACCGAAGACTACCATGAAAGTCATGATAATGTCATTCTCATCGATAGATGAGCGGAGTACAGCCCACTTCGAGATAAGCATTCCGAAAGGTACCATGCACATGCCTGCGATACCTATGAACATGCAGAATGCAAGGAAGGGAAGTCTGTAGAGAAGCCCGTGCATGTTCTCGATGTCTCTGGAACCGAGTGAGTTCTCTGTGGCTCCGACATTCTGGAACAGAAGCGACTTCGACACAGCGTGGAAGATCATAAGGAAGATACCTGCCCAGATCGTCTCCGGAGTTCCCATGCCTGCGCAGGCTACCATAAGTCCAAGGTTCGAGATCGTGGACATGGCGAGAACCTTCTTGCCGTCGCTCCGTGCGATCGCGATGAAAGAAGCTGCCAGGAAAGTAAAGCCGCCGACGAAAGCGACCATGTTCCCTGTGGCTGTCTCGTGCATAGCCGGTGCAAGTCTGAAAAGCATATAGATCCCGGCCTTTACCATCGTGGCACTGTCAATGAGTGCCGACGAAGGCGTAGGTGCGACCATGGCTCCAAGAAGCCATGTGGAAAAAGGCAGCTGGGCTGATTTAGTAAGAGCTGCAAATGCGATAAGAGCTACCGGGATTACAGCCAGTCCTTCTTCCGGTGTTCCCGCCTTAAGCTCTGCGAACGCTGTGAGTCCAGAGAGCGAATTAACTCCGGTAGCAGCTGCAAAGATGATGATACCCGTAGTAAGGGTGCAGCCTCCGAGCAGATTCATCCAGAGAACTCTGAAAGAGTTCCTGACAGCTACAGGCTCTCTGGTGTATCCGACAAGCAGGAAAGCGCATACAGATGTGATCTCCCAGAAAAGCTGTATCCAGGTAAGAGAATCTGACAGCACCAGACCGAACATGGCTCCCAGGAGCAGGAAAAGAACCATGAAGAAATAGTTTCTTCTGTCCTGTACTCTCTTGTGCAGATAATGATGATAGCCGTGCATATAACCAACAGCGTAGATAACAATCAGAGATCCGATGATACCTACGATCAGGCACATGAGGATTGAGAGATGATCTATATAGATCCTCGGTGACTCATGCTGGATATATCCTGACTTCTCGAGCCACGCTATTGCTACTGTCGGTACGATTGAAAAAATTGAGATCCAGTACTTGTGATACTTGAATGACAGGAATACGACCACTATCATAAGGATGAATTCTCCGACGAGTGTCGCATTGTCTGCGAGCTCCATCCCCTCCTGATAGAGCGCGATCGGCCTTGTGCCTCCTGCTACCCACAAACCGACTAAAACAGCTACTGCTGCCATGATCGCTATACAGCTGATGTAAGCGATCGCGTTTCTTACCCTGTTGGCCTTCTCGCCCAACGGAATGATCAGCATTACTAATGCTATGACCATTGGAAAAATTATGAGAAACGGTACTATTGGTACGCTTGACATTTTTTCTCCTTTCATACGTCAAAAATTTCCGTTGATATTCTACTCTTCTTGCATGGCTTGTTCAAGAATTTAATTTGGAACAAGATAAATGCCGAAGCCACAGGTAAGATTGAGAAAAGTGCCGTGAACAGTAAAAAAAGTACCTCCGTTTCAGGAAGGTACTTTAAATAATTTATAGCCTGTGGTTTCAGTGTGATTTCTCTTCGTTTCTGATCATGTTAAGGATCAGATCCACGCAGCCGTCAATTCCGTAGCTGGCGCTGTTGAGGCAGAGATCATAGTTGTTGGCGTCGCCCCATTTGAGTCCGCTGTAATAGTTGTAATATTTAGCGTGAATACTGTCATCAACGCGCAGGAGCTTTTTTGCCGTCCTCGCGTCACAGTTATGGATGGCCTGAACTCTCTTTATCCTTGACTCCAGAGGAGCTGTGATAAAAATACTTATATGAGGGATACGGTTGCTCGTGAGTATCCTGTCCGCGGCTCGGCCTACGATAACGAAATCCTGCTTTTTTGACAGTTCTATCAGTATCTCGCTCATTCTGAAGAATGACGCGTCACGCATATTCAGTCCGTGATATCTGTTACGCATATGCAGGAACCTTCTAAACTCTGACCGATCCTTCGCAAGCAGAAGTTCCTCGTCGATATTCGGATGATCCGCTTTCGGGATATTTGAGGTCACGTTCTTAAGATCCTCGGTGATCTCAAGCGTCCTGATCATTTTCGCGATAATCTTTGAATCCAGATAATCGATATTCAGCTTCTCCGCCAGATTGATCCCGACGTGGCTTCCGCCTGATGCGGTGGAACGGCTGATACAGATTATCATATGCTTGTCAGACATTCTGTTTTTAAGCGAAAGTGAATTGAGGTTCGCTATGATAGGATCGAGAATCTTTGTAGGTCCGCCGTTTTTATCTATGAAATCATGGAAGGCCTTTACTGCTTCATCATATTCTGTAAGGATCGCGTCACGCTTAACAGGGTTTTCAACGGTATGAGCCATATTGCCGATCAGCGCGAGCTGCTGGTGCAGCTGGAATCTTACCTCAGGCGTCTCCATACACTGGAGGATCTGCTCGATGCTTGCGTCACGGTCATCTGTATATACATGACCTAAAGCTGAACCTGAAGCCATGTAGGCGTCATGATCCAGGTTATATATTTTTTCAGCCAGTTCGATGGCTTCCTTTTTATGGTTATCCTTATCTGACATAATTCCACCACCTTTCTTAAATGAAGAAGATCAGCGCATCAATGATAAACACCGGTATCAGTATGCAGATGGACCACTTCATGTAGCCAAAGAACGAAGGCATCGTGATACCATTCTCGTCTGACATCGATTTTACCATGAAGTTCGGCGCGTTACCGATATAAGTATTTGCGCCCATGAACACGGCACCGCAGGAAATAGCCATCAGCATGTTCTTTGGTACATTACCGACAGCAAGTGAAAGTCCTGACTTGAATCCGAGAGAACCGGCTGTAGTAAGGAAGACGAGGTATGTCGGGGTATTGTCAAGAAAGCTCGACAGCGCGCCTGTGGCGAAGAACATCTGGACAGGTGTGGTAAGGCCGAGTGAAGATCCTTTTGCTTTTAAAATTAAAAGCGCCGGCTGCATCGTGATAAAAATACCTATGAAGAGCACAGCGACCTCCTCGATGGCGCCCCAGGTAAAGTGGTTGTGTACCCTGACCTCCTTGTGAGTAGTCTTGAATGACAGGAAGGCCGCCAGAAGGATTATCACGATCTCTATAAGTGACGGATAACTCAGTGTCACGCTGCCAGGAAGCGTGATGCCAAGGGTGTTTCCATCGGCATCCTGGAATGCCTTAAGTCCCGGAAGTACACCGCTTAAGATTACTCCGACAACTATCATAACGAGGAATAAAATATTGTGAAGTCCCTCGAAATTGATCATCGTATGAAGTGATGACAGGTCAGGCCTGCAGCCATCAGCGATATCTTTTCTATAATTCCTGCGGTCGAAGAAATAGAAAATTGTAAGAAGCAGTACCATATTTACCAGAAGTACCGGAAACAGGTTAAAGCTCCAGAGGAAAGGAACTCCTCTCATAAATCCCATCAGAAGAGGAGGATCTCCCATAGGTGTAAGGCATCCGCCGATATTCGATACCAGGAAGATAAAGAAAATAATTATCTGTGATTTTCTTTTTCTCCAGCTGTTCATTTTGATCACAGGACGGATCATAAGCATTGATGAACCTGTAGTTCCTATGACACTTGAAAGCAGCGTTCCTATGGCAAGGAGCGCCACGTTTACTCCCGGCGAACCAGCGAGGTCACCGGTGAATGAAATATTTCCGGCTACACAGAACAGTCCGAACAGAAGGATAATAAAGGTCAGGTAGTCGTTTATAATACAGTTGAACTCGGTATGGAAGGTTTCCGCAGCGCCAAACTGAGTCGCAAACATAACTATGGAGATTACAGACCACAGTATTACCATATGAGATTCATGCTTTTCCCACCAGTTGGGTGCAAACAGCGGAAACAGCGCTACGCAGAGCAGCAGTCCGGCAAAAGGAATACAAAGCCAGATAGGCACATTCATATAAAGCCTCCTACTAATAACAGTACGTTTATAACCACCCAAGTCTGACATTATAAAACTTTTCAAGCCAAAAATAAAGACGCAATTTTCTTAAAAAATAATAAATTTGCTTTGTGTCTTCAGGCATAGTGCACGTCTTCCATTATCTTCATTGTAATAGAAAAAGCAGCTCGTCCTTCGACAGATTGAAGAAGGATGTGCCCTCCCCATTCAGTATCTCATCTGCGAGATCCTGCTTTTCCTGCTGCATCTTTACTATCTTTTCCTCTATCGTATCTCTTACGATAAGCTTATACACTGATACTTTCGACTTCTGGCCTATGCGGTGCGCACGATCTGTAGCCTGGTTCTCAGCTGCTGCATTCCACCATGGATCATAGTGGATCACGACATCAGCGCCGACGAGATTCAAGCCCGTGCCTCCAGCCTTGAGTGAAATCAGAAATACCGGCACGTCATTTTCATTGAAGGCAGACACAAGGTCAAGCCTCTTTTTCTTCGGAGTCGCACCTGTAATGAGATAATATGGTATGCCCTTCTCGTCGAGGTCGGCCTGTATCAGCTCGAGCATCGATGTAAACTGCGAGAATACAAGCATCTTGTGTCCGCCATCCACAGCCTCTTCTATGAGTTCCATCAGAAGCTCGCGCTTTGCCGACTCGCCCTTGTAGTCCTCGACGATAAGCGACGGATCGCAGCAGATCTGACGAAGCCTGGTGATGTCTGCAAGGATCTTCATACGGTTCTTGTTGAAGTCCTCCTGAGATGTCATATTGATGAGATTCTTCATGCGGACAAGCTGACTGTCATATAGCTTCTTCTGTGCAGGATCAAATACGGTGTACTTTATCTCCTCGATCTTGTCCGGCAGGTCCTTGAGCACCGATTCCTTCTTACGGCGGAGGATAAATGGCGATGTCATGGCCGAGAGCCTCTTCGTCAGCTCCTCATCCTTATTATTTACTATAGGTGATTCGTAGCTCGTCCTGAATGTATCATAGTCATACAGGAAGCCCGGCATCAGAAAGTCGAATATGCTCCAGAGCTCTGACAGACGGTTCTCGATAGGAGTGCCGGTGAGTGCGAATCTGTGTGAGGCCTTTACGATCTTCACTGCCTTGCTCGTACCGGCCTTCGGATTCTTGATGTACTGGGCCTCATCGAGAACCATGTACCCGAAATGCTTCGGCTCATACAGGTCTATATCACGACGCAGCAGATCGTAAGAGGTAATGAGCACATCGCCCTTATAGCCCGCTATGATCTTCTTCCTGTTGGACTTCGGGCCGTCCATCGGTATCACGTCAAGTGCCGGCGCAAAATGCCCTGCCTCACTCTGCCAGTTATATACAAGCGAAGCCGGACATACGATAAGACTCCTCTCCAGCCTTCCGTTTTCCTTCTCATACAGTAGAGCCGAAATCATCTGAAGGGTCTTTCCGAGTCCCATCTCATCTGCAAGGATTCCACCGAATGAATATCCAGCGAGAGTCAGCAGCCATCTGAAGCCCTCCTTCTGGTAATTCCTCAGGACATTCTTTAGCGAGGCCGGAACCTCATAATCAGCATCCTTGCACGTCTTGAAATTCTTGATAAGCGACTTGAAGTTCCTGTCCCTGTCGCTTGCTATCTCGTCGTGCTCCTCGAGCATCCTGTTCAGATACAGGGCACGGTAGGCAGGCACCTCCATCTTGCCGTTCGTGAATTCCTGCACTGATACATGCATGTCCTCCATCATCTGCTCGAGAGCAGCAACAGAGTCATTGTCCTCAAATGACAGGAAGTCACCGTTCTTCAGTCTGTGATATTTTCTCTTTCTCCTGTATGAATCAAGAACATCTGCAAGCTCATCAAGAGGGATGTCACTGGAGAGCACATCGAGCGAAAGCAGGTCGCTTCGCACTGAGACTCCTACTGATAAGTGCCATCCGGTCTTCACGGTCAGACGGTTGAACTGGTCGGATGTATTCACATCACCCAGCTTCATCAGGGAATTCACACCCTCAGTGATGATATTGTAAACGGTATCAGCATCCTTGTCGCAGGAGAATCTGCCGCTCTTCGCATCGTAGTCAGGAAAGAAACGGTTCACGACATCTATGATCTGATTCTCCTTGTCTATGTCACGGTAAAAATTATCCGCATTCACCTTTTCATTCTGATCAGACAGGCTGTATGAATAGTCGCCATAGACGGCCTTCACATCGCAGAGCACATCATCCTCCTCCGCGTCAAGGAAAAAGCTGAATTCAGCCTCCGGCGGCAGATACTCCGCTATGACGTCATCTCCATCCTCCGACAGCTCTACATACTTACTGACCTGTGGCAGGACATGATAGTAGAAATCCGCAAGATTATTCCGCCCGATCATAAACTCTATATCGCCATCATCGGATGCCTCTATGAACGGCCTCAGGGCCTTTTCATTATCTCTTGTGATACGGGCAAAAAGTCCCCCGCTCAGATAATACGCATGGTCTATTCCATTGAATACCGACGGGACGAATCCGGTGAGTCTGATCCCGTCGAAATTGCCGTCAGAATCATAATGCGGTATGACTGTAAGCTTTATCTGAAGCGTCCTGTCAGCTGCCTCCAGTGGACTCCTTATCTCATCCTTGTAGTCCCTCGTGAAGGCATCCACATGCTGAGCGTAGATCATGTCGAAGAGATCGTCAAGCCTCTTGCCGTACAGCACGAGCTCCTTCGTAGTCTGGAGAGCCTCGCCATCGGTGAGCGAATCCCTGTATGATTCCTCCTCTATGTATGAGACTATGAAGTCAAAATATTTCTTCGATGTATCCGTGAAGTCCTGTGCGGAAAAGAGGATGCTTGCAGACTTCCCGAGCTTCAGGACGTCCTTCGATCTGTACTTCTCGACCAGCTCCGTGAGGCTCTTTACCACATAGAGTCTGTCTGTCCCGATCCGGAAATCTATGGCTATCTGAGGCACCGTCCTTCTGATCCATCTCGAGCCGAAGAAATCACCCACCGACTTCTGCTCGATCCTGATACGCGGCTTCAGGATCACATTCTTCTTTATCTTTTCCTCATTGACGACAGAGGTATTTGCGAAGCTCCTGAGAAAGGATGCACCGGTCCTGTCTGTGGAGTCGACCGCATACGGATGATTCTGCAGATATTCATTGAGCAGGATAAGTGTCGCTATCACATGCTCGCAGAGCGTGGTATTCCTGCCGGGCGGCATCAGATAATACGTACTCATATACGGATCATACATGCTGCAGCCATATACTCCGCAGGATGCCGATACGAGCGAATCCCTCGTGAGTATGACCTTTATCTTCTGACCGGAGCGGAAGATTCCCTTATCCCCAGGATCATGATAAACGGCCGTAGCCACGACTGCCTTCGGATCCTCCTCACCTGCCTTTGCATTCATCATGCGGATAAGGGTCATCTCCACAGTATCGATCCCGATCTGGGCATCATTTACCATGCTCTGCGCCCTTTCGTAATCGGATTTCCTGATCTTCATACTGCTGCAGGCCCGTGGAACCGATATGTAGTCATATCTTCTCTGGTAGGCCGGAAGCCTGTCATTATCAGGCGATATGGTCGATGGAAAAGCCTTATCAGCCGGGATACATTCTGTCTCCGACTGCTTCTTTTTTCCCTTGTGGCTCATGCCGTCAATCATTGAAAAGACTGCGGCCAGATGCTTACATCTCCTTCCATATATATGGAATTCATCACAGCTGCAGTACAGTGAAGGAGGCATGCTCTTCCCATTATCGATAATCTGCACCGTGTAAGTGTCGTCATCCTTGAAATCATACACATTCGCCGTGTACAGATCAGAGCCGTTCCGGTTCTTGTCCTTTGCGATGAGCGTCACCTCATCATTGTCATATATATCTCTTCCCTGCGAAGCTATATCCGGGGCAAAAAGCTTCTTCCAGTCCATAGTAGTCTCCTTTGCATAATATTTTTATTTTATCAGAAACCAGATTGTAAAAAAAGGGCCTGCTGTGCTAAAATTAAAGCATGGCCTACGGAATCTATGAAACAAAATTAAGGGATGGCTCACCGAGCTTTCGCGTGAGCTTCTATCATGAGAAAAAGCATATTGCAATTGGCAGCTATCCCTCGGAGAAGGATGCGCAGAACGCCCTCGATGAGGCTTTGAGATTCTATGCGGACAGCAGCATTACAATTGAGAATTTCAGTCAGAATATTTTTTTCATATCGCCGGATAAGGCAGTTTCCATCCTGAATCACAGGGATAATGGCGTATATTTCAAGACACCGATCTATCTGAAGCAGGGATATTTTCTCTATTTTCTCAAGGGAAAGGGCGCAATAAAATTCGACAATGATGATCTGTTCTACTACTCTACTCATCGTATTCTGATCCATGACGGACATCTGTATGTCAATGACTATGGTTCGCAGTATTCACTGCTCCAGAGATATGGTATCAGAAGCTACGCGGTCTGTGGTGTGGACTATGAATTTGCAAATGGAGATCCGCTTGATCTCCGATATGAGAATGTGATCGTAAAGAACCCCTACAACGGCGTCCGCGAGACCACGGTCAACGGTCTCACCCGCTACGAGGCCAGGATCCATGTCCGCGGCTACTACCTGCTCGGGACCTTCCGCACGGTGCAGCAGGCGGCCGTTGCATATAATAAAGCCGCAGACCTTCTCAGGTCACACGGCTCTACTAAAAATTATGTGAAGAATTACATAACCGAATACTCATCGGAGGATTACCGGGAGTGCTATGAAAAAACAGTACTTCCCGAGAAGTTCGTGAGAGCATTTACGGATTGTAAGTGACCTTCACCGACTTCTGATACCATCTCTTTCTTCTCTTACTCCAGAAGCATACATTGAAGCTCTTGTTGAGCTTCTTCACAGGAATATCAAATGCAAGGACTTTATCCCCGCCGACCTTCTCTTTTTTTCCTTTTATTGTCTTAGCTCCCTTTTTTGAAGCACTTTTTGCTGTTCCGACAAATGCCTTTGTAAGGCCTGTGCCCTTCATAGGCACATGGACAGTCATCTTACCTTTCTTTACCGTAAGAGTAGTCTTTCCATCAAGGGCATCATTCAGGCCTATCATTTCCTGGTCATCATCGGTTGAGAAACCGACGGTATATCTGCCATTCTTCAGCTCAGTTTTTTTTTAGCTGAAACAGGGGCCTTTACTGCCTGGATTGCAGAACCGGTCACTGCTGATACTGTAAGGCTCTTATTCCCTGCTACAGCCTCAGCAAGATGATTGATGTAGATCTGCTCAATCTCAGGGATTCTTCCAAGGCCCTTGATCTGGCAGCTGATATTCTTTGCGCCGAATGTCTTTGCAAACTGTGACTTCCATGAATCAGAATCACTTCCGGCCATATCGTTATTTGCATGATCTCCGGCTACTACCATCAGAGGACGAAGGACTACGTTCTTGTATCCTGCTGCCTTGATCCTGGCGATGACCTGATCACATGCTGTATCTGCCGGCTTGCCTTCTACAGTTCCGATGAATACGTTCTTGTATCCGAGGTCATGAATCTGGCTCTGCATCTGATCATAGGTAATAGCTGCCTGATGTGAGGTTCCATGACCCATGAATACGAATGCTGTGCCTGAAGCAGCTGCTGCTTCAAGTGAAGAATCTCCATTATCCTTAACTGCTTCTGCTGTGACAGCCTTTGCGACTGTCTCCTTATCTGCATTGACAGTTGTGGTATCCTTTCCTACCTCTCCAAGAAGCGGCTCTGAGAATGTAACCGTCTGGAACCTGGATGCGTAGGCATTTACCTCATCCTTAAGCTCGTTGTACTCCTTGCCCTGCATCAGATGTGTAGGCTGGATCACAAGATTCTTAACACCGTTCTTTACTGCACGGTCAAGAGCCTGCTGTACGTTGTCGATTTTCTCTCCATCACGGGCCTGTACATGATTGATGATGATCTGTGATGTGAATGCGCGGCGTACCTTCCAACCCTGCCTCTCATACTGGTCTGCAATTGCGTCCTCTACTCCACCGATATCCTCTGCACGGCTCTCATTGAATGAGGTTCCGAATGATACTACCAGGATCTCATTATCGCCGATATGATTCCAGTTTCTTGGATTATCAGCTGAAGCATCTCCGGTATCCCTGCCGAAGTAGTCAGGATCAGCATATTCTGACTGATAGCTTCCCTTATTATTTCCTACAAGCTTCTTCTGTGCACTGGTAAGCTTGTCCCATTCAAGCTTTGCCTTTGTCAGATCCTTTGCAGTAAGGCCCTTTTTTTCATTGTCCTGGACATAGATCCTGTCGATAAGCTTTGCTACCTTATCAGCGGCCTTCTGATCAGCCTGTGCCTTCTTCTGCTTTGCTGTCAGCTTCTTTTTCTTTGAAGTCTTCTTTGTGGATTTCTTAGCTGCTTTCTTCGTTGCTGCTACTGCGCTGACCGGCTCAGATACCGGCACTACTGCTGTCGTTGCTACCATTGAGAGTGCAAGCAGCATGGTGAGAAGTCTCTTTCTCATTGTGATGTGTTCTCCTTTCGCAAATAAACATACATCGTGTTATAGTTTTGCTTCCGTAGCAGGCAGGTCTCCTGGCTTAAAGATAACAACATAACAGCCGCCTTCCCGGAGAATACTCCAGTGGCATACAGGCCGTCTTCTCTTATCACAGTGACGGGATCGCGCCGGACTCACACCGGACTTCCCTTTTCACCGGATCATCGCATGCATGGCATGGGATTCACACACACAATATCCGACACCTACTACTAAAGGCTCAGCGATTATAGCACATAATTCCTTCACATTCAATTAACAGAATAAACAAAATATCATAAATAGGGTAAAAAGTCATAAATCTGATTGAAGCTTTTTCATAATGATGGTATCATTGAAAAGTAAACTTTTTATTAACGGAGGTTATAATATTGAAGAAGAAACTACTGACACTGATCCTTGCGGTCAGCATGGCCATTTCCCTAGGAGCGTGCGGAAATGACACGAAGAAAAAGGCCGAGGCCACCAGATCGGAAACTGTTTCCAAAAACGCCAATATGATCGATGACGCAAGTGCCACCTTCACCGGCGGCACTACTGGCAAGTGGACCACCTATACCAATGGCGGTGCTATGAGCCTGAAGAATATAAAGGATGCTCTTGCTATCTCTGTCATCGCTACAGGAAGCCTGGACTACAGTGCCCAGGCTTATCTCGACAGCTTCGAGCTGAAGCAGGGCTGTAAGTATAGGTTTGCCTTCGACGTGAGCAGCCAGGTGCCGCGCACGATCCAGTGGAGATTCCAGATCAACGGAGGCGACTATCACGCATACGCCAATGAGAATGTAAAGATCGATAAGAATACTAAGCATGTGGAGAAGACCTTTGATATGACCGAGACCTCAGATCCAGCAGCCCGTATCTGTCTGAACGTCGGGAAATTCGAAGGAGACGGAGAGCTCGATTCACACACGATCACCTGCGATAATTTTTCCCTGACACTTGTAGACGATTCAAACGAGGCAAAGGAAACTGCCGATGTCGATGTTCCCGATATCAATCTCGATCAGGTCGGCTTCACTCCTGACATGAAGAAGTCCGCTACAGTCCGTGGCAAGAGCTGCGGCGGCGCCAAATTCTCAGTGGTTGATGCTTCTTCCGGCAAGGAGGTTTACAGCGATGTGACCTCTGATGCAACGAAGAACAGCGCTTCAGATGAGACAGTTGCCATTGCAAGCTTCACTCCCCTGAAGGCTTGTGGCACTTATAAGATAAAAATTGATGGCATCGGGGAATCCGATGAATTCAAAATCAGCTCAGATGTATATGATGATCTGAAAAAGGATGTCTTCAGGATGCTCTATATGCAGAGATGCGGCGAGGAGCTGAACTCTGACTATGCAGGAGACTTCGCTCATCCTGCCTGCCATACAGAAAAGGCCATCATCTACGGTACGAAAAAGACGAAGGATGTGTCCGGCGGATGGCATGATGCCGGCGACTATGGACGCTATGTGGTATCGGGTGCAAAGGCAGTCGAAGACCTGCTTCTCACATACGAGGTGAATCCTGATAGCTACGGTGATGATACAGGAATCCCTGAAAGCGGAAATGGCACTCCTGATATTCTCGATGAAGCCAGGTACGAGCTTGACTGGCTCCTGAAGATGCAGGATGACAAGTCCGGCGGCGTATATCACAAGGTGACCTGCAAGAACTTCCCTGGATTCGTGATGCCTCAGGATGAGACAGACCAGTTGTATCTGTCCCCTATATCAACAACGGCTACCGGCGACTTCGCAGCCGTCATGGCAAAGGCTTCTACCGTTTACAGTAAGATAGATCCTGACTTTTCAAAGAAAGCCCTTGCTGCTTCGAAGAAGGCTATGAAATTCTGTCTGGAAAAGGGTGATACAGCGACTATGTTTACAAACCCGTCCGATATCTCGACCGGAGAATATCCGGACAACTTCTCTTCTGATGAGGTATTCTGGGGACTGTCCGAGCTCTACCGTGCAACCGGCGACAAGACTTATCTGAAGGAAATAAAAAAGACTAATGCGAAGGATGTGCGCCTCGGCCTAGGCTGGGCTGATGTGGGCACCTACGGAATCTATGCATATCTGAAATCAGATGCTGCAGAGGACAGCTATGGAAAAGCCCTGCTCGACAAGCTGAATGATGAGATTGACCGGGTGAACAATGCAGAGGATAACTATGGTGCCACCTGTGGTGACACCTATCCGTGGGGCTCGAACCTCACAATGGCAAATAACGGAATGCTCTTCATCCTTGCTGACAGCCTGCCTGATTCATGGATCAGAAAGACTAGGGGATACGATGAGCTTGCAGATGATCAGCTCCACTATATGCTCGGACAGAATGCCAATGGCTACTGCTTCGTGACAGGCTATGGCAGGCTCTCCCCTGTGGACACTCACCACCGTCCGTCAATCGCTCTCGGCAAGGAGATGCCTGGAATGCTCGCTGGCGGCCCTGACTCGAATCTCGAGGATCCATACGCACAGGCAACGCTTAAGAATGTCGCACCTGCAAAGTGCTACAAGGACAATAACCAGGCATACTCACTCAACGAGGTAACGATCTACTGGAACTCACCGCTGATATGTCTATTATCTAAGTATTAAGTATACAAGTGGTGTATGTAATCAGCCGAGCCTAGTTCCGACTACGAGAGGATGGCCGTTCAGAAAAGCTGAAACGGTCATTCTTTTTTTGCCTTCGAGCTGCACTTCATGAAGAGCCAGTGCTCCGTCGGCACAGCGGACAGCTATAGTTCCGTCTCCATCTGCATTTACAATTACGATGGTTCCAACATGAGCCCTGTTCTGGGAATCATCCAGCTCAGATTCCGCGATATATGAAGACTTGTACACCTTTAGGCTCTTGCCATCAAGAAAAGTATACGAACCAGGCCATGGATAAAGTCCTCTTACCCTTCTCTCAAGTATCTCAGCCGATACTGTAAAGTCGAGCTTGCCCATATCTTTTCTTATCATTCCGACATGAGTTGCCTGCGATTCATCCTGAGGAAGCGGAGTGATCGTTCCCTTTTCAATTCCATCGAGAGTCTCCACGAGAAGTGAAGCCCCGACATCTGCGAGCTTGTCAAAAAGGCTTCCGCCCGTCTCATCGTCAGCTATCTTTACCTTCTCCTGTAGGAGTATGTCACCGTCATCAAGTCCCGGTCCCATCTGCATGGTCGTGACTCCGGTATACTCATCACCATTCAGGATGGACCACTGTATAGGTGCTGCACCTCTGTACTTCGGAAGAAGTGATGCATGTACATTGACGCATCCGTACTTAGGATGATCAAGAATCTCCTTCGGCAGGATCTGTCCAAATGCAGCTACCACGCATACATCGGCTGGTATGGTATTGACCATTTCTACAGACTCAGGATTCCTGATCCTCTCCGGCTGATATACCGGTATATTCTGCTCGACTGCCCATTCCTTGACAGGGGAATAGGTGACTTTTTTACCTCTTCCACGGGGCTTGTCAGGCTGGGTCACAACGAGTTTTACAGTGTGACCGGCATTTTTTATCGCATCAAGTACAGGAACTGCGAAGTCCGGAGTTCCCATGAAAATCACGTTCATTCGTTATCTTCCTCTTCAGAGTCTTCTGGCTCATCATAGCTGTGAAGTCTGCCTTCGACCAGCTCAGTATACATCCTGCCATCGAGATGATCGAGCTCATGACAGATGGCTCTTGCAAAGAGGCCTTCTGCCTCTATCTCATATGGCTTCATGTCCTTGTCAAGAGCCTTTGCCTTCACATGCATAGGACGCGTCACTATGCCGTACATATCAGGTACTGACAGACAGCCTTCCTGTCCTGTCTGTTCCCCATCGCTCTCAACGATTTCAGGATTCACAAGCACATATGGACCTTCGCCTACGTCTATTACTACTATACGGCGGAGCACTCCTACCTGTGGAGCTGCAAGACCCACGCCATTGGCATTGTACATGGTCTCGAGCATATCATCCACAAGCTCCTTCAGTCTCGGAGTCATCTCCTTCACAGGCTTGCAGACCTTTTCCAGTACAGGATCACCCTGAATCCTTATTTCTCTAAGTGCCATTTGCTTCTTCCTTTCTGTATATCATCTGACCTCAGTCAGGTAAAATCATACCATATATCTGCACCCTTTGGTGCATTGCTGTCAAGGACTGCCCTGTCAGCTGCCTTTCTTGCCTTAACCAGTCTCTCGATTGAAGAATCCTTGACGAGCAGCTCATAGCGGTATTCGTCCTTTATCTTTGAGATTGCGCTGACTGTAGGACCGGCTACGAACAGCTTGTCATCGGCCTGCTTCATGACAGCCTTGACATACTTCCCCATTTCAATGCACTTATCCTCTTCTCTTGAAGTGATAAGAACTGAGAGCATATGTCCGAATGGCGGATAATCCATGAGTGACCGGAATGATGTCTCTTCATCATAGAACGCTTTGTAATCGCCTGCCGCAGCCGCCCGTATCGCATAGTTCTCAGGCTGGTATGTCTGGATGATCGCCTCACCGGCATTCTCGCCACGGCCGCTTCTGCCGCATGCCTGAAGCAGCAGATCATATGTCCTCTCAGCCGCTGTATAGTCTGGAACATTGAGTGACAGATCTGCTGCCAGAACTCCCATCAGTGTAACACCCGGGAAATCGTGTCCCTTGACTATCATCTGTGTCCCGATCAGGACATCAGCCTCATGCGCATTGAATGCCAAAAGTATCGGACGGAATCCGTCCGGCCCCTTTGTAGTATCGGCATCCATGCGAAGTACCCTGACTCCCGGGAAATTGCGGATTATCTCATTCTCAATCTTTTCAGTGCCGGCACGCATCGTACCTATGAGCTTCGAATGACATGACGGACATTCTCTCCTGAACACAATCCGCTCGCCACAGTAATGGCAGTACAGATAGCCGTCCCTGTGCAGTGACATCGGCACATCGCAATGAGAGCATTTTATCACTTGACCGCACTCTCTGCAAGATACTGTCCCCGCGACACCTCTCCTGTTGATAAAAAGCATGACCTGCTCATGTCTTGAGAGCCTGTCTTTTATCGCATGAAAAAGAGTATCGCTAAGCATTGAACGGTTGCCATTCCGGAGCTCTTCTCTCATATCGACGACAGTCACCTTCGGAAGCGCTGCATCCTTTGCTCTCTTATCGAGAGTGAGAAGAGTGTAGTCACCATTCATGGCATGATAATATGAATTCACGGAAGGAGTTGCAGACCCCAGCACGACTGAAGCGCCGTTTATTTTCCCACGCTCTGCTGCCACATCAACCGCATGATACTTCGGCGGATGCTCGCTGTTGTAGCTGGTCTCATGCTCCTCATCCACTATGATGAGTCCCAGATTCTTAAACGGTGTAAAAAGAGCGCTCCTCGGCCCTATCATCACAGATATGTCGCCTCGTCTCGCTCTCTCGAACTGGTCACGCCGCATGGCAGGTGTCATCCTCGAATTAATGGCAGAAACCCGCTCTCCGAAGAATCTGTAGAACCTCATGATATTCTGTAGCGTCAGGGCGATCTCAGGTATCAGAACTATCGCCTGCTGCCCCTGCTCTATGACCTTCTCTATCATCCTGATATAGCATAGAGTCTTGCCGCTTCCGGTCACACCCTTGAGCAGATAGGCCCTGCGGACGCCCTGATCCCTGTCCTCTGAAAAAGTACTTACCACCTTTTTCTGCTCATCATTCAGGACTATATCAGGCTTTCCCTCGGGCAGTGTCAGCTTTTCAAAAGGATCCACAAGCTTCCTGTCCTTGTTCTTCGTGGCATTTGCCATAGACGGAAAGACTGTCGATAACGCCTGTCCGAAAGTACCGCCGTATCTCTCATGGATAAACCCTGCGAGTGCAAAAAGTGCTCCGTCAGACTTCGCATCGAACGGCTTCGCGGAAATGATATCCTTTGTCTGTGAATCATCTATATCCGACTGATCGTCAACAGAGACCACAAATCCTCTGAGCTTCCTCGCTCCGAACGGCACCCTGACCTCACAGCCGGGAACTACTTTCCCTTCAAGCTCTGCAGGAATCGAATATGTAAACGGACGGTCAAGCTTTGTGACACCTATCTTTATATATACGTGTGCGTACATTAACCCTTCAGTTCCTCGAGCACCTCTTTGATTAGTACTCTCTCGTCCATCGGATACTTGACGCCCTTGATCTCCTGATAGTCCTCATGACCCTTACCGGCGAGGATTATGACATCGCCCTTCTGGCCATGCTCGATGGCATACCTTATTGCCTCTTTCCTGTCAGGGATCTTCACGTACTTACCATCGGTCTTCCTGATCCCGGTCTCGATGTCACTTATGATATCAAGAGGCTCCTCAAACCTCGGATTGTCAGATGTAATGATCGTAAAGTCCGAAAGTCTGCCGGATACCTCTCCCATCTCGTATCTGCGCAGCTTCGAACGGTTTCCGCCGCAGCCGAACACAGTCACTATCCTGCCAGGATTGTATTCCTTGATCGATGTCAGCAGGCTCTCAAGAGCCATTGCATTGTGTGCATAGTCGATCATCAGCGCGAAATCATCCGACACATGGATCATCTCTATGCGGCCCTTGACCTTGGCGGCCTTGAGAGCCTTCTGCATGGCTTCAACACTCACATTGAAGAAATGGCATACAGCGATCGCACACAGTGAATTATATACCGAGAATCTTCCCGGCACATCAATAGTCACCGGGAAATTTTCCTTTCCTGTGACATCGTAATTCACGCCGAGATATCCCGGCTTGTGCACGAGCTCTATATCCTTCGCCACGAAATCAGCATCATGGTCAATCGCATAGGTATTCACGGTGCAGGTATGACCTTTCAGGATATCCCCAAAATGCTCGTCATCTGCATTGAAGATTCCGTGTCTGCACTGTCTGAAAAGAAGACTCTTGCAGTACAGATACTCTGCGAAGTCCTTGTGCTCGGCCGGTCCGATATGGTCCGGGGAAATATTTGTAAAGATGCCAATCTCAAATGTCATACCGCTCACACGGTGAAGCTTCAGAGCCTGTGAACTTACCTCCATGACTGCTATCTCAATTCCCTGATCTGCCATCTGTGACAGATAGTCCTGAACCACGTAGCTCTCAGGAGTAGTATTAAGAGACGGTATATGCTTATCTCCGATTATCGCCTCGATCGTTCCGATAAGGCCTACCTTCTTCCCGGCATTCTCGAGAATGGACCTGATCATATATGTAGTCGTGGTCTTGCCCTTGGTACCTGTGATCCCGATTACCTTGATCTTATCTGCAGGATGGTCAAACCAGGCAGCTGATAAATATGCGAGTGCCTCTCTTGCATCATCTACCTTTATAAAGGTCACATTCTCCGGGACCTCCACGTCCTTCTCTGCGACTACTGCCACAGCCCCAGCTTCTATCACCTGAGGCACGAAGCTGGTGCCGTCGACCTTTGCCCCGGGCATTGCAACGAACAGGCTGCCCTTGCCAGCCTTTCTTGAATCATATACGAGGCTCTCGATCTCTGCATCAGCAGGCCCGCTCGTGACTGTATACTGTGTATCTTTTAAAAGTTCGCTTAATTTTTTCATAAAAAAATATCCTCCAGTCCCGTCAATTATACTCTATTTCCTGAAATAAAAAAAGGTGACAGTGACGTCACCTCAGTGTAAATTCATTCTTGTGATATGAGATCAGGCCATCCCTCTGCATCCTTGACAGCTCCGCACTCATTGCACTCCGCTCGACCGACAGATAATCAGCCAGCTGCTGCCTGTCAAATGGAATCGTGAAATGCTTCGAATCATGACGCTGTGCTTCATCAGACAGATATGCCAGAAGCTTCTCGCGGGTCGTGCGCTTGCTCATGTGGCTGATCTTCCGGTTCATATACCGATTCCGCCTGGTGGATATCATGTAGAGATTCTGTATGAGCAGATTATGAAAGGAACATGCCCTCTGACACGTAGTAAGGATACCATGCATATCCATGAAAAGCACCCTGCACCTCGTGAGCGCCCGTATATCATTCGGAAGCGGCTCTGAATCAGGAGATGAGTATGCCTCTCCGAATATCTCTCCCGGGCCTATGAGATTAATAATCGCGGCATTGCCCCAGTAATCTATATTCTCTACCTGCAGCTGACCCTCCATCACTACACCGATCTGTGAGATCTTATCTCCTGCAGAGAAAATGTAGCTGTCCTTGTCGTATGTCCGTATCTCTCCATGTACGCAGTCCATCAGTAACTCGATCTGCTCACCACTGATGCCTGTAAATATGCGGGCCTGCTCAAGCTCGCTTAAGTCCTGCGTGTTCATAAAGCTTCAGTCCCTCCCTCGTGACGCCGTCATTCCTGAACGAGCTCCATATACCATCATAGATCACATTCCGAAGGATCGAATCATCCTTCTCGATCGGTAGCATCTCGAATGATCTGGTCGTCTCGGACATCATCGACGTAAGCGACATCTGTATATAATCCTCGAAGCCTTTCGGATCTGAATCCTGCTTCGCGATCAATGGATTGTAATTGCCGCTCTTCCTGTCCTTCCCGATGTTCAGATAGGCATCAAGCACATAGACAAACTTGCCGATGTAGTAGCCCATATTCTCCAGATCCTTCTGCCAGCTGTCCTCTCTCACGGCAAAAATATCCGCAAGCATCTGTCCGGTCTTCCCAGCGGGTATGTCTATATTCTCCTCGTGTCTCTGCTCTGCCTTCGTGATGCACTCGATATTGCGTGCGCAGGCATCATACTGCTTCGGATACTTCTGTGCAATCTCATCCACATACCTCTGCAGATATGCGGCAAGCGACTTCTTCTTGTGATCGTGCTCATCCCTGTAGTCATAGAGCAGACTGTAATATCCGAGAAGGATATTCATCGAAGCCACATAATCCGTGAACTCATTCGTCACTATCCTGTGCTTCCTGAACGGATGCACGCTGCACTTATCCATAATAATGGTATTCTTCGGCTCATACAGTCCAGAAAGCAGGACATACAGGAAGTTGACATCATAGCTGAGCACCATACTTCCCTTCAGTCCTGCTATCCTCTGCAGCTGCCTGCACAAGCCACAGTAATATGATCTATATTCTTCCTTTTCCTCATCAGACAACTGCTGTCTGTCTGCAATAACATAGCCAAACATCGTATTATTTCCTCGAAGTAAAACAAGCTAAGTACATCGTTATCACAGATATAAATATAATACTAATTTTCCGCAATTGCCATTAACACTTTATTAAAAACTCTTTTACTATATTTTATTTTCCTGAATAGGCCTCTTCGCAGTATTTGCAGCGATAGACCTCCTTTTTCGGATCGGTCAGAACGAAGATCTGATCAAGTCCCTGCTCGATGCTTGTGATGCACCTCGGGTTCTTGCACTTAATGACATTTACGACCTGCTTCGGAAGGGAGAGCTTTTCCTTCCTGATGATCTGGTCATCCTTTATCACGTCAACGGTGATATTGTGATCTATGTAGCCTAGAATGTCAAGATCGATGGTACCAAGTGGACACTCTATTTTTATGATATCCTTGTGTCCCATCTTCTGGCTCTTCGCATTCATAATCATGGCGATAGTCGCATCACCTAATTCGCCAAGCCTCAGGTAATCATATATCTTCATGCTCATGCCCGCCTGAATATGGTCGAGCACGTATCCCTCATGGATTCCACTGATATTAAGCATTTATATTCCTCCAAAGGATGAAAAAAGGGACAGGTCCCTTTTTCACCTCAAAACCTTTAACTATTTGACGGCTGCGGAATTGCAGGGTCTACCTGGATTCCAAGAAGGGTCAGGATCAGCGCCATTCGTACAAATACTGCCTTCTTTGCCTGAGTGAAATACTGCGCCCTCGGGTCGTCATCCACATCTACAGAAATCTCATTGACACGTGGAAGCGGATGAAGGACGATCATCTTTTCTTTTGCAGGCTTCATCTTCTCCCTTGTCAGGATATAGCGGTCTTTCAGACGTACATAGTCCTCTTCGTTGAAAAATCTCTCTTTCTGGACTCTTGTCATGTACAGCACATCAAGCTGAGGCATGGCATCTTCAAGGCTCTCAACCTCTTCAAAAGTGGCTCCCGATCTGCGAAGCACATCCTCTCTGATATATGATGGAATCTTTAATTCTTCTGGTGAAATAAGAATAAAATGTAGGCCCGTGTATCTGACAAGTGCACTGATAAGTGAATGTACCGTGCGTCCGAACTTGAGGTCCCCGCAGAGACCAATCGTGAAATTATCAAGTCTGCCAATAAGTGAATGAATAGTATACAGATCTGTGAGTGTCTGGGTCGGATGATTGTGTCCGCCGTCTCCTGCATTGATAACAGGTATCTCTGACTTCGTCGAAGCGACTAACGGAGCACCCTCCTTCGGATGCCTCATTGCGCATATATCTGCGTATCCTGAAATGACTCTGACAGTATCTGCAACGCTCTCGCCCTTCGATGCTGATGATGAATCAGCCGATGCAAATCCAAGTGTCTGTCCGCCAAGCCGAAGCATCGCGGATTCAAATGAAAGTCTCGTTCTCGTGCTCGGTTCATAGAAACATGTCGCAAGCCTCTTGCCATCACAGGCATGTGCATACTTTGCCGGATTCTCTTCGATATCAGCAGCAAGCCCCATCAGCTCGTCGATCTCATCGACAGAAAAGTCCAGCGGACTCATACAATGACGCATAAATACCTCCAGTCTCATTGATTATTTCCGTGCAAAAGTATACCACACCCATGATGGATGTGGTTGTACTTTTTACAATGTATTGACAAATCTCATGAAAGCCTCATGTCCCTCAGGAGTCAGCTTGAATACTCCGGCGTCCTCAAGCACCTCGCGGAAGACCTGTCCCACCTCTTCCTTGAGAATACCCTCGATATTATCCTTATTGAAGCCCTCCGTGTACTTCGGCGTAAACTCGTCTACCCAGTCGGCATGCTTCTTCAGATCATCGATGGATCTGATATCCTTACCATTCACAAGTGCATCAGCAAGATCCTCGAAGATCTCCTTCCTGAGTCTTGATGGAAGCACTGCAAGACCCATCACTTCGATAAGTCCGATATTTTCCTTCTTGATATGATGGAGCTTCTCATGTGGATGGAATACTCCGAGAGGATGCTCCTTCGTAGTGATATTATTTCTCAGTGCGAGGTCGAGCTCATATACGTCTCCATGCTTTCTTGCGATAGGAGTGATCGTATTGTGAGGCTCGCCATCTGTCTCTGCAAAAATAAATGCCACCTCATCTGTGTATGCTCTCCACTTGCCAAGGATATGATCAGCAAGATCAATGACTCTCTCCCTGTCCCTTCCCTGAAGCCTGATAACTGACAGCGGCCACTTGATGATACCGCTCGTCACATCTTCATATCCAGGCACTGTAAACATATCCGTGAACTCTGCCTTTTCCATGGCAAATGTATAATGTCCTCCCTGGAAATGATCGTGGGTGAGGATTGATCCGCCGACGATCGGAAGGTCTGCATTGGATCCGAGGAAGTAATGCGGGAACTGTGAAATGAAATCGAAGAGCTTCGTAAATGCGGCCCTGTCGATCTTCATAGGAGTATGCTCGCCATTGAAGACTATGCAGTGCTCATTGAAATATACGTATGGTGAATACTGGAATCCCCACCTGGTACCATTGATAGTAAGAGGGATGATACGGTGATTCTCCCTCGCAGGATGATCCAGCCTTCCTGCATATCCCTCGTTCTGGATGCAGAGCTGACACTTCGGATATGATGACTGCTTCTGATTTCTCGCTGCCGCAATGGCCTTCGGGTCCTTCTCAGGCTTTGACAGATTGATCGTGATGTCGAGATCACCATAAGGAGTAGATGTCTTCCATCTCATATCCTTCTTCACTCTGTATGTCCTGATGTAATTGGTCTTCTGTGAAAAATCATAAAACCAGTCAGTTGCATTCTGTGCAGATACCCTGTACTTCTCCCAGAACACCCTCTGCACCTCTGCCGGTCTCGGTGTGAGGCAGTTCATGAGTGCCGTATCGAAAAGGTCTCTCCCGGTGATCGAATCATCTATGATACCGCGCTTCACAGCTTCATCGAGAAGTCCGTCAAGGATCTGCTCAAGCCCCTCATCCGTAGTCTCAACGGAATCATCGTAGCTGTCCTCATGCATCTCACGGAGCAGCAGATTCGTCGTATAAATCCTCTCGCTCTCCGGTGTGATGCCTGAAGAGATTCCGTAATTAACGAGTTCCTTCACATACCTGTCCAACATTTGAAATATCTCCTTCTATAAAATCCCCTTATCACAGATATTGTACTCTGCGCAACCGATTGACGCAATAGCTTTATAAAGATTTAACCGATCCGGCGCGGAGCTCCTTCGCACTCTCTGTCACTGCATCCGTGATCACATCTCCTCCTATCATCCGGGCGAGCTCCTTTATTATCTCATCCTCTGACAGAGGCCTGATGCTCGATACTGTGGAGTCATTTGTCGCAGACTTCTCAATGAGAAAATGCTTATCTGACAGTGCTGCTATCTGTGGCAGATGCGTGATGAGGATTACCTGTCTGCCGACCGATACCTTCTTCAGTTCTCTCGCCACTGCTGATGCCGTGCGTCCGCTGATTCCTGTATCTATCTCATCGAAGATCATCGTGCCGATGTCATCCGCCGATGCCAGAACTGTCTTTAATGCGAGCATGATCCTGCTCATCTCACCGCCAGAAGCGACCTGAGATAATGGCTTCAGGGGCTCTCCCGGATTCGTCGAGATCATGAACTGCGCTGCATTGAAGCCATTCTCGCTGTAATTTTTTCTTGTGAGTTCTACCTCAAAATCAGCCTTCAGGAAGTTCAGGCTTTTTAACGATTCTCTGACCTGCTTTGCAAGCTCCTCTGCACCCTTCTGTCTTATTTTCTCTGCTTCCTCACATAAAGCATCGAGGCGCGCCTGTGCATCCTTTATCTTCTTCTGAAGAGATTCCATATAGGCTTCATGATCATTCAGCTGTTCAAGCTTCAGGTCTGCTTCTTCCTTCGCCTGATTCACATCCCCTATAGTCCGTCCGTACTTCGCCTTCAGGTCATTTATCAGATCAAGCCTCCTCGATACCTCATCGAATTCCTGCGGGTCGAAGGTCAGGTCCTCCACCGTGTCATGCAGGTCATGGGAAAAGCCATCGAGAATATCATATGCATCACCGAGCGTCTGTGACATATTCCGGATCGAATCATCATAGTCATTTATCTCTGAGAGCGCCCGCTGTGACTGCCCGATAAGAGAAAGCACATCGGCCTGACCGTAGAGCAGTCCATCCACCTCCGAGAGGCTTCTCGCCACCTTCTCCGCTCCCGACATCCTCCTGTATTTCTCCTCGAGCTCTTCATCCTCGCCCGGCTTCAGAGCTGCCTCTTCTATTTCCTCAGAGACATGGGTCAGATAGGAAATATCACGCTTCCTCTCTGACTCATCTACATCAGCTTCTTTTAATTCTTTCTGTAGAGAGGAATACTCTTTATATACCGGAGACAGCTTTTCAAGGACCGGGTCGAGATCTTTTTTCACAAAAGAGTCGAGAAGCGGGAGATGCTTCTTCGGATCCGATAGCGACTGGTGCTCACTCTGACCATATATATCGATAAGGAGCTCGCCTGCCTGCCGCAGCCTGGCTGCCGGAACAGTCTCCCCGTTGATACGTGCAACACTCTTCGTCCCCTTGATGCGACGGGAAAGAATGATCTGTCCGTCAAATGATTCCAGGTCCGATTCCTTTAGCTTTTCCTCTTCGGATCCATTCAGCGAAAAAACAGCCTCGACAAATGCATCCTTCTCATTATCCCTGACCATCCCGCGGTTTATCTTCCCACCGAGTGCCAGGTCGAGTGCCCCCAGGATTATCGACTTTCCGGCCCCGGTCTCACCGGTCATTACATTAAGCCCCTCTGAGAATTCTATCTCCTCCTTCTCGATCAGGGCCAGATTTTCCACTCTTAGATTTTCCAGCATTGTTCTCCTCCCAAATAGATGAAAAAGGGGACGGGTCCCTTTTTCATCTTTCTATTATCCTACGCAGCTTCGCCATCAGATTCACCGTATCATCAAGGCTTCGTACCGCGCACATCACACAGTCATCTCCCGCTATACATCCGACAAGCTCAGGATAGTCCATAGAATCAAGTGCCGCTGCGACCGCCATTGCCATCCCGGATATCGTCTTTATCACGAGGATATTCTGGGCATTGTCCATCGACAGAAATCCCTCACGTAAGACCTTCCTGTACTTCTCGTGCAGGTCCTCGTCGCTTTCTCTGTATGCTACATAGCGCAGGTGACCGTTCGTCTCTACCTTCGTGAGCTTCATCTCGCGGATGTCACGGGAGACAGTGGCCTGCGTCACATCGAAGCCGGCTTCCTTTAATTTTTCCATGAGCTCCTCCTGGGTAGATATCTCGTACCGGATGATGAGCTCAAGAATCTTCTTCTGTCGTCTGTTCTTCAAGGTAGCCTCCTACCTGGATGAAAAAGGGACCCGTCCCCTTTTTCATCTCTGTAATTTGCTGCGGATACGGTCCAGGAAATTGATCCGCGAGAGTCTGATGAACTTCACTGTCCTCGTGGACCTCTGTACCTCGAGGCTGTCGCCGTCATGAAGGGTGATGGCCGTCGTGCCATCGAAGGCTGCCACGGCGTTCAGCTCCTCCTGATTCCTGCGTTTCACATGGGCCCTCACCTGTGCCGTATCATCAAGCACGATGCTTCTCATTCCGACCACATGGGCATTGAGTGGAGTCATCAGGATGAGAGAGGTCTGCGGGTCCACGATAGGACCACTGGCTGAGAGATTGTATGCCGTAGAGCCAGTAGGCGTAGCAAAAATAATGCCGTCACCATTGAATGATGTGAGCTCCTCGCCGTTTACATCTACGCTTAAATGAACGACCTGAAGGCCGTTGTGACTCGATATCACGATATCATTTATTGCCACGATCTCATCACTTACCGGAGTACCATCGGCTGAAACAACCCGGCCCTCGAGAAGCATTCTCTCCTCAAGATCGAAGTCATCATTGATGAGCCGCTTCAGGGCATCCTGATACGTATTCTCATCGAGATCACAGAGATATCCGAGATGGCCCTTATTTATCCCGATCAGCGGCAGGCCGCTTTCTATCGTGCGGACAGCAGCCCTTATCATCGTGCCGTCACCGCCCACGGTCAGAATGCAGTCGTACCGTTCCGGAACATCTATCTGCTTCGAGGCATCCTCCTTCTTCAGGACATCGTACTGCCCGTCCGCGCCATTGTCCACAAGGAACTGTATTATCTCCTCGAGAAAGGATTTCATCCTGTCCGTATCTTCTTTTGTCAGTATCAGAAAGTTCTTCATTTCCTGTCCAATTCCTTATGTGCCTCTGTCACCACCGAATCGATGAGTGACGTCATATCTTCATCGACATGCGGTTCCTTGCTGATATACATAAGGTACTCAATATTCCCGTTCGGCCCCTTGATAGGTGAGAATGTAAGTCCCTTTATCCTATACCCTATCCCCTCTGTAAAGCCAAAGACATCACTTATGACCTGTTTATGTACCTTCGGATCACGCACGACGCCACGCTTCCCGACATTTTCCCTGCCTGCCTCGAACTGCGGCTTGATCAGACACACCATCGAGGCTGTCGGTGACATCAGTGGAAAAACAGCCGGCAGTACCTTGGTCAGTGAGATAAAAGACACATCGCATGAAGCGAAATCAAGCACATCATCGATATCGCCCGGCTTCATGTACCGCACATTCGTCCTCTCCATCACGACAACCCTCGGGTCATTCCTGAGAGAATAGTCGAACTGGCCGTAGCCCACATCCACGCTGTAAACCTTCGCCGCGCCGTTCTGCAGCATACAGTCCGTAAAGCCTCCTGTTGAAGCACCGATGTCCATGCAGACCGTGCCATTCAGGTCTATCGGAAAGGTCTTCAGAGCCTTCTCGAGCTTCAGCCCGCCACGGCTCACATAGGCAAGCTTCTTGCCATGGATCTCGATCTTCTTCGTCTCTTCAAATGTGCTCCCGGGCTTGTCCTCCCTCTGCTCATCTACGAATACCTTGCCCTCCATGATATATGCCTTTGCGCGCTCACGGGAGGGAGCCAGCCCTCTTTCTACCAGAAGTACGTCAAGTCTCTTCTTCATGAAAGGCCTCCATTGATCTTCGCCATTTCCAGCCTCTTAATAACAGATGATGCGACTGATACTGCATCGAGTCCGAGCTCTGCCTTCAGCTCATCACAGCTCCCGTGAGGCACGAACTGATCCGGGATCGAAACATTAAGGAAGTCACCTCTGTAGCCTGAATCGGCAAGCACTGACAGCACATGCTCCCCGAAGCCGCCAGACCTCACATTTTCCTCCATTGAGACTATGAGATCGTACCCTGCCGTCTCATGAATAAGGAAATCCTGATCGAGCGGTGCTGCAAAACGGGCATTTACCACGCTTGCGGATATTTCACTTTCTTTAAGTATCTGTGCGGCCTTCACCGCCGTCTCCACCATGCTTCCTATTGCAAAAAGCAGCACGCGGTCTCCGTCTGATTTCTCAATGACCTCTGCCCTGCCGCATTCTATAGACTCCGACTCTCCGAACAGACCTGCGTCTGATAAGTCTGCCGCCTCTCCTCTCGGATATCTGATGGCCACCGGTGAATCCATTTTCTCTATGGCAAATTCTATCATGACCTCGAGCTCTCTTCCGTCCTTCGGCGCCATGACTGTAAAGCCCGGTATCATAGTAAGGTAAGTCAGGTCAAAAATTCCCTGATGGGTGATCCCGTCCTTTCCCACGATGCCTGCCCTGTCGACTGCGAATACACAGTGATATCCACCTATTGCCACATCATGGACGAGCTCATCATATCCTCTCTGCAGAAACGAGGAATACACCGCAAATACCGGCAGCATCCCGCCTGCTGCAAGCGCTGCGGCAAAGGTAGTACCGAAGCCCTCTGCGATTCCTACATCGAAATATCTCTTAGGAAAATATTTCCTGAACCGTCTGAGTCCCGTGCCGAGCCCCATTGCTGCTGTGATGGCAACTATCCTCTGATCCTTTATCGCCTCGCGCACGATGGTCTTCGAAAAAATATCCGTATATGCAGGAGCCTCCGGCCTGTCAAGCGGCTTCCCAGTGGATAGCTCAAATGGTCCGATTCCGTGAAAAAGTGCCGGATTCTTCTCTGCCGGCAGATAGCCCTTGCCCTTCTTCGTCACCACATGGATGAGCACAGGTCCCTTCACATTAAGTGCCTGCCTTATGACACGCACCATTGCAGGGATGTTGTGTCCATCAACAGGACCTAGGTACATGATACCCATATTCTCGAATATCATGCCCGGGATCAGAAGCTGCTTGATGCCATTCTTCGTGCGGCGGATACGCCTGATCATCTGCTCACCGCCTGGCACCTTGCGCAGACCCTCCTCGACATCATTCTTGAAGCCCTTGTATCCTGATGAGGTACGCAGTGCTGACAGATGAGTACTCATGCCACCTACATTCTCAGAGATGGACATGTGATTGTCATTCAGGATAATAGTGAGATTGCTTTTGAGACGCGAGGCATTATTCAGTGCCTCGTAGGCGAGTCCTCCAGTGAGGGCTCCATCACCAATGACTGCTGCTATATTTTCACTGCCGCCGGTGAGCTCCCTGGCCTCTGCAAGACCTAAGGCGACTGCTATGGATGTGGAGCTGTGACCCGATATGAATGCGTCGCAGTCACTCTCGTCAGGATTAGAAAAGCCTGACAGACCGCCGCGCTGCCTCAGACTGTCGAACTCATCCCTTCTGCCTGTGAGGATCTTGTGAGTGTAGCTCTGATGACCCACATCCCAGACAAGCCGGTCCTCCGGGAAGGTGAGCACCCTGTGCAATGCTATCGTCAGCTCCACATCTCCAAGATTGCTCGCCACATGGCCGCCGGTCCTCGACAGCTTCTTCAGGAGAAAGGTACGGATCTCTTTTGCGAGAAGAGGCAGCTCATCTGCATTTAATTTCTTGATATCATTCGGTTCATTTATCTTCTCTAAAAGCATCAGTGATTTCTTTCTGTAAGTCTGTCAAAAAGATCCATGACAAACAGTCTCTCCTCTTCATCCTTCACGTGGCGGAGATTCGCAATGTCGGTCTTCGCATCCTCTGTAAATGCCTCGACCGCCTCCTCGCTGTTCTCTATCCCGTGGATCGTCACGAAATTGCTCTTGCCATTCCTCTCATCCTGGCCAGTCTCCTTGCCTAGCACCTTCTCATCACCCTCTATATCAAGGATATCATCACGTATCTGGAAGGCATAGCCTATCTTATTCCCGGCCTGACCTATGAGATTCAGGTCATCTCCGAGCTCGCTTCCGCCAAGGACTGCACCTGCCATCATCGCGCCGATAATAAGTGCCGAGGTCTTGTGGCTGTAGATATAGGTGAGCTCCTCACCCGTCACATCACGGCCCAGCTTGTCAGTCTCCACATCGAGACTCTGTCCGCCGACCATTCCATCTACACCTGAATTGTGCGAGATAAAGGATGTCGCATAAATAGCTGAGATCACATCATCTATCGACTCCGACGGGTCCTCCTTTCCGAGAAGAGCCTTATTCGTAGCCTCACACATGATATCATGCGCATCACTCAGGAGACCGTCCCCTGCCAGGGTCGCCATGCCTGCCCCATACTTTGCATGGGTGGTCGGCTGGCCGCGGCGGAGCATGTCATTATCCATAGCCGGCAGATCATCGTGCACCAGAGAATAGGTATGTATCATCTCTATTGCTGCCATGAATGGCTCTATGCGTTCCTCCTCTGCTCCATACATGAGTCCGAATGACTGCAGCAGGATCGGGCGAAGTCTCTTGCCGCCTGCTCTCACGCTGTAGTTCATGGCCTCTATCAGGGTCTTGTCCGGCCCGTCTTCCTTGCGAAGGTATTTCTCTATTATAGCGTCTGCTTCTTTTTTTCTTTCTTCAAATGTCTTCATGATTCTGTGCTTTCAAAATCTGTGACTGTTCCGTCCTTCTCCAGCTTCTCCACCCTCTGCTTCACACTCGTGATAGCATCATTGCACTCCTTGATCCGCTTTATTCCCTCCTCATAGAGTCTGAATGAATCCTCGAGACTCACCTTCGGATCTGACATCTGTGCTGCTATATTATCAAGCTCCGCGAGATTTTCCTCGATCGTCGCTCCCTTATTCTTTGCTGCCAAGTTCTTCCTCCTTCACGGTATTTACCGTGGAATCTATGACTCCGTCCTTCAGACGTACCTTCATCGGGTCATCCCTTTTCACCTGTGTGACACTCGTGATCCTGCCGTGCTCTCCCTCCACGTATGCGAATCCGTCGCTTATCTTCCTGAGCGGGGATGAGTATTCAAGCTTCTGTGCCGCGAGCCTCAGCCTTGATTCCCTGTCGGCTGTCTTTCTCTCCATAGAGACCGGCAGCTGCTCCGCAACAAGCGCTATCCTGTGTGACGCCGCATCCGTCTTTGACTTCAGGGAGTATCTGAGACTTTTCTCTATATTCTCTAGCTCCTTGCCTGTCTTCACCAGCCACATCTTCGGAGAGCCCTTGTCGACCTGCTCCTTGACACGGCGCAGATGAAGCTCCTTTTCCATTATGCGGTGATTGAGCATCCCTCTCAGGTCACTCAGCCGCTGTGCGAGATCCTCCTCGAACTTCTGATATTCGAATATCTGCATCGCTGCTGCCGTAGGTGTCGCCACCCGCAGATCTGCCACATAGTCTGAGATGGACATATCCGGCTCGTGTCCTACCGCGGAGATGACCGGCGTCTCGCAATTATATATGGCATCGGCCACCTCTCTGGAGCTGAATGCCATCAGATCCTCGGGGCTTCCGCCGCCACGTCCGCAGATGATCACATCCATTCCGAGCCTGTCTATTATCATGAGACTCTGTGCAATGGACTGTGGTGCCTCGTCTCCCTGCACCAGTGCCGGCACGAGAAAAATCTCCACATGCGGATTCCTGATCTGTATATTCCTGATAATATCGTGAATTGCCTCTCCCGTTGGTGATGTCACGACTCCGACCCTCGTGATGTACCTCGGTATCGGCTTCTTGTGCTCCGGTGCGAAATATCCCCTCTTGCGAAACTCCTCCTCGAGCGCCTTCTTCCGGGCCTCGAGCTTTCCTATGCCGGCATTCTCTATCCTCGTGGCTATAAGCTGGTACTGGCTTCGCGGGCCATATACCTCCAGCCTGCCGGTGACGCGGATATTGTCGCCGTTCTTCATATCGTAGGTGAGTCCGCCTCTGGCCACCGTGCTCTTCCACATGGCACATGACAGCTTCGCCTTCTGATAGTCAGGACTCGGATCATCCGGATCGATAAGTGTGAAATATATATGCGAAAAATGGGAATATCCCTTCGGTCCGAGAGAGACATTCCCTTCTACTACTACCTGCGGCTGAAATGCAGGATCATCCTCTATAAGGCCTGATATATAATTATTCAGCTTTGCTACTGTCCAGACCCTGTTCACTATCTATAATTCTCCTTAATACACCGTTCACAAAGCCGCTTGACTTCTCGGTGCCGTACTTCTTCGCCAGCTCGACTGCCTCATTCACCGACACCTTGAACGGAATGTGATCATCATACCTGATCTCGTACACTGCGAGCCTCAGGATCGTCAGATCCACCTTCGAGAGTCTCGTGGTCTTCCAGCCCTCCATACAGGTATTGAGTGTATCATCAATATCTGCTATATGCTCCCGGATGTCCTCTACCTTGTCATTGATCAGCTTCAGATCTGCTTCCTTGATGCCATTCCCGAGCTCCGGCTCTATATACGGATGCACATCTGCATCAGGATCAAGCGTCTCGAGCTCATCCGATGCTGCCTTCAGCTCCTCGATCTCATCATCCGGATAGAACTGCGTCATGAACAGCCGCTTGAAGGTCTCTTCACGTCTCCTTGTCTGATTCATGCACGGGCTCCTGTATCTGTGACCTCGATCGAAGCGATACGTACATCTACTTCCTTTACCTTGATGCCGGTCATGCTCTCGACATTAGTCGTCACCTTGTCCTGGATGGCATGGCATACCTTCGGTACCTCGTATCCGTACTTCAGCACGATTGCGAGTCTGACCGTGATGGAGCCATCCTCCTCCCTGATGATATGTATTCCCTTGCTCAGCTTGCTGGCTCCGGCCTTCGTGATATTATCTCTCGTGAGTCCGTTTCCGATATATGCGATTCCCTCTACATCGCTGGCTGCAAGTCCTGCGATGGTAGCCATCACCTCATCCGTGACGGTGACACCCTCTTCAACTGTAAATGTATTCTCTGCCATATCTATGACCTCCTTGCGATTACAATACTCTGATTATATCAGAAAAAGTGCACTGTTGCCACTACTATTTTCAGTTCATCCGGTCGTTCTGGAACCTTGAAAGATGCTCGTACGGCAGGATGAGACGGCCTCGGAACAGGCCGCAGCTGTCATTTATCAGGACATTGCTGACCGCCGTAAACATATTCACATCTACCCTCGTGAGATCAAGCTTCCTTATGGAATCAAGCCGCTCATACGCCTCGTCATACTCACGCTTCACGCCCTTCGGTATCACCCTGCGGTTCTCTCTCAGATGCTGCCCCTCTTCATAGGAAAAATGGTCCGCCTGCCCGATTTCTGCATAGTCATCCATTTTCTTCGTACGAAGCTGTATCTCAAAGATGCTGTCCGATACTCTATCGAGAAATGCTATATGAAGTGACTGATATCCTCTCTCTGATGTATACTCCACATAGTCCTTGTAGTACGGCTTCACTGATTCCGGGAGTCTTGACGACGGGTGTTTTTTTGCAAAAAAATTGCTCTGCGGAACGAAATCCTCCATCTCCAGAAACTCCGGGAGCTCTTCTGCTATCTTATACAGGAGTCCTATATTGACTGCATCCTCGTCCTCACCAGGCCCCAGATGACACTTCGGAATTGAAATAATGATTCGGTATGCGATGAGATCCCTTACTGATGCTGCGTCCCTGGCCGCCTTCTCATCATCCGGAAGCGTGCCTTTTTTCTCATACGAGTCTGTGTATATATTTACCAGCTTGCGATTGAACTTCTCCTCTGCTCTGATCAGGGACTTGATCCTGCCCTTAAAGGAAAATGCCAGATACGGGTACTTCCGCACCATATGCATATAGAACTCCCTGATCCTCTGTGACTGGGATGTCAGGAAATCATTGTGTATGAGCAGGCTCTCGAGATCTGCGAGATACTTGCCATGCACCGTATCCACCGTGCTTCCGGTCCGGCCGGCCTCCGCCAGCAGATCTGATGCGTATTTATCTATTATCTTCAGTACCGTGTCTCCACTGTACAGATAGTCGTTCAGCTTTATCATACCTTGCACCTCGCACGTCGTCCCATTGTCCGGCTATGTTCATGAATCACGGATATTGTATCATTTTTTGCAATAGTTGTAAATTTTCCCTTGACTTGAAGCCTGAAATACCGTAAAATCTATTATGTTCGTGACAAGCGGACTGGCCCAGTTAGCTCAGTTGGTAGAGCAGGGGACTGAAAATCCCCGTGTCTCTGGTTCGATTCCGGAACTGGGCAGGTAAGAGTCCCAGAGGGTTGAGCCCCCGTGAAGGTGCCTTCGCGGGAAAAGGAGACTCGACGTGCAGGTGTAGTTCAATGGTAGAACACCAGCCTTCCAAGCTGGATACGTGAGTTCGATTCTCATCACCTGCTTTTTTGATATGCAGGCGTCGTATAACGGCTATTATATCAGCTTCCCAAGCTGAGGACGCGGGTCCGACTCCCGTCGCTTGCTTAATATATATTATTAAATGTTTTGCTTCAAGCCCTTGAATTTAGCGGATTCAGGGGCTTTTTTGTTTGCCCTTACATTAACAGTTACTGTACCGCATTCCTTGTGATATTTGACAGCCCTTTCGCCATCAGATAAAATGTTTCATGCTTATTGGAAAAGAAAGGATTATTAAATGAAGGATAATATAGTTCTCATAGGGATGCCGGGGTGTGGCAAGAGCAGTCTCGGGGTAGTGCTCGCGAAGGCGCTTGGATACAGATTCATGGACTCTGATCTGGTGATTCAGGAAAAGGAGGGGCGGCTGCTGAGTGAAATAATCGAACAGGAGGGCCTCACCGGCTTTGAACGGATCGAGGAAAAAATAAACGCCTCGATCGAAGCGTCAAGAACTGTAATAGCAACCGGCGGAAGCGTCATATACGGCCCGGCCGCCATGAAGCATCTGCATGACATCGGCTCGGTAGTATATCTGAAGCTTCCACTCAAAGAAATAGAGGGACGGCTCGGAGACTTAAGCCAGCGCGGCGTGGCGGTTCGTCCCGGCCAGACGCTTGGCAGTCTCTATGAAGAGCGCGTTCCACTCTATGAAAAATATGCCGACATCACCGTCGATGTCTACGGCCTGGATATCAGAAATTCAGTCCTCGAGGTAATACAGAGGCTGGCATGATCACTTCTTCTCCCATTTGAATGAGCCATCATCCTTGAGCCGGATGGCATTCCTGCCGCCGGTCATCTCCTGCTTACTAATATCATTAAGCTTCCTGATAATGCGCGTGGCTTCACTCCCCTTAGCCGGAGTCGGACAGAAGTCATTGTAGCTGTCAGTCGAGCTCAGCCTGCAAGGCGTGATATCGAGATCTATCTGATCGATCTTCTTCCCATCCTTGAAGCGGAAGGTCTCAGTCAGGATCATCGTATCCTTGTCGTCAGGATTGCGGTTCGCACCGAAGCAGAAATTACCACCGCTGTAGCTGATGACCTTTCCCTTGTATCTCTCAAGGCCCTGCAGGCAGTGAGTGTGGCATCCTAGCACGAGATCAGCGCCCCAGTCAATGATCCTGTGACCCAGGTCCTTCTGGTACTGGGTCAGATTGAATGTATGCTCAATGCCCCAGTGTGCCATCACGATTATCACATCGGCCTTCTGATCCTTCAGCGAAGCAATGCCTTCCTTTATGAAATGCTCATTCGCCTGCGATAGCACGCTGACTGCCACGATCCCGACTTTCAGGCCATTATCTGCCTTCAGGATCACCGTCCTGTCATTGTACGCATAAGGAATGCCTGCATCATCAAGAGCCTTCCATGTATCCTTTGCGCCGGCCTCACCATAGTCCATGATGTGATTATTTCCGGTGCCGACAGCATCGAATCCCGCATCCGTAAGAATCTTCGTATATGATGCCGGACCCTTGATATTGAAGGCCTTCTCCACTTTGCTTTTCGAATCCGTGAATGTCCCTTCGAGATTTCCGATAGTGAAATCAGATCTGTCAAATATATCCTTCACATTTGAGAAAAAATAAGAAGACCCGTACCTGTCATAATAATCGTAGAAAGAACCGTCATATCCGTGCTGTTCAATTTTTCCCAGAGCACAGTCACCCACGGCTGAGATCGTCACCTTCTGTGAGACAGATGGCTTCTTCGCCTGCGTCTCCCCAGCCCTGCTATCAGCATCTGCCGGCAGCTCCACAGTAAGAAGCACCGGATTGTGATCAGAGTGAGCGAATCCGAGGTCAAGAGTCTCAACCTTCTTTACCTTCACATTCTTCGACACTATGAAGCCGTCGATCATATAGTACTGGAAGGTGTTCTTGTCAGCACCTGCATACGGCTTGTCGAGAGATCTGCATGTCGGATGGGTCGTGTCCATCTCGAACTGCCAGTCAGAGCTGAACTGTGAGCAGTCAAGCTGACCGCATTTCCACAGGCCCACATGAGCCGGATACATGCTCGTGTCCACACTGGAAAAGGTCTGGTTGAAATCGCCTGCTGCGATCACATAATTCCCAGACTCGTACTCCATATCCAGATAATCCCTGAGAAGCTTCGTCTGCGCAGCCTTTCCGGAACCATCATCGTACGCCTCGAGATGCAGATTCACGAGGCTCAGATTATTCGACCCGCCATTGACGGAGGCCTTATTGATCGTGATACATCTCTTGAGATTGGCAACCCTTGACGGCCAGGTAAAGGGACACGGAAGAGCGATCCTCTCCGCACTGTTGATCTGAAGCTTCGAGAGAGTCTGGATGCCCGCATCCACCTTTCCTATCGGCGGCCACGGGTACGGAACGAAAGCACACCTGTAGTTCGTCGCGAAGGTATCACAGTAGTTCTTTGTATTATTCTCAATGAAATACTTTTCATTGACAAAATGTGACCTCTGCGAGCTCGTATCGACTTCCTGAAGGAACACGACATCAGGATTGGCCTTGCGGATCTCCTTCGTTATCGCGTACATATTGCCATTGACCTCATCCTTAGTGGCAGTGGAAACCTGTTTCCCGCCATCCATGAAAAAGTCCGCACTCTCGCCCAGCGCACCATAACCGATATTCCAGGTCATAAGCGTAAGCTCCTTCGTGCTGCCGGACGATGTGCCTTTATTCTCTACCTTCAGATTCTCAACAGATCCCGGCCTGTACTCGGTCGCCGTGAGAAATCCCACGAATGCAGCGACTGCGAGTACAAGTATCAGGACTATGAGAAGTATTACCTTTAAAAAGGTTCTAAACTTTGAACGTTTTCTTACCCGTGCCATTAATTCACATCCAGACCTTATTTCAGGGATTTGTCATAATCGGTGGTGGCGTCATCATAAGTGAGGTAAGCATTGTCCTCAATACTGCTATGCACTTCATCAACAGACTCATCATCTGTCTTCATGATATAGGTATTGTCATCATAGAACCACAGTGAACCATCAGACTGCTTCATGACATCGCTGAATACTATGGTCATATTCGCTGTCGTCGTATCTCCCCACCAGTCAGTATACTTGTAAGAATAGACTGCATATACCCTGTTCTGGTTATCATAGTCATCTTCTGATGTGCTTACAGCGACTGCGCAGCCGACGAACTTTAATCCGTCGAATTCCTCTTCATTCTCGGCATTGTACCTGTCTGTCCTTCCGATCAGCTGTTTCCTGTCATCATCTGTGAGTTCTGATGCCTTCGTGATATATGTCGATACCTTTCCGGCCTTGTACTTCTTTTCTTTTCTTGCGAAAATAAGTCCGTTCGCAGGATCATTTTCTCCTGTAAATTCGACAGTAAACTCCTGTCCAGCCTTCGTGAGATAATCTGAATCGTCATCAGTCGTGATCGTGAACTCATCAGCAGATACAGGACTGTTATCGGCTACATTCACTTCAGGTACGAGATATGGCAGGGCTCCGGTATAAGTAATGGAGACAGAATCAAACGGATCCGTCACCTTTCCTTCCTTCAGTCCCTTCACCTTCACGGTATATGTGGTTCCATGAATATGGATGCCAAGCTTCTTCGCCATAGCCCTGCTGTAGGAGATCTTTATCTTTACAGTATCACCATTTGACAGCTGGCCCTGCTTTGCATCCTTTGCGCTGACCTTCGGCTCCATGCTGTCCACAAAGCTTTCGATCTGCATGGCCTTGCGGAAATCACTTCCGAATTCGCTCAGATCCTCGTAATCATCAATATCCTTTTCTGAGAAGCCGTACTTCTTTCCGATACGGTCCTCAAGCTTCGATGACCTGATGTCAGCTTCCGCTGTCCCGTAATTCTCATAGCCGGTGAAGTCCACCTTGCAGTAGTCCTTCATATTGTAGCTGTTTCTCAGATAGATTATTGCAAAAATAACAACAACCGTTGCGGCTGCTGCAGCTACAATCCCTATGATCAGGCCCTTATTCACCGGCTTCTTCTGAACCGGTGGCTGCTGAGGCGGCACTGCCTGCTGCCGGCTCTGCTGATCCGCTTCTACAGGAGCTCCGCACTTCGTGCAGAATTTTGTTCCGGGGGTAACTGGCGCCCCGCATTTAGTACAGAAATTCATTATCATTCCTCCTCATCAGTATGGCCAGTCGCCATCGTCTTTTCTCTTCTGACGCTCAGATGCCATCTTGTCCAGGTTCTTCTTCTCGGTCTTCGACATCTTGACCTTCTTCTGGTCATCCATGTCCGGATCAGCCTCATACCAGTCCTGTCCCTGGAAATAGTTTCTCATCTCTTCATTATTCGGGAAGGTATATCCGTGTCTCGCATAGATCTCATTGATTGCAATACGCAGATCCTCGTTACTCAGATTCTCGATATCCGACTTGGAAATTTCCTTGTCAGAGCTGTCCGGGAAAATATAATCCTCTCCCGAATAGTCTGATTCCTCGTCCTCCTCACCCTCGTCATCGGAGGTGTCTTCCTTCGTGCTGGCCTCTGCTGCCTTTGACCGGGAAATATTCTTTGCATAATTCGAGTAGTCACGGATCTTCTTCGGCTCCTGATCTACTGCCTCTGCGCTATCATCCTCGTCATCACTGCTATCTGACCTCGCGCCTGTCGAGGCATCTCCTGTGGCACTTGTCTTATTCAGAAATGGAATATCAATGATTCCCTTTCTGCCTAACAGGAAGACGCATACCAGAAGTGCCGCTGCTATTATCAGGACAATAGCTATGATAAGAGGTGTCTTCGATTTCTTACCGCCATTATCTGTCATCTGGCTCTGATCACCCATTCAGTCCACCTCCATCAATACCAGTCGCTGAAGGCATCTGATACCTTATTTGCGATGTAGTTGCTGACTATCTGTGCAGGTACATCTGCCGCTACCAGGATGATTCCGAGCAAAGACATTGCAATTCCTGCGATAGCCATGATGAGTGCGAGCGTCTGTACGGTCTTATTCGCTGTCTTCTCCTTATTCACGAGAAGCAGGATCACCGGAATCACGCCCAGGATGAGTCCTATGATATTGAAAACCTGTCCGAACATCGACAGTGAGAGTTTCATTGAGAAGGCTGCCATGATAAAGCATGCTACCTCAAGTCCCTCGCTCTTCGTCTTCGGAACGAGGTCAGTCATCTTCTCGCCCATCTGGTTGAGAGTCTGGCTCGCCTGTGAAGGTCCCTGCTGCTGATAATATGGCTGAGGGCCCGGATTCGGGCTCTGATACTGATTCGGCTGTGGGCCACGGTTCTGATACTGATTCGGCTGTGGGCCGCGGTTCTGATATTGATACGGCTGCGGCTGAGGCGACGGTCCTGGGTTCGGCTGCTGTACCGGCGCTGGCTGTACCTCAGGCCGCACTGGTGTCTCTGTCTGTACTGATGACTGCGCCTGCTCTGACGCCTCTGTCTGTGCCGTTGTCTCTGGTGTGATCACTCCCCCTACCGGCCGTCCGCATTTCGGGCAGACCTTTGCTCCCTCCGGTATCTGTGTTCCGCAATTTCCGCAAAATGACATGATAGATTCCTCCTCTGTCTGAATATTTGCAATATATGTACATGTAACTATAAAAGTTTAACACAGTTTTTATATGTTTTCAATGAAAAAATAAGAGCCTGGCAGCCGCCAGACTCTCTATCTGAATCACCGTTTCGCATTGGCCTTCTGTTTGGCCTTCAGGTCTTTGATGGCCTGCTTTATTTCTTTCTTCGTCTGCTTTGACATATGCTCAGTATTCACATGCCCGCATCTGCCTCTGCACACTCCGTCACCGCACACACAGCCGCAGGTCGCACCGTTCTTCCTGTCTCTTATCACTGCCCATACCGCCAGCACCAGGAAAAATGCCAGCACCAGAAGCACTACAATATCAGCTATATTCATAGTTTCTGTCACCTTTCTGAATCCGATTCGCGATCGTCTCTCTTGTCTCCGCCAGCCATATCCTTATTCTTCACTGTCGGCTTTTTTCTTATTCCATCTCAAGGATGTCAGCATCGTCTTTACGAAGAGAAAGCTCAAATCCACGAACTGTAACCTCTACAGGGTCTCCAAGCGGAGCGACCTTGCGGACGTAGATCTGGGTACCCTTCGTGATGCCCATATCCATGAATGGTAACATAACTTTTCATCCTTTCTAATTGTTAGTTAGTCTTAACTTACATACAGTATATTAGCACTGCCTTACTAATCTGTCAAGAAAAAGTTAGTGTTACAAAACATTTTAATTTCGCTAACATATTAGAAATGCCTGACAGCATTGAATTTGCATACAAAATGATGTATAATTTGGAAATATTTTAAGGAGGAATGCAATATGAAAATGCAGGAGTCGGCACAGGATTATCTCGAATCAATCCTGATCCTTTCAGAACAGAAGGAATATGTCCGTGCCACTGATATATGCAATTATTTCGGATATGCGAGAGCTACCGTTTCAGTATTCATGAAGCAGCTCAAAGAAAACGGATATGTAAATATTGATGAGCACAATCACATCACCCTTACTGACAAGGGAATGGTTATTGCCCAGCAGATGTATGAGAGACACAAATTTCTCTCAAAGCTCTTCGTCAGCATCGGCGTGCCAGAAGATATTGCTGTCAAGGACGCCTGTCGTATTGAGCATTATGTGTCTCCGGAGACATTTGAAGCCATCAAGAAAGCTTACGGGGAGCAGGAAAAGAAGGCTGAATAATGACTTAGGGGATAGGGGATAGGGGATAGTAATTTTCCTGGCCCTTCGCCCCTATCCCCTATATCCTAACCCCTCTTACACCATCTGAGCCTTGATCAGATTCGTCGTTCCTGAGATACCGAGCGGTACTCCGGCGATCAGAACTATCACATCTCCCTCAACGAGAAGATTCTCCTCTTCACATCTAGATATTGTGTGTGCGAAAAGCTCTTCCGCATCTTTTTCTTCCTGAATCATAATAGGAGTCGTGCCCCAGCAGAGATTCATCTGGCGGCAGACCTTGTCATCTATGCAGCCTGCAATGATTGGTGATGCCGGGCGGAATTTCGATACAGCATGTGCCGTGCGGCCTGACTTCGTGACTGTGACAATGGCTGTCGCATTGAGGTCGCCTGCGAGAAGACATGCTGAATGTGTGATACCGTCTGTTATTGATGATTCTGACTTGTCTGTCTCGTTCTTTATCATTCTGCTGCGGTAATGGATGTCCTGCTCTGTCCTTCTGGCAATCCTGTCCATTGTGGCAACTGCATCAACAGGATATTTGCCGGCAGCCGTCTCACCTGAGAGCATAGTGGCTGAAGTGCCATCATATACTGCATTAGCCACATCTGTAGCCTCGGCTCTGGTCGGTCTCGGATGAGTGATCATGGAATCAAGCATCTGGGTAGCTGTTACTACGAACTTGCCGGCCTCATATACCTTCTTGATGATCATCTTCTGAATCACCGGCACATCCTCAAGCGGGATCTCAACTCCCATATCACCACGGGCTACCATTACACCATCAGCGGCATCAATGATCTCATCTATATTCTTGACGCCCTGGTTGTTCTCAATCTTGGCAATAATCTGGATCTTCTCGCCGCCATGCTCTTTCAGGATCTTTCTGATATCCTTGATATCCTGAGCAGTACGTGTAAAAGAAGCAGCAACGAAATCGAAGTCCTCCTGAACTCCGAATACAAGATCCTTGTAATCACGCGGGCTGACAAACGGCATTGACAGTTCGACATTCGGGACATTGACCCCCTTCTTGTCAGAGATATGTCCGCCATTTACGACACGACAGGTGATATCTGTATCATTGACCTTCTGGACGACCATCTCTACGAGACCGTCATCAATCAGGATATGAACTCCCTCTGACACATCCTTCGGCAGATCTTTATATGTGATCGATACAATGTCCTGAGTTCCTTCTACATCTTTTGTAGTCAGTGTAAAAATCTGATTATCTGCGAGATCGACTCCACCATCTTTGAAATTCCTGAGTCTGATCTCAGGTCCCTTGGTATCGAGAAGAGCTGCAACAGGCTTGCCAGTTTCTTTTCTCAGCTTCCTGAGAGTCTTCAGTCTGCCGAGATGCTCCTCATGACTTCCATGAGAAAAATTGAATCTGGCCACATTCATACCTGCATCTATGAGCTTTTTCATCGTCTCCGGTGATTCAGATGCCGGACCGAGGGTACATATGATTTTGGTTTTTCTTCTGTAATCCATCTTTAGCCTTTCTAAGGGAATAGGTATCCTAAATCCTTATTTAGCAATCATCGTTCCATCTTTGCCTGCGATCAGCGGATTCTCAGGGTCAAGCTTTGCAATGAGAGTCTTTCTGATTGCTGAATCTCCGATGTAACTGATCGCTGCATCAATCTTCGGTGCCATTGTACCTTCTTCAAACTGCCCCTCAGCGAGATACTTCTTCGCGTCTGCGACTGAAATGAAATCAAGCGGCTTCTCATCAGCTGTACCATAGTTCAGGCAGACCTTGTTGGTTCCGGTGAGGATGATCAGCATATCTGCATCCACCTGGTCTGCGAGAACGCCAGCTGCCGTATCCTTTTCGATAACGGCCGAAGCACCTTTCAGCATATGATCCTGTGAGAGAACCGGAATTCCGCCACCGCCACAGGCGATAACCACCTGATCAGCATCAAGAAGCGCATTGATCGCATCAATCTCTACAATGCTCTGTGGCTTCGGAGTCGCAACGATACGTCTGTATCCGCCATCGACCTCAGTCACGTGATTGCCCTTCTTCTCCTGTGCCTGCGCCTCTTCCTTCGTGAGGACTCTGCCGATGATCTTCGTAGGTCTGTAAAAAGCCTCATCATACGGATCCACCGTCACCTGTGTGAGCACCGTGGCAACCGTCTTATAGATTCCCTTATTGATCAGCTCGCTCCTGATCGCACTCTGCAGGTCATATCCGATATATCCCTGGCTCATGGCCGAGCACACACTCATAGGAGTATCTGTGTACTCAGGATACTTCTGTGAAAATTCATTCATGGCCGTATGTATCATGCCGACCTGTGGTCCGTTCGAATGAGTGATCACGACCTGATAGCCCTGTGATATGAATTCTGCCACTGCCTTCGCACTGCCTGCTGCAGCCTTCTTCTGCTCCGGAAGCGTAGTGCCAAGCGCATTGTGACCTAATGCTATTACGATTCTCTTCTTGTCCATAAATCTCCTTAGATGAAAAAGGGGACGGGTCCCTTTTTCATCTTTTCGAAGGGACTCACCTTTCATCATAACTACAAAAACAGGCACGGCCTTAACACCGTGCCCTTATTATATAGTTTCTTTCACTTGAATACAAGTTATAATCCTATAAAAAGATGAATTTGGGACCTGTCCCCTTTTTCATCCTTTAGTTGCCGAAGATCTGGCTCCAGTCATAGAGACCGCCGTTGCCGAAGCTGTTGCTTCCGTCATCGTCGCTGCCACTGTTGTCCTGACTGTTGTCGCTGTCCTCATCATTGTCACTGCCTGAATCAGAATCATCTGATGGTCTGGCTGTAAGAGTGACTTCGACGTTCTTGGACTTATAGTCATTCTCTACAGTTGCAACTGCTACCTTGACCTTGTCACCTTTCTTCTTGCCTGAGATATACTCACGAAGTGATGACATTGAAGAAATAGTAGTCCCGTCAACTCCGGTGATCACGTCACCCTTCTTGATGCCTGCCTTCTCTGCCGGGCTTCCTGATACTACCTTCGTCACATATACACCCTGTGGCATGTTATACGAGCTTGCCATCTCTGATGAGATGTCTGCGCCCTGGATTCCGAGGAATCCCTGGTCACTGGTAGACGTAGATGATGAATCAGATGAATCGCTCTTTGAACCAGGTCTGTTCGTTACCTTTCCTGTACTCATCAGCTGGTCAATGATGGTCTTCGCATTGTCGATCGGGATCGCAAAGCCCATGCCCTCAACTGAGGCATTCTCTGATGAACCGCTGCTTGAATACTTGGCTGATACGATTCCTACGACCTCGCCCTTCGAATTCAGGAGCGCGCCGCCTGAGTTTCCTGAGTTGACTGCTGCTGAGGTCTGGATCATCTCCTGGGTGTATGTCTTGCCGTTGTCCTCATTCTGAATAGATACCTCTCTGTTCAGTGCGCTGATGACTCCGGTCGTGACTGACTGTCCATATCCGAGAGCATTTCCGATTACAATTGCCTGCTGGCCTACCTTAAGTGATGCAGAAGATCCGAGTGAAGCTACCTTGATAGCCTTCTTTGTGCTGTCCTTCAGTGATGAAAGCTTTACCTTGATCACTGCAAGATCAGACTGTACGTCTGTACCTACGACCTCACCTGTGACGCTCTTATTGTCATTGAAGGTGACTGAGAGGCTGTTGGAATTGCTTACCACGTGATTATTCGTGGCGATATACAGATAATTGTCATCCTGCTTGAAAATGACTCCGCTTCCAAGGCTCTTCGTCGGTACTGTGGATGATGTGCCGAACCAGCTCTGTATCTTCTCGAGTGACATATTGGTCACCTGAACGATTGAAGGAAGTGTCTCGCTTGCAATTGCTGATACATCATCATTGCCTGCTGATGCTGAGGTAGCTGTTGATGCGATCTCCTTCGATGATGAGCTGTTGCTGTTCGTATCCTCAGTTGCTGTGCTGTCTCCACCTGCGAAATGACTGGTCAGGCGGTTCGTTCCGTATGTCACAGGCCCTGCCACGAGTCCGAAGATAAGTGCTGCTGCAACTACCTTTCCGAAAAACTTTGCCTTCGGGTGCGGCTTCTTTTCCTTCTTCGGCTGAACCGGTCCGTTGTACTGGCCGTTGTATGGATTGTAGCCATTGTCCTGCTGGTCGTTGCTGCCGTCGTCACCACCCGGCTGATATTCGTAATACTGATAATTGCTCATATATCTTACCTCGCTTTCTATAGCTGCTCTTTTCTGTTGACAGGATATATATTAGCAGTTAATTATGATGAAAGTGTGAAGAACTGTTTCTTATTATGTGAAAAAATCGCTCATTTCTCATTCAACTGTTACTGACTTTGCCAGGTTCCTTGGCTTGTCGACGTCGCACCCTTTTCCTACAGCCACATAATAGGCGAACAGCTGAAGCGGGATGATAGCGAGGGAGTTCGTGAAGTACTGGTTGGTCTGCGGGATATAGATCACATAGTCAGCATGCTCTTCCATATCTGTGTCGCCCTCATTGGTGACTGCAAGGACGAAAGCACCACGGGTCTTTACCTCTACTATATTCGATACGGTCTTCGGGTACAGCTTCTTCTGCGTGGCTATTGCTGCAACGAGGGTTCCGTCCTCTATAAGGGAAATGGTTCCATGCTTCAGCTCGCCTGCCGGATAAGCCTCCGAATGGATATATGAGATCTCCTTCAGCTTCAGAGAGCCTTCCATTGAGATCGCATAATCGATCCCTCTTCCAATGAAAAAGATGTCCTTGGCACCGATATAACGGTTCGCAAACTTCTGTATTTTCTTTTTATTATTGAGGAGCATGTCTATCTGATCCGGAAGCTTCTCGAGATCAGCCACGTATGCCTGCTCCTGCTCATCCGTGATCTCGCCTCTGGCCCTTGCGAAGCGGATTGCAAGCAGATAATGGCAGATCAGCTGAGCTGAATACGCCTTCGTGGTCGCTACTGCGATCTCAGGTCCGGCCCAGGTGTACATCACCTCATCAGCCTCACGGGCGATCGATGAACCCACGACATTTACTATCGCAAGCGTGCGGATGCCTTTTTCCTTTGCAAGGCGAAGAGCCGCAAGAGTGTCTGCTGTCTCACCGGACTGGCTGATGATAAGCACGAGATCATTTTTATCCAGGATTGGGTCCCTGTATCTGAATTCGCTCGCCACATCCACGTCGGTAGGGATGCGGGCCATTTCTTCATATACATACTTCGCTGTAACGCCGGTGTGATAAGCACTTCCGCAGGCAACGATATGAAGACGGCCGATATTTCTGATATCATCATCTGACATCTTCAGATCGTCTATCACTACATGACCCTTGCGGATACGCGGTGACATCGTGTCACGGACGGTCTTCGGCTGCTCGTACATTTCCTTCAGCATGAAATGCTCATAGCCACCCTTCTCGGCTGCATTGGCATCCCAGTCGATATGCTTCGACTCCTTCTGTACCGGCTCACCATCCATATTGAAAAAGGTAATGCCTTCCTTCGTGAGGCAGGCAATCTCCTGATTGTCGATATAATACACGTCACGCGTGTGTTTCAGGATCGCAGTCACATCTGAGGCGATATAGCTTCCATCATCTGCAATTCCGGCGACGAGCGGAGAATCCTTTCTTGCCGCATACACCTTATCCGGATGATCAGCGAACAGGATTCCGAGAGAATAGCTACCCTCGATACGCTGCATGACCTTGATGATGGCCTCGAGCGGATTGCCCTCATAGTAATAGTCGAGAAGCTGGGCCACTGACTCTGTATCAGTCTCAGAGATAAATTTATATCCCTTCGCAGTCAGCTTGTCCTTTATCTTCTGGTAGTTCTCAATGATACCATTGTGAACAACGGCAATTGTCTTGTCCTTATTATACTGAGGATGAGCGTTGATATCAGAAGGCTCTCCATGGGTGGCCCATCTTGTATGTCCGATTCCAACGACTCCCGGCATATTGGCTCCGTCATGAGTCAGCTCCTCGAGAACCTTCAGACGGCCCTTAGACTTCTTTATCTCTATCTCTTTTCCATCGAAAACAGCGATTCCGGCTGAATCGTACCCACGGTATTCAAGCTTCTCGAGACCATCAAGAAGGATCGGTGCTGCCTGGTCTTCTCCAATATATCCAACTATTCCGCACATAATCTAAACCTTTCTGCATTTTATAAAAGATGAAAAAGGGACCCGTCCCCTTTTTCATCTTATTGAGAGGTGGATGAAGTGGTGCTTTCACCCGCTTCATCATCCACCCCTATATTTCCTTCTACCTTGCTGTAGTCCTCTGCCGATTCCTCGGTCTTGCCTGTCACCTGGACTATCCGGTCGCTGATGGCTCTGACAGTCCGGCTCGGGGCGTAGTTGGCCTCGTCAAACATCTTCTGGTGCAGCTTCTCTACATTCGACTCGAGCGTGCACGGGATCATCGTATCCCTGCCATTGAGCTCCATCGTTGTCTCATTGAACGGGAAGCCGAAGGACTTGTCGATCGAATATGACTTCACTGCGGATGCAAGTGAGAGCATCTCTGTCATAGAGAAATTCGTCGATATCTTCGGGAACACATCATCTATTATCTTACTCATCTGTGATGCAGATGCGCCCTTGACCTTCTGGAACAGCTGGCTCATGACGGTACGCTGTCTTCTCGCACGGCCCCAGTCATCACCGGCTCCGTGTCTGATACGGCAGTATGCGCAGGCCTGCACACCATTGAGCGTCTGCTTCCCGGCCTTTGTCACAGGAGTAGCCTTCTTGCCTGAAACCCTTGCAACCTCTGGAATTGTAGGATATCTCCTGCTGTTCAGCGCCGCAAGCTCATCATCTGAGACATCCACTTCTATTCCACCTACATCATCGATCACATCGACCACTGCAGCGAAGTCCACGGACACGAACTTGTCCACGTTCAGGTCGAAATTCTCATTGATCATCTCCATAGCTTCCTTCTCGCCGCCACGGCCGTATGCGCCGTTTGACTTGGCAAGAGTCGTATTTCCTGTAGGATCGATATCGAGATAGGTATCTCTGTAGATAGATGCCATGCGGATCTTCTTCGTGTCGTTATTGATACTCACGAAGATCTGCACATCGGTATTGCCGCCATTATAGTTGCCGGCCGTCCTGTTGTCGACGCCGTACACCATGAAATTCGTGTAACCCGACAGCACCTTCTCAGTCTTCTTGGAAATATCTCCGGTCTTTACTTTTCCGATATTTCTCACATTTATCGTACCGAACTTCAGCCATGCAAAAAGCACGATCAGCAGTAGTATCAGTATGATTATCTCAATGATCAGAAGCACCTTTCTTCTTTTTCTGCGCTTCTTACGCCTCGAGGGCTGCCTTGTTTCTCTGTCGCTCATTTACTTTCCCTTTATTGTGTGGTTGTAGTCGTACTCTCCGACGTAGTCCCGGTATCGTCAATTCCCTTATTATTCTCGGAACTGCTGAAGTCCACGGCGCTCTGCTCGGTCTTCCCTGTGATAGTCACGATCTGGCGGCTGATGGCATTTACTACATTATTCGGGGTGTAGCTCTCCTCATCAAACATCCTCTGATGAAGCTTCTCCACATTCGTGGCAAGGGTGCACGGGATGACAATGGAGCCGTATGGACTGATCGTAGCTGTAGTCTTGTCAAACGGGAAACCGAATGACTTATCTATAGAATATGACTTCGCAGCCGTAGCTATCGAAAGGATCTGTGTCGCCGAGAAATTCGTCGAGATCTTCGGAAGGACATCGTCTAATATCTTATTCAGCTCTGAAACAGATGCGCCCTTTACCTTCTGCAGAAGCAGGTTCATGACCTCTCTCTGCCTCGATGCACGGGTGAAATCCCCGCCGGCCGTATGCCTGATACGGCAGTACGCCGTCACCTGGTCACCATTGAGCGTCTGAAGTCCTGACTTAGTCACCAGCTTCGGAGTCTTGCCCGATGCACGCGCTACCTCCTGTACGAGAGGCTTTGAATTGAGTGCCTGAAGCTCAGCCGGAGTCACGTCGATCTCGAGTCCACCGACATCATCTACTACGTCAGATACTGCACGGAAATCCACTGTCACGAACTTGTCGAGATTCAGTTCGAGATTCTCATTGACCATCTCCATAGCTTCCTTCTCGCCGCCGTATGCGTATGCTGCATTACACTTGGCAAACTTGGAATTGCCTGTCGGGTCGATATCAACGATCGTATCACGATAGAGTGAAGCCATGCGGATCTTCTTCGTATCGTTATTGATGCTCACTATGATCTGTACATCTGTATTGCCTGTATCATAATTCCCGGCACGGCGGTTGTCCACGCCGAACACCATGAAATTCGTGTACCCGCTCAGGGTCTTCTCAGTCTTCTTCGATATCGCGCCCGGCTTCACCTCGCCGATATCCCTGAAATTGATCATGCCGAATTTCAGCCAGACGAAGAGTGCAGCCAGAAGCACCAGCAGGATAACAAGCTCTACAATGAGGATGATCCTGTTTCTTTTTCTATGCGCTTTTGCTTTACCGCTCATATTTTTCCTCGCAAAAAAGTTTCATAACCTCTGAATCATACCCCGATTCATTCTGTTTGTCAATCGCTACAGATAGTAGTTGTCCATGCCCATCGGGAGATTGCGGTTGTAGCAGGTGTCACCGGCCGTGATCGTTTTCTTCCACTTGTCACGCAGGATCTGCCTCGACGCCTCCTCGCTCGTCTCATTCGTCCCCGGGCGCATGCATACTACCTGCGGCACGAATACGACTCTCATGCCTCCTGCCCGCGCCTTCAGGCATAGATCGAGAAACATGTCATCGCCCCTGAGTCTCCGGTCGAAGCCGCCGCATCTTCTGAAAAAAACCGCATCCACCATGCAGAATGAGAAGTCCACCATAGACACGTCCTGGGCCGTCACATTCCGTCCATAGAGCCCCGATGAAAAAATCCCCTGTCCATGGCACGCCGGATAGGTCACACCATTCTTATCATAAATATATCCGCAGTTGTGAATGTGTGTCCCGTGGACGAATTTGCCGGCCGCAATCGCGATATCAGGCTGGGCCACATATCCATACAGGATCTCAGCAGCCTTTCTCGTAATGACCCTGACGCGGCCATTTTTCACCAGAAGCACATCTGACTTATGCGCCTCGTATTCGCTGCCGTCGTATCTCACCTGCCATGAATCGCCTGGTATTCCCCCGCTGACCCGTGCCCTGACTCCGGCCTGATTGAAATACGCCGATACCACGGTGATATGCTCCCGCAGGCTGCGTCTGGTGAGCTCACGCAGCTCGCTGCCATCAGGCATGTCATACACCATGCGGTGCCACAGCAGCGCGCTCACATGGCCGAACCTCACCCCGCGCGACATTGCCCTTAGGAAAAATTCATACGCAAATGCGAAGGTCAGCTGCCTGTTGAACTGCCCGGTCCTCGCGAGCGCAGAACGCTTCACGATGAAGGTGTCTCCTATATAATTGCTTCCGAGCAGAAGCTCCTTATTGAAATCAGGTAGAAAATACGGATTTGTGCGGCTTCCGTCCTTTATCTCGTCATGATCCGTGTAGATGATCTCATCATCCGGATGGCCGGAGATATAGTCGCTCAGATAGCGCAGGATCATGGTATTGAGCCTGTCGGTGAGTCCCAGGAAAATAAGATAGTCTCCCCTCGCCATTCTGATCCCCGCATTCCAGACATCCGCCAGTGACCCCTTCGGGCGGATCGTGTGATACGAAACCCTCGGATCATCCTTCGCTGTCTTCCTCGTGACTGCCTCGAGCCCCGCACCCGGACAGGCATCGAGCACATGGATCTCGAGATTCTTCCAGCGGAGTGCGACAGCCGATTCTATCGCCTGCCTGAAAAAAATGGCATTCGTCTCATACGCTCCTATGATTATTGAAAAGCGGATCTTCTCGAGCTGCATTACTTTCCATTCCTCTTCAGGAGTTCCCTTGCGCTGTCAACCGAATCCACACCATGCAGATTCTTCACAGGCGCGAATTCCTTCTCCCTCTCTACCTCCACCGGCAGGAAATCCGGAAAATCCTCGATCAGATCAGTGATCATGATCTCATACTTGTACCCGTTAGGCTCCGTCGGCTCTATATGCTCTCCCGGCTCGCTCCCGAGTCTCCACGGACGGCCGTGTATATCTGAGAGATACGGGATCTTTTTCTCGACCTTATGCACCGGCAGTCCCTCATTCAATGTGCTTAAAAGTATTGAAGTATCAAAAAGATAGTTGACCGTCACGCCTGCTGCATAGACGAGATTGCCGTCTGCATCACGCTCGTTGCACATCTCCTCCGTCATCTGCGTGTAGTCGATGACCGACGGTCTGCCGTTCCTCGCGCACACGACTCCGACCTTCTCATCAGGGCCGGTCTTCATGACTGCCTTCACTCCTGCATGCTTCCCCTCGCAGATCAGCGCCCCTATGAATTCCGGGTCTGCTATTTTTGCCAGCACATTATCCACTCCGAAGACATTGAGCCACCTCACGCCTTCGAGCTTCTTCCTGTAGCCTGCCTTGATGAGCGATTTGAAAAATCCTCCATTCCCGTTCGGGGATGTCGCCGGCACATTCACATCCTCATAGAGCGGTGCTCCGTCGAAGTCCGTGGCCTGCGCCATTTCCTGCCTATAGAAACAGATCTGTGACGGGTCATAGCCGAAATAATTTTTCTCCTCGAAAAATGCCCTGGTGGCCTCGTCATTCTTGTCCGAGGTCATCACGAAAAATGGTATGCTCCGGTCCCCGATCTCCTCGCGCAGATTATCAAAAAGGCAGGCGAAGATCGACTTATCAGCCTCTATCGGATATGTGCCCTTCGGGCCGTCATATCCTAGTCTCGTGCCCATGCCGCCAGCGAGCAGCAGCAGTGCTACCTCCCCACGGTCTATGGCCTCGAGGCCTGCCCTGCGGTAGGTGTCCCTTTTCATATTGAATTCATCTAGCCTAAGCGTTGCTACCGGTGTTACTTCTGTCTTCATTTACTGCCTCAAGCCTCATAAACGGCGTGTTCTCATCGTCCGTGATATCTATATACACTCTGCCCTCTTCATGACCTCTCCTGACGATCATATGATCCCCGAGATGTGCCTGGTTCCTGTATTCTATCCTGTAAAAATTGAAGACACCCTCCTTCGAGAGAAAATGCTCCGCTATCGACACGTACTTCCCATTGTTCACATGGGAATTCGAATCGATCATTGTCTCATCCACCCTGATCGATGCCAGTGTCTCCATTTCTCCGCTGAACTGTATTTTTCTCTTGCCGAACTCCTCTGTCGGCGGCGCGCTGACTCCATAGGTGCGGAACATCTCGTCCGGTGTGCGGGTCGGGGCCATCTTGTCGAGATCCATATATATCCACAGGGAATTCGCTGTGACGAACGGGGTCTCGTTCCAGTCAGTGATCGTGAAGTACCTCGATGCCAGCATCCCGCGGGCATTGTACGGATATGTCCTGACTGTCACGTTGTCGCCCATATTGATCGGCTTGTGCAGTCTCACCTGCCAGTCCGTGACGAACCAGGCCCTGTGATTCTCCTTCAGCCACTGTGATGTATAGCAGGTATCCTGCGAGTGGAAGGTGGCGCAGTCCTGCAGTAGATTGATGATCCCCGTCAGCGGCAGGCGGAGATTCTCATCTGTAGTTGAAAACCCAACGCGGGTCTGTATTTCATACATTGGTTGGACCTTTCTTCGAAACTATTATATTCCATGTAGTAAATGCATCTCTTTTATATTTTCGTATATTGTATCATTTATAAAAGAGCGTTGCAATTAATTCAGAGAGCAATGCATTCGCAGACACTCTCTGAATACGAAAAAAGGAACCGCTTTCGCGATTCCTTCTAAAAATAGCTGGCCCACAAGGATTCGAACCTTGAAATGACGGAGTCAGAGTCCGCTGCCTTACCGTTTGGCTATGGGCCAATGACTGACAACAGAAATTATTATACACGTTTCAGAGAAAAATGCAAGCACTTTTTTACATTTTTTTCGGGCCGGTGTGAATATTACAGGTCTTGTTGATGATCGCCGGGTCTACGAGGTACTTTCCGTCATCCGTGTCCATGTCGCCGCCGGTGATGAAGACCTTCTCCCGGGTATGCGGGCAGTACTCCGTTGCAGGCAGCCCTGACTCCGTGCAGATCGTGAGACTGATATGATGATCACAGCTCTCTGTCGGCTCTGTGCCCACCTCGAAGAACTCTGCATACACCATATTTCCTCTCGGATCGTGGTCGCAGACTCCCTCTACCGGCACCTTCCCCGACTTCCTGCATACTCTTTTCTCTATGATTCCTTCCGGGATCACGAAGCCCTTTTCCTCCTTCGTCGAATGTATCTGGATCATCACGGACTTCCAGATATTCTGCGCGTATGCGGTCGAGCCCTGCGGAGTATTGTCATCATTTCCTCCCCAGATCACGCAGGTATAGTACGGCGTGAAGCCCGCGAATACAGCATCCCTGTCATTATCGGATGTGCCGCTCATTCCTGCAACTCTCATCCCTGTAAATGACGCCTTCCTGCCATTTCCACCGGTCATCGAATCCTGCATTGCTGATGTCAGAAGCCAGGCCGTCGTTGTCTTCAGCACCCGCTTGCCCTCTCTGTCTGTCGTGTCCAGTATCCTGTTGCCGGATGCGTCCTCCACTGTCGTATAGTAAACCGGCCTGTGGTATATGCCGCCATTTGCTATCGTCGCATAAGCTGCAGCGAGCTCGCAATTCTTCACGCCGGATACTACATTTCCCAGAGCCAGCGCCTGATTATTATCTCCCTCCTTCAGCGTCGATATGCCGAAATCCTTCACATACTGATAGCCGATGCCCGTGCCTATATCCGTAAGCACCCTGACTGCGACCACATTCACCGAATCCGTGATCGCCTCGCGGAGCGTCGTGAAGCCGCCGTACCGGTCGTTTGCATTGCGTATCTTTGCCCCATTCTGGAATGCTGAAGGCGCATCATCCTCGACCGATGCTAGTGTCATGCCGCCTGCATCGAGTGCCGGTGCGTAGGTTGAGAGGATCTTCATCGTATCGCCGGGCTGCCTGGTGATGTCGCAGGCACGGTTTAGAGACCTCTCTCCTGCCTTCTCGCCCCGGCCTCCGACTATCGCTCTTACCCTGCCGGTCTGCTGGTCGATGATCGTCATAGCTGCCTGTGGCTGAAGCGTATAGACTATGTGCTCTCCGCCCTTCGGTATCCTGCCGCCCTTCGTCACCTCTGCCCTGTAGGCCGCATAGGCTGCCTCGGCTTCCTTTTTCGTCGAGAAATCTATATTATTTCCGAAACCATTTTTCTCATAGTAGCGAAGCATCGACCTCTCTGAATAGTTCTTCGTCTCTCCGTCCTTTATCACAGTCAGCGTAAAGGTAAACGAATACCTCGCGCCGGATGAATAGTTGTCGGCATTATTTATCTCATGCTCTGCTATCCGCTGTACCCTCGAATCCTGGGTCGTGTGGATAGTGAGCGCTCCGGTATAGAGCCTGATATATGCCTCTGTCGCGGAGAGTCCCTGCCTGTCCATCAGGTCGCGTATCACCTGCTCCGTCATTGCCTCGACGAAGTATGATGCGCTGCTGCCGTAATTCTCATTCCCCCTGGAGATGCGCTTATACACATTATCATCCATCGCCTGCTTGTACTCAGCTGTCGTGATATATCCCTGATCGAGCATCGCACTGAGGACCTTTTCCCTGCGGATGGAATTGGTCTTCGGATGATCCACCGGATTGTACCTCGAGGTATCACCGGCGGCCGCTGCTATCACGGCACACTCCGAGAGGGTCAGTGTGCTCACTCTTTTATTGAAATATTTCTCTGAGGCGGCCTCCACTCCGAGGGTATCGCCGCCGAGGTTGACGTAATTCAGATAGCTTTCCAGGATCTCGTCCTTCGTCATCCGCTTCTCGACCTGCAGTGCCAGATACTGCTCCTGTATCTTCCTGCCGACTCTCGCCGAGAAGGTGTGCCCATTTGTCCTCGTGGAAAAATAATTATTTGCGATCATCTGCTGGGTGATCGTGCTCGCGTCCTGCGAGAAATGTCCGCCATTCACGAGACCCTGGAACGCCGCCCTGATGACTCCTCTGACATCCACTCCATTGTGTCTGTAGTATCTCGAATCCTCGATCGCGACAAAGGCGTGCTGCAGATCCTTCGGGATCTCCCAGATGCTCACCCGCTCGCTGTCCGCGCTTTTGAGCGAAAGCGTGGCTATCCTGTTCCCTTTTGCATCGAGGACGGTACTCCCCTTGCCCTCTGGCTCCACGCTGATATGCGACGCATCCGGCAGCTCATCTATCTGCGTCTTCGCATAATATATGAATCCCCCGATTCCGACCGCTATCACTACGAGTATCAGGATGAGCAGTGTCTTGATGAGGGATGTGCTGAATTTCCTTATGGTGGAACGCCTGTCCTTCGACTTCGGCGATATGTAATACTCCACGTAGTCTCTGCCGTAATTCATGCCCTTTATTATATCAGAAGTTGCTGTTATAATAAAGATGTTACCTGACATGTCAGCCATGCAGGGAGTCCTTCACGTCGTCCATCTGTTCAATTGGAGACTATTATGTACAGAATTATAGATGACGGCTCTTCAGAGATTGTGGAGAAGAAGTCGCGGTTCCTGGGATTCGCGATCTCCGTCGATTCTGCGGATGAAGCCGTTGATAAGATTACTGAGATTAGAAAAAAGCACTATGACGCACGGCATGTCTGCTATGCTTATGTGATCGATGGCCTGGTGAAGTCATCTGACGATGGCGAGCCGCAGGGTTCTGCCGGAAGGCCGATCACCGATGTGCTCGTGCATCTGGGACTCGATCACTGCCTCGTGGCTGTCGTCCGGTACTTCGGCGGCATCCTGCTCGGTGTCGGCGGTCTGATCCGTGCTTACACCTCTGCTGCACAGGAGGCTCTCGATGATGCTTCCCTGATGGAGCTTCACTCAGGCTTCCCGCTCACTGTCACCCTCGACTACAATGAATACGGGAAAGCCGACTACTTTTTCAATGAGAACAGAATCCCCCGCACCGGCACTGAGTACGGTACAGGGGTGACTCTTCATCTGATGGTTCCTTCTGAACTGAAGCCGCTTGTAGATAAGCACTTAGCAGAGATCACCGCCGGAAAGGCTTCGCCCGACTGGGGCCATGAGCAGGAGTATGGGATTGTGGATGGGGAAGTCATCAGCATTTGAAGTTAATAATTGCGGAAATGAAAGGATGGTTTACATATGTATCTGGCAGACAGATGGACTGATTATGAAGTGATCGATACCTCAGATGGTGACAAGCTGGAACGCTGGGGAAAGTATATATTGCAGCGGCCGGACCCGCAGGTGATCTGGAATACTCCGAAGGGACCGGAATGGAAAAAAATAAACGCTCATTATCACAGAAGCAGCAAGGGCGGCGGTCAGTGGGAGTTCTTCGACCTGCCTAAAGAGTGGACTATTCATTATCCGCTTCCGGCAGGCAGGCTGACCTTTCACCTGAAACCGTTTTCATTCAAGCACACCGGTCTGTTTCCGGAACAGGCTGCCAACTGGGAATGGTTTTCTTCTATAATAAGTAGTGAAAAAAAGAAAGATTCTGACAGAAAGATAAAAGTGCTGAATCTCTTCGCCTATACCGGTGGCGCGACTGTTGCTGCAGCGATGGCCGGTGCAGAAGTGACTCATGTCGATGCATCCAGGGGCATGGTGACCTGGGCTCATGAGAATGCGAACTCCAGTGGTCTTGAAAACGCCCACATCCGCTGGCTGGTCGATGACTGTATGAAGTTCGTAGAAAGAGAGATACGTCGCGGCAATCACTACGACGGCATTATCATGGATCCCCCATCATACGGGCGCGGTCCGAAGGGTGAGATCTGGAAGATTGAGGAAAAGATATACCCGCTGATCTGCGACTGCAGAAAAATATTATCAGATGACCCGCTGTTTTTCCTGGTAAATTCATATACTACCGGCCTTCAGCCTGCTGTACTTCACTACATGCTTGGCACTGCGCTCAGAGGAATCCCCGGAACCATTGAGGCTGACGAGGTCGGGCTTCCGGTGACAAAAACCGGACTGGTACTGCCATGCGGAGCAAGCGGCAGATTTCAGAAAATTTAACTGTAGTAAGAAAAAAGATCCCTGACGAGAAAATCGCCAGGGATCTTTTATTTCAAATCTTTTAGCTAAAAAGACAGGAGAACCGTCCCCTTGTCCCCTGATCAGTCTTCTGACTCTGGTACGTGGTCGAGGAGATCGAGTGAATGTTCCTCTACCATCTGGTCGCACATATCAAGGAAGACATCAAGCGGTACATCGTTCAGCTGCTTGTTGCTGCCACGGAGATTGATTGAAACTGTGCGGTTCTCTTTCTCCTTGTCGCCAAGAACGAGGATATACGGATCCTTGTAGTTCTTGAATGTCTTGATCTTATTTTTCATATTCGCTTCGGAGTAGTCTGCCTCCACACGGATGTGGTTCTTTCTGAGGAGAGTCTCTACTTCCTTTGCATAGTCGTTATGCTCCTGACGGATTGGAACGATTCCTACCTGGTATGGTGAGAGCCAGAATGGGAATGCACCCTTGAAGTTCTCGATCAGGATTCCGATGAATCTCTCCATTGAACCAAAGATGGCACGATGGATCATTACCGGTCTCTTGAGAGATGAATCAGCTGCTGTGTACTTCATGTCGAAGTTCAGAGGGAGCTGGAAGTCGAGCTGGATTGTTCCCATCTGCCACTCACGGCCAAGGGCATCCTTCATCTTGAGATCGATCTTCGGGCCATAGAAAGCTCCGTCGCCTTCATTGATCTCATAATTTCCTGGGCCATATGTCTTCTCGAGGATATCCTTGAGGTCAGCCTCTGCCTTGTTCCATACCTCGATGTCTCCCATGTAGTCATCTGGTCTTGTAGAAAGCTCTGCCTTGTATGTGAGTCCGAATGTACCATAGATCTCAGTCGCGATATCCATGATATCCTTGATCTCGCTTGCGATCTGATCCTCTGTCACAAGGGTATGTGCGTCATCCTGTCTGAACATCTGAACACGGAAGAGACCGTTCAACTCACCTGACTTCTCTTTTCTGTGGATGACATCTACCTGATTGATCCTGAGTGGCAGTTCACGATATGAACGTGCCTTGTTCATGTAGACCTTAATGGCGTTCGGGCAGTTCATAGGCTTAAGAGCATAGGTGTCGTTATCATCCTCGCCAGGGATTACGAACATGCCGTCCTGATAATGTGCCCAGTGTCCTGAGGTTACCCAGAGCTCTTTCTTTGAAACTACAGGTCCTGAGATCTCCTGATAGCCATGCTCCTCATGGATTCCTCTCCAGAAATCAAGGAGTGCATTGAATACCTTCCAGCCTCTCGGGAGCCAGTATGGCATTCCTGGTGCTGTCTCATCAAACATGAACAGATCGAGCTGTGGTCCGAGCTTCTTGTGGTCTCTCTCCTTAGCTTCTCTGATCAGTGCCTTGTGCTCCTTGAGCTGCTGCTTATCAGGGAATGCATATGCATAGATTCGTGTCAGGGAATCATTGTGCTCATCACCTCTCCAGTATGCGCCTGATACGCTTCTGATCTCGAATGCTGCGCTCATGAGCTCCTGAGAATTGTCCACGTGAGGTCCTCTGCAGAGATCCACATAGTCATCACCGGTCCAGTAGATCGTGATCTTCTCATCATCTGCGAGATCCTTGATGATCTCTGTCTTGTATTTCTGACCTTTAAAAATATCAAGGGCTTCCTGCTTTGATACTTCCTTACATGTCCAGTCCTCACGGCGCTTGATGATCTCTCTCATCTTGTCTTCGATCTTCTTGAAATCTGATTCCTGGATTGTGGCTCCCTCCGGAAGCTTGAAATCATAGTAGAATCCATCTGAGATCTGTGGTCCGATGGCGTACTGTACGTCTTTTCCGTAGAGCTCGATGACGGCCTTTGCGAGAATGTGTGCCAGTGAGTGGCGATACACTTCAAGATACTTTTCCTTGTCCATGTTGTTCCTTTCCTGTTTTCCAGATTCCCGGGAGTTCGGTCGGCTCAGAAGTCGCTCGAGGCACGCTCTCGCGGCTTCTTTCCGACCTCCTCCCTTAGTTTGTAGAAAACAATAAACTTACTTATGCAAGGAAACGTTTTTAGAAATAAAAAACGTCCCTCACACAACACCTGAAGAGTTTGTGCGAGGGACGTATGATATACGCGGTTCCACCCTGCTTGTCGCTTCATAAAAGCGACCACTTCATTAGACTGTAACGGAGTCACCGTACCCGATTAAGGGTCACTCGGAGATGGTCTTCACAAACTGCCCCAACAGAATACTTTCATCCACGTGTATTCCTCTCTGGGAAGAAGCCTGTCTGCTACTTTTCTCGTCAACGTTTTCTTTACGCGCTTTATATTAGTACAAAAAGTGCGAGTTGTAAAGTGAAATTTTTGTAAAAAATCACTTCTTTACATATTTGAATGTAACCTTGGAAAGGCCTGCCTTGCGAAGCATCTTTACTACTTTGTTGTACTGCTTTTTATTCTTTGCATAAAGGATTACCTTTACAGACTTTGCATTCCTGCATCCTGTGAATGCCTTCTTGTCTACCTTCGTGAGACTGTTGGCATTGAGCTTGATAGTCTTTAAGTTCTTGCAGTTCTTGAAGGCATTGGCTCCGATTGTTGTCAGGTTCTTCTGCTTTGACAGATCAACTGTCTTCAGATTAGAGCAGTCTGCAAAAGCATTCCTGCCAACGGATGTCACCTTTGTACCTTTGAATGATACCTTTGTAACCGTCTTATTTCCTGAATACTTATCTGACTTAATGGCTGTAGTATTCTTTGGAACTGTTACTGTCTTCTTGCCGGTATCCTTCTTCTGATCATCCTTTGTATCTTTCTGATCGTTATTGTCAGATGTATTCTCATCCTTGCCGTCATTGGTCTTTTCAGGCTTTGTGTCATCGGTCTTGATTGGATCCTTTGTATCATCTGGCTTGTCGATATCCTGCTTCTGGCCATCCGCAAATGGTGTATCAGTAGATGGCGTTGATGGAGTCACTACTGGTTCCGGAGCTGGCTCATCCGGGACATCAATACCAGTATCTTTACTGCCTGTGCTAACATCATCACTCAGATTTTCAAGTATGAAATTGTCAAGATATACATGATGCTCTGTAGTAATGCGATTCTCTGGTTTGTTTTCTAATGATCCGAGATTGACATTAAGTATTGCAGCTGTGTCTGTTGGTTCTGTCATCTCAAATTCTTTTGTAAAAGTCTGCCAGTCATTAGTAAGTGATACAGTATTGTTTCCCGAATAAAGTTTCCACTCTCCACCGTTCTGCTGCATTACTGCACTGATCTGACGATCAAGTGTGCTTCTGCCATCAAATGTCAATCTGTACTTTTTGCCCTTTTCAAGAGTAATACCTTCCTGTTTCAGTTGAACACTATAATCAAAAGCTCCTGTATCCTTTATTGAAAAATCAATCGCATTATTATGTCCTGACTTTATGGAATCAATCCCAAATGCATTTGCATTACTATCCTGCACCCACGGTTTAAAACCTGTATAGCCATTATCAAATGACCCGTTCTTGATCATTGCAGACTCACGAATTGCTATATTATCAAGATAATATGTGCCAGGCTTTGAAAAAGTGATTCTGATATTTGAATGATCTCTGTCCTTATCTTTCGTCAGAAGATTATATTCAAAAGTTCTGTTCTCTTTTGTAAGCTCCGGGCTGAATTCCTTACCTGCAGAAACAACTTTTACACCATCAGAAGCTCCATCTTCAGTATAGGCATCAAAACTAAGTTCATATGTAGCTGTTCCGAAAGGCTCAAGACTTCCCTGACCTACTGTGACCGGATTATCCTTGACAGTGACCTTAAGTCGTCTGTCATTCTTATGATTTGTCACAGAAACAGCGTTCTTATCAGTCACATCCCAATATCCAAGTCTGTTTTCGCCCTGATCAAATGTACCATTATACAAATAATTTCCATCCGGACGAACTGTCTTGTCCATTGCATCAGGAAGGCGATTTCCGGACTTATGTATCAGCCTTACATTAGAAATAGTTACAGGAGCTGTCGAACCCTGACTTCCAAGATTGAATTCAAGACATCCATTGGCATCCGTCTTACTATTCATCGTAAAGTCGAAGGTATAAGTCTGCTTTTCAGGTCCGACCTTTACATTAGTATCATTGAAATATCTGGTCCAGCCGTTATCAGGTCCTTCAATATCAGCAATAATTGTTCTGTTCTGATCTGATGCGGCATCAAATGAAAGCTCATATGTCCAGCCTTTGTACATCGGAAGGCCTCCCTGTTTCAGCTGAACACTATGATTCTGAGATCCAGCTGCCACAGGATTAATTGTTATTGCGTTGTTGCCTATAGAGTAGGTTGTGCCTGCTCCATCTGCCTCAAGATGCAGCTGCCAGTCAGCTACATTCGTAGCACCAGAATCTGCTATATTGCTTGAAAAATCCCCATTTAGAACGTAATTTCCGTTTCTGTCTGCCTTCCTGTATGTAACTTCCTTTACAGGACGCTTTGCCCAAGCCTCTTCTTTTGCATACTCCTCTGCACTCTTCTGATATACTCTGACATAGTCGACCTGATATGCCTGATTTGGCATATCATTGATTTCCTTCATTTCAGGGTTTGTCACCCATGAACCACCAACAGCAAGGTTCAGGATCACATAGAAATTCTGATCAAATGGTGCTGGATATGTCAGCTGGCTGTCATCATCAGCTCCTGTGTACCAGTCGCTAGTTGTGTACACTTCCTGATCATCAACATACCAGGTGATTTTTCCCGGTTCCCAGTCTACTGCGTATGTGTGCCAGTCATTTGCAAAATTCCCATTTGTCAGCACATCAGTGCCCTGATTCTGCCTGTGACCAGATCCTGAATTATAACCATAATGAATCGTGTGATACGACTTATTGGTCTCCTGACCCATGACCTCCATGATATCAATCTCACCACACTTAGGCCACTGACCATACAGACTCTCATCGCTTGCCATCAGCCAGAATGCCGGGAGATATCCCTTGCCTGTCGGTACCTTGGCTCTTGCCTCGAAACGGCCATAGGTGAAATCGTGCTTTCCCTGAGTGTTTATACGACCGGAGGTGATATCATAATCGCTCACTTCATCTTTTTTCTCAGATATTGCAGCACCTGACGCAGCTGATGCAGTTGCACTGCTTTCTTCAGCTGGTGTAATATCTGTCAGTGAAACATCTGAGAATGTAACAACAGCAGGCTTGCTATCATCAGGATTTCCACCTATAAGTCCAAGATTGAACTGCAGAATTATTGCATCCGACGATTCTTGATCAATCGTAAAGTCCTGAGTGATTATTTTTTCATCAGTTGCAACATCTACGATCGCTCCGCCGTACGAGATATAATTTTTATCATTACATAAATTTATTTCTACCTTTCTGACAGCTGTAGACTCTGCTTTAAAGCTCAGGTGATATTTATGTCCCTTTTTGATAGAAAGGCCGCCCTGCTGCAGCTGAACATAATAATTGGCAGCTCCGGAGTCTTCAACGGTAACTATCGCCTTACCATTTTCATAATCAGCTGTTCCTTTTCCAGCGCCGCTTCCATCCGGATTCGCCTGAGTGCCAAAATACCAGTTTGTCCCATCAAATTTATTACTTTTCAGAATCTCCTTTGACTTTCCAGTCTCTTCCTCAGTCTTCTCCGGCTCTGCCGGTTTTTCTGCTTCTTTTTTCTTTGCAGTCGGCTGAATAGTCAGGTGTCCGTCACTTACCTTGATATTATCAGCAGAATGCGTTTCATCGGTATATGCCTGAAGCTCACTGTTTACCCAGCCCGGTTCATGAGCCTCTACGTTCCAGTCGTTTGTATTCAGGCTGTCTCCATTGAACTCATCATGCCAGGCAAGATGATAGCCCTCACTGCTATACTTGTCTGCTATACTGCTGTCTTCACTCATAGCCTGTTCATCTGCTTTAGCACTGATAACAGGTGCAATACCTGTTGCAACCAGTGACATCGAAAGAGCCACTGCTGCCACCCTTTTATAAACATCCCGGTTTTTCATTCTGCTTGTGTTCTCCTTTCACAATATCTTTTTATAACCCGCGCGCGTTTTTTGCGATACACAATTTATAACAGAAATGTTCCGAGAGATATATCTTATTAACAGAATTTTTGTCAGATTCATGACATTTGTATGTCATTTATTTTTTATAAAAAAAGCCGCCCCGAATGCTCGGGACGGTCTGTATCAGGAAACGTGAATGGGGCTTTATCTCTGGCTGCCCTTGAGGAGCGGCGAGATATGCTTGTAGATAAGTAAAGTAATGATCACATCGATCATGCCCTTTACGAATGTGAACGGTACATTGAATACAAGAATCGACTGTTCAACGCTCTTCATCGACGGGATAATCGCCTGATATGCCTGAAGGATAGTAGCCTTCGGCATGAAATTGTAGTAAACCGGATATACGAAATAGATATTGCTTGGAAGACTCACGAGTGCCATCACGATCGCGCCTGCAAATGATGCAATGACTGCGCCCTTTTTTGTCTTATTGAACTTGTAGACAAGTCCTGCGACTCCTACGAATACTGCTCCAAGAATGAAATTCGAAATCTCGCCTACACCGAAGCTCTGTGATACCAGCGCATGGAACAGGTTCTTCAGAAGCTCGATGATGATTCCGCATACAGGTCCCATTGCAAATGATCCGATAAGTGCCGGTAAATCAGAGAAATCGAACTTGATGAATGTCGGCATGAATGGAACCGGTACCTCGATCAGCTGGAGTACGTATGCACATGCTGCGAGAACTCCCGTCACTGCGATGTAGCGAACCTTGTAGTTCGTGCCCTTCCTCTCTTTACGTGTCTGTGGTGCTGTCATGTCTGCCATAATATGTGATCTCCTTTCTATGGCCGCCGTTTATCACGGCATTCTTGGGAGATCCTCTTACAACAAAAGAAAAGGCACTCTGACAAATATCAGGGCACCAAAAGAATTTATTTTTAAATCTTCTTCCATCCAGACTTGAAGATATTGTATGAATGATTTGTGCAGATGACCTAGCATCACTGTGCAGTGAGGCAAGTCAGATGTGCAAAGAATTCATCAATATCTGACACTGTTGGTACCGGAATCACACCGGTTCAACCGGGCTTCTGAGCCACGGGTCGCGGACTTGAATTTTTACCGCCAGTGGGGAATCGCACCCCGCCCTGAAGATCTCCTTGTTTAATTGTTCGATGAACAGTGTAACACGTTGGGTTACATAATGCAATAGTTTTTTTAAAATACAAGCCTCCGACTTTAGTCGGGGCGTAGTTGACGGATTACAGGGATGGCGGGAAGACAAAGACCATGACTGTCAGCGGCATGGAAATCATAAGACGGTTTCTCAAGCATGTACTGCCATCACATTTCAACCGCATCCGTTATTCCGGATACCTGACCAACTGCCGCAAGACATTCTGTCTGAAGCTCATACACATGCTGCGCAGCACCGTCTATCCCGACAATCCTTACCGGACAATGAACAATGCACAGCTCATGATGGCTCTGTATCACAAGGATGTCTGTAAGTGTGGAAAATGCGGTGGAAAGACTATCGTGCTGTGTCGTGGAAAACCGCAGTCAGGCCTTCTGCTGTATTCAGAGCTCCTTGAGAAGTTCGAACAATCCTCAGCGGAATGAATAATTCCCCTCGAGGTCGCCTGAATGAAGGCGGCCTGAAAGTCATGCCCTGATACTTTTTGATGAAGTTTTCATTTGCGAATCCAGCTGCATTCATCAGAATAAAAATATTGATAAGTGATAGTCAAAAACGCATATACCACCTCCTCCGCGGCGTGACTTGGTTCAAACGGAAAGTACCAAATCTGAGGCAATCCACCTTGACGTGGGTTGCCATTATTAATGCCTCAGACTTGGAACTTTCCTAAGTTATTCCTCCTATGAATCACCCTTGGCGTAGACAACACTTTGGAAAGTTTGTTAAACAACAAAAACATCACTGTAATGATTCTAATTTCCAAATAGCCTAGGGAGCGGAGCTGTTGTCAAGAGGACCGTGGAATAATGAGCCGAAGGCTCCTTATGCCGCGAAAGCCTCTTGACATAAAGCTCACGGATTATCCTTTTAGCAGGGAAAGAAGTAAACAACTTCTTTCCCTGCCTTCCCGACGAGGGACGGGTGTGGGCAGAGCCCACAAAACCCAAATCAGCCCCAGCAAGAATCTGGGGCTTATGTTTCAATTATTTTGGGACATTTTCAAAAATGCTTGACAGTGAAACTTTAATTAATTCATGATGCCTTTTTCCCTACATAGCCTTGATGTTTTTCGACTTTATTCCTGCCTTCTTGAAAAGCTTCTTATACGCCTTTGCTTTGGCCTTAGGCACAAGAACCATCACAGACTTGTAAACTTTTCTGAAGGAGCTTACCTTAACGGTCTTAAGGGCTGTAGAATTTACAACTACCTGCTTGAGCTTACTGCAGCCGTAGAATGCCTTATTCCTTCATATTGGCCTTTATCGTCTTAAAGGACCAGCACCATGCGTGAAGGATGGTTCCGTCTACGGTATCTGTGGCCAGGTTATTTGCTTTTGCCTGTGCATCTGTTGCGTGCGTGCTTGAAGCTGGTTCTGCTGCCACAACAGTCCTTGCCGCATAGAGGCCTGTTTATGATTTATGTTTCTTTTTTGAGTTCCACGTGATGAGGATGATAACCACACAAATCACGACTGCTGCCAGTAAAACCGCGAAAACAATTGTCCTGACGGAAACTATGGCTTTGTCCTTATTGTAGATAAAGGCTGCTGTCTGCTCCCCGATCGTACCTGTGAGCTTCCCCTTCTTTACTGTGAATTTATTGCCACTCACGGTATCAGTATATGTACCGTCGGAAAGCTTCGTATCTGCATTGATCTCTGCATCTCCACCACCGTTTATGAGAGCTACCCCCTTATCGCCTCTCTCAACCATCAGCAGATGGGTATCGCTGTCCGGATTAGATAGCTTCTGCTCCTCGCCGGACATTGCATTTCTGAAGAAATTAGAGCATTTCACTATAGTGCTTTTAAACTCGTCATTACCCTTCGCGCCAAGGACATTGTTTCCCCAGTAATTACGGTTCGGTCCGTCCGAGCCATCCGGTCTCGAGAAAAAGAGCGGGGTGCCGTTCTTCTGTGAAGCGAGGATTGCCCAGCCAAGCTCGATCTGCTTATCGGTAAGCTTCGCTGATTCGTGATCATTGCAGTAGGTGTCGTGTGACTCCACCCAGGTGACTGCCTTCGACGTGTCGCTTACCTGCATATTTTCTATCATTGATGCGGAAAAATTATTGATCGTAACTACGCTTCTGATGGTAGTTCCATAATCAGAGGCTGTCATGGACAGATATTTCTGATACTCGTCCTGTGGGACATTATTCCCCTGAAGCACCTCTCCATAGAGGAAAAGATTCTTCGCATCGAATTTCGTGCCATTCAGATTAGCTTCCTTCCCTGTGACGAGCGGCCAGAAATTATTCTTCCAGCCCTTCTGCTCTGTGTACTTATCGAGAGGATCTGACGGCACGCCGATATGCTTTGTCGTATCGAAGCGCATTCCGTCAGCGCCGTCCTTCACGAGCTCCTTCAGATATTTAACAAAATAATCCTGGAATCCCGGATTCTCTGTATTCACATCCGGCAGACCGCCCATCTCTCCGGTGGTACACTCGTAGCGGTCATCCCAGTTCGTGATCTCATTGAAGCCATTCTCATGATAGAGTCCGCCTGCAACTCCCTTTCCACCGCCTGCTGCATCTATCAGCTTCTGCGATACATCATCAAGCCTCGGAGTGGTATGGTTCGGGATCACGTCCACTATCACCTTGATCCCGTACTTATCCGCCTCGGCGCACATTGCCCTGAAATCATCCTCTGTGCCCAGCTGGTAATTGCCGATGGTCCAGTCTGTTGGCTGGTACTGCCACCACCAGCATCCATCGGTACCACCTGACTCATCATCTCCCATCAGCTTCATCGTAGGATAAGCGTCTACACAGGCATTTGCCGGTGATGTCTGCACGGTAGAAAAGCCTGCTTCTGCTATATCCTTCATATTCTCCTTAATGGTATTAAACGACCAGCACCATGCATGAAGGATAGTGCCATCAGCGGTATTGGCTGTGAGATTATTTTTCTCTGCAACAGCATCTGTAGAATGAGTCTCAGATGAAGGCTGAGACGTATCCTGTGCCAGGCCGGCCTGCGGCACTGTAAGTGTGATCGCTGATACGGCAGCGATTACTGCTGTAAGTATTTTTATCCTGAGATTTTTCATTGGCTGATCCTTTCCATAATTCCGATTTTACAGAAATTATGGATTAGATCGGCAGATGGGTCAATCAGAAATATTCTTTTTTTATGTCAATCTACGGCTTTATGCAGTCCATTCCCATAGGAATCTGCTTTATCCGGGTCAACTACGCCCCGACTAAAGCTGGGGGCTTGTGGGGTGTGGCTCAAGTACTTAATATACATGATCACATACCACAACTTATCCAGATACAGCAGACTCGCCAGATATCCCGCAGGATATTAAGTGTTGGTCCGCCAGTTAAAGGACGGTTAAGCTGGTGAGTTGCCAAACCAGCTGATATAACTGTTTCAGGTTTCCGACAGTATCTGAAGCCCGAGTCTGAGTATGTTTATCGCTGCGTTTACGTCCCGCAGGTTATGGGTGCTGCATTCAGGACAGACCCATTTATCCTGCCCGAGGATCACTTTCTCATCGCCGTGGCAGATGTGCCCACATCTGCTGCATTTCTGCGTGGTGTTCTTTGCCGGGACACGGATGAATGGTATCCCTTCAGCCGCAGCTTTCTGCGATACTGCCGTCTGGAACTTATACCATCCCGCATCGGATATCGCCATTGCCAGATTATGGTTCTTAAGAAGGTCCTTTATGTTAAGATGCTCCACTGCGATGAAGTCGTGGTTTTTGACTGCATCGTTAGAGGTACATCCTATAAAGTCATCTCTCTGTCTGGTATAATGTCTGTGCAGAAGCGCCAGCTGTCTGCGGGCTTTCTGATAATTCTTTGCGTCTTTTAGTGCTTTCCCGTCGGCTTTAGCCCGTTCAAGACGACGTGATACTCTGCGTTGTTGCCTGGCTATCTTTGACTGAACAGATTTCCTGTACTTCGGGTTTGGAACTACAGTTCCGTCAGACATCGTGCAGAAGTTGGATAAGTTCATGTCTATGCCGATCGGACTGTTTGTTGCTTTTTTACGGCACTCCCTGAACGGAGTGTCGCTCGCAAGTGCCAGTGATACAAAGTAGTCACCACAGGCATCCCGTGATATCGTGACTGTGCCTATACGGATAAAGTTATCTGCAGTTTCATGGCTGCGGTCAAGTATCTGCCAGATTCGTTTTCTGGAACCCGCAAAACGGATACGTTTCAGGATTGGTAATATCAGGTGCCTTTCATCCAGAAAACGAACGCTACCAGTACCGTTCTTGCTGTAATGGCAGTTAGTCTGGTACGACTGGCAGTAACTTTTCTTATGGAATGTCGGCACTCCAAGATGACGTTTCTTTTGGTTCTTCCATGCGGTCTGGTAATTTATGATCGCATTGTCGATGACATATTTATCGACTTCGCTGCCATAAAGGAACGGTGCCTGGTTCGCTATATCTGAATGGTGCCGTACACTTTTGAGATAGTCTATACGCTGTCTGTCGCAAGGTACGAACTCTGCTGTTTTGGAAAGGCGGTATATCTCATTACCTACAGCTACGAGGTGATTATACACATATCTCTGGCAGCCTGAATTTACAGCTATCAGATGCTTCTGACAGTCTGACGGATATATCCGCAGTACGATACCGGCATGATATTTATAATCTTTCATAGCCTTCATAAGAAGTGCCTCCTTTCTATGATGATATTATAACACATATGAGATTGAAAATAAAGTATTATATGCTATAATTATCGTACTAGGAGGTAACACATATGAAACGCAAACCACGGGTTGAAGGTGCTCATTATGAACGGAATTATGTGTACAATTTTCATTTTCACCTGATATGGGTGACGAAATACAGGCAGAAGGCTTTTACTACCCCGGAGCTTGTGGATGAAATGAAAGATATCTTAATGCATATAGCCAGCCTTAATGATGTCGAGATCGAGACTATGGAGGTCATGCCGGATCACATACACATGCTGATATCATTTAAACCAAAATACGCACCCACGGATATAGTCAAGGCCTTAAAGGGTGGCAGCGCAAGACTGTTCTTTAAATCACACCCAGAAATAAAGAAATCCAGGTTTTGGGGTGGGCATCTCTGGAGCCATAGTTACTTTATGAGCACTCTTGGCAATATGAGTAAAGATGTAGTTGAAAAATATATCCAGAATCAGTATTCAAAATGAAGTTTTGCAGTATCGGTCGCATTCCTCTCCCGACTAAAGTTGGGAGATACCCGTTCTTAATCTAGTTGTAGTCAGGTATCACCACCTAATAAAAAACCGCCCCGAATGCTCGGGACGGTCTGTATCAGGAAACGTAACATGGTTGATTATTTCTGGCTGCCCTTGAGGAGCGGTGAGATGTGCTTGTAGATCAGGAAGGTGATCACCACATCTATCATGCCCTTCACGAAGGTGAACGGTACATTGAATACAAGAATTGACTGCTCAACGCTCTTCATCGACGGGATGATAGCCTGATATGCCTGAAGGATAGTAGCCTTCGGCATGAAATTGTAGTAAACCGGATATACGAAATAGATATTGCTCGGAAGGCTGACAAGCGCCATTATGATCGCGCCTGCGAATGATGCGATGACCGCGCCCTTCTTCGTCTTATTGAGCTTGTAAATAAGTCCTGCGACTCCTACGAATACTGCTCCGAGAATGAAATTCGAAATCTCGCCTACTCCGAAGCTCTGTGATACGAGTGCATGGAACAGGTTCTTCAGGAGCTCGATGATGATTCCGCATACCGGTCCCATCGCAAATGATCCGATGAGTGCCGGAAGATCCGAGAAATCGAACTTGATAAATGTCGGCATGAACGGGACCGGTACCTCGATCAGCTGCAGCACATACGCGCATGCTGCGAGTACTCCTGTCACTGCGATGTAGCGGACCTTGTAGTCCGTACCCTTCTTACTTCTGCCTGTCTGTGGTGCTGTCATGTCTGCCATAATGCAATCTCCTTTCTATGGCTGCCGTTTATCACGGCATTCTTGGGAGATCCTCTTATAACAAAAGAAAAGGCACTCTGACAAATATCAGGGCACCAAAAAAATTTATTTTTAATCTTCTTCCATCCAGACTTGAAGATATCGTATGAATGATTTGTGCAGATGACGTAGCATCACTGTGCAGTGAGGCAAGTCAGATGTGCAAAGAATTCATCAATATCTGACACTGTTGGTACCGGAATCACACCGGTTCAACCGGGCTTCTGAGCCACGGGTCGCGGACTTGAATTTTTACCGCCAGTGGGGAATCGCACCCCGCCCTGAAGATCTCCTTGTTTAATTGTTCAGCAAGTAGTGTAACACGTTTGGTTATATAATGCAATAGCTTTTATCAAATACAATTGAACCAAATCACGCCGCTGGCGCAACGTCAGATGGTGCACTACAGTCCTTCCAGCCCATCCATCAGCATATGCGCCGTCATGTCAGCGAGTTTGTCAAGATCCGGCCTACTATCCTTTGGCTTCTTTTTCCATCGTCGGTAGACCCCTATTGATACATCAGCGATGAAATCTGATATCATCTCCTGATGCTCCGGCTTATCGCAGAATGCCTTAAAAAAGTCATCAGCGAAATACTCTTCGCTCACTTTATCCGCAAAATCGCTGTATTCTTCAGCATTCAATAGCTTATAATGAACAGGTGAGTCTGCATTTAGTAAATTGTAAAATAACCGTACCCCCCCCGCAGCGTTTTATCAGAGATTTTATTAAGGCTATCTATCATCTCCGCTAGCATATCATCCCGAACCGTATCCAGCACATCCTGCTTCGACGCAAAATACTTGTAAAAAGTATTCTTGTTCACAGGTGCTGTTCTCATAATCTCCTCTGCTTTGATCTGATCAAACGGTTCTTTTGCCACCAGTTCCAACATCGCCCTCTTGATATCGCGGATGGACTTCTCCGTCCGTGGATCATTCAGATTCTTATTTGTATTCGTCTTCGGCATTCATCAACCTCTTTGCATCACCTGAACCAGATACAATTGGTGCAATAATCTTACAACACATATCATATATTTTCAATTGCTCTCATGGCTCACTTCATGCCTCTCTATACACCATTTAACAAATTTTCCTATTATCCGTACACCTTCAATTAATACCTTCTGACAGTTCTTCCAGATCTTTTATCAGACTATCATAAATGTCTCTCTGCCTGTGCAAAAGAGGGCTGAAAATGCAGTAAAATATGAAAGCAATCGCTATAATGAGAACTGTAACAGCAATGATGGCCCAATAACCTTTTGAATCTGCCTTAAGAGTTGCAACGGCTGTAATCTCAGCTACGAGCATTGGGATCAGAACATCAGATGCCACCCTTTTTTCACCAAACGATTCTATTGGGGTCTTAACATCAATTTTCTCTCGTCTTTCCTTGCAGAACCTTATAAATCGGTCGAAACCATCTTTATCCTGATAATTTTTACCCAGTTTATTTAATAACTTTTTCAATTTTTTGAATTTTATGAATTTGTCTTCTTTATTCTTCTTACGAAGTCTTGTCTTTACGCATGGAATATTATAATAAGTGCATAGTAATATAACCATAACTATTGAAACAACTAATGACTTCAATCCCCACATAGGTTTATTAAAAACGACTGTAAGCACAAAAAACAGAATTGCAAAAAAAATGCTCGCAAATAATAAGATACTATCCCCAATGCCAAAATTCACCTTGAGGTATTCTTTCCTTATTATCTTATAATCGTCCATAAAGTCATTAAAGTTGTAGTCTTCCCGTTGATTTATAGATACTTTCATATTATCCTGCTCCTTCCTCAGTATTATCGTCCATTCCTGATCTTACTGTACGTGATCGACTGTCCTGTAGGTTTTGCCGGCGATGGAAAGCTTCTCCGAAATGACCGCCAGGCCTTTCTTCTTCGCAGTGATTATGTCATTCTTCGAAACGGTAGCAACCTGCTTAATTCTGCAAGCATTATTTCGACTTACCTTTATACATATATCCTGTATAATCGTGCTTGTCAATTGAATTTCCCTTCACATAAACTTTTTGCCGTTTATCAATGATTATTGAAGCTTTTGTCCCCTGCCTGGCAGATGCAAGGGTTTCACTGATATATGAAGCCTCATCACTCAAAATGTTGTATCTTTCATTATCCGTATAATTCTGATAAGGGTTTAAAAATGCATCAGGAGTCAGCCTGAATACAACGTTCGTATTCTGAAATATTCCGTCACTTGTAGGGTCCTCACTATTATAAAAAATCGAAACAACCACAAAACCATCTGCTGATAGGCTTACAGTGTAATCGAATTTTTCTATGTATGTTCCAACGCCTGTTATTTTTATGCTCATGAATGTCCCTCCATTCCATTGGTGATCATCTATTTTTGATGACTCCTCCTTTTTTTACTGTTTCGTAACCGACGCCACACCATTCGTATCCACCACAGCTGTATATGCGTTATCTGCAGAAGGTGTACCGAAATATACCGTCATTGTGACATATGCTTGTTTCTGGAATGTCATGATCGCAAATCTGCTGTCCAATCTCTGACCGTAAACGGGAGCATTATAGTAATCAACCTGCTTCTCCTCACCATTTCTGATAAGAGCGTACTGAGTAGTAAACTGAGCAGCTCCCTGTGCCTGTGAATCAAACCAGTGACCATCATAATCCAGATCCCCCTGGATTTTTACCCAATCAGCAAAATAGAGATCAAGACCGGTGTGATTATATACCATGATGTGAACCATGCCATTGTTTCCCTGCTGGTTGTCAATGACCATTCTGGCACTGAAACCATTTTTTATAGTATCAAGTGATGTTTTTGTCACCTTAACTTTAAGAGTCGCAGTCTTCTTTCCTGATCTGAAAATAACCTTTGTTGAACCTTTCTGTTTAGGGCTTATAGTAAATATAGTTTTCTTTCCTTTCTGGGATGTCTGCGTAACCGCAGCAATATCCGGCTTCTGTACAGTAACAGAAATCCTATCATTTTTCTTTCCTGAAGTCAGACTTACCCTTGTATCTTTTGAAATACTTATGCTCTTCTTTGAGAGCCTGAAAGTTTCCTTAGACTTGGCCAATACATCGTTCGGCACTGCAATCATAGTCAGCATCATTGCTACTGCAAGCCCTGCCATAACTATTTTCTTTAAAATCTTTGTCTTCATTATGAAGTCCTCTTCTTTCTCTGCCTGTCTGATACAGGCATGTATTCAATAAAAAAGGCTCCGGGATGCTGGGAGGAGCATCCCGGAGCCGGGTTGTCAATTGTATGACTCAGAGAAAATTTCAGGGTTCTCTGAGAAAGAAAGTCCCGACCGCCGGAGCGGTCATAGCTTTCATGTCAAATTTGTTGATTTTCTTTGAAGGATTGGGTATTACTTCTTGTCAGTCTTGAAGGTCTTAGCCTTAGTAGCTGTAGGACCCCAAGTAGTCTTACCTGTAGAATCCTTGACATAAGCCTTAACCTTTACCTGAACCTTAGCACCCTTCTTAACCTTGAGTGTGGTCTTGCTTCCGGCAACATTCTTGCCAACCCACTTGCCGTTTCCGACTTTCTTCCAGACACGGTAGTTGATGTTCTTACCCTGTGAAGTCCACTTAACTGATACATAAGCGCCCTTCTTGTTAGAAACCTTGAGGCCGCTAACCTTCTCTGGTGTAGCAGTAATATCACCTGTCTGGCTTACAAGAACAGTAACAAATGCCTTTCCTTCCATATGCTCAGCATCCTCAGGAGATGTAACTGTGATAACTGCAGCACCATCCTTGATAGCTGTGACAGTACCATCCTGTGCTACTGTAGCAACGTCCTCATTAGATGACTTGTATGCAAGAGCTGAACCTGAAGCAACGATCTTCTGTGAATCGCCTGGCTTAAGGTTGATTTCCTTGTCAGATACTGAAAGAGTAGAAGCAGCCTTGGCATTGCTGTAATTTACAGTAACATACTTGTCTGCTGGGGCAAGAGCCTCAACTGTCTCATTACCAGAGATACGTACTACTACAGAACCCTGATTAGATCCAGAATAAGTAAGATTGCCGTTAGCATCTACTGTAACGTCAGCTGACTTGATCTCATCTGTTGAATCCTTCTCCTTCACAAGAGAGTACTTAAGTGTTGTAGCATAAGTAGACTTAGCTCCGATATTTACTGAAGGAGCTGACTTTGTAAGAGAGTATGTATCAGAAGTTGTACTGATGATATTGTTAGCATTCTTTGTAACAACTCTTACAGCAAACTTTACAACAGCCTGGCCATATGTTGATGCACTGTTACGGCATGTAATTGTAACAATGGCATCTCCTGACTTAAGAGCCGTAAGCTTACCGTTTGAATAAGAAACGACATCAGAAAGCTGTCCATTAGTTGTAGCTACACCTGTGATGTACTGTGTTCCTGCATTTGTCTCAAATGAAAGATCTGTGCTGGTCTTATCCTTTGTTGAAAGATAAACGACTTCATCATCATCAAAGTTATCTGTACCGTATACACCACCTACAGTTTTACCAAGATACTTCTGGTTAGAAGCCTCAGAAACCTTCAGGCTTGTGGTGTCTTTATTGTATACAACTACTTCAATACGGATAGAAAGTCCGGCAACCGTCTTATTGGATACTGTCGTTTTTGGAACTGATACTGTGACGTATCCCCGATTGCTTTCTCCACCGCCAACTTTACCCTGGGCAGGATCAGAAACAACTACATTACCTGCGTTGTCCACAGCAATCCAGTTTGCGCTGGAACTTACGGTATATGTTCTGCCCATTGAATCAGAAATATCAAACTTTGCTGTATTGTTCTTAAGTGAATCAAGATACAGTGTCGGGGTACCATCTGCAGTGAGAACAATGCTGTCTGCAATATCTGCCTGTGTAGGAGCTACTGTTTCGCGGCCTGTAGTATATCCTCCTGCGTAATAAACCTCTTTGTTTGAGCCAGCAAGATCCTTAACCTGAGCATCTGGTGTTGTTGTCAGAGATACTTCCGTCTGTTTGCCAGTTCTTGAAGGATCATACTTGACACTAAGAGTATCTGTAGAATCAGAAACTACAACTGTGAATGATGAGCTCACTTCATAATGCTCTGTGTTCTTGCTGTCGATGTACTTCACAGTAACATCGATAGTAGCGGTACCAACGCCCTTAGGAGTTACGGTGATTTCTGCAGTGTTCGAAGATTCCATTTTTGGCTGAGCTGAATTTGTTAATGCAACAGTTGCCACATTTTCATTTGAACTCTTTACTTCAACCTTGTGCCCATTAGTAGCTTTCGAATTTGCATTTACAAGAGTAACAGTGTTTTTATAGCTTGTAGTGTTGTCTGACATCTTATAAGTGTCTTTAGCTACTTTTGCGAACTCTACTTTGTCTTTCGTAAATTTAAGGTTAGAAACCTTATCATTCACATTAATTGTGAGCTGTTCGCTGGCTACTTTAACACCTGAATCATTCTTTACAGTAAGTGTGATGTTTGTTGTGCCATCTTTAAGTCCTTTAACAACAAGAGACTTGTAGTTTGACCAAGCACCGTTAGAAAGGGCATTGGTATAAGCACCAGATCCTGAAATTGTCGAGTCATTCCAGGTTGCTGTTCCTTTTGTGAATTCAGAAAGCTGTGCGGTCGCTACTGAGTCATCTGCAATGTCTAAATCGATGTCTTTCAGCTCGTTTGTTAGCCAGGTAGCATTTTTCAGATCTGCGAGATCGATTGTTCTTGTTTCGCCCACCTGAAGATTGATAGATGTACTGCTGTAATCTAACAGCTGACCGGCATTTGCATCTACAGTCTGTCCAAGATTAGCAACCGGTGCAAATGTAAATGCTGTAGCAGCAGCAAGCACGAGTGCTAAACCTTTCTTTAAATTTAACATTTTGTTATGATTCCTCCTTTATTGTGGAAATCCATTTTCGATAAGGAAATCGGATTCCAGTATGGAATAGAATGTTTGTCAATTTGCTACGTGCGTCCTGACCTCCCAATCTCGTATGACATAAGGCGGATCTGACAGCTACTGCATGCGTCGCAGATCGTAATGACAGATCAGATATCATACATATTATGACTCACGTTCCTCGGAGATTCGCTGTTTTCCCTTCGGACATCTATGAATTTACAGCAAAATACCTTCTTTGAAAATTGCCAGAAAAAGAGCAGCATCCTATTTTTAGGATACTGCCCGTAATTTGTCCTATCAGGCGCAACATAACGTATATTCGATATTCAATTTTCCTTTAAGCTATGCGCTCAATCTATGTGACCGTTCTGAAATTCTCACGGACTTTAAAAATTTTTCAATTGAACCAAATCACGCCGCTGGCGTGAAGCTTAGCAGGATCATCCCCGCATGCGCGGGGAAAAGGCTCTATGATTTTGCCGAGGAAGTCATCGGGTAGGATCATCCCCGCATGCGCGGGGAAAAGTACACTGTAAAGCGCGGTGACTGTCTCTCAGCCAGGATCATCCCCGCATGCGCGGGGAAAAGTCTCTCAATGAGGTTTCCTAGTTCCCCCGACTAGGATCATCCCCGCATGCGCGGGGAAAAGTGCCAGAAAGGAGAAAAGGAATGAACAAACACAGGATCATCCCCGCATGCGCGGGGAAAAGAAATCTTCCATCAATCCTTTAAGGACTCTGGTAGGATCATCCCCGCATGCGCAGGGAAAAGTGGATAGCTTTTGTGACTACTATGATAGTGATAGGATCATCCCCGCATGCGCGGGGAAAAGAATGAGTTGATGATGTACTCCTGCATCCTCATAGGATCATCCCCGCATGCGCGGGGAAAAGAAAACCAGTGCGATTATCAGACCAACTATAATAGGATCATCCCCGCATGCGCGGGGAAAAATAATTCTTGGCAGTTCTTTGATTTCCGGTTTCTTCGCACCAGCCTGCTTATCCTCAGTCATATTACACCCTCATGATAGTGAGCAGTCCCATTCCATATGCCTTTTCCCTGCCTATACCATTACATAATGCATGTCTGAAAAGCTCCGCATCATCAACCTGCAGAATTCCATCATAAGAAACTGCCAGTAGATGTACCGAATATTTATTCTTTTTCTTAAAATTTTTCCATTCCGACGCAGTAACTGATGCCGAACTTTCTGTACCATTCTGAACTATATGAAATCCATTTTTTGATGCCTTTTGAAGCAGCCATTCAAGCTGATATTTTTCTGTAATGTGCGCAACAACTTTTCCACGCTCTTCTCCATCCTGTTTTATAGACCTGGTAGGATTGGCAACAAGACGAAATCTCCATATACTTCCATTCTGAATGGATTCAAGGAACTTATCATATGATATAATCTCAGCTTTTTGTCCCTTGTCAGAAAACTGTTCAATAAATGAATCTAGATCCGGCTTTGAACAGCTCACCATTATCATATATGAATTACCATTGAACCAAATCACGCCGCTGGCGTGAAGCTTATATTCTTGATCCTGACAGTTGCATCTGCCAGGATTTTATTTTACTATGTTACTGCAGCCCTAAAAATGAGCAAAAGAAAACCCTACGGATGATCGTTGTTGTGTTTGCCGACCCAATAGCATCATTCCGTAAGGTTCCACCATGCGGTACTAATGAGCATACAACATTCTGAAAGATTTTTCAATAGCCTCAGGGCACCTCCCGCAGATTTCTGATACTAAAGACACCAGAGATCCAACAGGAGGATATTTTCATGAATGACACAAACCTCGCTCTTCTTGAAAAGAACAGAGACATACTCTCGATACGTGACCTGGCAATAGGAACGATCGCCACTTACACATCATACCTTACAAACTACATCAACTGGGTAGAAGAAAATCTTCCCGGCAGGAGCCTCTCTGACGTCACATGGGAGGAGATACGTTCATACGAAAAGTATCTCAAGGATGTCTGTAAGTGTGGAAAATGCGGTGGAAAGACTATCGTGCTGTGTCGTGGAAAACCGCAGTCAGGCCTTCTGCTGTATTCAGAGCTCCTTGAGAAGTTCGAACAATCCTCAGCGGAATGAATAATTTCCCTCGAGGTCGCCTGAATGAAGGTGGCCTGAAGGTCATGCCCTGATACTTTTTGATGAAGTGTTAGAGGCGGGTGAAAAGGGCCATTTTGGGCTCGTTGAAAAGGGCCAAAATCCCGCTCATTAAAAAAGGCCAATGCACCAATGCCTTTCAAAACAGGCAGCACGGTAAGTAGTTACACCAGTATCTACATTCACGAAGCCCCAGTCCATCTGGAAGCATTCACCCGGCCCTAACACCTGTACCAGGTACATCTGGTGCAGGTGGCGCATATGACTTATGTGAATTTTTTCTTCAACCGTTCATATTCTGCCTGCATTTTCTTGAAGGATTCCTCATCTCCTGCCCTCCCATCCGGATGAAATGCCTTTGCCAGGATTCTGTATCTCTCATTCAGCTTCTCAAGCGTATCACAGCCAGAGAAGAATATGATACTGTCATATGCTCCCGATGAGCCGGTATTCGATGACTGCTGCCTGTTATTATTATGACTGGAATTGCTATTTCCATATCGTCTGCCATTTTCAGTGTACGTACCACCGTTTCTAAAATCCCTGGAATCACCCTTATAAGAAACGCCCTGCTTGAGACATTGCCACGCTCTTACAAGATCAAGAGGCCTGCGCAGGATGTATGCCTTCTTCTCTATTCCAAGATTATACATTAGTATAGGTGCTACAACTCCCTCATCATCAATAACAAAATACGATGGTATATATGTCCATTGTGGGATATATGGACCAATACACTGTGCAATTTCTCCATTATATCTTGTCAGGATATTCATCCCACCAATGTAAAAATACTGCCAGGGGTATCGCCTTCGTGTAGATCCCGTCATCTCACGATCATGCATATACAGATCTTTCTGTTCCTGTGTCATTTCAGTAAGAGGCCTGAGAAGTTCAAGTGTCTGTTGGGCTCTTTTTTCGCTACACAATCCTTCTCCTCGAGTTATTCCCATAGCTTCAGTGTATATGCTCCGCTATGGCGTCCCTTAGTCAGCTTGTTATCCTTCAGATAAAAGGTATAACAGCTGTTCCCATAAACTCCAACCAAATATTTATTCTTAGGCTTCTTGTACACATTGACATTAATCATGCCGTTATCGCGCAGGATTATTTTTTTGATCTTATACTTTTTCTTCTTTATCCTGCTCAGATATTTACTGCCATTCCTGTACTTTTTAAACTGCTTCTGGGAGATATATTTTGATCCGTACTCTTTTAGAGTAGTACCATCCAGATACAGCGGATATGCCAGATAATCACGTCCATATTCAAAGTTCTCCTGAAAGGACATAAAGTTATACCCCGAAACATGGTAAAGACCTTCAAGCATTCCCCACTTAAAGGTCACCTTCTTTGCTTCTCCATCCTGCACATACCATAGTAATGCGTTTGTTACTACACCACTATCGAACCCGCTGTTGAGCATAACTCTGTTATCCGGTAGTGTAATTACAGCCTGATTCGTATATTCCGGATCTACCGATGAATACGCGAATATTTCATCCTTAAAAATGCATTTTGTTGTCTCAGGTGACGCAAACCAGAGAGAATCCTCTCCGTTATCATCGTCTTGTAATTCCTTGTGTACCACCGCAAATGTATACTCTGCATCTGGTCTGTCCTGATCATATCTGCCGTTCCATACACGTGTGACTATACCATCTGATTTTGATTTGATATTATTAAGCTCATCCGAAGCTGATACTTCCTCAGCTATCGCAACTGTCTGTGTTAGCGTCCCTGGCATAACTGTAAATACACATACTGCCGTCATCACAGCTGCTATAATTTTTGCTACTGCTCTCATTAATTTCTTTCTCCTGTCAGCTAGCTGCTATGCTTCCATCAAAGTAGGTATCGCCACCTAATTTTCTTTCTGCCTTATTGTAGTCCTTAGATGAATACCATCCTGTATAATCGTCACTTTCTACATAAACTGACTCTATGCCCTTGTCAGCACCATTGTAATCTGGGCTTACATATATTCTGCTGATTTTTACATAGGAACCCTTAGGTACTTTTTCAATATAATCAGTGCATTCCTTATCTGAATAAATTTTGAAACTGTGAGCCACTCTGTATGGACCAGTCCTCAATACATATTCTTCATTTAATGAATCATACATGTATAGTCCATCGAAATCGTAATACTCTCTTAAAGGAATGAATGACTTTCCATCATACTTATAAGATCTTTCAGCACTAAATATTCCCATTCCCGGTCCAAAAGCGTTCCAATAATAAGCCGTAATAGTATTACCTTTTAACTGTAATTTCGATGTCCACATATGTGAATTATTTGAAAAATCTGCTGCCATACTGACTGTGTCTCCACTGCAGTCAAATGCATAAATCTGTGTGTAATCATCATCAGTGATTGTCTTCAATAAAATAAGTGCTTTCCCATCGATGCTTTTTACAGCTATCTTATATTTATAATAAGAGTCAGCTGCGTCTGTAAGGAATGAATATTTACTTCCGCTTTTATATATAGCCAGACCTTCTAAATAATCCTCCCCTTCAAGATCAGCCATTGGAACTATTTCTATATCTGACTTCGTTCCATCCCCATCAAAATCAGCGGTATATTTTATAGATTCTCTCAGTGATACTGATTTAACCGGAGAATATTTACCATTTCCATATTTATTGTATGCTCTTACCTTAAACTGATACGCTTCTCTTGTTGTCAGTTTATCAACGGTAATGTATCTTTTCCTGGTCTTACCAAGATTGGTTGTCTTACCGTAGATATCTGTCATCTTAACCTGATAACCAGATGCCCTTGAAGGCTTGTTCCAGCTTATCTTAATGGAATTCGTACCAGTCTGGAATATACCGGAAATTTCTACTTGTCCCGGCCTCTTGTTCTTCCTTGATGCTGCTCTGGCATTAATCTGAGGAAGCGCTCCTATGATCAAAACACCTGCCATAATAGCAAAAACGACCTGTTTTATCCGTTCTTTCGATCTCATTTTTCTTATTTCCTATAGTGTATGAGTTTCTGTTACCGCTCTTATTTTACATCTCCCCCACTTTTTTCGTCAAGAAGTTTCCATTAAAAAACCGCCCCGAATACTCGGGACGGTCTGTATCAGGAAACGTAACATGGTTGA